>Ga0316204_10005418_pt1 | contig 21063 bp, 10 predicted proteins | sample 6monrhotite_MG_2_FD_205661 | JGI IMG/M metagenome (GOLD analysis project Ga0316204, IMG submission 205661) | Microbial mat bacterial communities from mineral coupon in-situ incubated in ocean water Damariscotta River, Maine, United States -... | ecosystem: Environmental > Aquatic > Marine >... | reverse complement strand
GCAAATCCCCCTCGGTCCCCCTTTTTCTAAGGGGGATGAATGGGGGCTTCGTTTGTTTGCTTAGAGGTGCAATACAAACTCACACACACAAGACAAAGTGAGAGAGCCCCTCACATACTCGTAATCCAATAAACGAAGAGAACCCCCCACTTAGAAAAAGAGGGGCCGGGGGAGATTAAGGTTTTCACACCCATTCAACGCAGGGCAAACAAGCAATCCTGCCATAGCTACACCTGCCAGTTAATTTCAGTTTGCCCATGTTCTTTAAGAAACTGGTTTATTTTCGAGAATGGCCGGCTACCGAAGAACCCACGATAAGCAGAAAGCGGTGAAGGGTGAGCAGAGCGAATTACCAGATGCCGTGTTTCGTCGATTACCGCGCCTTTTTTCTGCGCATAAGCACCCCACAGCACGAATACCACAGGTGTGGTTGAGTCATTTATGGTGGATATTACCTTGTCGGTGAAGGTTTCCCAGCCCTTGCCCTGATGTGCATTGGCCTGTCCGCTTGTTACGGTTAACACGCTATTGAGTAATAATACGCCCTGTTCAGCCCAGGATTGCAGGTAACCATGTGAGTTGCTAATGCGCAGGTCATCATTTAATTCTTTATATATATTAATTAGTGATTTGGGCAAGGGCCTGACATCCTCAAGCACTGAAAAACATAATCCGTGGGCATGCCCCGGTGTTGGGTATGGGTCCTGGCCCAGGATAACCACCTTAACTTTTTCAGGTGCCGTGGTATTCAAGGCGTTAAACCACAGTTTAGAGTGCGGCAATATCTGTTTGCCCCGTGCTTTCTCTGCTTTCAGGAAGTCTCTAAGTGACTTCATGTAGTCTTTATCAAACTCAGCTGAGAGGTGAGTGGTCCAGTTATTTAATAAGGGCGAGTTGGGCATAATGCTTTTTCAGTTTCTGTTTACCCGGTATACTTCTGAGCCGAGGTTCAGCGACTATTTATCCTTTAAGCTAGAATGTTCTATTGACTCGGCATACTACCCGAATTTATAAAAACAAAGAATTTTTTTCAATCTTCTGTCAACCGATTCCATGCTGCTGCGTTGTTTCTACTATAAATTCACACAAGTTCAGGAGAACATAAGCTATTGATTAAATTACCTGACGCAGGGCTTTAAAATGTTATTGAAAATAACTGGCAACAATTGCGCCGTTAAATGCAGCAAACCAGTTAGGATATTGTCTTGATAAGTGCATTGGCGGAATTTATTACACATAGCAATAGATCAAACATGCATAGTTATTCTATACTTATGTGCAGTTATTAATCTAATTGTAGAGTACCGGGCTAGATGGATGAAAAACAACAGAATTTCGTTGTTATGTTTGCAGATATCGCAGAAAGCACCCAGTTATATGAAAAGCTAGGTAATACGATTGCCAGCCAGATGATCAATAAAACGTTATTGATCGCCTCAAGTATTATCAAAAATTACAATGGTAGCATTGTAAAAACGATTGGCGATGAGGTTATGTGTCGCTTTGACCGAGCCGATGAGGCGCTGTTCTGTGCCTGTGAACTGCATGAAACAATGGAGCATCAACCCATTCACCATGGGGTCGGGCTGGTATTCAGGATTGGAATGCATTATGGCCCGGCCATTTTGCAGGAAGATGGCGATCTGTTTGGTGATGCAGTGAATATCGCATCCAGAATGGCGGATATTGCCAAACCCAGGCAGATTATCACCACTGAGATGACACAGAATAAACTCACTTCAGGGGAGTTGATTACCAAGTGTCGCGAGATAGATCGTATACATATTAAAGGTAAGTCAAAGTTATTCTCGATTATCGAAGTTATGTGGGAACCCGATATCTTCGATGTAACCCATATGTCCACATTCTCAGCTAATCATGTTGGACTCACGAATGATACCCCTTTAAGCATTACTTATCAGGGGGTTCAGCACATTCTAGACCCCAGTGCCTCGGCCTATACCTTTGGCAGAGACCAGCAATGTACTCAGGTGGTTAATTCCAGGCTGGTATCCAGGGTCCATGCAAAAATTGAAAGCCGCAAAGGGCGCTTTTATCTGATTGATGAAAGCACCAATGGAACCTACCTTCAGCTTGGGGGCAAGCGCCCGATATTTCTTCGACGGGAAGAGATTGCGCTGGAGTCTAATGGCATTATCAGTTTTGGTGAAGATATGACCAGTAGCAGTGATTTTCTGGTTCATATTGATTTCTAGCAGGGTGGGCTCGCTTTTATTGCCCACCAGCTTAACTTCTAAACCGCAGCACAAAAAGGAAACCTGCACCGCATATAGCCTCTCGTCACATGTTTTTAACAAAAACTGATATAAACATCAATTTTATGTCGCAACTCCTTGTAATTGACATATAAATCAATTCTAAAAATTGATTATTCCATCAATTTATACTACTCTAATATACATTATTGATATATAGGTCAAGATCATGAGTGTAACCACGCAACTACTGGCTCAAATAATAGAGCTAGCCAAGCGCAAGGGACTAAAGCAGAAGGATCTGGCGGAGCGAGCAGGCTTGTCTGCTGAGACCTTATCCAGAGCCAAAAAATCCGGCGATATGCATCTTTCTAATTTGCAGAAACTGGCCAATATTGTGGGGTTAAAACTTTGTTTAAGCCCGGATGAGCCGCTAATGAACAAAATTAACAGTGGGTCACTATTTAAATAATCGTGTTTGTAAAAGCAATCAATACACGACGTTTAAAAGCACTATATCATGCAGCGCGATAAACACGCAGTTATCTGGACCCGCCAATCCGGCAAGCCGGTAAAAATGGGGCGTTTATACCTCACTGAAACCGATTGCCGATTTACCTATGAACTTGATTATCTGGGTTTGCAACAACCGGGGCTGGGCCTTTTATATGCCCCTGAAATTGTGCAGGAAAGCACTATTATCAGAAACCGCAATGAGTTCTTCGATTTTCTCCCCCCGGTACAGTCACTGGTGCCACCCAAAGGCGATAAAAACTTCCAGCGTAAGCTGGTTTTGTCTTACCTGGCCAAAAAAGGCATACAGCCTTCACCGGGTCTGGAAACGGACTGGGAAATCCTGAAAATAGCAGGGCATGGTGCAATAGGTCATCTGGATGTTTTTGAAAACGACGACAAAGCGGATCAGTGGTATGCCACATCATCAAGTCCTGAGCTGTTTGAAATATCAGAAGACCTGGGTTTCTCACTTAAAGAAATGCTCACCTGGTTAGATCAGGATGCCAGTGAGCTGATTAATATTATTGGCCCTACACCCAGCGTAGGTGGTGCGATCCCCAAAATTCTACTGAGCATTCCAGACAGTGGCTGGGATAACCGAATTGGTTTACCCACCAGAGGCATCGCAAATCAATTAACCGATGTAATTGTGAAGTTTGAGCAGAACACCGCCTATCCAGGCATTAATGAACTTGAAGCGCTAACCCTCGAGGTTCATAAAGCTGCAGGTTTTGAGGTGCCCCGTTACTGGTTGTCCGATTTGCAGGGCATACCGGTGCTGGCCATAGAGCGCTTTGATAGAAACGCCGCTCACTCACCGGTATTTACCGAAACCCTGTATTCCATACTGGCAACCGGTGATGCAGATATTACCCATCATTATAGTTACAGTTATGACGCCATCGGCACCGCCATAGATAAAAGCCCGATGGATATTATCAGTGACCGTAAAGCGGGAAAAATTCAGCTGATGAAACGTTTGATACTCTCACTGTTAACCGGCAATGGTGATTTGCATTTAGAAAACCTCTCAGTAACGTATAATCAGGGGCGTGCCGAGTTCACCCCGGTTTATGATCCAACACCAATGCGCGCCTATACCATCCATAATATGCTATCAGTAATGCCATTTGGGGATTATGGCGAGTACCTGGATAAACGCGAAAACCCGGTCAACCTGGTTGAAGCCATACAGCGTCTGGCCAGACATTTAAATATCACCCCAACTGAGCTGAGTGAAGTGATACGCAGTAGCCTTGCAGCAACGGAATCTTATTCGTCAGATATTGCAGCGCTAAAAACGCTACCCATATTAAATAAAAACAATCTGATTCGAATCGTCAACGACATACGCGAAAAAATAAAAAAGATTCGTTGAATGGGCACAGAGGCAAAACCAGTAAGTTAAAGCGTGACGTATTGATGCGTTGTGAATGAAAACAGAATTAGCGCCCATTTTCCAAAGAGGGGAATATAAAAAAAGCAAGTAACTGTATTATTTGCGGTTTCAATGAATAGTGTAAGGCAGATTTGGTTTTTGACTTGAAGATTATTGTGTTTATGAATGTTGCTATCATTTTAAATCCCCCTCGATCCCCCTTTTTCTGAGGGGGAGGAATATCCACTCCAGCCCGTGGCACAATTTATTCTATTGGCTAATCATCTAAATCCCCGTCTTTGTTTATTAATAAAACGTTAACTATGTTAATGTTCAATGTTGAGAATATATTTATATGCGTTGTTTTAGTCAGGGTTACAGAGTAATTAATATATGTAATATTATTGCATGTGGTTTAAGCGACAATATGCATCTTAAAAAGAGTTTGAGATATGCATTCAAAAAAAGGCTCAATGCTTAAACGCTGGCATAGCTTAACGATTAATCCAAAGGTTTGTTCCAGTAAATGGTCAAAGCCATACTGGAAAGACGTAGATAACTGCAGAGTAATAAGCTGTGCTCATTGTCCGAGTTTTAATGAAAAAGAAAAAATCTGCTCGATTCGTTTTGGCACACCATTACGTAAGTGTGTCGTTTCAAGTGTTGAAGCTCACTTTTATGATTGCAAAGATAAAGAAGTATTAGAAATAGGCTTTGGTCGCTTTAAGTTAGCGAAAAACCTGATTAATCGAAGCGGCGGACGATGGACCGGAGTGGAACCCAGGCGTTCTAAAAACGAAACACCTGCACTGGGTCGAGGTGGTTACGGGCATGCAACGGATATTCCATTTCCGGATAACACCTTTGATAAGGTCTTTGGCGTGCAGTCAATTGAGCACTGGGGTCAAAAAGCCGCCGGGGTTAGAGAATCCGCTTCTTATCCAGAATGTATTGCTGAAATTCATCGTGTATTAAAACCCGGTGGTAGTGTTTACCTGGATGCGCCGGTACATTTTCATGGCAATGAAATGTTTATTATGGGAGATATCGAAAAAGTTAGGGCCTTATTTTCGCAAGATAAATGGAAAAACGTAGTCATAGAAAAATGGCGTGAAGAGTATTCTCCATTGGAGCGTTACACACCATCAGATGTTGAGTTTGTAGACTGGGCAGTTGAAATCACCAGTTACCCGAAAGAGCAGGTGGAAGATGCCAGGAAAAATGGTGTGGTCTGGCTGCTGGTAGTGACGGCTGAGAAAGCAATTAACCGGATATAGCTCTCCAGGAAGTCTTCATGGCTGGGGATAATTCACATTTTAGAAAATATATTTGTAAACTATGCAGGCATTGGTTTATAGTTCGATCTGACCTGATTACTCGGGCTGAAACTATAGTCAGTTTTATCGATGGTATGGATATCTTGAAAATGGAATTTAATACAATCATTAAACTACAAGTCACCAGCTGGTTGAGATATATTGCGTTAAGCATCTATCTGTATTGTTCGAATACCCTCACAACAACACACAATTACAAATGACCCACGGGTTAGCTCAGGCTAACACCTAAACACAATCGCTTCACAGGAAGTCATAATGAAACATCGTTTGGGGTCAGTGTCCCTATGTAATCCTTTTAATTTCTTAATCTTGTGACATTGTTGCCTTTACAGCTGCCTTACTACATTGTAATCTCAAGTTTGATATGTCACATAATTCTAATATAGCAAGGGTATATTTCTCGGAGCTTAAATTAAAAGGAACTGCAATGCTAACTATTACGCAATCAGTAGGTATAAAAGGAAAGAACCAAAAAACAGACGTTCTTAAAATCCAGAAAGCCTTTAATAAAATTAAGCCCCCATTAACTATAAAGCCACTAGTCGAAGACGGTCTCTATGGTAATAATACGGCTAACGCAATAATCTCATTTCAAAAGAAATACCTTTTCATGATTAAACCTGATGGTCGAATTGATCCGGGTGGAAAATCTATTCAAAAATTAGCCAAACTAATGAATGAGCTTTTAGCACCACAAGAATTGATATTTCCACTCAGTGCAAGGCCTGAGGAAAGTTATAAAACTGGTGCACGTGCATACGGGTCTAATCGTTCAAAGGGAAAACGTAAGCATGCTGGTGTTGATTTATATGCAAGTAAAGGAACACCTATCCGTGCAATGAAAGACGGAAAAGTAATTCAGCATTATAATTTTTATCTTGGCACAAGAGCATTAGAAGTTGATCATGGGGATATGATTATACGCTACGGCGAGATATCCCGCGTAGCAAATGGTATTGTGGCTGGTGCAAGTGTAAAACGTGGACAAGTGATTGCTTATGTAGGTGAATTAGTTTTCAAAAGTGGCAATACAATGTCGATGCTTCATTTAGAGGCATATAAAAATATAAGCACAGGGCCTTTAACTGTACGTGCCTTTCAACCATACCAAAGACGTTCTGATCTTTTTGATCCTACGTCAATGCTAGATAAAGCAGTGATGGATTAATATTATAACTATTTGAGTTAAATTGTATGAAACGTAGATATCTATTTGCCTTATTACCAATATTCTTATCACCATTATCCTGCAGTGCAAATAATGGTGATAAAAATACCATAAAAACAGTCAATACCTTAATGGAATATTACCTTTCTTCACACGTTAAGCCCGGTAATAATAATCAATATGATTATAAGCTGGGTGACTTCAATGGTGATGGTGTAGAAGATATGGTTGTTTTATTTAAACCAGTATCAAAACCAGGTGAAACGACCCAGTTAAAGGTAAGTGCCCCCTGGGTATACCCTGGTAGTAAACCATCAAGTGAGTATCATAAATCTATTGCTATATTTAATGGAAGCAAGGAATCATGGAAATCAGATAAAACACGCGTGTTTGTGTTACTGGATAATTTAGGCGTGCTCGAAACACCTTCATTTGAACTACTCGTGAGTAAAAAAACTGATAAAGACTACACTGGTCATGTTGATATGTTGCCCATTAAATTGACTAATGATTTAATCGTACTTCCAACAGAAGCGGGTATAGATACATATATTTATTGGGAAAAGGGTTCATACCACTTATTTGAGCCAGAAGAAATGCCTTAGTTTGTTGATGAGGTTTACACCGAAAGAAGCAATGTGGTCAGACTCGATTGCTTTGAAGGATAGTAATCATTTGTTTCAAACAATTCGATTGCCAAATAAAATCATATCTTATTATACTGCAAGGATGCATTAGCCAGATCAAGGAGGGTATAGCTCGTCTATCGCCGCTGTAAGAAACCAGTATGTAAAGATTTGCTGAGTAAATAATATGTGGCACAAAACCAAAGTACATTACACAGTATTAGTTTTTTCTGTTCTTTTTAGTTCAGGTTGTAATGCAAATGTTGCAGAGATTAAGCCTGATTTTAATCAGGATAATCAATCCTCTGCTTTTTTTGATAATGCCCTGGCCCTAAATTCGGCCAGTGACTTTTTGTCCGCGCTTGAAAAGAACTGGGATTACCCAACTGATCTTAAGCATAAAAAGCCAGGCAAGAAAACGATATCGAATTGTCTGCAATTGAAAAAGCATATTGGTAGTGGATATACTGCATCGAATGCCAACGAACATGCTTTTTATCAGTTCGCAATCTACCATTTGCGCAATGTGGGAACAGATGGGAAGCTTTAAATCTTATAAGGTTTCACATTTGAGCAAGCTTAGCTTAAATAAAGATTTTGCGACACAAGCTCCCGCAAGTTTTGCCTTAACGATTTCAGATGAGCAAACAAAAAAAGCTGAAGCTGCAGCGAACTGGAATGAGGTCAGCAAAATAAAAAAAGTAACCAGACAAAATGATATGCAGTCTACTTTTTATGATCACTCCGGGGGTGTCCAGCGGTTAAGCTTAATGGCCAAAGGTGATTATAATGGCGATGGTATTGAAGATCAGTTGTTCTATATGGAAAACAGTGTCGAGGGTGGAAGCTACTCTTCGGCAAAAGCATATATCATTACTCGAATATCGCCTGATGCACCTGTAAAGCTCCTTAAAGAGATTTAAGTATTTAGGAAAACTGGACGCAGTGTAGAGTGAGCGGTAAAACACTAGTAATTTGAGAGGAGTACAGATCCACTTGCATTAAGTTTAGTGAGTAGTCGCTCATATTTAATTTAACAATATACAAAACAGAGCGCGAATTGATCGTACATATGCGCCAGCCATGATATAGATAATAGGGCTCACCCTAATACACAAGGAAAAGCAGGGGTCAGAGAAAACTAGCAACAGAACATATATATTTGTTCGCAAACCGTACTTAAAAGTTTCATCAGGAATTATTCCTGATTTCGAACCCGAATTACCTTAGTCATTAGGTCGATTATGGGAAAATAGTCCCAAAAGTTAAAGCATCTTCTAAATTAACCGCCTAAATGCATGATTTACCGCGAAATATTAGATGATTCTTATGCAATAAGTAAACTTTATGGAATAAATCTAAATCATTGAATTTTATGTGAAAATAAGGCTTTTGTGATACTAATCACTTCCCCTGTAATGCTATTTCATTTAATATAACGATAAATTAAAAACCGAATTTTTTAGGGTAAACGCGGGCGTACGCTATAATCACGCCTGACGATGAACCAGACAAGCGATTTGTCGATTCATATCGCCTGATGGATGGAATAGAAATGGAATTTAGTACAATCATATTAGAGCAGGGCGCGTGGTCAAATCACGGTAGTAGTTTACTTTGCTTTAAACAATCCTCTGTTTCGTTCAAATACCCTCAAAATGTTACACATCAAATGACCAGCGGGTTAGTGAAAACTAACACCTCAAAAATATCACTTCACAGGAAGTTGTAATGAAAAAAACAAATGTTTTTACACGCTTGATTAACTCTTCTCTTTTGCTCGTTTCAGTTTCAGGGTTTGTTTTGTTACAGAGCTGTAGCAGCAGTGGAGGTGGAGCACCAGCGGATGCGAACCCTAATGGTTATTATGATGCTGGATCAGCTGCTGTTAAATTAAGTGATGACACTACCGATTTAGCTATTTCTGATTTACAGGGAATGGTGAGTGGTAATCGGTTTATGTTAACCAGTGAAGCTGAGACCATACTATATGATGGAACAATCACCGATATTACCGGCACGGCATTTACAGGTACGGTAAATATTTATGAAGATGGTGTTTTATTAGCGGGTACAACAACCGTTGCTGGCACTATTACAACGGCTTCTTCAATTACCGGCACGTTTACTGGTAGTGGTGCGGGTAATGGAACGTTTTCTTTGACTTATAGCTTGCATAATACGGCTTCAGATGCATCTCGTCTTGTGAATGAATGGGATGGCACTATCAATGGTGTATCAGACGCAACATTACTTGATATTACTAATGTTGGTGCAATGACTTTGTTAGCAGACTATTCGTCAATCATACCAGTTTTAGCGGGCTGCACACTTAACCCTACAAGTACCGCTCTACCAATTTCAAATGTCAATGTTTATGCACTAACGATTACGCTAAGTACATGTACTAACAGCGCAGTAGATGGTGATTATACTGGTTTTGCCACAACAACGACTGTTGCTAACGATGAGCTAATAATAGCCTATTCAAATGCTTCATTTAGTGCGAGTGGGATTTTGCCTGTTTTTTAAATCTATTTTTTCAGTTACATAACAATATGATTAAGAATTAAATTTAAAAATCAAACAGGTTATGTATTGGAAAGTACGGAAAAATAAAACACACAGATTTGTGCTGTTTAAATTAAATATTAAGAGTAGTATCGCATGGTAGCAAATATAAAGCGTGATTTAATAAAACCTCTGACGTTTATTAATTCACTTTATAAAAAAAGAATTCGGCTTGGGTTTAGTGGCTACTCACAGCTTTTTTTCTACTCTTTCCTTTTTTGCTATCCGTCTTATTCATATGCGGGCCCCACCGGTGGAAATATCACTGGTGGTTCTGGCAGTATTAACCAGTCAAATTTAACCACAACCATTAATCAAAATTCCTCTGCCTTATCTATTAACTGGAGCAGTTATAATGTTAATTCCAATGAAGTGGTTAACTATATTCAGCCTTCAACTTCATCCATTGCATTAAATCGTATCCTTAGTAGTAATGCATCTGAAATACATGGTCAAATCAATGCCAATGGACAAATTGTCCTGGTAAATCCCAATGGTATTTTCTTTGGCGCTAATTCATCCGTTAATGTCGGTGGGTTAATTGCTTCAACCCTGGATATATCACCAGCCAATTTTATGAACGGTGATTATATATTTAATGAAGTGCTCGGAAGTGATGGCGCGGTTATTAATAGCGGATTAATCAATGCATCACTGGGTGGCAATGTTGCACTTTTAGGTAAGCAGGTGCGTAATGATGGCGTGATTTCGGCGCAACTAGGCAGTGTGAGTTTAGCTTCAGGTAAATCAGCCGTGCTTACCTTTGATCAACAGGGGCTGTTAGGTGTTCAAATTACTGAAGCTGTATTACAGGATGAATTAGGCATTGACCCAGCGGTTTTAAATAATGGAGAAATTACAGCAGAGGGTGGTCGTGTTTTATTAACCGCCAGTGTAAGCCAGGATGTATTTTCTCAAGCTGTAAACTCAGGTGATATTACACAGGCAACCAGTGTGTTGGTAAATGAAGATGGTTCATTTACCTTAGGCGCAGGTGCGGATGTAAAAAATACAGGTTCAATAGATGTTTCAACTACTGAGCTAGATCAAAAAGCTGGCAAGGTTGTTGTTGTCGGCGAGAATGTAACCAGCAGTGGAAGTATTAGAGCTGATGCAACACTCGCAGATGGCGGTGAGATCGAATTACATTCAGCCGATACTACTATTTTAGATCAGAATAGTTTAGTTAGTGCTTCATCAAATACTGATAATGCCGGAATAGTTAAAGTACTGGGTGATAAGGTTGGATTATTTGATAACGCATCTATAAATGCGTCAGGTTATCTAATTGGCGGTGATGTATTAATCGGTGGAGACTTCCAGGGCAAAAATAATTTAATAAGAAACGCTACAGTTACTTATGTTGGAGACAATGCCAGTATCTTCGCTAACTCTGAATACTCAGGAGACGGTGGTGAAGTTATTGTATGGGGCGATAGCACGACTAGATTTTATGGATCTATAGAGGCTAAAGGAGGGCTTGAAAATGGCGATGGAGGTTTTGCTGAGGTCTCAGGTAAAAATTATTTAGCATTTGATGGTCAAGTTAACTTGTCTGCAGAAAGTGGTATCACAGGAACATTACTTTTAGATCCTGAGAATATTACCATCGCTAATGGAGGGACTGCTGTAGTAACAAGCAATGATGCCTTTGGAGAAAACGAAGATAGTAATGTTGTTTTTGATGCAGACTTAATTACAGATATCTTAACAGGCAATGGCACTTCTGCTGCTAATGTTGTTCTACAAGCAAATAGAGATATTTGGGTAAATGAGGCGATTACGGTTTCTGTTGCTAGCGATAAGAGCTTAACATTAAGTGCCCATGATGATATTCAAATCGATGCAAATATTACATTAACCGGTGGGGCGTTAGTTTTAACTTCTAATGCACCTGGGTGTACTGCTAACTGTACAGAAGGTGGTGTAGCACCAAATGGCGGAGATGTAAGTGGAAGAAATATTTTTTTAAATGCCAATTTAATTACAGCAGGAGCTGATATTACATTAAATGGGCAAAATGTTGCTATTACAGGTTCGAATAATACGCGACAAATTAGCACTGGCAGCACAGCTATTGGCGATATTGATATTACTGGCCTAGTTGTAACATCAAACACAACCAGCCCTAATTCTCTAACCTTATCAAGTGGTTTAGGTGATATAACATTTAATAATAACATCGGTGATGCAACTGATTTCTTGTCTGAGTTAAATATTACAAGTGCTAATACAGTTGATTTGAAGGACGTAAATACTGGTAATAAAATTGACATAAATGCAAATAATATAAATTTAGGTGGCAATCTCCGTTCTGATCGTGATAACACTTCAGGTAATATTTTATTATCTGGGAATGCAGCTGGTAGCACGGTTGTTACTTTAACTAGCACTGTCACAATTGACTCAGATGGTGGAACTTCTGATGGCTTAATAGAAATCAATGGAACCATAAATGATGATGGTGTCGGAACGGCTAAAATATTAACGTTACGATCAGATACAAATAATATTGATATTTTAGATGATGTAGGGGTAGGTGCTGGAAATGAACTTTTGCGCTTTCTTATTTTAAGTGCGGATCAAGTCACTGTTAAAGGAATTAGCACTGAAGATACCGGAATAGAAATTACTGCTACAACTATTGATTTAGGCGGTGATTTAAACACCAATGCAGGTACAGACGGTGGTGAAATTGACATTAATGGCGCAGTCACTTTATCTGCGGATGTTTCCCTGAATACTGATACCACAGGAACAGATGGAACGGTTGATTTTAGCAGCACCGTAAATTCATTTGATACAACTCTGAGAACCTTAAGTGTTGATAGCGGTTCAAATACAACATCTTTTAACGGAGCTGTAGGAGGTATCGCCGGTCAGGAGCTTCAAAGATTAGAAATTTTAAACGCGAGCACAATAACACTAGTATCAGTATCAACAGATTCAGGCGGTTTTAAAGCAAACGGCAATACATTAGACTTAAATGGAGCAATAGTTACTAATGGCGGTTTAGTTGATCTCGATTCTGTTGCAAACCTGGCTTTGGATAATAGCATCACAACATCAGGCGGTGGAGTTCAAGTAAATGTCACTGGCGGATCGTTTTTCAATTCCAATGCAGGTGGAACGATTAATACTGGAATAGGTAATGTTGAAATTACTACCAACGGTAATAGTGGTGGTGGAAAAGGTGTGGAATTAGGTAGTATAACAACTACGGGCACTGGTTTTCTTTCTGTTATAGCAACAGGTGGCAGAATAGTTCAAAGTGGTAACGCTGTGAGGCAACTAACTATTGGCGGCACAACCAATTTTGATTCTGGAACAGGTACTATAGTTATAGATAATGCCGCGAATGATTTTACAGGCGCTGTTTCTGTTACTACTTCTAATGAGGCAACTTTAGTCGATGCAAATTCTATTGAATTAGGCTCTGCAAACGTAACTAATACTGACGGTACCGGTGATTTAGATATTTCTGCACTAAGTGGAGGAATATCACAGTTAGCTGCTACTAATTTATCTGTCGCTGGTGAAACAAGTTTCACTAATGCTAATGGTATCGTTTTAATTGATAACACAGGTAATAATTTAACCGGCGTTATTAATGTTGATAATACGGGTGGCAGTGCAGTGACCATTCGTAATGATCTGGATTACACACTGGGTACAACTTCATTAACAGGGGGTACCTACACAGTTAACTCTGCACTAGATATTAATTTACCAACCAGTATTGATCCTAATGGTTCTTTATCTGCACTGGTTTTAAATGCGGATAACAATATAAATATTACCGCTGATACTTATACAGGTTCCGGCCAATTAACTCAGACATTTAATTCAGACGCTGACCTGGTTTCTGGCGGACAAATTAATTTAAACGCTAGTATCAGAAGTGGCGGAGGTGATATTACTTTTGATGGCACTCTTGTTTTACACGATGATGCAACCGGCACAACAACCAGCACCATCAATGCTGTAGCAGGGACTATAAACTTTAACGCTACAGTAGATGGAAAAATCGATCGAGAACAAACCTTAGCACTGACAGCAGGTGATGTTAATATCCGTGACAATGTCGGTTCAGGCACTCGTTTAGCTGCAATGAATATTTCAGCATCAGGTGATGTTATAGCAGAAACAGCGCTTGCTGTGCTTACAACTATTACCGCTGATTCATTAGATGTTTCCTCATCAAACCTTTTCAGATCTGGTGCAATTGATACTGTTGGCGCTTCAGGTATGGCGGGTGGTTCTGTATCTATCAATGCATTAACTACACTTGATGTTTTAAGCATTGATTCGCATGGAGGAGCGGCAACGGGAGAGTCTAACGGTTTTAATGGTGGCGCTATTACTTTGAATGCTGCTGATATAACAGCAGGTTCGTTGCTGTCGTATGGCAGTAATGCAGCAGGAGCCGGTGTTACTGACCGTGCAGGCGGAGATGGTGGTGCAATTATTATAAATGCTACCGATGATGCGGCAGTAAATGCTACACCAACGATTATACTTGCTGGAAATATAAACTCTTCTGGTGGTTCAAATGTTGGGCCAACTATAGGCGCAGGCTTAACTCCTGTTGCAGAGTTGAAATTGCTTGGAGCAAATGACCCAAGTGGAACAGTCACCATTACTCACGAAACTAATTTTACAACTGCAGTTAATATTATTGGGGTTGATGACTTAAGCCAGACAAATGGAGCTGATACGCTAGTCGCCGCACCTAATAGAACCAACACCTGGGAAATTGATGGGCCAAATTCAGGTAGTTTGAATGGCAATATTACATTCTCAAATATTGAGAACCTCACAGGTAATAATGGTTTAGATACATTTGCCTATCTTAATGCGACCAGTGATATATCGGGTGTTGTAGATGGTGGCGATGGCAATGCGGATACAATTGACTTAAGCAACTTGGCAATAGTTAATGTTGATTTAGGTGCAACTGGAAACTTTACAGGGATAGAAACTTATACCGGTAATAATGGTGTTGCTGGAGGTACCAGTACATTAACCGGTGAAAACCTGTTGAATACATGGACTATTGATGGTGCAAATACAGGTAATGTTTCAAATACAAATGGCACTGTTAACTTTATTGGTTTTACAGATCTTATTGGTAATGATGCGGTAGATAATTTTACACTTACTGATGAAACCGCATCTATTTCCGGCACTATATCGGGTGGTGGAACTAATGGTGATGGAATTACTGATACATTAACCGTTTTAAGCACTATTGTATCTACAGTCGACTGGAACATTACCGGTGTTAATCAGGGTGCAGTTACCGGATTGAATGATGGCATAACGGATGCCTTTTTTGGCATTGAAAGTTTAACAGGTGGCATACAGGCTGATAATTTTATCTTCCAACCAGCAGGTGTTTTTCCGGGTGATATCAATGCAGCCGGTGGTACCGATACTATTGACTTATCGCAGTTAGATGTTGCTACCTTTAGCCTGGCAAGTGGTTTGAATGGTCGTTTCGGTTTTGAACAGGTTATAGGTAATAATATAGATAGCACATTGATTGGTACAAATGGCACTAACGTATGGAATATTGATGGAAGTAATACGGGTGATATAGGCGGCTTACGATTTATTGATTTCAATAACCTTACTGGTGGAACGGCTCAAGATACCTTTAACTTTTTAAATAATAATGCAGACATTACAGGCCTGATTGATGGTAGTGGTAGTTCGGCTGGTCTCGATACTCTCAACCTAACCGCAATATCTGCAGTTCAGTCTAGAATCATTCAGCTTGATAGTAATGCAGGTGTAACAGCACCTGAAAAAGTAGTGATAAATTCAAATGGTGTACTAGATGTTATTAATTTAGGTCAGATTGACGCAAATTCTAATTTGTCCAATACATTACGTGGCGGTGGTAATCCTAATATCTGGACGATCTCCAATGAACGAGCAGGTTCGGTTAATACAACAACCTTCACTGGGTTTTCGGTACTAACGGGTGGAAGCAATACTGATGATTTTAGTTTTACAAATACCAATTTATCTGGGCAATTTGTAATAGATGGTGGCGCTGGTGTTAACAGTATTACCGGTTCTGATATTGCTACATCATGGAGTATCACTGATGCTGATACGGGTACTATCAGCGACACAGACGGTGCTCTTGATGGTACAACAAATATTGATGTGCGTTTTTCAAATATTGGTAACTTAATCGGAAGTGATACTGACGTTGACCAGTTTACATTTGTTGGCAGTTTAACAAGTGGTTCATTAACCGGGAACATAACCGGCGGAACAGGTGCTGGTGATGAAATTATTAATCAATTAGCTTTAGATACTAACTGGGTTATTGACGCTAATAATGGCGGTAGTATTACAGGTGTTACAAGTTTCAGTGATATTGAAAATCTATCAGGTTCAAACTCTGTTAAAGATACATTTAACCTCACAGCAACAGGTATTATTACTGGAACAGTTACGGGTGGTTCAACAACTTCGGATGAAATTGTTAATCAATCTGCCGGTGGTTACACCTGGAATATCACTGGTATTGATGCAGGTGATGTTGCAGGCATAAGTGATTTTACTAGTATCGAGAACTTAACTGGTTCGGCAGGTGGAAACGATACATTTATCGTTCAGGATGCAAGTGTAATAAGTGGCACAGTCAATGGAGGAGCTTCAACCGGTGATACTATCCTTAGTCAGTTAACCGCAGATACCACCTGGAATATATCGGGCATCAATCAGGGTAGTGTGGCTGGCATTAATAACTTTATTGATGTCGAAAACCTTACCGGTGCAAATGACGTAAATGATGATTTTAATTTACAAACTGCAGGGTTTATTGGTGGTAGTTTAACCGGTGGTACAGGTACGGGAACTGATGTCATCACCAATTTATCAACAGCTGCAAATACTGAATGGAATATTGATAACCCTAATCAGGGTAGTATTACTTCTATTGTTGCTGATTTTTCAGGAATAGAAAACCTGACCGGATCGAATTCATCAATAGATACATTTAATATTGCTACTACGGGGGTTATTGGTTTATTGGTTGGTGGCTCTAATGTGGGTGATACAGTTGTAAATCAATCAGTCAATGCGACTGACTGGAATATAACCGGGAGTAATCAGGGTAATATTGCAGGCGCGATTGTTGAATTTTCAGGCATTGAAAACTTAACCGGTGCAACTGATGTAGTTGATACATTCTATCTTACTCAAGCGGGAAGTTTGAGTGGCACGTTAAATGGTGGTGGTTCAGGTGGTATAAACGATAGTGACGTGATTATTAGTCAACGAACTGCAGCTACTAACTGGAATATGACAGGACCTGATTCTGGAAATATCAATACCAACATCATAAACAATTTCACCGATATTGAAAATCTTACCGGTAATAATCAGGATGACACGTTTACGTTTTCCGCTGGTTCTTCGTTAAGTGGTATTGCTAATGGTGGAAATCTTCTAGTTACTGAAACAGATTCTGACTATGTTGATATGTCTGGCATAACAACGGCTCTGGACGTAGTACTTGGCACAGATTTTTTAAACATTGAAACTTTCGAGGGCAACAGTAACACTAGTTCTAACTTTACCGCACTTAATCTTGATAATGACTGGGACATAATTGATTTAGGAGGGATTACTCCAACAAATACAAATCAGGGTATTGTTACAGATGCCAACGGTGATGTGGTTACTTTTATCAGTTTTAATAATATTACTGGTGGTGATCAAATAGATACTTTCCTGGTAACCACGGGAGAAATCTTAGGCACTATAGACGGTGGTGGCGGCACCGATTTTCTTGATTTAAGTGGTCAGACTGGCGTTATTGATAAAACGGTAGGTGATGCTTTTGGATTAAGCTCACTTACCAGTGTTGAAGGTATAAAAGGTAATGGCACCCAGAGCATTTTACGAGTGGCTGATGGTGCGGATAGCACCTGGACAATTACCGGCATAAATTCTGGCGAAGTCACATCAGGGAGCGATACCACAATATTTACTGATTTTAATGTACTACAGGGCGGTAACCAGACTGACACCTTTAATATTTCTAATACTGGTGGAGTAGGTGATCAGTTAGCCATTGATAGTATAAGTCGAATTAACGGTGGCGCAGGAAATGATGTATTAACAGTAGATCTTTCAGGTGCTTTAGACGTAAAAGTAAATTTATTTGCTGCCGATGGACTCGTTTCAGATGATGGAAGTATGACTTTCTCAACTTCAACAAGTATGGGTGCAAATGATACCGTACTTATTTCTGGTGCTGCAGCAAACTTTGATACTGCAACATATTCAGTAGATTACACATCCGGTATTGCAACACATACATTCAATAAAACAACGCCTTCGGTTACAGCCTTAGTGTCATACACTGATGTTAATGGAGTATCTGATAATGTTCAGGCTGACAATTTAATTATTAGTGGCTCAGGAAATAATAATACGGTTACGCTATCTGGAAATGGCAATGACGGTGAGGGCAATTTCGCAATTGCAAATCTAGCAGATAGTTTTATTGATGTAGATTATACAAACAAAGGTAATTTAACCGTTAATAATCTTGGGCTAGCAAGTACGATCAACATTACCAGTGATATTAATGTTAATTCAACAACAGGCTTCTTTGATTTTACAGCTGATCAGGTAGCGGGCTCGTTTACCTTAAGTGGTAATGAGTTACGCCTGGATTCGGTATCAGTAAATGTTAATTCAGGCTCACCTTTATTAACAGATGTGAACCAGCTTCAGGTTACCAATTCAACGGCTGATATATATGTGCTAGAAGCTAATGGCCTGGACATTCAACAAAGTGATACCACTCAGTTATTAAGTATTGTTAGCACAACAGGAAACATTGGTGATAATGCAACTCTGGGGCTGGTTTCATCTGGTGATTTAAGTTTGATGGCTACAGATGGAAATATTTTATTAGATAATTCACTAAATGCATTAACTGGTAGCGTAAGTTTAAATACAGGTAATAATGGATCGGCAACTTTTGATAATTCTGCAGCTACTACTGCAACCGTTTTGGGTGCTAGCGATGTTGGTGGTGGCGATTTAATTATCACTGCGGCTAACTCAAATATTAATAGCAGTCAGGTTTTGGTGGCAAATACAATTAATCTGAATGCAGGTAATAATGATATTAACCTGACGAACATCAATAACGATTTTACTAATCTTGTCATTAGCGCTGCTAATTCAGTTAATGTAAACGATGTTAATGATCTGCTTCTTGGTGATATCACGATAGGCTCTGGCGGTTTACAGATTCAGGCTAATGGAGATATTTCTCAATTATTACCGGGTTCAGTTCTTACCCAAACTGAAGATGTTTTTCTTGGAACTGCGGGCGATGTGATTATCGATGCGGGTAGTGGTGCAATAGATCTTAGTAATGCTTCCAATGACTTTGTGGGTAATGTGCGTTTGAGCAGTGTCGGTGCTGGAGATGTGTTAATTACCGATATTAATCAGATTAATTTTGGTTCTACTAATCTGGGAACAGGTTCATTCACGGTTAATGCTTCATCTGGGGTTTCACAAACCGCAGCAATAACTCAATCAGCTGCTGCAGGTGATGTGAGTATTGATGCGGGTGCAGGGGTGATTGATTTAACTAATTCCGCCAATAACTTATCTGGTGCAATTGCTCTAACAAACACTGGCACAAACTCTGCGGCGCTAACCAACTCAAACAACATTGCACTTAACGTGACTGATGTGGGAAGCACTCTAGACCTGATAGCTTTAAATGGTTTTGGTATTACTCAAAATGCAGCTTTAACAGTGGTTGGTAATTCAAGCTTTACCGTTGATGCAGGGCAGTCGATAATTCTTGACGATAATGCTAATAACTTCCAGGCGGGTGTTTCGTTTAATTCTAATAATGGCCTGCCGTTGTTTGATGTAACAATTGCAAATAATAATGCATTAACACTTGGTGATATTAATGTTTCAAATAACCTTGATGTGTTTGCAAACGGGGTAGTAAATAATAACGGCACTATAACCGCTGCTGGTCTGACTACAGTTAACTCATCGGGTAATTCAGTATTTTTAGAAACTCTGAACAATAACTTTAATGAAATTACCATAATAAACGCTAATGATGTTTCTATTAGAGACCTTAATGCGATTGTGCTGGGTGACGCTACTGTAAATGGTGATTTAACAGTGATTACTCAAACTGGAAATATTACAGATTCTGCTGGATCAACTGTTACTGCACTGGGGACAACAACCCTGAGCACAGAAGCGGGAATCAATAATATTACCCTTGATGAATCAGCTAATGATTTCAATATGGTTAATATTGGTAATGCGCAACATGTGACCCTCGTAGATGCAAGTGGCATTGATATCCGTTCAACGGATATTAATGGCAATCTGGTTGTGACTGCTGCAAATGATATTACAAATAATAATGGTTCATTAAGTGTGGATGGAACCTCTATATTTACCGCAGGTGACACTAATAACATTACCATTAACAATGCAGCAAATCAGCTTGGTGGTGCGCTTACATTTGCTGCCAGCAGTGGCAGGTTAAACAATGTATCTGTCACAAATACCCTGGCGACCAATTTGCAGGCGATTGATGTAAGAAATAACTTGAGTATTACTTCTGCGGGTGAAATTACTCAAAATGCAGCATTTACAGTAGATAATATTACTCGCCTGAATGCAATTGATAGTTCTTCTACTCAGCAAAATATTTTGCTGGGCAACTATGTGAATGATTTGAATAATCTTTTCGTTACCAATGCTCGTGATGTCACAATTGATAATTCGGGTAACGCGCTGACGATAAGTGAACTTAATGCAAGTGGTGTTGTTAATATTACATCAGGTGCTTTAGTTGCGGCGAGTGATATTACAGGCTCAAGTGTGTCGCTTAACTCCGGTAATGCATCTACAGATCTTTTATCAGTTTCTTCAACTGGTTTAGTGGATATTCAATCAGAAGGGCTTACTATAACAGGTTCTTTAACCGGTTCTGACATCAGTATCGATGCGGGAACCGGCGCGGCATCATTCACTAATAATATTGTGTCAACAACCGCGGTTAATATTTCTGCTGCTGGCGTTACTTTAAATGGCCTTGAAGCCGTTAATGACAGCGTTGTTGATGCAACTACCGGCAGTGCGGTTCTGAATAACACAAGTAATGTGAGTAATGGTAGCCTTACAGTGCTGGCGGACAATATTTCGCAGAACGGTGACA
>Ga0316204_10005417_pt1 | contig 21064 bp, 19 predicted proteins | sample 6monrhotite_MG_2_FD_205661 | JGI IMG/M metagenome (GOLD analysis project Ga0316204, IMG submission 205661) | Microbial mat bacterial communities from mineral coupon in-situ incubated in ocean water Damariscotta River, Maine, United States -... | ecosystem: Environmental > Aquatic > Marine >... | reverse complement strand
CGATACGTGAGCAGAACTACTATGCCGTCCTGCTGGAGTTCGTCATTGTTATCGCTGGTATTGTGGTCGGTTTTCAGATCAATGCCTGGGCGGTCGATCAGCGGCTGCGGGTCGAAGAGCAGGCTTTTGTGGACCGGCTTTACGCTGATATCGAAGCCCTCCGGACAGAGCGCACCATCATCGCGAGCAGAGATGCAAACAACCGTGTAATAAACGCGGCTATCCTCGAAAAGCTTGGGCCGGAGTCGAGCGCAACCGAGCTCAGCGGGGGCGAATGCGCCTTTATCATTGTGTCCAACCTGATCAATTACGATCCTTCTGGTCTCCCCGCTCTCGAAGAATTGAGTTCTTCCGGCGACCGTCAATTCATCCGTGATCCGGCTCTGAGCGCGGCGATATCGACCTTCATACAGGAAAGGCAGGCCCGGCGAGATGTGGCGCGGGAACTCAGCAGCAAGACCGTCGATCTCAGTCTGAATTATTCTGCTCTCATCCGCCAAAGGGTCTCATTGCCGGAGGGTGGTTTATCGCCTGAAGACCTGCGCGCCTCGCGCCTCATGGAAATTCGGGTGACAGAGTGCGATCTTGCCGGCATGCGGGCTAACGGCGAGTTCCTGAACAATATGGTCAATAATACGGTGATGATGTCGCTGTTTGGAGCGAATGTTTCCGAGCGAACCGATGAGTCGCTTGCGGCCCTGACCAGCGCACTGGACGCCTATCGTGCTGCGCACGCGAGATGATCTATCCAGACGCTGGCATGTTGAAAGATAAAAATGAATGCTGGTAATTGCTGATTGCCCTTGGCCGCAATCCGTTGATAACTGGCCGGCATGTCCGAGACGTTTTTGACAATCGCCTACGCCATCGCAGCCGGGTCTATCGGTTTTGCGTTTGTCCAGGCCCTGACCTATTCCGGTCAACGTCGCGACCGTATCTTTTTCTTCGGCGCGGTGCTGCTTGCACTCCTCATACACGTGCTCGGTCAGCTGCTTATCATTTCGGGCGCGTATGAGTTTGCACCGCACCTTGTCGGCGTGGATTCCGTGATCAAGATGGCCTTGGGGCCAGCCGTCTTTTTCTATACCCGCGCTCTGGTTTCGCCGGAAAAACCAGGCTTTGGCGGCGTTGACTGGATGTGGCTGCTCGGCCCGGTGCTGATCATTCTTGTCTGGCTTCCTTTCGGAGCATTAAGCGCCGAGGAGAAGCTGGCGCTGGTGGACCCCGCGACACGGAATCCCGTTCATTTCCGGATGGCGATCTTTACCTGCACGGCATCCCTTGTCGTCTTTATCGGCTTCACGGCGATCTATCTGATCGCGGCCTTGAGGCTCCAGATGCGCCACCGCCGGACGATGATGGCGCAATTCGCGAATATCGAACGCAAATCCCTCGACTGGCTCCGCGGCATTCTGTTCGTTTTTGCGTTCGCCTGGATGTTTTTCGCCATCAAACAAGTCCTATGGGTGACCGGAACATCGATTCCCGCCTTCAATCTCATTTTGGCTTACACCGAGACGTTTGCCATCGCGGCCTTCGCCTATCTCGGCCTGCAGCAACCCGATTTGCTTTTTGAGCAGGTGTCCAAAGCCCAGACAAGACAGCCCATCCTGTCCGAGGAACGCATGAGCCGGACCGCCGCCAAGTTGATCAGCGCCCTGAATACAGACAGGCTCTATGCTGATAGCGATCTGTCGCTCCGGGCGCTCTCCGATATCACGGGCGTAACCAAGAACCACATTTCCGAAACCCTCTCCCAGCATCTCGGCGTCAATTTCTTCGACTTTGTGAACAGCCACAGAGCCGACGAGGCCAGGCGTTTGCTGGAGGGGACCGACCTCTCCATTCTCGAGATTGCGCTGGAGGTCGGATTCAATTCCCGATCCACCTTCAACGCCGCCTTCAAGAAACATGTCGGCGCACCGCCGAGCAAATATCGCGAAAAAGCCCGCAGCACGCGCTCGCTCGACGCGGCATAGGCGTTTAATTCGCTCATCACGATGTCCGAATGGCCCCATTCGGACGACAGCCAGCCTGACCTTCGTCACTTTCTGGTCACCGGGATCAAACCCGGCCTGGATCACTGATTGTTCGAAGGAGGCGCACACGCCATGCTTACACAACACACTGAAAATTCCGCCCGCCGAATGGCTCGGCTGGCCGGGTTATCTTACGTCATCTACACATTAGCTGGCCTCTACATCACCTTCGGGCCTATTCCATCACTCAGCGCGCTGGCCGATGAAAGCGCCGCGTCGCAATCACTTCAATTCCTGTTCCGAACAGGCTTTCTGGCCGAGGCGGTGATGTACACTTTTGTCTGTGTTTCGGCCGCCGCGATGTATGTCGTTTTGAAATCTGTGAGCCAGGGCGGGGCTATGATCGCTGCCTTCTGCCGACTGATCGAAGCCGCAATGGGGGCAGTCTTCATCATCTTCAAATATGCAGCTTTTGCTGCAGTGGTGAACCCGGAACTGAGCGCAGGTTTCTCAGGCGAGGAGCAAAATGCGCTGGTGATGTTCCTGCGCGATATCTACGGCTCGGCGATCTACTTCCTACTGATCCCGATGGCCGTTGGCGGCGTCATCTTTTTCGCCCTCTTTTTCCGGTCACGCTTTATACCGCGCTGGCTGTCCGTCTGGGGCATGTCGACCTATGCGGTGATCGGCACTTTGTCCGGATTGATCGTATTGTATCCCGCTCTGGCAGAGCAGGTCATGCTCTTCTTTGTGCCGGGCGCCCTGTTCGAATGGGTGCTTGCGCTGTGGCTGCTCTTTGCCGGCATCAACACGAAACACTGGCGGAGCAAGGAATCAGCCAACGACTAGGCCAGAGTTAGAAGGGGAATCCACCCCGCCTCTTTGCAATGCTCTCGCCCGCGCTCGGTTTCTCTGAGCGCGGGCAGGCCTGTATGGCTCGACTAGGCGAGAGCTGCCCTACCGGCACAGTTTGCCGCCTTCTGACCTGACACTTATTGCCGAGAGGATGGCGCACGATCTTCAAGTTATAGAAAAATAACAGAAAAATGAAACCTGCGGGATGGAGTTCACGGCGCGGTTCTTGCGCCTTCGTGTGCAGGACAAAACGTCCTGGAGACCCTGCAAAAGGCGGGGTCACTTCACTTCCAGAACGGAGGAACCCCAATATGACTCTTTCAGTCAACACCAACGCAGGCGCCATGGTTGCCCTGCAGAATCTGAACAAGACCAATATGCAGCTTGAGCAGACCCAGTCGCGTATCAATACCGGCCTCGATGTGGCCGGTGCGAAGGACAATGGCGGAATTTACGCGATTGCCCAACGGATGCGCTCGCAGGTGAGCGGCTATGGTGCCGTCACCGACTCGCTGAACCGAGCGATATCCTCTGTGGATGTTGCGCTCGCGGCAGGCGAGGCGATCTCTGATCTCCTTATCGAGATGAAAGAGAAGGCATTGGCAGGAGCTGACACATCTCTGGATACGGCCTCGCGGACCGCCTTGAATGAAGATTTCACGGCACTGCGCGACCAGATCAAGACGATTGTCGACAACGCCGAATTCAACGGGACCAATCTGCTCAACAACTCGACAGCGCAGATCACCGCTCTGGCGAATGCAGACGGGTCGAACACGATCACGGTGCAAGACGAAAACTTCGTTCTGGGGGCTGCAGGTGCGCTGGTTACGATCGCGTCCAATGCGTCATATTCTACCGCGACGCAGGCCGACAACATCGCCAGCCAACTGGGGACCTCGCTCGATAACGTCAATGCAGCCCTGGCACGGCTCGGTACGCAATCAAAGGCGATCGGTATTCACAATACCTTCGTCAGCAAACTGACCGATGCTTTGGAAACCGGGATCGGGAACCTTGTGGATGCAGATCTGGCCAAGGAAAGCGCCCGTCTACAGTCGTTGCAAGTCAAGCAACAGCTGGGGATTCAGGCTCTTGGAATTGCCAATCAGCGCCCACAGGCGATTCTCTCCTTCTTCCAGTAAGAAGACCGGGGCCGCTTTCCACCACGGAGCGGCCCCATTTTTTTGAATCATTTGAATCAGTTATTGGGCGGAATCTTTAGCCGCCCGGCAATATTTGCCCAACGAATCCGTATTTGCCCGGCAATCCTTGCCGGTTGGAAAATTGATTCGTTTTGAATGCAAGAAAATTATTGTCAACAATAACAATAACTAACCAACCTCTTTAATTTCTCAGAAACAAATGTGGTCTCGCCCTTGCTGGTAGGTAGTCGGGACAGAAGTCCCTGCTGGCAAAACGCCGGCGTCATGACCAGAATGGGAAGGGCCAAGAAATGGCTACGATTAATACCAATGCGGGTGCGATGATCGCCCTGCAGAACCTGAACAAGACCAATATGGAGCTTGCGCAGGTTCAAACCCGGATCAGCACCGGGCTCGCAGTTTCCTCCGCCAAAGATAATGGTGGCATCTATGCCATCGCCCAATCGATGCGCGCCGACGTGGCGGGTTATCGCGCCGTGGGCAATTCCATCGATCTCGCTCAGTCGACAGTCGACGTGGCCCTGGCCGCCGGTGAGGCGATCTCTGACATTCTCATCGAGATGAAAGAAAAGGCGCTCGCGGGTACCGATTCATCGCTTGATGCCGCCTCTCGCACAGCTTTGAACGAAGACTTCAAAGCCTTGCGCGATCAGATCGGCACGATTGTCGCGAATGCTGAATTTAACGGCACAAATATGATCTCCAATGGTGCGGGCAATATTTCCGCGCTCGCCAATGCCGACGGCTCAAATTCAATTACGGTTCAGGCCGAAGATCTGTCTTTGACAGGCACGCGCCTCACCATCTCCGCCACATCATCATTTGCGACAGGCACCCAGGCTGACGTCATCGCCGGTCAGATTGCCACGTCGCTGGATAACCTCAATGCGTCATTGGCGCGTCTGGGAACCGGCTCTAAGTCGCTGGAAATCCACAATACTTTCATAGGTAAGCTTTCCGACGCCCTCGAAAAAGGTATCGGAAATCTCGTCGACGCGGATCTCGCGAAAGAAAGCGCTCGTCTCCAGTCGCTGCAGGTCAAGCAGCAATTGGGCATTCAAGCGCTCTCTATCGCCAACTCCGCCCCCTCGGCGATCTTGGGATATTTCCGCTAATTCAGCGGGATAGCAGAATTCGGTGAGGGGCAGAAGCTCCTTGCCGGGTAAACCGGTTGGCAAAATGCCGACCTGAAAACACAATGGAAAGGGCCAAGAAATGGCTACTATCAATACGAATGCAGGCGCAATGGTCGCCTTGCAAAATCTGAACAAGACCAATGCGGATCTTGCTCAGGTTCAAACCCGGATCAGTACCGGGCTTGCGGTTTCTTCTGCCAAGGACAATGGCGGCATTTATGCCATCGCACAGTCCATGCGTGCAGACGTTGCAGGATATCGTGCCGTCAACAACTCGATCGACCTTGCCGTTTCAACGGTGGACGTCGCTCTGGCTGGTGGTGAAGCGATCTCTGACATCCTGATCGAGATGAAGGAAAAGGCCCTTGCGGGTGCGGATACTTCGCTTGATACGGCTTCTCGCACGGCTTTGAACGAAGATTTCAAGGCCTTGCGCGATCAGATCGGAACAATCGTTTCCAATGCCGAGTTCAATGGCACAAATCTGATCAACAACTCGGTTACCAATATTACGGCCTTGGCCAATGCTAACGGCTCAAATTCCATCACAGTCCTTGACGAGAACCTGTCTCTCGGCGGCGCTGTGGTGACACTTGCGGCAACTGCGTCCTTCGGAACAGCAGCAGCAGCAAGCACGCAAGCTACAGCAATTGCCGCGTCTCTGGATAATCTGAGTGCGTCTCTGGCGCGCCTGGGTACGGGCTCTAAATCGCTCGAAATTCACCAGACATTTGTAGGCAAGCTGTCCGACGCTCTCGAACGAGGCATTGGTAATCTCGTTGACGCTGATCTGGCCAAGGAAAGTGCTCGTCTCCAGTCGTTGCAAGTGAAGCAACAGCTCGGAATTCAAGCGCTGTCTATCGCCAATTCGGCTCCGTCAGCGATCTTAGGATACTTCCGCTAATTCAGCGGAAGGGTGGGAATTCGGTCGACGGGAATACCCCGTGACCGGGTAAATGGCTGGCAAAAAGCCGGCTTCATAACCAGAATGGGAAAGGCCAAGAAATGGCTACTATCAACACAAATGCGGGCGCAATGATCGCTCTGCAAAACCTGAACAAAACCAATATGGATTTGGAACAGGTCCAGACCCGGATCAACACTGGCCTCGCGGTCGGATCGGCAAAGGACAATGGTGGTGTATACGCTATTGCCCAGTCGATGCGCGCTGACGTGGCGGGTTATTCGGCCGTCAGCAACTCGATCGACCTTGCTGTGTCCACTGTGGACGTCGCTCTGGCCGGTGGTGAAGCTCTGTCCGATATGCTGATCGAAATGAAGGAAAAGGCGCTCGCTGCGGCTGACACTTCGCTTGATGCGGCATCGCGGACGGCTCTGAACGCTGACTTTACGGCTATGCGGGATCAACTGAAAACGATCGTCGCCAACGCCGAGTTTAACGGCACCAATCTGATCAACGGTTCGACGACCGGCATTGCGGCTCTCGCAAATGCCAGCGGTTCGAACAGCATTTCGATCGCGGACGAAGATTTGTCGCTTGCAGGTTCGATCGTCACGATCGCGACCAATGCAGGTTTCACGACCGCTACTCAGGCTGACAATATCGCCAGCCAGATTGGAACGTCTCTGGATAATCTCAGCGCGTCACTGGCACGTCTGGGTACGGGCTCCAAGTCGCTCGAAATCCACAGCACGTTTGTTGGCAAACTGTCAGATGCCCTGGAACGGGGTATCGGCAATCTCGTCGACGCGGACCTTGCTAAAGAAAGTGCTCGTCTTCAGTCGCTGCAGGTTAAGCAGCAGCTGGGGATACAAGCGCTCTCTATCGCAAATTCTGCGCCGAGTTCGATCCTCGGATACTTCCGTTAATCGAGGGATTTGGGTGGCCGGAATTGAAGGGGTTCCGTTCCGGTCACCCGCCCCCGATAAACGAAGTTATCCGTTCAATTAGGAGGGTTGACGGAGAACCCGTCGATAACCCGCAATGAACGAGCTGATAAAAAATGTATCATCCGCGACGCCCGTCGCATTTTCCGGACATCCGGTAACGCCCCCACCGGCTAGAGAAAAATCGTCCCAGGACGATAAAGACACAGCCGAACGCGAGACAGGGCAACCTTTGTCTCTGGAAGAATTGAAATCTTCCATCGATAAAATGGCCGAAGCAGCTTTCACCAGCTCGCATCTCGCCATTGAAAAAAATGAGGCGGCAGGCGTCTTTGTTTATCGAATGATAGATAGCCGCAATGGAAGCGTTGTGCGTCAATGGCCAACCGAAGACTTCTTGTCTCTGCGTGAGTATTTGCGCTCGAAGCAGGGTGGATTGGTCGACCAACGCATCTGACGGTGCTCGCCCGGCAAAAGGCGGACCAGTAGGCGTAAAACAGCCCGGCAATTTTATCCGCGTGACTGTACAGGAAAACTGCGCCCCGAATTACCCTTTGAAATATAACGTATAATTGTTGGCATGCAACGGCATGCGGCTTGCGACCCTTGATGTCGAACACCGGGTGAATTGTCTCCCGGCCCGTCCGAAGGACATCAAAGGGGAAATGCATGACCCTCTCTATTCATACCAACGCCGCGGCCATGGTCGCGCTGCAAAATCTCAACAAGACCAATGATCAGCTTGCTGATGTTCAGACCAAGTTGAACACAGGCCTGCGCGTTGGCGGCGCCAAAGATAACGCCGCCGTCTATGCCGTGGCGCAGGGAATGCGCTCGGATATTCGCGGTCTCTCCGCCGTTCAAACCAGTCTGGATCGATCAGTTTCCATCGCAGATGTCGCGCTGGCAGCCGGTGAAGCCATTTCGGATCTATTGGTTGAGATGCGTGAGAAAGCTACCGCCGCGATGGACCCGTCCATCGATACCTTCTCGCGCCAAGCATACGACGCCGACTTTAAGGCACTGATCGATCAGGTGTCGGTTATCCTTCAAAATGGCGAGTTTGACGGTGCCAATATCCTGAATGGCTCCATCACCGGCGGCATTGCCTTCCTCGCAGACGCAGATGCATCGCGCTCAATCACACTGCGCTCGCAAGATCTCAGCCTGTCGGGCTCTGTTATTACGCTGTCTGCTTCGGCTAGCCTGGGAACGGTGACTCTGTCGACCGGGATCGTCTCCCAAATCCAGACCAGTCTCGATAACGTCAATCAGGCGCTCGCCAATCTGGGCTCTGATGCCAAGAAGATGGAAGCGCACCGAGGCTTTGTCGGCAAGTTGATGGACTCGCTCACCGAAGGTGTCGGTAATCTGGTAGATGCCGACCTCGCCAAGGAAAGCGCGCGATTACAGGCCTTGCAGGTCAAACAGCAATTGGGTGTTCAGGCGCTTTCCATCGCCAACTCCCAACCCCAGATCATCCTCAATCTCCTCAATGGTGGCTAGGACTGATCACGGTCATGCAAAAAATCAGCGGCGGGTTCCGGCCCGCCGTTTTTTTGTTCGCGACTCAGCGCACATTTAATCCATGACCTCACGCTTTCTGCCATATGGCCGTCAATCCATTGATCAGGCCGATATCGATGCGGTGATCCGTGTTCTGAAATCGGACTATCTGACGTCCGGTCCTGAAATCGAAAAATTCGAGACTGCCATGTGTACGCTGACCGGCGCGAGCGAGGCCGTTGCCTGCTCCAATGGCACGACCGCTTTGCATCTTGCGCTGGCAGCGTTGGGGATTGGTGAAGGCGATGCTTGCATCGTTCCCACCATCACTTTCATGGCGACCGCCAACGCCGTGCGCTATTGCGGCGGCACGGTGGTGTTCGCTGATGTCGACCCGGATACCGGTTTGATGACCCGCGCGACGCTCGCTGATGCGATGGCCCGCGTGAACGGTCCGGTGAAGGCCGTTCTGCCCGTACATCTCGCCGGTCAAAGCTGCGACATGGCGGCGATTGCCGATCTCGCGCGAGAGGCGGGCGCGTTCATCGTCGAGGATAGTTGTCATGCCCTCGGCACGACACGCGGCGAAGGGATGGTCGGCGATGGCCGATATAGCGATGCTGCGACCTTCTCCTTTCACCCGGTCAAGACGATAGCGGCGGGTGAGGGCGGAGCGGTTACCACTAACGACCCCGCTCTAGCCGAGAAGATGCGCCAGCTGCGGACCCACGGCGTGACCCGCAATCCGGACGAGTTTATAGGTGATCCGTCAGAGCCTTGGCGGCAGGAATTCCATGAACTGGGCTGGAATTACCGCTTGCCGGATTTGTGCGCCGCACTCGCCACATCCCAACTTTCAAAATTGGATCAATTCGCTGCCCGTCGCCGAGAAATCGCCGCCATTTATGACCGCGCTCTGCCGCGATTGGGCGAACATGTGCGGCCCATCGCGCGCATGGCGGATCAAATCCCTTGCTGGCATCTTTATGTGGCGTTGATTGATTTTGAGGCGTTGGGAACGACCCGCTCTGCCGTCATGACCTCACTTCGCGAACGCGGTGTTGGCACGCAGGTTCACTATATCCCGGTCCATACCCAGAAAATCTACAATGATCACCGGCATTTTCCGGGCGCGGATGGCTGGTATCAACGCTGTCTCACCTTGCCGCTTTTCTATGAAATGACAGATGACGAGGTCCATCGCGTCGTCCGGGCGCTTGGCGATGTGCTGGGCATGAAAGCGCTATGATCTGGCTATGCTGCAAGGCGGGTCTGAAAATCGGCACCGGCCATGTCGTGCGCTGCCTGTCGCTTGCGCAAGCCATCAGGTCAGAAGGTGGCGAGGCCGGCATTATTCTAGACAACGACAACACCGTCTTCCTCCAGCAAGCGGATGCCGTCGGCATTGCGACGTTGACCGTCACGCCCCGCGCCAATCTGGTAGACGAGGTGGACGAATTCCCTTTGGGGCCAGTGTTAGTGGACCTGTCCAACCCGATTTTGCTCGATCAGCTGTCCGGCCTGATTTCCGCCTTGCAAGCTCAAGGTCGCAAGACCGCGCTTATCGAAGGACTGGACAAGGAAGCCTATCTCGGACCTGTCGAACCCGACCTTGTCATCACGCCCTATATCGGCGCGGAGGAAGAAACGCCGCGCCCGGCCAGGCGCTGGATTGGCGGAGGGCAATATGCGGTGCTGGGGCCTGAATATGATGCCGCCGCGACGCCTCTCGACGATCGGGAGGGCGTTCTGGTGATGCTATCCGGCTCTGATCCCTGGCATCTGACCGAACAGGTTATCGGCGCGCTAGCGGATCGTGGAGCCGAACTTCGCATCGCCATCGGCAATAGTATTCCCCATGACCGGGCGCTTAAATTGGCGGCGTCAGCAGAGGCCATTGGCGCAACGCCGTTGATAGCCCCTGACGGTCTGTTTGATCATTTCAACGTTGCTCGCGCCTGCATTCTCGGACCGGGGCTTGCCAAATACGAGGCGGCCGCGACCGGCACGCCGTCCGTCGTCGTTTGCCCGGATGCCCGATATGCGGACATGCAATCGGCGTTCATTTCTCAAGGGCTGGGACATCTGGTCAATGTGGCGGAGCCCGATTTCAAATCCTGCTTGAATGCGGCGCTCGATGAAGCCTTGGCGCAAACGCCAACCGACACCGGCCCGATAGATGGTCAGGGCGCACGCCGTGTCGCGCGTGAACTCTTCCGCACATTTGGCGAGTAATCGTTAAGACGAATCGCGGGAGGCTGGGCCCAAGTTATCGGACCCGTTTTCATGTCGCCCCATTCGACACCGCCCAGAGCCTCATTTGCCATCGCTGGTCGCGAGATTGGCGATGGGCATGCGCCCTATGTGATTGCTGAAGTATCCGGCAATCATAACAAGGACTTGTCGAGAGCTTTTCGGATGATCGAGGTCGCTGCGGAGTGCGGTGCAGATGCCGTCAAATTCCAGACCTACACCGCTGACAGCCTGACCCTTCCGAGCGACAAGCCGGACTTCCAGATTACCACCGGCACTTGGGCCGGTTGGAATTTGCACAAACTCTATCAGGAAGCCGCCACCCCTTATGAGTGGTTCCCGGCCCTTTTTGATCATGGCAAGGCGCAGGGGATTACCGTGTTTTCCTCGCCTTTCGACAATGAGGCCGTTGATCTCCTCGAAGGGCTGGACGCGCCTGCATACAAAATCGCCTCGAACGAATTTACCGACTGGCCGCTCATCCGCCGGACCGCCGCCACAGGTAAGCCGGTCATTCTCTCGACGGGCACGGCCAGCCTCGAAGAGATTGACGACACCGTACGTTTTCTGGAAGGCGAGGGCGTGGCTGAATATGCGCTGCTGCATTGCGTCAGCGCCTATCCCGCGCCGATCGAAAGCGCCCACATGCGCAATATCACCGCGCTGCGAGATCGGTTCCCGGTGCCCATTGGTTTCTCCGATCACACGCTGGATATTACCGCCCCGATTGTCGCGACATCTCTTGGGGCGGCCATCATTGAAAAGCATTTCGTCCTTGATCGATCCGAGGGCGGACCGGATTCATCCTTCGCCATTGAACCGCACGAGCTGAAGCGTTTGTGCGAAACGGTCCGTGATGCACATGCGGCTGCGGTAGGCCCGCAATTTGGAATGAAAGCCGCCGAAACAAAATCACCGATCTTCCGGCGACATTTTTATTCAACCCGGGACATCGCGGCGGGTGAGGCTATCGGTCGGGATAATGTGAAGGCCATTCGCGCTCGTCAGGGTGTGCCGGCTCGTGAATTTGAACGCCTGTTCGGCGCAATCGCCGCAACTAACATCGCCGCTCATGAGCCGATCACATGGGAGGCGATCAATGAGTGATAAGCGTGATCTTGTTCTGTTTGGCTCCTCAGAAATCGCCGAGCTGGCGCATTTCTATTTCAGCCATGACAGCGACTATCGCATTGCCGCCTTTACGGTGGATGATGCTTTTGTTGTGGAAGACACATTCTGCGGCCTGCCGATAGTGCCGTGGAGCGAGGCTCAGACCCGCTTTGGCCCGGAGACGCATGACTGCCATGTGGCGCTTTCCTACATGAAGCTGAACCGCTTGCGGCAGGCCAAATTCGAGCAGGTCAAAGCCGCAGGCTATACTTTGCCCAGCTATGTCTGTTCGAAATCAGTGAGCTGGCCGGATCTTGAGATGGGCGAGAACTGCTTCATCCTTGAAAACCAGACCATCCAGCCGACGGTAAAACTCGGCGATAATGTGATGCTCTGGTCGGGTAATCATATAGGCCACGGCACGCATATCGGCAGCCATACCTATTTCGCATCGCATGTCGTCGTGTCCGGTCATTGCCGGATTGGCGAGCGTTGCTTCTTTGGCGTCAACGCCACCTTACGCGACTTCCTGAACGTCGGTGATGAGGCCTTCATCGCCATGGATGCCAGCCTGACGAAGGATGTAGAGGCCGGATCCGTCGTCCTCGGCGCACCCGCCACAGTCTTCGGCCCGGACGATGCCAAGGGCCGCAAAATCCGCAACAATTATTTTGGTTTAAATGACTAAATGGAAAAAACTTGGCCCGGTCATAAGGCCGGACCCGGACACATGGTGGTGCCGCACGCATGCGATGTTGCCAACACCTGAACATGTATTCGATTCGCAGTGGCGAATTTGGTGGGGCGGGCGAAATGACCAGAACCAGTCGCATATCGGCTGGTCGCTGATTGATTTAAATCGTCCGGACAGAGAGATCGAGCGATCTAAGGATCCCGAATTAGGACCAGGTCCGCTTGGAGCGTTCGATGACAACGGTGTTTTGCCTTCATGTCTAAAGTGGACCGGTGACGAAACCCGGCTCTATTATATCGGCTTCAAGCCCGGGGGCACGACGCGCATGGACTTGTTCGGAGGCGTCGCGATCCAACAGGATGGCGAGGCGGGATATTCCAGATGGTCGAACGCGCCAATAATTGAACGTTGCCGAGCAAATCCATTCATAAATACAGCGCCCTGGGTCGTAAAACTGGCAACAGAATGGCGCATGTATTACGTTGCCGGTGTAGAGTGGGTGCACAAGGATTTACCGCGCTACAACATCCAGATTGCGACCTCTAAAGACGGGCTCGACTGGCAGCGTGATGGCCGCGTGGCAATTGATTTCGAGCCCGGCGAGAATGCGCTGGCCCGCCCCTATGTCTGGCATGATGGCGAGATGTGGCGTATGTGGTTTGCCTCCAAGGGCGAGGCCTATCGAATGCAACAGGCCGTTTCGCCGGACGGGCTGAACTGGACGCGCATCGAACCGCCGGGCCTCGAACCCGGAGATGGCGAAGACAGCGACATGATAGAATACGCCGTCGTGCTCACCCATCACGGTCAGCGCATCGTTTTTTATAATGGCAATGATTACGGGAAGGGCGGCGTGCTGGTCGCGGTGGAAGAATGATGCCCGCCACGAAGCCCGCCCCAAAACGCGCCGCCATCATGCAGCCGACTTTCCTGCCGTGGATCGGCTATTTCGGCTTGATGGCTTCCGTCGATCTGTTCGTGTTTCTGGATGACGTGCAATTCGACAAGCGCTCGTGGCAACAACGCAACCGGATCAAAACCCCCAATGGCGTGATCTGGCTCACTGTGCCAGTGCTGACGAAAGGGCGACGCGATCAGACCATCAACGCGGCTGAAATCCAGCCCGATGCGAAGTTTCCCGAAACCATGTGGCGCACCATCGAGATGAATTTCGTGCGCGCGCCGTTCGCGGAATGTTATTTGCCCGCTTTGCATGATATTATGACCACCCACGCCACTCATATCGGTGATCTCAACATGGCGATCATTGAATGGATGGCGACTGAATTCGGGATAACGACCACGACCCTTCGCGCCTCACAAACACCGGTCGGATCCGCCAAGGCGGACCGTCTGGTGGATCTGTGTCAGACGCACGGTGTGACCGACTATCTCTCACCGCCGGGCTCAAAAGCCTATCTGGACGAGAGCTCGGCCTTCCGCGATGCCGGGATTGCGCTCGATTATTTCGAGTATCACCACCCGCAATACGCCCAACTTCACGGCGCGTTCGAACCCTATATGTGCGCGCTGGACCTGCTCGTCAATGAAGGCCCGAGAGCCGGTGAAATACTCCGCTCGGGCCTGAAATCATGACGCGCCGCATTGCCATCATTCCGGCGCGGGGCGGGTCGAAGCGCATTCCGCGCAAGAATATACGCCCCTTCGCCGGGCAGCCCGCGCTGACGCATGTTCTCAAGGCCGCTGAAGCGTCCGGCCTGTTCGACGTCCTCCACGTTTCCACCGATGATCCCGAGATTGCGGAGGTCGCGGCTTCTGCCGGGCATCGCCCGGATTTTCGCCGTGATGCGGCCATTGCCGACGATCACACGCCCATCCGCTCGGTGATGGGATGGACGCTGCGTGAGTATGAAAAGCGCGGGCAGAATTTTGATACGGCGGCTTTGCTTTACGCCACAGCCTTCTTTGTTGAGTCACAGGATATCACCGCCGCTGTGGGTGTTTTTGAAGCGCGCCTAACCCATCCCGTCCTCGCCGTAAGCGAGGTGGGAACGCCCATCGAAAAGCTGTTTGTCGAACGTGATGGCCTGTTACAGACCGCTGACGATGCGCATTTTGCCGCCCGCACACAGGATCTGACGCCCGCTTATCAGGACGCGGGCGCATTCGGCATCTTTTCAGCCGCCAACCTCTTGGCTGAGCCCGATGGTAGCGCGCCATTACGTTTCCGGCCCTACCGGCTCGACCGCTGGAAAGCCATTGATATTGATACAGAAGAGGACTGGGCCTTTGCCGAGCGCCTCCATGCCGCAAGGACACGCTCATGAGCTACAAGACCGAACAGGAAGAATTCTGGGCCGGAGAATTCGGTGACGCCTATCGCGAGCGCTGCTCGCTGGAACCGGAGCTCGTGGCCGCTCGCACTGCCTGTATGGCTCGCATGTTGCGACAAGCCGCTCCGGTCAAAAGCGCTTTCGAAATTGGCTGCAATATCGGATTGAACCTGCTGGCGATGAACCGCGTTTCGCCCGGCACCGAACTGGAAGCCATCGAGATTAATGGCGAATCTGCTGCCCAGGCCAACAAGCTGGGTGTGGCCAAAATCGAGACCGGCTCTGTCCTCGAATTCACCCCACAACGCACCTACGATCTGACGATGATTTGCGGCGTGTTGATCCACCTCAATCCGGAAGTTTTACCGCAAGTTTATGACGTGCTCTTCAATGCCTCGAACAAGCACATCCTCCTGTTTGAATACTACAATCCGACGCCCGTCGAAGTGAATTATCGCGGCCATGAGGGCCGCCTCTTCAAGCGTGATTTTGCCGGAGAAATGCTGGATCGTTTTAAAGGCAAACTGAAACTGAAGGATTACGGTTTCTTCTATCACCGCGACCCGATTTCCTGGTCCGATGACGGAACGTGGTTTTTGCTGGAGAAGGTTTAGTATTTTCGGCGTCATTCCGGGGCGCGCCAGAGGCGTGAACCCGGAACCCATTCCGGAATATCGAAGTCAAAGCATGGGTCCCGGATCGTCGCTCCGCTCCGTCCGGGATGACGCGCTATATCTGGAAACACCAACCTACCTCATGCTGAGGCGCTTTCCGTGAGGAAAGCCTCGAAGCACGCACGCTGTCAGAGCCGCTTACCCACCACCGCATCAATCACCGCCAGAGTCTCCCACCCCTGAGCGCGGATGTCTTCGGCGATCTGTTCATTCCAGTTGGGCGAGCAGAGCAGGAAGATGCGGGCCTTTGCGTCGGCCGCGACATCCGGGTGCGCGATGGGTGCTGCGAGGTCCGGAAAGGGCGTGCCGATTTTGCTCGCGGATTTATCGACCACCTGAACCGATGAAAACGTCTTCGCGAGCAATGGCGCAGCACGTTCGGCATATTCATTGGCACCCCAGATAAAGATCGAGGCTGAGCGGGTCGAGTCCGCTTCGCTGGCCAGTTTTGCTGCAGTTTCCGCGGCGGCCTGTCTCTGATCGCGATCGGTTTTCGCGGCGACATAGGCCATTCGAGCCTCGGCGAGGCGCGACTTCGCACCTGCCAGAAATGCCGCCGACACCGCGCGGGGCGTTTCAGCCAACGCTCGATCCGTCAGGCGCGCAGCGATGCCCTGACCATAGGCCACTGTTGGCGACAAACCGGCTCCGGCCTCGACCGTCAGACCATGTTGCTCCAGCAATTCCCGCAAGGTCTCCGGCGTGAAGTGAAGCAGGTGTTCCAGATTGAGCGAATCCTGTGGATGGCTGGCGTAATTTGGCACTTCCAGGATGAGCACTCCGCCATCCTTCAACAAGGCCAGCGCCGAGCGTAACCACGCGCCCGCATCGATCACATGCTCCAACACATAATAGGCGATCACGGCATCTGCCGAATTGGGCTCCACGGAAGCGACACCGGCTTCCAGAAAGCCCTTCTCTACGTCTGCGGCCTCATCGGCCTCCACCGGATCGAAGCCAAAGGCATCAAACCCGGCTTTGGAGAGCTCGGCACAGAACGCGCCATCATTGGCGCCGATTTCGATGATCCGGCCACCCGCCGTCACGCGCGCGGCTACAGCAGCGACGCGCGAGGCCGCATCAAAGTGCAGCTCGCCACCGCGATGACCAATATGCGCATCGCGATAATAATCCATCAGGAAGTCATTGCCCGGGCGTTTCAAGGCTTGGACAAAGCCGCATTGCCCGCAGGCGACATCGTCGAAACGCATGTCAAAATCACAGCTTCGCCCTCTGACGACCACCGCACGTGACCCCAAATTTTCCGGGTCCTGAACGCCGCAGAGATCACATGGAACAATGGTCCAGTTGGCATGGCGCAGCGGCCGGGGTTTGTCAGGCGCGGCCATCAAGGCGCTCCTTCTGGGCATTGAGAACATAGGATGAAAGAGAGGGCGTATAGGTCGAGGTCAGCGTCTTGGCTGTCGCCAGATCATTGAACCGAAGCTGCACGGAGATCCGCACACGGTCCGACTGGTTCACGCCGCTTTTATGGATGAGGGACTGGTTGAAAATCAGGATTTCATCATGCCCGACAGATACCGGGATCAAATCCTCATCCGGCACAGGATCAGCCGTTTCAAACCATTCATGCCCGGCATCGTAAGGCTTGAATTCGCATGGGCCGCTCGTGTGGCTGCCCGGCACGACGCGCAACTCACCCATCTCCGGCGTCATATGGCACAGCGGCGTCCACAGCGTGACAGCGTTGAGCGAGAGCAGGGAATACCAGCTATCCTGATGGGCCGGTGTCGCAAAACGCGCATCGCCCGGACGGTCCAGCCTTATCAGGGGCAAAGTCCCGGCAACGGCCTGCGTGAGGCCCGCGCGTGCCAATGCTTGCTGGATGGCCGGATGGTTGATCAGAGCGATCACCGGCGGCAAGGCCGGGAAGACCTCATAGAGGGCGCGGGTGACAGCATTGTCCGTCTCGACCGCGTGGATCGTGTCCAGCAACGCGTCAAAGCCAGAGGTTTTTGGCAGCGCATCGAATGTGCTTTCGTTGAGCAAACGACGCGCGATATGTAATGCGGTTTCATGCAGTGCGGTAACGACGTCAGTCTTCATGGCGCCAATCGCCGGATCCCGGATCAGAGCGAAGCCATCACGCTCGAAATTGTCGAAGGGATCACCCGTCGCCATGGCTAACCGGCCAGGGCTCGCAGCCGCTTCTCGACCAACCCCTGCAAGGCGCGGGCATCCATGAGCTCCGGGTTGTTATCCGAGGCATAGGCGAATTCCTCTGGCATGGCGTGCGCGCCTTCTGCCAGATAACGCACTCGCAATTCCGCCTCCAAAGCCGGCAAGATGGCAAAGCGATCATCCAGCTCGACCGTCTGGCGAGCATCATCCTCCGGCACCATCACTTCATGGAGTTTTTCGCCGGGGCGGATGCCGACGACTTTATGCGGCAAATCAGGCGCTATGGATTTGGCCAGTTCCGTGATCGACATCGATGCGATTTTGGGCACAAAGACCTCGCCGCCCTTGGCCATTTCCAGGCTGGACAAGACGAAGTTCACGCCCTGATCCAGCGTGATCCAGAAACGGGTCATGCGGGCATCAGTGATCGGCAACTCGGTTGCGCCTTCAGCGATCAGCTTCTTGAAGAAGGGGATAACCGACCCGCTGGAACCGATCACATTCCCATAGCGAACAACGCAAAAAGTTGGCCCGTTACGCCCGCCCATATGCTGGGCGGCGGTGAAAATCTTGTCGGAGGCCAGCTTGGACGCACCATAGAGATTGATCGGGCTGGCGGCCTTGTCGGTAGACAGGGCGACGACCCGCTTCACGCCGCGCTTGATACAGGCGCGGACCACATTTTCGGCACCCATGACATTGGTCTTGATGCATTCGAACGGATTATATTCGGCGATCGGCACATGTTTCAGTGCGGCCGCGTGAATGACAACGTCCACGTCCCGCATTGCCATATCCAGCCGGGTTTCATCGCGCACATCGCCGATGAAATAGCGCAGACAAGGATACTCTACCGGTGAAAACTCTTGCGCCATTTCGTACTGCTTCAGCTCATCGCGCGAGAAGATAATCAATTTTTTCGGTTTAAATTCAGATAGAACGGTCTTCACAAACCGTTTGCCGAATGAGCCGGTTCCGCCCGTGATCAAAATAGTCTGACCGTCCAGATTAATACGCGGAGCCTTGAAGTCGCGGCCTGCAAAGAGGCTTTCGATATCAGCGGCGGGAAGCGAAGCGAGCGTGGTCATGGCAATCCTGTCGAATCGATTTTGTTAAGGCTTGCGTTGCGCCGGTTAACGCCCCGTTAGGCTGTCGGCGCGATCCTCAAAGCTAATCGAAGGGGGGATCGCCATGAGCTTGGCCGTCATAGTGCAGGCACGCGCTGCCTCCTCTCGAATTCCATTGAAATTGCTGGAGTCTCTCGGCGAACGAAGCGCCTTGCTGCGATGTATGGACCGATGTCGGCAAATAAACGGCGTCGATCTGGTTATTGCCGCCGTCGCCGATAGCTCCGCAGATGACGAGATTGCCGAAGAGGCAACAGATGCCGGCTTCATGGTAACGCGCGGACCCGAAGACGATGTGCTGGCGCGCATGGCCGCTGCCGCTCGGGATTCCGATGCCGAATACATCATCCGTGTGGAGGGCCATCACCCCTTCATCGACCCGCAAATCTGCGATCGCGTATTCCAGCTCTTGCAAGACACCCACGCCGACTTTGCCTGTAATGACATGCCGCTGGCCTTCCCCAATGGCCTGCAATGCGAGGCGTTTCCGGCACTCCTGCTGCACGAGGCTGAACGCAATGCGACCAAGGCGTCTGACCGCCAATCCGTGACCGGATGGATCCGCACCCATCCGCGCATCCGCCGCGTCGCCCTGACCGGGCCGGGCAATGGCCTGGAAAACCTGCGCTGGACGCTGGAAGAGCCCACCGACCTCGATTTCTGCGCCGCCGTCTATGCCGAGCTGGGGACGCGCGCCGCCACAATCGGCGCCGCCGAACTCGCCGCGCTCTGCTTGCGCCGCCCGGACATTGCCGGTCTTAACGCGGGACTGGCTCTGGCGGAACCTGCGGCCGGAGTGCCAGAATTTGCCACGCCGCCAATGGCGTTGAGTGTGGCGGCATAGACGGCGCATTGCGTTGCAGTCCTGTAACGCCTAGATTGTAAGAAGTTGAAGCCAATCCTAAGTGACTGACGATCCCGGCGCCCGGCAAGCAAGAGCGCGACGGATTGTGGTACAAAGAGGAACGCAAGCAGCTTATGGTGAGGGCTATTCAATTTATTGTAATTGTTGTGCTTTGCTTAAGTGTGAGTCCTTTCGCATGCGCAAATTCCGATACAATCGAACTCACCGGAAGATACCTTTTTGACGAGGGAGATCGAATAGCGGCGACTGCGCCCGACAGATTTCACGGACAGAATTTTTATCTCATTCGTGACGAATATTTGGAGAGCAAGTTGGACGAAATTCAAGGTGCCGTTTTGCGTATCGAAGCTCGTTTCGAACCCGCATGCGGACCATCGGGAGTGGAATTGACCGCTCAATGCGTACGATTGGGTCCAGGCGCGACCGCGATAAGGGTGATTCACCTGGAGGTAATCACCTCGGATAATCCGCCAGCCGACTAAAACCGTCGTTGATCAAACCCACCCCAATTCACCAATAAAATAAACCAAATCCCAATGTCTTGAGCGCACAATTGAAGGTCAATAGAACCGGAGCGCCTTGCGTTGGAAATTTCGCCCTTTGATTTCTCTGCCCTGACCGGGTGGTATCAGGCCAAGACCGCAACGCGGATTGCGAACCTGACACCGCGCGCATCGGGCGTGAGTGCGGGCGAGCCCAACCCGGCGGCACGTCAGGGCGCGGGCGTTTTGCCGCCCTGGGATGTGCGCGGTGAAATCACCGGACTGGACGAGGTCAGCCGCAAGGCGTTGGCCAGCGGAATATTCTTTGATTCCAAGCTGGGCGAGTTTTCCGGCACCGATGCCTCGACCGACATCAAGTCGCTTTTTTCCATGCATCAGGGGCTTCGCCGTCTTTACGCGCTGGCCAATGAGGCCGCCGACAAAACCACCATCGACAGCCGTCGCGGCTTTCTGGATAGCCGGTTTCAACGCGGCCTGACCCAGATGGACAGCTTCTTTCAGGATATCGACCTGCAAGGCGTGAGCGTTCTGAAGGGCGAGGAATTGTCCAAGGCGGAATCCAGCGTGACGATCAAGCGCGGCCTGTCCGTCTACACGACCGGCATTATCCATTCTGGCGATTTTGATGCCGAAGTCGCCAGCTTGACCGGCAATGCCCAATTCACCGTTTCGGTGAAGAAATTCGGTGCTACGACCGCGATCAATATTGATCTGGCCGATATGGGCGCGACCCCGCGCAATCTCGACAACATCGCCGCTCACATCAATACCCAGCTGGAAGCGGCGGAAATGATCTCGCGCTTCGAGCGTGTGAAGATTGGCGATGAAGACGAAAACGGCATCATTCCGGGCAGTAATTTCGGCTTTAAAATTTCGGGCGCATCGACGGAAGTTCTGAGCTTCTCTGCGGCC
>Ga0316204_10005416_pt1 | contig 21067 bp, 20 predicted proteins | sample 6monrhotite_MG_2_FD_205661 | JGI IMG/M metagenome (GOLD analysis project Ga0316204, IMG submission 205661) | Microbial mat bacterial communities from mineral coupon in-situ incubated in ocean water Damariscotta River, Maine, United States -... | ecosystem: Environmental > Aquatic > Marine >... | reverse complement strand
AGAGTTTATGTAGTGAATGTATTTAAACTGGCATGCCGAAAAGTCGCTCTAGTTAAGCGCATAGAGCACAGTCGAAGCAGGCTTTACCGTATGGCCCTGGCCTGGTGTCATGATGCCATGCTGGCAGATGACCTGGTGCAGGAGACGATGATGTTATCGCTGCAGAAAATCCATCAACTCAAAGATGATGCGGCATTTGATGGCTGGATTTATACGATTTTGCACAATGCCTGGTATGGGCATTTAAGAAAAACCCGTCCCAGTGAGGATATTGATCAAATTGTTGTAGCAGATGAAGCCTCGCCTGAACATGAGGTGTTAATGCAGCAGGTTGACTTTTTAGTTAAGACTGCGATGGCTAAATTGCCTAATGCACAAAGGCAGGTGGTGAGTCTTGTAGATCTGGATGGCTTATCCTATAGTGAAGTTTCTGCCATCTTACAGGTGCCTATTGGGACTGTAATGAGCCGATTAAACAGGGCCAGAAATTCCTTAAGTACAACTATTAAAAAAAACCGCTTAAGAAGTAATGTACAAGAGGATGACTGTTCATTATCAGCACAGACTGATTCAAATAGTTATGCGCAAAATAAATTAAGAGTGGTGAAATAGTAATGAAGTTTTCAGATGAAATGATTAATGCCTATGCAGATGGAGAGTTGCAGGGTAGAGAAAAAGCTGAATTCGAAGAAGCCTTGAAAAACGATGTGAAGTTGCAGCAAGCGGTTGATTGCGTGTTTGGTTTAAAGGCACAATTGCATGATGCATACCGTGGTGTAGATACATTTAGCCCAGCACAGAATGATGGTTTTGGTTATCGCGTGGCCGGGTTTGCGTTAATGTTTTTGCTGGTTTTTTCAAGTGGCTGGCTTGGCGGTGATTTGATGCATCGTACTGATAAAGTAAATCAGGGTAGAGCTTATTTTGCTGGCGGTATTAATGCAGCGCAAGAGGTGAAAGGTAAGTTTGTTTTACATATTGGTACACATGATCAGGTCAAGTTTAAGCAGGCAATAGATGAAATCGAAAATCTACTGGTAAGTTATAGGAGCGAAACGCAGCCTATAGAATTAGAAGTCATTGCAAATGCCGGTGGTTTAAATTTATTCCGTGAAGACGGCTCTCCTTATGTGCAGAAAGTGAAGCAGATAAGTCAGCAGTATCCTAATGTTAAGTTTATTGCCTGCGCGAATGCGATTGAGCGATTACGCGAACGGGGTATTGAACCTAAGCTGATTGATGCTGTGCATCAGGGAACTACTGCTTTAGATCAGGTTGTGAAGCGGATGAATGAGGGGTGGACTTATATAAAGATTTAAAAAGATGTCATAGGTCGTAAAAAATAGCGTAGCTATTTTTTACGACCTATGACCTATCAGCCTTCAGCACCAACCGGCCGTTTAACCCACCCATTATTTCTGTCCATCCATATCAAGCTAGCCAGATACCAAAGTGTTATGGGTATCATCATGCCAGCCCAGCTCCAGTCCTCTATTAAAAATATTTTTTTCCCCAGGTCTCCTAATAGTTCACCCAAAAATAAAGTCCAGGGTAAGCTGTAGATTGTAAAAGCTATACAGGACCAGATTAAAATTAGTGCGCCTTTGCGGGACTCAATAGCAGAGAATGCCAGAAATACCCATAATGGTGTGCTTTTTGTATTTATCATTTTTTAGAGCCCTTCAATAATGCCGTGTATATTTATCAATTGGCCTATACTTTAAATGGGTGATGGTTTAATCAGGTATATCTTTATTGATTTATTTTAGTGCTTAGTCCTGATTGCACCATTGTTCACTGTTTAAGATTATCAAATAAACTATTAAATAATACATAGCAAAAGCTTTGCCAGAAATTATTTTTTATAAGCAGGACGGGAGGATAGTAAGCTCATGTTAGTGGTATTTGATTGTTGTGACGGGTTGAGTTTTGTTGATTGTTAAGTTATTCGACATGGTGTGGTCATAAGTCATAAGTCGCAAGACGAAAGACGTTATATGTCCAGTAGTTCGCTAACCCGACTAACCGAAATAATCTCCATACCTACAGGTATATCATGAGGTTTTGGCATATTGCCTTTGGGGATTACGGCATGAGTAAAACCATGTTTGGCGGCTTCTTTAAGTCGTTCCTGGCCATTAGGGACAGGGCGTATTTCACCGGCTAAGCCAATCTCACCAAAGGTAAAAAGCTTTTGTGGTAATGGTTGGTCGCGAAAGCTGGAGAGTATTGATAGTAGCATTGCGGTATCTGCGGCGGTTTCTGTGACACGCACACCACCAACAATATTAATAAATACATCCTGGTCATACATGGGAATACCGCCGTGTCTATGCAATACGGCTAAAAGCATAGATAGTCTGTTTTGATCGAGCCCGAGGGTGACTCGCCTGGGGTTACCCAGGTGAGATTCGTCGACGAGTGCCTGCACTTCAACCAGTAGGGGGCGATTGCCTTCCCGGGTTACGGTAATGACACTACCTGCAACAGGTTCGTCATGGCGTGACAAAAAAATTGCTGAGGGGTTGCTAACTGCTTTCAGGCCCTGTTCTGTCATGGCAAACAGGCCTAGCTCATTAACCGCGCCAAAACGATTTTTAATTGCACGGATCATGCGGTAGCGTTCGCCTGAATCGCCTTCAAAATAAAGTACAGTGTCCACCATATGCTCAAGCACGCGAGGTCCGGCCAATGTGCCTTCTTTAGTGACATGACCCACTAAAAAAAGTGCAGTGTTAGTTTGCTTGGCAAAGCGTACAAGTTGTGCCGCACTTTCTCTTACCTGCGCAACAGCACCGGGTGCAGATGATAATAGCTCGGTATAAATGGTTTGAATTGAATCCACTACCATAACCTGAGGCTTGCTCTGGCTGGCCAGTTCCAATATGCGTTCAACCCGGGTTTCAGTGAGCAGTTTGAAAGAGTCTTCAGGCAGGTTCAGGCGGCGGGCGCGTAAGGTGACCTGCTGTAAAGATTCTTCTCCTGTTACATATAACGCATTCATTTTCTCGCCAAGTGTGGCCAATGTCTGCGTGAGCAAAGTTGATTTACCAATCCCCGGATTACCACCCATCAGTACTACTGAGCCATGTACCAGGCCGCCACCTAAAACCCGATCTAACTCAACAATACCTGTAGGGCTACGGGGTTCTTCCTCTAGCTGAATGTCGTGCATTTCCTGTACGCGAGCCTGGCCTGCGTAACCTGTGAAGCGCGGATTCTCTGTGGTGGATGTTTTCTCAACCACACTTTCAATTAAAGTATTCCACTCGCCACAATCACCACATTGTCCGGCCCATTTATTATGGGTTGAGCCACAGCTTGTGCATTGATACTGGTGTTTAGTTTTCGCCATTGGGTTTTTCTTGTGGGTTATTTGCGCTTGAATCTTCTAATTCGTCGTCGATGGGTTTTATGCTAGGCATCAGGCGTGCCATTTGCACCGCATTGTTTTGTGTCTTGGTAACTTCAATCGGGTGGTGTGAAAGCAGTATGCTGGTACCCGGTGTGGGAATGGATTCCAGATATTCCAGAATCAAACCATTTAATGTTTTTGGGCCATCGGTGGGTAAGGTAATATCTAAGCTGCGATTTATTTCTCGAATATGTGTACCGCCGGCTATCAGATAGCTGCCATCATTTTGCTTAATGATATTGCTGGTATTGATAGGTGAGGCGGTGGTGAACTCGCCAACGACTTCTTCCAGAATATCTTCCAGAGTAACGAGCCCCTGAATATCGCCGTACTCATCTACCGTTAAAGCGGTGCGACGTTTATTTTTTTGAAAATTAATCAGCTGCTGGTAAAGAGATGTGCCTTCGGGAATAAAATAAGCTTCGCGAATGTGTTTTTCAAGGTTTTCCTGAGTTAGCTCATTGCGGGTTAATAAATTGATGACACGGCGCATATGAATAATGCCGATTATATTGTTGATATCATCCCTGTATACAGGCAAACGAGTTCGCTGGCAGGTGGTAAGATCATCGATGATATCATCCCAGTTTTCATTCATGTCGAGCGCTGTGATTTCATTACGCGGAACCATAATGTCATCAACTGTTGCGTGTTCCAGATTAAGTAAGCCAAGCAACATATCCTGGTGTTTTTGCGGCACAAGCTGGTTAGTTTCCATTACAACACTGCGGAGCTCTTCCACACTAACACCATCGTTCTGCACCCTTTCCGGGTGAACCCCCATGAGTTTTAAAATGGTGTTGGCCATTAAATTGACGATGTAAACCAGTGGATAAATGGCTTTCATTAACGGGGTGTATACAAAAGCCGCTGGGAAGGCGATGCGTTCGGGATACAGGGCAGCCAGTGTTTTTGGGGCGACTTCAGCAAAAATTAATACCACAAATGTGAGCAAACCTGTGGCAATTGCAATGCCTGCTTCGCCAAATAATCGTAGAGCCACGAAGGTGGCGATTGCAGAGGCTAGAATATTGACAAAATTATTACCCAGTAAAATTAAACCGAGCAGGCGGTCTGGCCGATCGAGTAACTTTTGAGCGAGTTGTGCCCCTCGGCTGCCTTTTTCTGCAAGGTGTTTCAGGCGATAGCGGTTCAGTGACATAAGGCCGGTTTCAGAACTGGAGAAAAAAGCCGAGAGTAAAATCAGCAGCGCCAGAATAATAAGCAGCGTAGTGGTTGAAATGTCATTCATAAGTTTTGAGCTCGCAGCCTGAAGTCAGGATAAGCAATGGTGTTATCAATAAAATTTTTAAGCATATTAGTCGTAATGTTTTCTGCTGATGGCTGCAGTTATGTGGTGTTTTTCAGGTGCAGAATTAACTGGTCGATTTATTTAGCCTGATTTATTTAGCCAAGTATTAAAAACTCATATACCAGTTTACTACCAAAGTAGGCCAGCATCAGGCTTGCAAATCCACTGAGTGTCCAGCGTATTGCTGTACGTCCGCGCCAGCCAAGGGTAAAGCGCCCCGCAAGTAAGATTGCAAATACCAGCCAGGCGACGATGCTAAGTATGGTTTTGTGAGCAAGGTGCTGAGCAAAAAGATCCTGCAGGAAAACAAAACCGCTAAGCAGTGCCAGTGTTAAACCAATGAAACCCGCAATTATTGAATCAAATAGCAGCTTTTCCATGGTTTGTAATGGCGGTAGCTTTTTCATCCAGCCACCGGGATGATGATTATGTAACATGCGATTCTGCAGGGACAACACCATTGACATGCAGGCTGCCAGGCCTAGTAGGCTATATGCAATAATGGAGACTAAGACGTGGATTTTCAGGCCTTGTGGTGCGTCATAGGGCAGCATATAACTCGATGGTGACATGCTTTGGGCAAGTAGCGCAATTGCAGATATAGGTAGTACCACGATGGCCAGGATTTCTGTGCGCCGTTTAATAGACATGAGCAATACCAGGAGGCTGATTACCATGGCGATAGAAGAGGCTGCATCAAAAAAGCCAAATTGAAATCCGTTTGCCGTTACCAGGTGGCCATATAATACAAAGGTATGCAAAACCACCGCGGCAAAACCTGGCAGAAGTAAGTTTGCAATGGGTTTCCGGTTAAAGAAACTGTCACCTTTCAGGCGCAGAAACAGGCCCAGTGTGGAAAGCAGGTAAAGTGTAAAAGCGATAAGCCCGGTAATAGCGTCCATTAAGTAAAAACTGACTCATTTTATTATTTAGAATGGCTCATTATAGGGTAAAGCTTTGTTGCTGTAACTAGTGTCAGTGTTACTAGATTATTCAATGTCAGAGATGGTAATCACTTTGATGAGGTTAATGATGTGTGTATTGAGTTATGTTGTTATGACGTGGTAATAATGGCCTGTATCGATAAAGTCGGTAAAAGGCTGTTGAATCCTGTGAATACCATCACGCTTAATAAGACAAAAAGCTCTGTAACTTCATCTATTTGCTGCATTTTTTCTGTGTCGTGCTAGCATCTAATTAAATAATGAAATTTTAGCTAAATGCTCTTTAGGGAAACCTATGAAATTACGTGTTCTGGGGTGTAGCGGCGGTATAAGCCAGGGCTTGCACACTTCATCTTATCTGATTGATGATGACGTCCTGCTGGATGCCGGCACAGGTGTGGGAGAACTGACGCTAGAAGAAATGGCCAGGCTAAAACATTTGTTTATTACTCATAGTCATATGGATCATGTTTTAAGTATTCCCTTGCTGGTTGATACCCTGTTTACTGAGCTTCAGGCAAATCCCCTGTATGTCCATGCTCGAGCAGAAACCATTAAAACCCTCAAAGACCACATGTTTAACTGGCAGTTGTGGCCTGATTTCACGGAATTGCCCAATCAAACCTCACCTGTATTGAAGTTTGTTGAAATGAACCCTGGGGATGAAATAATGCTGGGTGAGCGACGTATTGAGATGGTTAATGTGAATCATACCGTGCCAGCTTCCGCTTATATTATAGAAACCCCTGAAATGACCTTTGCTTATAGTGGTGATACAACGACCAATGATGACCTGTGGCAGCGTTTGAATGAGTTATCCAGGGTTGATTTTATGATTGTGGAGACGGCTTTTCCAGAAGAAGAAATTGAGCTGGCAAAGTTGGCCAGGCATTATTGCCCAAGCCTGCTGGCGGCAGATCTGCAAAAGTTAAAGCATCAGCCTCGCATTGGTATCTCACATTTAAAGCCCGGTGAAGAAAACGTTATATTTGCACAATGCTGTGAAGCGGTGGATGGTAAATATCAGTTATGTCATTTAACCAGTGATGATCATTTTCAGATATAATCCCAGTCTTTGTGAATTCTGAAATTAACTAATCATGTTTGATAGTCTAAGCGACCGCCTTTCCAAAACCATAAAGAACCTGCGTGGCCAGGGTCGAATTACCGAAGATAATATTAAAGACACCATGCGTGATGTCCGTATGGCGCTGCTTGAAGCAGATGTGGCCTTGCCGGTGGTGCGTGACTTTGTTGACCGTGTAAAACAAAGAGCAGTTGGTCAGGAGGTGATGAGTAGTCTGTCTCCGGGCCAGGCGCTGATTAAAATCGTCGATGAAGAGCTGGTCGCCACTATGGGTGAGGCCAACGAGGAACTGAATTTAGCTGCTCAACCGCCAGCGGTGGTATTAATGGCAGGCCTGCAGGGTGCAGGTAAAACCACCACTGTCGCCAAGCTCTCTAAATTATTGCAGGAACGCTATAAAAAGAAAGTGATGGTGGTGAGTTGCGATGTTTACCGCCCAGCGGCCATCAAACAGCTGCAAACTCTGGCAAATCAGGTGGGGGCGACATTTTACCCCAGTGATAAAGAGCAGAATCCGGTGGATATTGCAAAAGCAGCGCTGGGTGAGGCTAAAAAGCAGTTTCAGGATGTGTTGTTAGTCGATACCGCAGGTCGCTTGCACATTGATGAAGAAATGATGGGTGAGATTCAGCAGATTCACCAGGCAATCAATCCGGTAGAAACTTTGTTTGTTGTGGACAGTATGACGGGCCAGGATGCGGCAAATACCGCCAAGGCTTTTAATGATGCTTTAGAGCTAACCGGGGTCGTATTAACCAAGACCGATGGTGATGCACGTGGTGGTGCTGCTCTTTCTATTCGTCAAATCACAGGTAAGCCGATTAAATTCCTCGGTGCCGGGGAAAAAGTTGAAGCCCTGGAGCCATTTCATCCTGACAGGCTAGCTTCCAGAATTCTGGGTATGGGCGATGTATTAAGCCTGGTTGAAGAGGTTCAGCGCAGCGTTGATGTAAAAGAGGCTGAGAAGCTGGCGAATAAGGTCAAAAAAGGCAGTGGTTTTGACTTTAATGATCTCAAGGCGCAAATGGAGCAAATGATGAATATGGGCGGCCTGGGTGGCCTGCTCGATAAAATGCCCGGCATGGGCGGACAGCTGGGTAATATTAAAGATAAGGTGAATGATAAAGATATCAAGCGCCTGATAGCCATTATTCAGTCTATGACCCCAAAAGAACGCGCTTTTCCTGACATTATTAAAGGTTCACGCAAAAAACGTATCGCCGCCGGAGCCGGTGTGAGGGTGCAGGATGTGAACAAGTTGATGAAACAGCAAATGCAGATGAAAAAGATGATGAAGAAAATGAAAGGCGGCGGCATGGCCAAGATGATGAAGATGATGCAGGGTAAGATGCCGCCTGGAATGGGGTTTTGATAGAAAATTAATTAAAGAATAAAAGAAAACGCGAATGAACGCGAAAAACGCAAATAGACGCGAAGGGTGGTGCTGTATGCCTTCGGCATACTACGCGCTTATATGCTTTTGCTTTTATTTACGTGTTTCGCGTTCATTCGCGTTTTCTTTTATTTTTAATCAGTAACTGGAAGCAATCCTGCATCAATGGCCATTTGAATCTGGGTAATTGAGTAAAATACTCAGTATCTTTATTAGAAACCCATAATAATCCGCAAATTAGGCTTGCTACCCGGCCTACAAACCTTTAAAATTCCGCTTTTCCCGAGACCGAGAAGGTCTGATAGCGGGCACTAATTAACATATATTGAGATAGATACTAATGGTAACCATTCGTTTATCACGTGGCGGCGCCAAGAAAAAACCTTTTTATCATGTAGTTGTAACTGATTCACGCATGCGTCGTGACGGTCGTTACATTGAGCGTGTAGGTTTCTTTAACCCAATGGCCCGTGGCGCAGAAAAGAATCTTGAGCTGAGCCTGGATCGTATTGATCACTGGGTTTCTCAGGGCGCTGGTACATCTGATCGCGTTAGCCAGCTGGTTAAGCAGGCGCGTAAAGCTGTAGAAGCTTAAGTTTTTACTTTCCTGGCTTCGTTTGTGACGGTGTAAGGCATCATAAAAGATGACTGATAATCAAACAGACGAAGAGCTAATCATGCTGGGTAAAGTATCCGGTGTGTTTGGTGTGAAAGGCTGGGTGAAGATACATTCGTATACTGATCCCATAGAAAAAATAGTTGAGTACAGTACCTGGCAGTTAAAACGTCAGGGGCAGTGGCGAGAAGTGAAGCTCGAAGGCGGTAAACGCCAGGGCAAAACAGTTGTCGCCAAGCTCGCTGGGCTTGACGATCGCGATGAGGCTTTGCTTTATCGCGGTGATGAAATAGCTATTTATCCGCAACAACTTGAACAGTTGCAGGCTGGTGAGTATTACTGGCGACAGCTGGTGGGTTTACTTGTTATCACCACCGAAGGTGTAACGCTGGGTAAGGTTCACCATATGATGGAAACCGGTGCTAATGATGTGCTGGTAGTACGGGATGAACAGGACAGTCATCGTGAAAGATTAATCCCTTTTACGCAAGGTCATGCGGTTACCGAGGTGGATTTAGAAACACAACGGATTACAGTTGACTGGGACCCTGAATTTTAGGGCACTGTTTGCGGTCTGTTCAAATAGCCAGGGCAAATAGATGAGATTTGATGTCGTAACACTGTTTCCCGAAATGGTAGAAAGTGTTGCGAGTATGGGCGTTCTGGGAAGGGCCGTTAAAAATGGCACCCTTCAGCTAAAGAGCTGGAACCCAAGAGACTATACACAGGATAAACATCGCACCGTGGATGATCGCCCTTATGGTGGTGGCCCCGGTATGCTGATGAAGGTGGGGCCTTTGCAGGCAGCCATCGAAGATGCAAAAAAAGCGGCAGGTAATAGCCGAGTGATCTATATGAGCCCACAGGGTAAAAAAGTCACTCAGCAAGATGTTAAAGCACTAGCCGAGCAACCGGGTTTAATCATAATCGCCGGTCGCTATGAAGGTATTGATGAGCGCATTATTGAAGCGTTTGTCGACGAGGAATGGTCAATTGGTGATTATGTGTTAAGTGGCGGTGAGCTACCGGCACTTACATTAATTGATGCCATTGCGCGAATGATCCCCGGCGTGCTGGGTGATGAAAATTCTGCGCAGCAGGATTCGTTTATGCAGGGCTTGCTTGATTGCCCGCATTATACACGACCGGAAGAGATTGAAGGTCGTACCGTTCCACCTGTGCTGCTTAGTGGAAATCACCGCGATATTGATTTGTGGCGATTAAAGCAGTCGCTGGGACGAACCTGGTTGAGGCGACCGGATTTACTTGAAGCCTTAAACCTGACGGAAGAACAAAAGCAGTTGCTGGAATCCTTTAAACAGGAACACAACGGCTGAGTTAAACCAAACGCGTAAATACAGAAAGTTAAGTTGAATCCGGTGATTCAGCTTTGAATTTAAATTTTGGAGTAAGACAATGAGTAACATCATCGCACAGCTTGAAGCGGAACAGATGACTAAAGAGATCCCGGCGTTTTCGTCTGGTGACACAGTTATCGTACAGGTACGTGTTAAAGAGGGTGACCGTGAACGTTTGCAGGCCTTTGAAGGTGTTGTTATTGCAAAGCGTAACCGTGGTCTGAACTCAGCATTCACAGTACGTAAAATCTCAAATGGTGAAGGCGTTGAGCGTGTGTTCCAGACATACAGCCCAATCATCAGCGAAATCGAAGTTAAGCGTCGCGGTAAAGTTCGTCGCGCTAAACTTTACTACCTGCGTGGTCTTACTGGTAAGGCGGCTCGTATTAAAGAAAAGTTGTAAGCGGTTTTTCTTAATATTGGTAGATAAAAAAGGGGTGCATTGCACCCCTTTTTTTGTTCGTATAATATTGTTTTTGACTGAAACGATGTAATAAAAAAAACTGTTCGTCATACCCGAAAAGATCTTCTGGAAAGATCTTTAACATGCAAGCATGGCCGTAAGGCGAAGGACAGGAGTCCGTAGTAATGCCTGTGTCGGGTATTTAGCGGCCTTTGGTTACCCAATAAAGTATGAAAATAATTAAAACCATTTCTCTTCTCGTGCTATTTCTATTGAGCGCGAGTGCAAATTCAGAATCTGAAGAGTTGCTAAAAGCTACTGCGGTTAAAATGCCTTCTGAAAACAACCTGGCTGGGAATATTTCCAGCGAAATACCCGTTAACAAAACGCTTATCAGTCAAACAAAGATAGCGGAAGAAACAGAAGAAAGTGAAGAAGATGCAAAAAGAATCGCTCACTTTCGAAATATAGATGAACTCGTTATTTTACGTGCTCCTGGGCTTGCGTTTAAATATCTGCAACGTGAGCAACCTGAATACAGTCAACAACAACCCGCGCAATGGCTTTACTGGGAACAAAAGCGTATCGCTTTATTAAAGTATATGCGTCGTTGGCAGGACGTTAATAAAAGAGTGAGTCAGCAGGAAAAAAATCTCTTAAGTACAAAAATAACCGCCGGCGATAGAAACTGGTTTTTAACTGAACAGCTGCGCGCCCTGATAGAGCTAAAACAATATTCACTTGCCCTGGGAAAAACCCGTAAATTAATGTGGGGTGCAAGCGCTCTGGTTAAAAGCAAGTCGTTTGCAGCCTGGCGTCGCATTATTATTCAAATATATTTAAATCAGGGAAATACAAATGATGCACAAAGTGCGATGCGTCGTTACCAACAGGATTACGGTGAATTACTCAATGAAGACGGCGTAAGCTGGTTGCAGTTGCAGGCGGAATTATTAATTCAGCTTGAGCAGTATAAAGACGCAATAAAAATACTCAGTAAAATTAATACTGATGAATCCCGTGCCCTGATTTTAATAGCAAAACTAAATGCACAAATTATCTCGCCGCCGGAAGTACTGGATAGTGTTCAGCTGGCACTGGCAAGTGAAGATGAAAATGTAGAGCGTATAGTTTTATATAAGTATGTTGCTCTGGTAGCCGCTATGACTGCAGGAGAAGTTGATCAGTCAATCTCATTGCTTGAAGCATTGTTATCAGAGCAACAGCTGTCTTTATCTGATTCACTCATTCAAATTGGCAAAGTGAAAATAAATGCCACTACATTGTGGGATTATTATTTAAACAAAGGTAATAATGTTGCCAACCGAAAAGGCCTGCTAAAAGGTGACGATGAAAACTGGTACACCCTGGCAAGTAACCTGTTTCAGGATCAGCCGTTAACAGCAAAATCATTATTTGCGGTGTTATCACTACAGGCAAAAGAAGTACTTCACCGTGAGCTGGCAATGAAACAGCTGGTTAATCTTATTGAGGTAAACAATCAACCGCTGGAACTGGTGAATCGTTTGTTTACCGAGTCAGACTATATTACCGATATGAAACATGTGCCGCTAGAAGTTCGCTACAGGCTGATTGATTACAGCCTGTTGCACGGTGATGTAAAAGCGGCGGCAGCTTTGATGGCAGATTTAGATAAACCACCTGAAGATCAGGCGCAGTTTGACTGGAATCTACGTCGAGCAAGAGTGTTGGTTCTCAGCGGCTCATTTAAAACAGGGGCTGAAGTATTGCTGGAAATGTTGCATATGCAACAGCTAGATGCAAAACAGATCGCTAAATACCTGCAGGTGGTGTTTGATCTGCAGGCGGTTGAGCAGCATAAACTATCTTTGTGGCTGTTTGATGAGTTAGATAAGCTGGTTGAAGATGTTCACATACGCAGAGAGCTAACTTTCTGGCGTGCAGAGTCGTATCATGGACTAAAGCAATACGATCTGGCGGCTTATTTGTTTCTGAAATCAGCCGTTTCACCAGATAAAGTATTTGATCCGTGGTATCACACCGCAACTTTCAGAGCGGCAGAGAGTCTTATGGAAGCGGGATTATTAGAAGATGCCAGGCAACGCTTTATGCACTTATTGAGAATCACTGAAAATTCTGCCCGTAAAGCGGTGATACGTCAACGACTACAGACCATACAGTTAAAGCAAAGCAGGTAATTTACCCGCTTACCAGACAGCCAGGAGTAAGTTAAGCTATCTCCGGGTGGTCAGATTTGATGGATCGAGCTGTTTAATAATTAAATGATAAAGGAGTGAATAATGCAAAGCGTGTATTGTAAGACCCCTTATTGTGGATTAAAGATAACCCAGCTGGACAATTGTCTGCATGGGCTGGATTTTATCGATGAAACCATAACCAAACCACATACGGATGATGAATTATTGCGTGAGACGGTGAGTCAGATACAGCAATATATTAAATCTTCAGCATTCTCTTTTGATTTGCCTGTTAAACCACAGGGGACTGATTTTCAACGCAAAGTCTGGTCTACACTACAGAAAATTCCCGCAGGAAAAGTCAGAACTTATGGCGATATCGCTGATGAGCTGGGCACTTCAGCCAGGGCGGTGGGTAATGCATGCCGTCAAAACCCCATACCTCTGATAATTCCCTGTCATCGTGTTGTCTCATCAAAAGGCATAGGTGGCTTCGTGGGGGAAACGCAAGGGCAAAAAATCAGCATAAAACAACAATTGTTGTTGCATGAAGGGGTTGAAATATAGTCTCAGGCCCCAATCTGAAGATAAAATTTTACTATCTTATTTTCGGAGTGCCCAATGAGCGTAGAAGCCTATAAAGAAACCCTAGAATTCCAGGCAGAGGTCAAGCAGCTGCTCAAGCTGATGATTCATTCTCTGTACTCTAATAAAGAGATTTTCCTGCGTGAGCTTGTGTCCAATGCATCTGATGCCTGTGACAAGCTGCGTTTTGAAGCGCTGGCCAATGATGATCTATATGGCGGTGACTCAGATCTTAAAATCCACGTTGAGTATGATAAAGACGCCAAAACTCTAACCATCAGTGATAATGGTATTGGTATGTCACGAGACGAAGTGGTAGACAATATTGGTACCATTGCGAATTCTGGTACTAAAAAATTCATTGACTCCCTCACCGGCGACCAGGCTAAAGATTCACATTTAATCGGTCAGTTTGGTGTGGGTTTCTATTCCACTTTTATTGTTGCCGATAAAGTAACAGTGAAAACACGTCGTGCCGGTTTTGCTGAAGATCAGGCAGTATTGTGGGAGTCAGAAGGCGAAGGTAACTACACGCTTGAAACCATAGAGAAAGACTCACGTGGTACTGATATTATTCTGCATATTCGAGAAGGCGAAGAAGAGTTTCTTGATAGCTGGCGTTTAAAAACAATAATTCATACCTATTCAGATCACATCTCATTACCAATTACCATGCCCAAAGAGCCAACACCACCAGCTGAAGGCGAAGAAGATGTGATTGATGCTACACCAGAAAATGAAGTGGTGAATAAAGCATCGGCTTTATGGGCACGACCTAAAAGCGAAGTTAAAGACGACGAATACAAAGAATTTTATAAGCATATTGCACACGACTTTGAAGAGCCAATGGTATGGAGTCATAATAAGGTTGAAGGTAATCAGGCCTATACATCATTGTTATATGTGCCTAAAAATCCTCCTTTTGATTTGTATGAGCGTGAACGTAAGCAGGGTATCAAACTCTATGTGAAGCGTGTTTTCATTATGGATGATACCGATCATCTGATGCCATCGTACCTGCGTTTTATTCGTGGTGTAGTGGATTCAGATGATTTGCCACTGAACGTTTCCCGTGAAATTCTTCAGCATAATAAAGTCATTGATAAAATCAAATCGGCTTCAGTGAAAAAAGTGCTGGGCATGCTTGAATCAATGGCAAAAAATAATGCTGAGCAATATGCAATATTCTGGAAAGCTTTTGGTAATGTAATGAAAGAAGGTCCAATTGAGGATCATGCAAATAAAGATCGCATTGCCAAGCTATTACGTTTTGCTTCTACTGAAAATGATTCGGCTGAGCAAAGTGTTTCGCTTGAAGATTATATCGCTCGCATGAAAGAAGGTCAGGAACAGATCTACTTTATTACTTCAGATAGTTATGCTGCAGCGAAAAATAGCCCTCACCTTGAAGTGTTTAATAGTAAGGGGCTTGAAGTTCTGTTGCTATCTGATCGAGTGGATGAATGGCTTGGTCAACACCTCACTGAATTTGAAGGTAAGAAACTGCAAAATATTGCTAAAGGCGATCTTGACCTGAGTAACTTCGAAGATGAAGAAGAGAAAAAAGCACAGGAAAAGGCCGAAGGTGACCTGAAAGGCATGGTTGAGCTAATGAAAGAAAAGCTTAGCGGTAAAGCCAAAGATGTACGTATCACTCATCGCTTGACGGGCTCCCCTTCATGCCTGGTGTTAGATGAAATGGATATGGGTTTGCAAATGCAGCAAATCATGCGTGCAGCGGGGCAGGAAGTTCCGGTAAATCAACCGATCCTTGAAATTAATCCTGAACATGACCTGATCAAACAGTTAAAAGATATGTCAGACCAGTCATTGTTTGAAAACTGGTCGCATATACTGTTTGACCAGGCAATGTTAGCAGAAGGCGGGCAACTGGAAGACCCGGCTGCTTATGTTAAACGGGTTAACGACATGCTTAATAAGTAAAATCTGCAAAAACTTTTAATAGTTGTGTACAATATGAAGCCTCTCATTCTAACGAGTGAGGGGCTTTTGTTTTTTAGAAAATGGCATGTAAGAGCCTGAAATATAAAATAACCCTGAAAATTCATTAGAATTACGACTATAACTAATCAAGATAACACAATAGATCAGGGGGCAGGAAGCTGCTTAACTAATGGCGATTAATAATGTTCTCAATCTTTAAAGAATTACCTATTGTAAAACTCAGTCAAACTGGACTGATGTTCTTCTGTATCATGTTCTCATTGAATGTGCTAGCAGGTGGAAAATTCAATGCTCAGAAACGCTATTTATATGTACAGCCAGGACAGAGCGTTTTTAGTATCGTTAAAATTTTATACCCGACTCAAAAAGATCAGTGGCCGGCAATTATTAAACAAATTGTCAGGAAAAATCCGCATGCGTTTACCGGTGCAGATGCGACAAAAATTCGCACAGGTGAACGGCTGGAAATACCTTCCATCTGGTCGAATTTGAAACCCGTCTCCGATGTAAAAACTGTAGTATATAAAGAACCGCAGGCTGTCGGACAGGTGATAAAAAATCGGGGCAAAACATTTGTTATTTCAAAAGAAAAAAAGAAGCGTAATCTTGACATGGGAAGTGAAGTTTATGTAGGCGATAGAATATTTACCGGGGTAAAAGGGTTTATCAGCCTGAGCATGATTGATGAAGCAAAAATAGATTTACGCTGTAATAGTGAAATGATTATTGAAGACTATCAGTTATTACGTGGTAAAAACCGAAGTGTTATTTATTTATTAAAAGGTAGTGTAAAGAAAATTACAGGTAGCATAGGTAAGATGGCAGAGGATATTTATGAAATGCATACACCACTGGCGACGGTAGGCGTCAGGGGCACCGAGTATGCATTACGTGTGTTACAGACCTATGGCTGTGATGGTAGTATGGATGTAAATAGCAATGGCTTGTTCGTTAAGGTTAATAAGGGTGCTATTGATGTTAAAGGGCCTAAGGATGATGTTAGCTTAAATAATGGTGATACCGCACTTATAGCGGATAAGGATAGTGAAACATTAGCTATTCAAGCACGAGATGGTGTGTTTGATGATGCTGCAGCAGCTCAGGAAAAAGCGGGTAGTGTATCTTTTTACTGGTTGATGTTGATAGTTTCTATTGGCCTGGTTTTGCGCAAGAAAAAACATGCAAACTGAAGAGCAACAACGTCTGGATAAATGGTTGTGGGCATCCCGATTTTATAAAACAAGAGCGTTGGCCTCAGAAGCCATCAGCGGTGGTAAGGTGCATTTAAATGGTGATCGAGTAAAACCATCACGCAATATTAAAGTTGGCGATCAACTGCATATCACCCGTGGTCAGTTTGAATTTGATATAACAGTTGAAGGTTTAAATAAACACCGCCGCCCGGCTAGCGAAGCACAATTGCTCTATACAGAAAGTCGGGAAAGTATCGAGAAAAGAAAGTCTCTTGCGGAATCAATCAGAATTCTTAACGCAAATATTCCCCACACCGAAAAACGTCCAAGTAAAAAACAACGCCGACAGATTGTAAGATTTAAGCGTGTTGACGGATAGTTGAGGTGATGGTTTCTGTTATTAATGGTATAAAAGAAAACGCGAACAACGCAAATGCACGCTAAAAACGCAACAAAAGGATATCCTGGTCTGGTATCTTAATTGCTAACTGAAAGCTTGTAACCGCAGGCTCTAGTGAAATAATTTATAGAAACTAAAGCGTGATTTTTGTTTTTTCGCGTACATTTGCGTTGTTAGCGTTCATTCGCGTTTTCTTTTACAACTGATGATTCGAAGTATTAAGGCATTACCCAGAACTGCACACCCTGTTCTTTTAGAAACTCAACTGCATTACTGCCTTCCAGCATCGAGAAGGTCGATAACATTCCTGCTTCTATACAGGTATTTGCAATCACAGTAACAGAACGTGGTGCATCAGGAACTGGGTAACCGGTATGCGGGTCAAGTATATGGCTGTAACGTACGCCATCTTTTAAAAGGAAACGACGAGCATCACCGCTAGTGGCCAGGCCACCTTTTAAAAGTTGAATTTTTCCGACAGAGCTTTCCCCGCTGTGTTCCGGGTTGTCTACACCTATCGTCCATGGAGTATTGTTTGCGCGAGGATAAGGGCAGGCTATATCACCACCAAAATTAACCAGAAAACTTTTTTTAGTGTGTTCTTTTAACAGCTTAACAGTCGAATCAACCGCGTATTCCTTGCCAATACCACCTAAATCAATTTCCATTCCGGCGGGTAAACTAATTGATAAGTTTTTGAGTTTGACTTTGTTCCAGCCAATGTTTGATTTTAACTCTGCGACTTGTTCTGTGTCAGGAATATTATCACTGCCATCAAAGTTCCAGGCCCGACGTAATATGCCGGAGGTGATATCAAACTTTCCACCACTTAATTCGTAACATTGATTTGCAAAACTGAGTACCAGTGCCGTTTCTTTATCAATGGAAACGGCATTGCCGTTTGAATGGTTTATCTGGTAAATAATATTGTCATTTGTGTAGCGACTAAATTTTTGTTCTATTCGTTTAGCTTCCTGAAAAGCAATTTCAGTAATTTTCAGAATAGCCTGTTGATCTGTGGATTGATTATTGCTGTTTTCAAGAAGTATTTCGCACGGGCACGCCATAGCGTCAAAACGACCAATACTGTAAGTGTCTTTTAACTCTATTGAAATGTTATTCATGCGGTTTTAACTTATGACAGTCATTCCCGACATCAGTTATCGGGAATGACAAACGTGGCTGGTGTTATATTAAATGAGATAATGATGAGCGGTTTAGATTTTTAAAACCATTATATAAGCTTATCGACTGGCAAGAGCCTTAGTAATCATTCTCTCCAGTTTTGCTTTTTGGTTCTCCTTAAAGCCTTTATGTACATTTATCAAATTGCCCTTACGGTCAATTAAATAAGAAGTGGGCATCACTTTGAGGCCATATGCACCCGCAGTAGAGCCTTCAGGGTCATATGCAACGGTAAATTTGGCAGGGTTTTTCTTTAAGAAACCTTTAGCTGCTGAAACGTCGCTATCCAGGTTGATGGCAATTATTTTAAGGCCTTTATTGCCATATTTCTTTTCCAGAGTGTTCATAAAAGGAAATGATTTCTGGCAGGGTTTACACCACGATGCCCAGAAGTCTACGTAAACAACCTGATTTTTATAAGCTGCAAGACTCACTTTTTGCTTGTCGCCTTTGAGTGAAAAGTTGGGTGCTTTTTTGGCAAATGCTGATGATGAGAATGAAATTATTAGTAAAACTAATAAAGCAGTAATTTTATGAGTTTGATAAAACACGTTAAAAAATCTCCAATGATGGTGTTATATAAGGAAAACATGAAGTTGTTATTTCATGTTTGCCAGTCAACTAATTGTATATTAGTTCACTAAATCCTTAAGGTTTAATTAAATGCTGCATTATGTTTGCATTCAAATGACTTTAATGACAACTGTGATGCTTTTCTCAATTCTCAGGCTTTATACAGGATTTTGTTTTCCTGGGTAACCATTAAATACCCTTATCAGGTGCTGAAGCTTATGTTTGTTTAAACAATTGCAGGATATGCTTTATTGTGAAGAAAAATAGTTTTTAATAAATAAGTAGATAATTTATTACTAGATACTCCTGAAAAAAATAAGGTATTATTTTTGACTTAAAAATGTATAAATATCAATGTCTTATAAGGTTTTCTGTGTCCAGGGAGGCCTTTTAAGCTTTTTTGTAAAATAATTATTAAATTACGAAAACATGTCTCGGGTTATAAAATAGTGCGAAGGCATAAATATAGTGCAATAATCGCGTTGTTTTGGTGCGAAATAATAGAAATAGTAAGGGCTAATATGAAAATAATTACGGCAATTATAAAACCGTTCAAACTAGATGATGTCCGTGAGGCGCTTGCACAGATAGGTGTGCAAGGGGTAACGGTTACTGAAGTAAAAGGCTTTGGTAGACAGAAAGGCCATACTGAGCTGTATCGTGGGGCGGAGTATGTGGTTGATTTTTTACCCAAAATTAAGCTGGAAATTGCGGTTAAGGCAGGCATGGCTGATCAGGTAATAGATGCTATCAGAGATGCTGCTAATACGGGGAAAATTGGCGATGGAAAAATCTTTGTGGCCAGTCTGGAGCAGGTTATACGCATTCGTACCGGTGAAACCGGCGATGATGCGATTTAGGTTTAAATTTGGCCTGGATGACGAAAAAAATTAATACTGAATTTTGAACCTTGAATTTAGAGATATATAAGAATATGAAACAAAAAATTACACAGCTATTGCTTGCTTTGGGCCTGTTTGCACTATTGCCAGCAACTGCACTTGCTGAAGATGGCATTGACGGCGCAGATACTGCCTGGATTATGGCATCTACCGCACTGGTTTTATTTATGACATTGCCTGGCCTGGCGTTGTTTTATGCGGGTCTGGTGAGATCGCGTAATGTGTTATCTGTTTTAATGCAATGTTTTGCTATTGCCGGTGTTGCCTCAATATTATGGTTTGTAGTGGGTTATAGCCTGGCCTTTGGTGAAGGTAATAGCTGGATAGGTGATTTTAGTAAAGCCATGCTTTCAGGTATCGATCGTGATACTGCTTCTGGCACAATTCCAGAATCATTATTTATGATGTTCCAGATGACCTTTGCCATTATTACACCTGCACTGATTGTAGGTGGTTTTGCTGAACGAATGAAATTCTCTGCCATGTTATTGTTCAGTGCCATCTGGTTGCTGGCTGTGTATGTGCCTGTGACGCATTGGGTCTGGGGCGGCGGCTGGTTAGCTGAAATGGGCCTGTATGATTTTGCTGGCGGTACTGTGGTACATATTACTGCCGGTGTGGCCGCTCTGGTTGCGGCTATCGTGCTGGGGCCTCGTCGAGGATTTCCCGGCACCGCAATGATGCCACACAATATGACCATGACAATTGCCGGTGCTGGCATGTTATGGGTCGGCTGGTTTGGATTCAATGGCGGAAGTGCGCTGGCAGCTGACGGTAATGCTTCAATGGCCATTCTGGTAACACATATCTCCGCGGCCATGGGTGCGATGACCTGGATGGCAATTGAATGGTTCCGTTTTGGTAAGCCTAGTGCATTGGGCGTAGTAACCGGTATGATAGCGGGTCTGGGAACGATTACTCCAGCCTCAGGTTTCGTAGGCCCCGGTGGTGCACTGATTATTGGTCTGCTGGCAGGTGGAGTCTGTTTCACTGCAACTCAGTATATAAAACGTGTGCTGAAGATTGATGACTCATTAGATGTATTCCCGGTTCACGGCGTTGGCGGTATTCTGGGTACAATTCTGGCGGGTGTCTTTTCAGCAACCAGTCTGGGCGTGTTCAGCGGTTATGGCTTTGCAGACGGTATTGACTCAATGGGTGGTCAGCTTAAGGTGCAGATCATTGGCGTGATAGCTACCATCGTTTTCACTGCTGTGGTTACCTGGGTTATTCTTAAAGTGGTAGACATGCTGGTTGGTTTGCGTGTTACTGATGAAGAAGAAATCGAAGGTCTGGATATTGCGCTGCATGAAGAGCGTGGATACGACCTTTAAAAGCTAAAACACGTCGTAGGTCGTAAGTCATAGGTCAAAAGATAAAGAACAAAGTAAAAAAACTAGCGAAGCGAGTTTTTTTACGACCTACGACCTACGACCTACGACCTACGACCTACGACCTACGACCTACGACCTACGACCTACGACCTACGACCTACGACCTACGACCTACGACCTACGACCTACGACCTACGACCTACGACCTCTTTTCTCTTTAGA
>Ga0316204_10005415_pt1 | contig 21077 bp, 16 predicted proteins | sample 6monrhotite_MG_2_FD_205661 | JGI IMG/M metagenome (GOLD analysis project Ga0316204, IMG submission 205661) | Microbial mat bacterial communities from mineral coupon in-situ incubated in ocean water Damariscotta River, Maine, United States -... | ecosystem: Environmental > Aquatic > Marine >... | reverse complement strand
CACGGTATGCCTTTTTTTATTTCTGAAGTGGTTGCCGTACGTTCAATTTCTAGAATTTTATAGGCGCTATCAGGATTCTTAAAAAACATGGCCTTCATGCTTTCCAAATCTCGAGATTGCACCCCCAAATAAGCCGCGATGCGAGCTATTTCAGCAACTTCTGGGTCCGAAACGTGACCGTCTGCATTCGCAATACTATACAAAAAGTGGATGACCTGCAACCTAGATTCATAACGCATGCGCTGTCTTAAAAGCGTGGCTATTTTCTGGGCGTTGATCTCCCGTTTTTTGACAATGTCATTAAAAACTTTAAAGGTAGCGTTGGCGCGTTCTTTTCCGTAGGCTTGCACAAAATACTGTCGTACAAAGTCCAATTCACTCTGACTTACACTACCGTCTGCTTTAATAACCAGGGAAGCGAGGGAAAGCAAATTAAGTTCAAAATCGGCAGGTGACACCGTATCCCGAGATTGCTGAAAGATACTTCTGCGCCCTTGTTTGGTTTTCCCCGAATTCATATTGTCGAAAATGCTTCCTATTATAAAACCAATAATGGCTCCGGGAATCCTAAAAAATGAAAATCCTAAAAAGGCCATGAGCCATCTAATCATACTAAGTTGTTATGGGGTTAACATAATGCCGCAAATATAAGTCTTTTAAGTAGTTGTTACCTCTAATTATAGTTTTGTAAGGAAGATTGTTTTTTCACATATCCCTAACTCTTTACGTATAATCACTACCAATTTAATTAGCTATCTTTGTACTCAAATTGTTACACACCTAAAAGAAGAGAATTATGTACCCAGCAGAATTAGTAAAACCCATGCGCGAAGACCTAACCAATATTGGTTTTGGTGAATTACATACAGCAGCTGATGTTGATGCAGCTCTAGCAAAAAAAGGAACCACCTTAGTAGTCGTAAACTCCGTTTGTGGCTGTGCCGCGGCAAATGCTCGCCCAGGTGCTCGTATGTCCTTACAGAACACTAAAACTCCAGATAACTTAGTGACTGTATTTGCAGGTGTTGATCGCGAAGCGGTGGACCAGGCACGTGCAATGATGGTTCCTTTTCCTCCAAGCTCGCCTTCTATGGCCTTGTTTAAGAATGGAGAATTAGTGCACATGCTAGAACGCCACCACATTGAAGGACGTGGTGCCGATATGATTGCTGAAAACTTAAAAAGTGCTTACGACGAGTTCTGTTAAGAAATTCTGGCACGATAAATAGTAACCGTTCTTTATTGATTTAAAGAGCGGTTTTTTATTTTTGAACTATGAAGCAAGTCTTGTATGTTCTCAGTTATCCATTTTCCGTGGTTTTCTACGTTTTCTTTGGGCTGATATTACTGCTCTTTGACCCTATTCAACGAGTCTGTTTGCGAATTTTTGGATATCAAGCGCACAAAAAAAGTGTGGATGTGTTTAATGGATTGCTATTGTTGAGTCTTCATGTCTTGGGGACGACCATTCGGTTTAAAACTTCGGAAAAACTACCGAAAAATGTTCCCATCATTATTGTGTCCAACCACCAAAGTTTGTGGGACATTCCACCACTCATTTGGTTTCTTCGGAAGTTGCATCCTAAGTTTATTTCGAAGAAAGAGTTAGGGGAGCGAATTCCAACCATCTCTTACAATTTAAAGTATGGTGGGTCGGCACTCATTGACAGAAAAAACCCAGCCCAAGCGACTGCTGAAATCGCCAAAGTTGCCAAGTACATTTCCAAACATAAGCGATCTGTGGTCATTTTTCCAGAGGGTACACGCAGCAGAACAGGCCCACCCAAAAAGTTCCATCGCAAAGGTTTGGAAACCTTATTTGAATATGCACCTGACGCCTATGTGCTTCCAATAAGCATCAATAATTCATGGAAGTTGCAGCGTTATGGTATGTTCCCGATGCCCTTGTTTACCAGAATGCGCTTTTTAGTACACCCAGCGATTAAGGTTTCAGATTATAGTTCCGAAGCATTGATCGATCACATCGAAGCTCAAATAAAAGAAAAGATTGTCTTAGTTTAAGAAGCTATCCAAGGTTACTTTTTCGAGTTGGTCGTCAAGTTTTACCAACTTAATAGTCCTGCTCTCATTGGGCCTTCCGTAGTTTTTATAGAGGGTGTATTTTAAATAGGTTTCAATCCGTTTTTGTGATTCCAACGTCGCGAATCACCTTTGGGAAAGAGCTTTCGACTTTAAAGCCAACACACACGGTCTTCTGAATTTGCCAATACGGATGCATTTTCTGACGGATAAAGGAAGTTCCTCCGTATGCACTTGCCGAAAGGGCAAAATAAATTCTAGGGCCATAGGCTTCAACCAATTGAATACTGATTAAAACATCCTCATCCACTACAATATGCTGATCTTCCAATGAAACAGGATAGGATCCTTTTTTGCTAGAAATAGTTCGTAAAATTTCATTGTCGACCATGTTTTCTAGCGGTTCGCCTCCTTGAAATTTGTAAATGTTCACTCGAACTTGAATGCTGTCTGATGCATTCTGAAGGATATTAAAAGCAAACCCATGCAGCTTTGTTCGTTTTTTATTGATCCGAATGACCGATGCAATTTCACCTCCAATAGCTTCCTTTCCTTCCCAATACCCCATACTTCCCGCGGTAAAAGAGGTGTGACCGATGGTCTTTTTCTCACGCGGAGGACTTTTTAGAAGGACTTCGCTTAAACTATAGGATGTAGGAGTGAGGGCAATGTTGATGGGTTTTGCCGAAAGACGTTTTAACTGCGTCATGTTTAGCCTACGCGTTTCATAACCCAAAAAAGAAATTTGTAAATGATCTGCTTCCGTAACTACATCCTTGCTGAAGGCCAGAATAAAATGACCAGATTTTGTCGTGGTGGTTCCAAGCGCTGTCCCTTCAAAACGGATATTGACAAATTCTAAAGGTTCTTTAGTGGTATTGTCTACAATTTTGGCGGCAATAATCTGCTGTGCTTGACCGTAAAGGCTGCTTACCCATAATAAAAGGATAAAAAAAATAGTGCTTCTCATACTGAAGTAATTTAAAGTTACCTACTAGTATTGGAGAGACACTATAGAATAAATGTACTAAATTTCTTCAGCATAAAACAAAAACAGCCGTCTTTATTCATAAACGGAGGGATAGGTTTTTTTTCATCATCCAACACGTTGCAATCAATTGTGGCCACCAATAAATGTGCAATACTCACCATTGGGCTTTTGAGGCAAATGAATAGGAAGTAAGTTTATTGTCGCAACAGCATTAAAATTAATTCATAAAAGAGTCAAGAATAATCTTCTCTTCAATTTTATCCAAAGCAATGAGCACACTTTTCTTCTCTTCGGAAGGGAAACCATAGTTTTTATAGAAGGTATAACGTAAATAAGTGCGTCCTGCGGAACTCTCCGTTTTTCGGTTTTTGATGTTGACCAGCCACTCTCCGTTGGGTGCCTTATCAATTTCGAACTCTCGCATCGAAAACCCATCTTCCAATTCGTTTTCAATAAAGTTACTGCTGTTAAAAACCGAGTGATTCCACTCAAAATTATTTTTTTCAGGCCCCACAAATTGTACTTCAAAATCGCTCATCGGGTCCGTCCATTCCAGCACCAAACGGGTGTTTGGGATGGTATTCGCCACTAGAAAATCATTCGGGATTCCTTTGAGGTTAATTTTTCTTTTTTTCTGAATTAAGAAATGTTTGAATTCAGTAATAATAGAAGCCGTTAATTCGGTAAAATCTACATTGGGAATGCTGTTATTGATCATTTGAATGTAGAGTGCTTTGGCCAATTCATACTCTCCCGTTTGCGAATAAATAAGTGCAAGATCTCGATACGACTGAGCGTGGCTGGGTTGCAGCTCAATAATTCTTTCGTAAACATATTTGGCATGTTTTTTTAATTCTGACGCTTCCAATTGATAGGCAATCGACTTCAATATTTTAGGGTTGTCATTGGCGCGTGAAAACACTTCAGACAAAATATTATAAGAAAAATTAGCGTCCCATTTTTGAAAATACTCGGAACAGTCCATCAAAAAATACAGGCTATTACTTCGCTCTTCTTTGTAAAGTCTAGCGTATAAATTTTTTGCCTCATCAAAGCTGTTTGCAAGGTTCAGCACACTCATATAGTCCGGTGTGGTTGTAGAGAAATAGGTTTCGGCTAATTTTAGTTCTTCTTTATAGGTTCTCTTTTGTTCTGCCATCATTGGGGCTTCGTCTTCAGACTCTTCATCTAAATTTGAAGCCAACTTGGTTTCTATCAAAAGAACCCCTCCAGCTCCTAAAGTACCATAACGAACGGTGGCGGCTAAGGACTTTAATAGGGTGATGCTATGGATGTCTGCGGGGTTTATAAAATTCACAATATTTGAATCCACCGGAATACCATCCAGAATGATTAAGACGGGTGTGGGATTGATACTTTGAGCTCTTTGCAAACCAAAGGAAAAATTCATTCCAGTTCCAATGGTAATCATTTCTGGAATTTTGGAAATAACCGTGGTGAGATCAATATCGGCACCAGAAATTAGGTGGGTGACTGATTTGGCCTCATAGCCCAATGTTTTTTTACGCTTCTTTCCCCAAGCCGTGTTTCTAAACTCTTCTTCTTCCTTTCGAACCAGCACAACTTCGTCTAAGAGATCCACATCAGTTTTCATAATGATTTCAAGCTTTTGATCACTCGTAATCGTTATTTCACTTGTTTTTTTAAAGAGTGCCGAGCACCGTAAAATGTCTCCCAATTTGGCCTCCAGGTAAAAGGTGCCATCGTCGTTAGTCGTCGTCTCTCTCAAGCTATTAAGTTTGGAGATAGAAGCATTCGGGATAGGTTTTTTTTGCTGGTCCAGAACCACCCCAGAAATTGAAAAATAGATGGAAGATTCAGGAGCCTGAGCATACAGGGCGGAAGTGCTTGCAGTCAAACCAAAAACAAGCAATAGGAGGTGTGATAAACGTTTCATAGACAATAATTTAGACTACTAAATATAAGGATAAAACCAATTTGTTTGGAAGACATTAACCTCATTTTGGCATAAATAAAAGTTAATTTCAAGTAACAAAGCAATTGGTTACGGTGCATTAGGTCACTCTAGTCAATAGAATTTAAAAAACTATCGAGCGTCATTTTATCCTGATATTGGTCAAGCTGTATTGTTTTTATCACACTGGTCTCATTCGGGGTTCCATAATTTTTGAACAAGGTGTATTTCATCAAAAGAGGAATGTTGGATGCCCCTTGTCCATTGTATCGAATGTTCACCATCCAATTGCCCTTCTCCCCATCATCTATAATAAATTCCTTCATATAAAAACCTTCATCAATTTCCTGCTGTAACAGCTCTTTATTATTGAAGGCCGTATGTGAAAAGTTAAAGTATTTACTTTCCGGATTTACAATTTGCACGTCAAATTCAGTGGCAGGTTGGTTCCACTCAAGAACGATTCGGATGTCCTTTTTATACTCTAACGACAACAACTCGTTCGGGAGTCCTTTATAGTTAATCTTCGACTTGTGGTTTTTGATGAGGTGTCTAAACTCATTGATCACAGCGTCTTGAATGGGCGCAAAATCCACATTTGGGATGGTATTGTAAAGCATTTGCCGGTACAAAGTGGCGGCCAACTCATACTCACCTGTTTGCGCATAGATTAATGCTAAATCTCGATACGACTGAATATCCTTCGGCTGTAAATTAATAAGCTGCTCATAAATATAGCGGGCACTCTCGGGTTTATTATTTTCTTCATAACTATAGGCTAATATTTTTAATGCCTTAACATTACTGGGCGCGACCGCAGCAATATTGGATAGCACTGAATTCGAGAACTCAGGGTTCCACTTTTTAAAGTAAGGAGCCACAGCCAAATAGTAATCAATGTTGTTGCGCTCGTATTTTAGCTGTTTGTAGTAGAGGTCTTTCGCGGCTTCAAATGAGGTGCTTTTTTCTAAAGCCAACACATAATTTGATTTTGGCTGCGCAGCTTTTAAAAACTCAAAGATTGGAACCGATTCCGTATATTCATTTCCTTTGACTAACGCAGTATTTTCCTTCTTAAGTATCCCGTCTGCTTCTTTACTATTTACAGTAGTTATTTGAATTACACCACCCACACCAAGCTGTCCATATCTAACGGTACTCGCTAGTGTTTTTAACTGAACAATATCTTCGATGAGTCGCGCGTCTAACGACCTAAGAATGCTTGCTTCCACAGGAGCTCCATCCAAATAAATTAAGATGGGTGTTCTGTTAATACTGATGGCTTTGGTGAAATAGAGACTTCCTTGGTATAATTCGATGCCTGGCTGACGAAATAGCACTTCAAACGCATTAATATCGGCTTGACTAATTTGGTCTTTGGTGATGCTTTGTGTTAAGTAACCTACGGAGTTTCTACTTTTTTCGCCAAAGGCGGTTTTTACTCTTTCTTCATCATCCTTTTTCTTTTGACGCAGCAGCACTTCCTCCAACAATTCGCCGTCAGCAGTGAGTGGGACATGCGTTTTTTGGGTTTCGGTTAAAACAACCTCCTTTGGCTCCATGCCCAAGGCGCTTATCTCAAGTACATCTCCTGGCTTTGCCGAAATTTTATAACGTCCATTGCTTTCCGTTTGCACTTCGGTAAAGGTGTTTTTCACCTTTACCGTAGCCCCTTGAATGGGATTGTTACTGTTGTGAACTACACCATAGTAAAGCACAGTTCCGTCTGCAACAACGACGTCATAATTTTCCTCACTGTCCACTACATTAGTTAAATAGGACAATGCATTTTCAACCGACATGACTGTTAAGTTGATATAAGCCCCTTCGGTGGCATCCGCCAATTCTTTTAAGGCAGCATGATTGGCTTCTTTTTTGCTATTGATTAGAAACACAGGTATTTTAAGTTGTGAGTCTAAGGCTTCAAAAAGGGTAATTCCATTGGTATAAAATAAAACGAGGTCTGCTTTTGATGTGTTTTTCTGAAGTAATTCCGCATAGTTAGACGCCCCATTATATTCACTATTTCCCAAATACTCATACAGATCTGGGCAGCCTAAAGAACAATTAAAACCCTTCGTCTCATAGATGGATGAGCTAAATTTTGAAACATTTATTTGAACGGTTCCAAGGGTTGCAATATAAGATTTCAGCAATTCAAACTCTTGGGCAGTATTTCTGCTTTTCAGAGGTAAAGAGGTATCCCATAGTAATGAAATGGCAGTGGGAGTAGGTCTAGCGGCTGAATCTGAATTAGTTGAATTGGTTTGGGCAAGACCCAAAAAAGATGCGCATAGAAAAATAGATAAAAGGTAATGTCTCATAGTAGATTATTTGTTCTGCAATTCGATTGGGGATCGTCAATCAAAGGTAAAAATAGGTCTACGATCCAACAGGAGTGTTACAAAATGTTTAACATTAATTTGAATTGAATTACCTAAAAAGGTTTAATTGAGGGTTTTTTAATTGCTGATAGTGTGAAATATCCAAAGGGGGGATCTTTCCTTTTGGCAAGTATTTGTTTTTTGCCAATTTCACGGTGTCTGAAATGTATTGTGCAAAAACTCCCTCACCGCGCATGCGCCTTCCCCATTTGCTATCATTTAGTTGCCCTCCATGACATTCCGCTATTTGATGGAGTATGCGATCTGCCTGATCAGGAATGGTTTTGTGTGCCCAGTCAGAAAAAATAGTGGCAATCTGACCATTCAGCCGAACAACGGTGTGTGCCACACTCCGAGCACCTAATTCAGCTACCTTTTTAATGATGGGAACAATTTCATGACTATTGAGAGAAGGAATAATTGGTGCGAGCATAATATTTACTGGGATGTTATGTGCCGATAGTACTTCTACGGCTTTGAGTCTGTTTTTAATACTGGCAGTTCGAGGCTCTAAAAGCCGTTTCGTTTTTTCATTGAGCGAGTTGAGCGAAATATGAACCGAAATAATATTAAGTTGTGACATTTCTTTTAAGAGGTCCAAATCTCGAAGCACCAAAGAGTTTTTTGTGATGATGCCCGTAGGGTGTTTCCATCGCAACATGGTTTCCAAGCAACTTCGTGTGATTTTTAGTTCGCGTTCAATGGGCTGGTAGCAATCTGTATTTCCTGAAAAGACAATGGTATCTCCAGACCAATTTTTACTATTCAATTTTTTTTCGAGCAGTTCTGGAGCATTCTTTTTGACGAGGATATTTCTTTCAAAATCAACACCAGCTCCATAGCCCCAATATTCATGACTATTCCGGGCATAACAATAGACGCAGCCATGTTCGCAGCCTTGGTATGGATTGGCCGAATAACTCATGCCCACATCTGGGCTGTTGATTTTATTTACAAAAGATTTGGGAAAGACGTCAAGGTATTTGGTCTTGTTTATGTCAGGGTTTTCCCCCTCGCGCTCGCAAAAATTTAAAAATTCATCGAGTAACTCGTGTTCGAGCTCAAAAAAGCGATTGTGGACTTTCTTTTGTGCGCCACGACCCTTCAAAATTTGAGTCATATATAAAAATTGGGATGGGAAAGGAGGTCAAAGTTAATAGGTATTTTGGAATAAATCCCAAATAAAATGGAATAATTCCATTTAAAATTGAATATTGGTTTCCCCCGCTCATGAATCCTTTAAAAAAAGGTAAGCCCAATTGCTTGAACACCTACTATGTTAAAAATTTTAGAATTTACTTTCCGGGGAAGTCTGCCTTTCGTTTCTCTAAAAAGGCCTGAGTTCCTTCTTGGAAATCAGCGGTGCCAAAACATTTACCAAAGGCAGTGATTTCAGCATCGTAGCCATTTTCGCCTTCTTCGTAACCTGCATTGATGGCATTGATCGCTTCTGCGATGGCCATACTTGAATTACGCATAATTTTTTGAGCAATTTTTTGAGCCAATGGAATTAATTCTTCGAGTGCAGTTACATGGTTTACCAATCCAAATTGCAAGGCTTGTTGTGCATCAATCATTTGCGCGGTCATGATCATTTCCATGGCCCGTCCTTTACCCACTAGCTCCGGCAACCGTTGCGTTCCTCCATAGCCTGGAATAACCCCAAGCGAAACTTCTGGAAGCCCCATTTTTGCAGTATCGCTTGCTAATCTGAAGTGAGCTGCCATAGCCAATTCTAATCCGCCGCCTAAGGCAAATCCGTTAATAGCCGCAATAACGGGTGTGGATAAATGTGCTATGAAATCAAACAGCAACGCTTGACCTTGCGCCGCCAAACGTTCTCCTTGTGAAACCGAGTAATCTGCAAATTCACTAATGTCGGCGCCGGCTACAAAGGCCTTTTCGCCACTTCCAGTGATGATTATTACTTTAGTGCCTTTGTCTTTATCAGCTGCTTTAAATGCATTGTGCAGCTCTTTAATGGTTGCTTTGTTTAGAGCGTTTAACTTCGATGGTCTGTTGATGGTAATGGTTGTAATTCCATTCTCGAAATCGCTTAAAATATGTTCGTAACTCATGGTGAAGTGCTTAGGGAGATTCCCTTGCAATTTACTCAAAGGATTATATAATTCAAAGTAGGAGGGACTAAAAGACTAGCTATTTTTAGGAATGTTCACTTGAAAAATAGTTCCCTCACCTTCAACCGATTCGAAAGAAATGGTACCACTATAGGTTTCCATAATATTTTTAACCATGGCAAGCCCTAATCCCATACCACTGTTTTTTGTGGTAAATTTCGGCTCAAAAACTTTTGGTTTGTTCTCTTCAGAAATACCCATCCCATTGTCTTTTACTGAAATCGAAGTCCAATGCTCGTCTTGAAATACCCTTACCTCAATTTTAGGTTCTTCTGGCTTACTCTGTTGTATGGATTGAATACTATTCTTCACTAAGTTCGTAACCACCCGAATGAGCTGGGTTCGGTCAAATTTTGAAATGATTTCCTCTTCTTCGGAATAAAAATAAATGTAGTCTTCATTGAAGATATCAAGCGCTAGTTTGGTAATCCGAACTAAGTTTAGGTTTTCGTTTTGTTGCGCAGGCATATCAGCATACGTAGAAAACGCCGAAGCAATGGAGCTCATGGTGTCTATTTGTTGAATGAGGGTATTACTAAATTCATTTAGTTTGGCATCTATATGTTCATCCGTAGGGTCAAACTTACGCTGAAAGCTCTGCACCGTCAACCGCATGGGAGTAAGTGGATTTTTGATTTCATGGGCGACCTGTTTCGCCATTTCGCGCCAAGCAGCTTCGCGCTCATTTGCCGCCAATTGTGCAGCACTGCTCTCTAACTCATCAATCATTCCATTATAAGCGAGCACGAGATTAATGATTTCTTGAGAGGTGTTTTCATCGAGCTCGATTTTTTTATTTCGTTTATTAAATCGGGTTTCGTTTATCTTAGTGATTACTTGATTTAAAGAACGCGTGATGTATTTAGACAGGAAATACGCGAGTGCTACCGCTACCAAAAGGGTAAAAAAGTAGGCAACCCCCATGCGATATAAGTACTCTTTAAGTTCCTTATTAATAAAGTCGTCATCTTCAATATAAGGAAGGTTCAGAATGGCGAGTGGCTTAAAAGAGGTGTCGGTAATATAGATATAGGAGGACTGATATTTTTGTCCATTTTCCTCAAAACTTTCCAGGTACCGCTTGTCTGCCGAATTGGCCAATGCATCCAAAATTTTAGCGGGAAGACGAGCTTGTGAGGTGTCTTTTAAAAAGGTGGCTTTCGAAGATTTTAAGAGCTTTCCTTCCAAATCATAAAAAAAGACGTCAAGTTGATTAATGTCCTTAATCTCATATATTTTATCCTTGAATATAAGCGGAATTTTGCCTGTCTGAATAGGATAGGTAGTGTTTTTAAGAACGTATTCGATGTTTTTAGTAATAGCCAACTCTTTTCGCTGTAAACGATCCCGATGGTAATCTTGTGCTTCTTCTCGGTATTGGTAAATGGTCACAATAGCGATAAGTATGGAGGCCATTACCACCAGCACTAGCATGGATAAGAAAATTCTAAAACGCAGTGACCTACTAAGCTTCATATTTAATTTTATGGAAGGAAGATAACAATAATTGAGCCAATAGCGATGGCCAGAAAAAGAATCAGGTTATTTTTCGCGTAAGCGTTTATAGAATTTATACCCCAACATCAGTAGTATGGAGAACAAAACAATTCCCAAGGTGCCATAAATCCAATTCACAGCATTTTTCAGAACCACTAAAAATACAATAGCGAAAAGCAGTAAGGTAGCGCCTTCATTGAAAAGCCTCATAAAATTGGAAGAGTGCCTCACCACGTCTTTTTGAAGTTCCACAAAAATCCGATGGCATTTTATATGATAGATGATTAATAAAATGACAAAGCCCAATTTCACTTGCATCCAAGCATCCGCCATATAAAAAGGTCGCAACGCCAATAACCAAATAGCAAATCCAATGGCCAAAATCATAGAAGGCCAAGTGATAATATACCACAAGCGCTTGGCCATTATTTTAAATTGGTCTCCTAATATTTCCTTCTCTGGCGAGGGTTTATTAGTCGCTTCAATTTGATACACAAAAAGCCGAACAATATAGAATAACCCGGCAAACCATGTGATTACAAAGATGAGATGGAGCGATTTTAAGTAGTCATACATCATAGCCCACAAAGATAGCTAAAATACCAGCCCTAGCATAAAGCCGCTACGCCATATGAGCCGTGTGTTGGACAATACCTTATTCGTCGTCTTCTACGAACAGGTAGTTGAGCTTCATGGAATTAAATTCAGCATTGAACTTAGAAATCTCATCGGAGATCAATTTGTCAAATTTAACTAATTCGGCATTAATTTGCTGCGATAGCTCGTTTTTGACTGCCACATCCTGTTTGGTTGGCGGGAAATCGTCCATACTCACAAGACTGTTTAAGTGCGCTAGTTTATTGGTTAATTTGATTGGAAAATTCAATGGATCTTGTCCACTTCTATTTTTAGTTTGGTACAGCGCTTTTTCTATTTCTGAAAATTGCTCGCTCAAGTTTTTTGCTTTTTCCACCAAGTCCTTTACCTGTTCATTTTCCTTGTATTGTTTCTGAAAGGCGCTCAGTTGTCCATTAATATTACGAATCTTTTTAATCGATTTATGGGCGCGATCTACAGTTTCATTAATGTCGGTAATAAAATCGAATTGACGCTGCATGCCAGCAATATCCGTTTCCGCATTTTTATCCGGTGAAATTGTGAAAAACTGTGATTGTACTTGATCCCCAACCTCTAAAACTACTTTATATTGTCCTGGAACTGCTTTAGGAGCATTGGTGCTTGCCCACCAAAGAATCATTCCTTTCAGGCGTTCTGCACCTTTTCCGCGGGTATCCCAGGAAAACATATTAGCACCTTTTTTCACCTCTAGTTTGTCTTCTTTGCTTTTTGAACTGAACGATTTAATGGTGTCATTTGTATTGGTTAGAAAACTCAATTTTACCAGTTGATCTGTGGGGTCTTCTACATTAAAATAGGTAATGACGCCACTAGGGTGATTCGCTCCGGATGTCAATGAACCCTTGCGTCCACCACCACCCATGCGATAGGTTTCTTTCGGTTTGAAGAGGTAGTTTCCCTTGCCTTTAGCATCCGCTAGTTGATGCAGTACTGTAAGGTCGTCAATTATCCAAATACTTCTTCCTTGGGTTGCCACAATGAGGTTGTTGTCTTTTAAGGCTAAGTCCGTTATTGGTACAATCGGCAAGTTTAATTGGAACGGTTGCCAGTTGGCACCGTCATTAAAGGAAACATACATTCCTGTTTCGGTACCGGCATACAGCAATCCTTTTTTTGCTGGATCTTCTCTTAGCACACGTGTAAAGTGCTCTGAGGCAATCCCGCTTGTGATTTTCTTCCAAGTTTTACCATAATCAGTTGTTTTGTAGAGGTAAGGGGCAAAATCCCCAGTTTTGTATTTGGTTCCGGCAATATAGCAAGTCCCCGCATCAAAACGAGAGGGCTCAATACTGTTAATCATCATCCATTCGGGCATACCCGATGGGGTTACATTTTCCCAATTCTTCCCGCCATCACGAGAAACATTCACCAAGCCATCATCACTTCCAGTCCATAATAAACCGGGGGTAATGGGCGATTCCGCAGCGGCAAAAATGGTGCAATAATACTCCACCGAAGTATTATCTTGCGTGATCGGGCCTCCTGACGAACCTAATTTTGAAGGGTCATTTCTAGTCAAGTCTGGACTAATAAGGTCCCAGCTTTCTCCTTCATTTGTAGTGACGTGCAAGTGATTGGATGCCGTATATAACTTATTTGGGTCGTGCGGAGAAAAGAAAATAGGGAAGTTCCATTGAAAACGATACTTCATGTCTTCTGCTCCATGCCCCATAGGGTTGTCTGGCCAAACACTAACGCTTCTCACGGTATTTGTTTTATGATTGAACCGCGTTAAAAAGCCATCATAGCTTCCACCGTACACAATATCATTATTCTCGGGATCCACAGCAATATGTGCACTCTCTCCACCTGCGGTAGATTCCCAGTCGCTGTCATCAATACTCCTGCCTTCAGTTCGATGTGGAATACGGATAGTAGAGTTGTCTTGCTGGGCCACATATATTCGATAAGGAAAGGAATTATCGGTAGTCACTCGGTAAAATTGTGCCGTGGGTTGGTTGTGGTAGGTACTCCAGGTTTCTCCTCCGTCATAGGTTACTTGAGCACCACCATCGTCCCCCATGATCATCCTACTTGGATCTTCAGGCGCGATCCATAAATCATGATGATCTCCGTGCGGAGCATTATAGGTTTCATAGGTTTTTCCGCCATCACTACTTTTATGGTATCGCACGTTCAAAACGTAGACGACATCTTCATCTTTAGAATCAGCATAAATACGGGTATAATACCAGGCACGCTGTCTCAATTTACGCTCGTCATTTATTTTCTTCCAGGTTGCTCCTCCGTCTTCGCTGCGATATACCCCACCAGCTTCTTTGTTTTCCACAATGGCCCATACGCGTTCACTATTTACAGGAGAAACGGCAACCCCGATGATTCCCAAAGTGTCTTTCGGAAACCCCTTGTTTGTGGAAATTTCTTTCCAAGTTTCTCCACTATCGGTACTTTTCCATAAGGCCGAACCATCCCCACCGCTGCTTAGGCTGTAAGGGGTACGACGGATATTCCAAGTAGACGCATATAGAATTCTTGGGTTGCTAGGGTCTAAAATTAGATCGACCGCACCCGCATTCTCGTTGGCAAATAAGGTTCGTTTCCAATTTTTCCCGCCATCGGTGCTTTTGTATACACCTCGCTCTTGGGTAGGTTTGTAGATATTACCTAATACTGCTGCATATACGATATTGTGGTTTTTTGGATGTACGCGAATTCTAGGGATGTGTCGCCCTTTTTCCAGACCGCTTTTCGCCCATGTTTTACCAGCATCTTCAGTTTTCCACACGCCATAGCCTGAGGATACATTTCCCCGTACCGTAGATTCTCCTCCTCCTACATAAATCACATTGGGGTCACTAGTTGCTACTTCGATGGCTCCCACGGATCCTCCAAAAAAACCATCACTAATATTTTCCCAGGCTCGACCCCCATCTTTCGTTTTCCAAACGCCACCACCCGTAGCTCCAAAATAAAACAGGTTTGGTTTATTAGGCACCCCCGTAACTGCGGCACTTCGGCCTCCTCTAAAAGGTCCAATGAGGCGATACTCTACAGCACCATAAAGGTCTTCATTATAAGTTTGAGCTTGTGCGTTCTCAGTATAAATTCCGAAGAAAACACTGAATAATAAAAGGGATAGGGAAATGGAATAGTTTTTCATAGTCGTTTTGGTTAATGGAACTTTAAAGATACGAATAATCGACTAAAAAGTTTTTGGATTAAAGTGCTTGAGTGAAGGAATAATTCAATAGTTCCTGAACATGTACAGAGTTCACTTCTTTAAAGCTTTCTTCGGAATGAGTCACTGCATAACTAGGAGCTTGTAATCCTAATTCGGATGCTTTTTCAGTGTAATACACCTTCTTAAGGGGATGACTAGGATGCACTGCGTTAAATATATGTCCAAATGCTTGTTGTTTCAAGATTTCTGAAATGATCCCAATACAATCAGTACGATGGATTAAATTTACGGGAGCTTCACCACCACTCAAGTTTTCTCTTCCGGCGAGGTATTTTACGGGTTGTCGAGTTCCGCCCAACAGCCCGCCAAAGCGAACAATACTGGTGTTAAAAGAAGCTGTAAAAAAGAGTTGTTCCACTTGAAATAATTGCCTGCCAGCTTCATTTTCTGGTATTGGCAGGTCTTTTTCGGTGACTGTTTTTTGGTTGTTTCCGTAGACTGAAGTACTACTTATAAAAACACAGTTTTGCACCTCCGACTTTTCAATTTCATTTAAAAAGTGTGTCATCTTAAGCACATAATCGGAACCTGTATTCCCTCGCAAGCCCGGAGGAATCATTACAATCAAATCGGTAGCATTGTTTAGCAGCCCTCGAATACTGCCTTGAACCCCGTCTTCTGTTATGGTTACGGCATAAACGTCAAATCCGCTTTTTTGTAGTTTCGTTGCTTTTTCAAGCTTAGTGACACTGCCTTTAATGTCAAAGCCAAGATTTTTTAGGTGTTGTGCTAATGGCAATCCTAACCAGCCCATGCCGGCGATAGCGATGGTTCTACTCATTTATTGCGGGGCTTAGGGTATCCAAAATGGTTTTTGAAGCTAGTAATTCGTTGATGTTTATGGTGCTTTTTACAATTACCGCATCCGTTGTGACAAATGGTTTAGGCATGGTATTTTTTGGTCGCTTATTAATGGTGAAGGCCGGATTTTGTAGAAGATCCAAGGAGTACTCCAAGACACTAAAATTAGGGTCCACTCCATTAGGCAAGCTATAGCTTACTTCCAGGGAGTCTTGAGCAGAGACATTATAATGTAATAGGAAGTTACTATCTCTTCCGCTGTGGATCCTACCTAAACTGTCTTTTTCTACCATCATTCCATTGTAACGGAGTGAGGAAAATGTAACTTCTTGGTTGGCGTATAGCCGCAAAATATGAACGTCCCGTTTGGGAACGATGGTGAATGTCACTTCTCGATTTGTAGCCACTATCGTATCACTTTCGATTCTTACTTCGTAGGGAGGAAGCTCAATATTTGGCGCTTCCGAAGCAAAGGAATAGCCAGTATTGTATTTGCTTCCTGCCGAACTCATCACATAGTTGGAAGCGGGTTCGGGAGCGTCTCCCAGATACCCTCGGGTCCAATCATCAAGTTCCGCGTCATAGGTCAGCCAATACGATTGCTTCTCATTGGATTCTTGGTTTTGGTAATAAAGTAAACTATTCGGTTTGGGTCTTTCTTCGGAGAAGTCGCTGCTAACATGTGCACTCACAAAAAAGCCTAGGGAGAGTACAAAAAGCAACACAGATAAAAATCGCTTATAGCGGTAAAACCCAATGAGATTATATAACAAACCGAAAAGTAAAACGGTAAAGACACAACTAATTACGAGCATTTTGAGCCCAAGTCCAACTGGAAAAAACTGAATCAATGGACTGTAGATAACGACCGCAGGAACCCCCAAAAAGAGCATTAAAAATAAATTGGGTTTTTCTTGCCTTTGTACAACCCATAGGGCCGCTAGCCCAAAAAATACGGGGATGATAAAGAAAGCCGCTCCTTTTAAATACACGGCTACCACGGCATTAATGAGTAACCAAAAAAACAGAGGTGCTATGCATGCGCTCGCCACATGCTCTATTTTTAATCTGCGATAAATCATAAAGGTAATGGCCAAAGATAGCAGGACAAAAAAGGCAATGTAAGTATGCCCATTATATGTAAAACCCTGTTGTATCTCATTGTATTGTGGATATACCCATAGGATCAAGCTCCAGCCAAAATAGCCAACTAGTCCACAGCTTAGGAGCGCTAGGAAGAAGGCTCCAAATCCGCGGCCAATGGCTCGGCCATGCAGACTTCCTTTTTTTATTCCGAAGAAAACAAGTAAAAGAAAAATTAGAGTAGCGATCACTAGCATCGGTACAATCCAAGCAAATGGATAGCTCACCATCTTTAAAAATGGAAAGTTGAAATACACATCGTCTGTCTCACTTTTAATTTGAGTTAGATCGGCTTCCGAAAAATAATGCAATAGGGGCAAGAGGTAGCTCCCTTGATGTTGTAAAGTGTTTCGATCTAAGTTTTCATACGTATCATTGGCGGTGTGATAATCGTAGTGATCATCGATAAAGGCAAAAAAGAGGCCGTCAATATCCCCGTCTTCACGCAAAACGGTCGAATCGGTATCATTGGGTAGCATTTTATACACGCTGTACATCAAGGAAGAAGCCATGGGGAATTCCGGATTGGCATTGATAAAGCCTTGAATGATATTGTGATTTCCGTGATTCGATTCCAAAATCATATTGCTCGGACCACCGCTGCCTCTTGCTTCAAAATTTAGCGCCAACCGGACGTCTTTGGCCCAAGGGTGTTGGTTTACAAACAAATCGGCGCCATCAAGCCCGATTTCCTCTGCATCTGTAAAAAGAATAATGATGTCGTTTTTGGGCTGCTCGCCACTGGCAAAGTAGGCACGCACACTTTCTAGAATCGTTACCACACCGCTCCCAGCATCACTGGCACCAAAGCTCGGCACTAAGGCGCTATCGTAATGTGAAAAAATGAGAAGCGCATTGCCAGGTTCTGTTCCTTCGATGCGAGCTAGAATGTTGACAGGCTTCACAAGTCCTCCCCAACTGTTATAGATAAACCCTTCTTGCGTCTGAGGGGCTAACCCTAGGGCTTCCAATTGTTCTATGAGATAGTTTCGTACTATGGCATGTTCATCATTTCCAATAAAATGAGGTGCTTTCGTAATCTCTTTCAAAGGAATTAAGGCGCGTTCGGCAGAGAATTCAGTTTCTGCGCTTGTTGCTGGAGTTGCTTCTCTGGGCATAATGCTGTAAAAGCTGTAATAAATAAGGCCTAAAAGAAGTAGGAGGGATAGAAAGGCTTGTGATCTTTTCATATAGTGGTATTGTTGAATTAAAAGTACGGATTATTGTTGAAAATGGCTTTGCATCTCTTTTTGTTTACGGTTTAGGAACATCTACCCTTCTTTTTTAGATTAATTTTCAGTATCTTGAATGAACTAAAATACTAAGACTATGAGCATTAAAAGTTATATAGGAAAGCGTGCTAAGCCCAAAAAAGGGTCGTCAGAGAATATAAAGGTTTCAGATTATATGAGCACCAAACTCATTACATTTCGTCCAGACCAATCGGTGATGGATGTGATGTCAACTTTAATTAAAAAGAAAATTTCTGGGGGACCCGTTGTGAATGAAAAAAATGAGCTGGTTGGGATTATTTCTGAAGGAGATTGTATGAAGCAAGTAAGTAATAGTAGGTATTACAATCATCCCATGGAAGACATTAAAGTGCGTGATCATATGGCCACTGAGGTGGAAACCATTGATGGTAATATGAACGTTTTTGATGCTGCCGATCTTTTCTTAAAATCTCGCAGACGTCGTTTTCCCATCGTGAAGGAGGGTAAATTAGTAGGTCAGATTAGCCAAAAAGATATTTTAAAAGCCGCCATTGAGCTCAAAGGGCATAATTGGAAGTAACAACTAGTTTTCCAAAGCAGAACGCGCTAGTAAGCGTCGTTTAGAGTGGCCTTTTTAAGGTCTGTGATGAGCAACTTTTGATCTTTACTTCCTAAAAGTGTTAGAATTTTAGAATAGCCGAAGCCTTCAATGGGTTCACTCAATGATTTCCATTGTGCAATTCCAACCACGGCAATTTTTTCATCCAATTCGATGACGCCTTCAAAATAGCGTAGTGTTCTATTGAAACCTAAAAGGTTGGTACTTGAGTGTCCTCTGTTTTTTAATAATCGCTCTAATGTAGCATTGGCGTCGTTTAAAAAACCTGAATTCTGTTGGTGATCTTTCTCTAAATAGATTTTTCTAAACGTATTAGGTTGGTCTAATTTAACGATGGCCATCTCGTCATTGGTTGCGATAAAAAAGTCTTGAGTTCTAGTTTCCTCCAATAGGGTATGCCAACCATGTTTACTCCCTTTACGCTCTACTTTTAATTGATAAAAGATACACTTCCGACCGCTTAAAGGTGCAGTAAGTGGCTGGTCAACGTGTTTAGCAGTACCGATGATTTTGGCATATTCTTTATTCTGAATCCTAGTGATGGGCTTGGCGACTGTTTTTTTTAAGGTGCGCAGAATCACCTGTTTGGTGCTCTTATAATGCCAGAACAACCCAGCAATGATAAGGGCAATAATAAAAATAATGATAAAGCTGAAGTCCGAACTAGCGGCCATTAGGATTCTAAACATCACGCTTTACGAGTAAATAAAAATCATTATCCAACGCCAAATAGCCTTGATCATACACATAAAAATACATACTGCCAGCCTTGGTGGTATAGGTTCCTGTGCAATACTCAAACAAAAAGCCATGTTTGATAAGGGTCGCTTTGGTCACCTTGGTTTTGTCCTTAGAGTTGAGTACTTCTAAAATACGATGGTTTTTACGCAAGCGGTTGTTGGTATTTCTAATGATATTTTTGCTGTCTTTATTTAAAGCGTTGTTGTGCGCGTTTCGGCAGGCGTCACTACAGAACTTCTTATCGGCTCGACCAATAATTTTATCGCCACATTCTGGACAAGTTTTATTCATAGCTTAAAGATAGTAAACAATTGATTTACAAAAAATTAATCTTCTTTTTTGCTTCCAATGTCAAATCGGTATAAGGCTTCAAATTTCAGAAAAAACCCACCACTAATGGAAGGATTCAGTTGAGTTCGTTCATCTCCAAAACTAAAGGCAGACACGCCCAAATCGATGGTTTCTCCCTGCGCGTATATTTCATAGTCATTGCTGGCGTACCCAAATTTTGCGCGAAGCAACACGCTTTTGTCAAACGCATTGTATTGGACATAAGAGGCAAATTCTAGGGAACTCAGATCAGCATAAATAGCTGCATCATTCTCATTGATATTAAAACTTCGGCCAATTCCGTAGTAGTCCAATCCATAGGTGAAATCACCGCGGGTGTAATTGATGTCTGCTGAAATAGGCAAGGACATGTCCATTTCAAACTGACCACTATCGCTCAAATAATACCATCCAATAATGGGTGTTCCAAAAAAGCCAAATGCTTCGGCAGAGCCGTAGGCACCAAAACGATAGATGAGGTTTTCTTTTTTCTGAAGTTTTAAAAGTGCGAAGCCTCCTATATAGAAGTCATCTCCAGAAATGTTTTGGTAATCCGATGCAATTTTAGGCAAAAGGACTACGGTCGTACTCCATGTGTCGGAAAGGGTTGAAGCCAATCCTATTTTAAGGAGGGTGCTGTACAAGCGGGTATATGAATCTGTGACGGCGCCCGTATGAAACAATTGGATGCCTCCTGAGGGGAATAATTCCAATTCGTTCCTGCTAAATGCGATGCCAGTGATGAGCGCGTGTTTTTCGTTCAATACAATGGGGAAAGTTAGATCGGCCTCAATAGCGCTGACATCTGTGCTTTCAGTGGTTCCTTCAAAATCGTTGTTAAAAGTTTGGCTGTACCCAATTTTAACGAGATCCACATAGTTTTGGCCCATTCCGAAGTAAGGAATAAGTAGCAGTAAAAAAAATAGTTTTTTCAAACGGTTGGTTGTTTGAGCTAAAGATAGAATTTTTTAAGAAGTAGTGGGTGTTTCGCTTTTGGAAATGATAATGCCCGCATCCAATACTTTGCCCAATACAAGTCACCACGCTATGAAACGTGGCAGGATGCGGGTTTTTATCATTTATAATGAGCTTGGTTGATTATGCTCCAAAGCACCTGCAAATGGGTAAGGGGAATGCGATAAGTTATCAAGTTAGATCCACTGCAATGGACTTTCTTGTCCATCCTAAGCTATGATTTATTTGCGGTAAGAGCTTCCATGATTCCCTTGAAAAAATTACTTCTTTTCCATAATTAGACCGGATGTGTAAGATCCTTTTAGACTGTTAGTAACATAGTTATTAACTAATCTCAATTTGGACTTTTACAGTCGTAAAATCCTTCTATATTTATCAAAAATATAAACCATGAAATCAACCAAAATCCTACTTATTTTTCTTACTG
>Ga0316204_10005414_pt1 | contig 21078 bp, 17 predicted proteins | sample 6monrhotite_MG_2_FD_205661 | JGI IMG/M metagenome (GOLD analysis project Ga0316204, IMG submission 205661) | Microbial mat bacterial communities from mineral coupon in-situ incubated in ocean water Damariscotta River, Maine, United States -... | ecosystem: Environmental > Aquatic > Marine >... | reverse complement strand
GAAAGTAAGCGCTAACCGTTTAGAGCCTATTTAGGCAACGCTTTGGCTGCAGAGTTAGCGACTTAGACACAGGTTTTGTGTTTTCACACAGTCTGGGCCAACAGGAGGCATTCATGGTCGTGTGGATAAACAGCAGGAATCGACCCTATTCAGACTTACAGGGCGCTGTCTGTAAAGTGTGTTCAGTAGTCAATAGCGGTCATTCACCTGATAGAATGCTAGTTAGGTTTGATTAGGGAACCTCTGCATAAGTCCCACAATTTGAGATAATGCCAGTAAGCAATAAATTGAGTATATAAAGATGAACCAAAGCAGCTTTTCAGACTTGGAATATCAATCGAAGAAAAAAACGACGTGCAAGGAAAAGTTCTTGTCCGAGATGGATGCGATCTTGCCCTGGAAGTTGCTACTTAAACCCCTTCGCAAACCTTATCCAAAGGTAGGCAACGGCCGCCCACCAATGGCACTTGAAACGATGTTGCGAATTTACTTCATGCAACAGTGGTATCAGCTAAGTGATCCGGCGATGGAAGATAGCTTGTATGACATAGAGGCCATGCGTCGTTTTGCCCAAGTAACCTTGGATAGCATTCCTGATGAAAGCACGATCCTGCGCTTTCGCCACTTTCTTGAGAAGCATGAGCTAACGAAAAAACTGTTCCAAGTCACGGAGCAATATATGTCAGACCAGGGGCTGATCCTCAGCGAAGGCACCATTGTGGATGCCAGCATCATATCGGCACCGAGTTCAACGAAGAACAAAGACCGCCAACGTGACCCTGATATGAAACAAACGAAAAAAGGCAATCAATGGTACTTCGGTATGAAGACGCACATAGGTACCGATACCCAAGGCCGAGTGCACAGCATTGTGGTCACTGATGCATCGGTTCATGATTCCGTTGTTGTCGATGACCTCATTCATGGCGAAGAAACCGTGCTGTACGGTGACAAAGCCTACGCCTCACAAGCGCGCAAAGAGGCGAGCGAAGCGCAAGGTGTCACATGGCGCATTAATCGCAAAGCTAAGCGCGGTAAAAAACTCAATTGCGCGGACCGCTCCTTCAATCGCAAGAGCAATCGAACACGGGCTCGTGTTGAGCATGCCTTTGGGGTGGTGAAGCACTTATGGGGTTATCGTAAAGTGCGCTACAAAGGGCTGGAAAAAAATGCGGCTCAGGTTTTTACTTTATTTTCGTTGTCGAATTTGTACATGGCCAGGAAGGAACTGGCGATGTCGTAGGCGTATTGCGCCTAGAATCTGCCCAGTGGGCAGAAAGTATCCTGTAGTAAGTTCAAAATAGCCTGTATTAAGGTGTTTTATGAAAAATTCTGAAGTTGTTCAGAGGTTCCTTAAATATAAGCTATAAAAGCAAAAAACAAGACCTGGCCCCGTTGATACGCTGGTACCACGTCAACCAGTTTTTTCAATGTTCTCATTAGGACGCTTGATTTTAGTTGTCGCGTGGATACATGCGGTGTGCCCACGCTACGTGATTGGTGCTTTTCGTCTTCTCCCCCATAATAACAAACACATACTTCCGACCAGTAGATAGCCTGTACCTGGTTCAGGAATGGTGTGTTCGACAGTGGAAGACTCAGGAGTAGTAGACACAACAAAGTTATCCAAATGCACTACAGGATAGTGTCCAGATTCGCTGGTACCAACTAACGTAAAATCTACTCGAGAAAGATTCTCGAATAATTTTGAAGTGAATGTCCGCGTGCTCGTTGACGGACCGATTGTTAATTCAACTAGCTCTCCAAGAGAATTGAGCGCGGCTACGTTGAGTAGTGCATCAATCGGCTCGATCGAACCATCTGTAACGAACACTAAATCGTTAAGATAATGGACGTCAAACTGCAGTAACGAGAAATTGTTGCCATCGATTGATTGCAGTGTTGTCGTACGGCTGCTTGCACGGCAGCAAGAACTCCAGCCCAAATCCTTTGTTACATGCGAATGAACTACCAGAGATGTTTCGCTCTGAAACAAAAATCCTTTTGTTGTAACCTGGCCGTTTTGAAATAATTCATAGTCAGAGAATTCCTCAAAATCGATATCGATAAGTCCTGCGCTCGCTGTTTGCACGACGCACGCTAAAATCCCAAATGTCAAAAACAAACTTCTAAAGTTCATATGTGCCTACTTTAACAGCTATAAAAAACCCCAGCCGAAGCGGAGCCCGGTACTACCTACCACCAATTCCCCACCACTTAACTTCAGGAAATTGCCCACTACTTAATCTTAGTTTTTTCAATTATCAGCAAAATCTATGCCAATTAAATATATTACTACTAATTCAGTTAGTTACACCACATACGCAAATCAGTGTGGCACGGAATTGTAAACAATCACGACACCTGCACCCGATGCAGCGTCCAGCTATGATAATTATGCGTGGCGGCCATGTGCGCTTACATAGACTCTGCATTCCTATCGGTTGAACTCGCGCTATTAACCTGCCGTTCACCTATAGATTTCAGAAGTGGCTCTTGATGGCCGGTCACTGCTATTGATCAGCCGATCAGGAACGTCAGCAATGGCACGCAAGCGCCGATCACACCTCGAACATTCGTTACGTTTAACAGTATTACCCGATCGGTTGCACTACCTTATTTCACATGTTTTTGACCATCCTATGCTGTCGCCCATACTTTCCCATAGTGTGTTAAATAAATCTTGACTATCACAATCAGGAACTATACTTGTAATAGCAGTGCTTCAATGAGTTGTTGTCAGCGTCGGAAATGCTGACGGCCCATAACCATAGGAGGACATTCTCATGAATACCAAACTGCATGAGACCATTGAATGGTCTGAAATCGTTTTACTTACTTTTGTTTACGCGCTTTATATTCTTGTTGTTACTGCGCCGATTGGTTTTGTCATTAGTGCACTCAAGGTCTATCAGTTTAAGCGAGTGGCGGAGCAGGGTGCTGATAACTTGAGCCATGAGGCGGTGCTGGTTGCGACTCACCATGAGTGGTTGGTGCGCAGTTTTATCATCATGTTGTTTTTGTCGATGGCAGCACTGGGCACTATGTTCTATGTGTTTGGTTTCGTGATTGCTGCTGGGGCCATAGCATGGTGGTTTTATCGTTTGATTCGCGGTGGTTCGGCGCTCATTGCTCATCGCGCAATGCCTGCGGCAATTTGCACCAAGGCGCAGTGTTTTGGCCAGGTAACACCGGCCTGATTGTCGAGAGTAGTGTTTAAGGCCGGGGTGTTAACCCCGGCTGTGGTTTAATCTTTTTCGACGGAATAGCAGACCTTGAGACGGTGCTCTGCACCGGCTGCAAGCGTAACGCTGTTTTGCCCGGCATTGGCGCTTTCAACGCAGACCATGTTCAGATAACCATCTTCACCCAGATCGCCCATTTGCTCGGCTTTTTCTATCCACGGGTTCCAGACCACGGTTGAGTCACTGTCGGCTTTGCTGATGCGAATCTGACGCGACAGGCCGGGGTCGCGGATGATGCAGTCGGCTTTAGTGTCGACGTAGACACGATCGAGCTCGGATGAAACGGTAACTGGGCCTGACTGGGTTTTTTGTTTTAAGCCATCCACTTTGTCCAGGTAGTGACAGCCATCCAGGCCATCGATGCTGATGTTGCCTACATCGCTGACGGCGAAGTAGGTGTGCAGTGCTTCGCTGATAGTGATTTCATCCTGACTGTCATTACAGGTGACCAGTTCTATCTGCAGCGTGTGGCCAACGGTCATCAGGCATTGCAAGCTGGTGGCGTGGGGCCACTGTTGCTTGGGAATGTCTGCCGGGGCAAGTTCAAACGTGAGTTGGGTTGCCCCATCTGCCAGTGTGTTGGTTTCGATCACTTGCCAAAGGGTAGTGCGGGCAAAGCCATGGGCGGGGAATGCTGCTTCAGTGGCATGGGCACCAAACCAGGGCCAGCAGATTGGCACGCCACCACGGATTGATTTGCCTGGTGCCAACTTGGCGTCGGGGGACAGCCAAATCACCGGTTCGTCACCTTTGGGTGTCCAGGTCATCAGGTGGCCGCCTTGCAAGGCAATAGAGGCGTTGGCATGTTGATTGTTGATGTTGGCGATGGTCAGGCCGCCGGTGTCGGTAACAAACGACAGTTGATTGGCGATGGCAAACTGGGCATTCAGGTCTTCAATCTTGGTCATTGCAGCTCTCCCTGGTTATTGAATGAACATTAATTTTTTGACCGCCTTGTCATCGGCGGCCATGCAAATCTGTTGTGCTATTTGTGCTGCTTCGTTTGTATCTGTCTGATGGACTCAGCCAGATAGGGGATTAGCAGCGGGTCGACCGAAAAGATGCGATAATCCAGGCCAATCAGCACCGGCAGCACGCCCGGCATGCTAATCAGTATGCCATTGAGCTGGATCTTTTGTGTTCTCGCGCCAGCCTGGCGGGCCATTTGTTGTAGCAGTTGATAGATTTTCAGCTCATAGGCGTTCATCTGCTCACTGTCGCGTGGGCAGTCAAGCAGATTGGCGATGAGGTCGTTGGTGCCTAGGGCGACGAAGTCTGCTTCTTTTAGCAAGCTATCGATTTGCTTGACGGCATTGACGGTTTTCAACATGGCGCCAATGGAAAGCATGCCCGATAGTTTGGCCTTGAACTGATCACGCAGGCGAACAAACTCGTCAGCCGAGTCGATGTAGGGGATTATCAGGCACAGGTCATAATATTCCGAGCATTGACTGGCTGCCTCAAGGATATTGTCGATCAGGGTCTTGAAGGGTTCCTGGTCATAAATGCGCGCGCCACGATTGTCATTGTCAAAAGTGTAGTCAAGGGACTTGCACCAGTTGGGTATTTTGTCGTGGCTGAAATCAGGCAGGCGGGCAATCAATGGCAGGGGTTCGGCTTCGTCGCAGCAGGTGCCTAGTTCATTGAGGAAAAACTCAAGTCCGGGCACTGTATTGCTTTGGCTGCCCAGGTATTCCATTCTCAACAGGCCGATGGCGCTGGTGCCACAACTGAGTGAGCGCATCACCCCGGCGCGGTTGCTGACGCTGGCGCGCATCATGATGCGTTTGCCATCACTGGTTTCTATCGGGCTAAACAGTGCCGCTGCCTTGATATCGAGCGGTGGGTATTGCTCAAACAATTCTGGGTCAAACAACAGGCCACGTTGACCATCCAGCACCATTTCGGCATCGGCGCTGAGTTGTGCGGCCTGATCTGAACTAATAATGATGGTGGGAATGGCGTGGGCCTGAACGCGAACCATGGTATGTGAAAAGGGGGCGCCGTTGATGACGGCCAGACCTTCGCAGGGGCCGTTAAAACTGGCCAGCTCATGTTGTTCGATGATGGAGATGCCATTGCGCGTAGCGTTTTCTATACCGATTCGGACGGGGCCTTTGACCCGATCGGGTGTATAAGGCTGGGCTTGTAGTGTGAGTGCGATCATGCCTTGTCTGCGATAGTAATTGTCATGTCATACTAGCGCATGCAGGCGCTGGGTAGAACGATTCATGTTCTATTTTAGGCCCTGGTTTAGTAGCATGCGCGTTTGGATTGTATAAAATCAAAAGGATATGACCGTGAAAAGAATGATGATTGGATTACCGCTGACCCTTTTGCTGACTGTGGGTTGTTCTAAAAGCAATGACTACAGCCCTGCCACTGGTGCGACAGGTGAGGATGTTTTCAAAACCACTTGTGTTGAGTGTCACCAGCCCAAGGAGGGTGGCCACTATTTCGAGTTGGATAAAGAGATGGCCAATACAGCAGCAATTGCCAACAAGGTCAGCCAGGGCAGTTTTATGATGCCTGCCTTTCCCAATATTCAGGCTGATGCACTGCAGAGCTTGAGTGAATATGTATTGAGTCAAAGCAAATCTGAATAAGTGAGCTATCAATAGATGGCAAAACAGTTATTCATCCTGCGCGGTGTGCCGGATGATGAGGTGGATGAGATCCGTGTCTTATTGACCGAGCAGCAGATCGACTTTTATGAGACCCCGGCGGGCAGCTGGGGCATGTCCATGCCTGCTTTTTGGGTTAAGGATGAGAGTCAGTTTGATTTGGCCAAACAACTGCTGGACGAATATCAAACACAGCGTCAGGAGCGGGCCAGGGCAGAATATAAGGAGCTTAAACAACAAGGCAGTCAGCGCAGTGTTTTTGACCTGTTTATAGAGCAACCGCTGCGTTACCTGCTTTATCTCATTTTTGTCGTGGTGGTGCTCTATTTTTCACTCAGTCCATTTCTTAAACTGGCTGAATAGTCAGCCGTTTTTGAGTAGAGCTTTTTGCTTTGCGGGGCGATACTTAAAACAATCCATCACGGCAATTCAATTATTGAGGCAAGCATGTTTGAAGCTATAGAGCTGGGGCAGTCGCTGTCAAAAAAAGAGTTTAAACAGGCCGAACTGCAATTTCGTGCCGAGCTGTTGCAGTTGCAGCAGCAATTGGTCGAAAAAAGTATCCCTGTTTTGATCCTCGTTGCCGGTGTTGAAGGTGCCGGTAAGGGCGATGTGGTGGATAACCTGAACAAGTGGTTTGATAGCCGCGGCATGATGACACATGCCTTTTGGGATGAGACTGATGAACAAAAAGAGCGACCAGAATATTGGCGTTACTGGATGAGTCTGCCGTCGCGGGGTTCAATCAGTATTATGTTTGGCGGTTGGTATTGGGACCCGATCTACCAGCACTCTATGGATCGATTGGATGATGCTGGACTTGATGAGGCCGCGCAACGTATTAAAGATTTGGAAGATACGCTGAATCAGGATGGCGTGCTGATTATCAAGCTGTGGTTCCATCTGGCCAAAAAAACTTTTCGTAGTCGCCTCAAAAAAGACAGTGAAGCAGCCAAACATATCAAGACCGATGCCGATGATCATCATGGTGGCTTAGAGTATGCCCCTTTTCTAGCTGCTGCCGAACGTATGATTCGTCGCACTGATACCAGTGCAGCGACATGGCACTTGATTGAATCGGAAGATCGCTGGTTTCGCGACATGAGTGTTGTTGAGGTTATCAGGCACAGCTTTAAGCAACGGCTTGAAGAGCATCGTGTTGCCGATCGCCGTGTCGCCGATACAAACCTGATGCCTGAAACATCACCTGCTACGGTTTTGGATACGCTGGATATGAGCCTGGCCCTGACAAAGTCGGATTATAAAGAACAGCTGCAACACTATCAGGCTAAACTTTCACAACTGGTTTGGCAGGCCTATGATGCCAAGCACTCGACGGTAATTGTGTTTGAAGGCTGGGATGCTGCCGGTAAAGGCGGAGCCATTCGGCGCCTGACTGACACCATTGATGCCCGTCTATATCGTTCTATTTCGGTGGCTGCACCGACCGATGAAGAGCTGGCTCACCATTATTTGTGGCGTTTCTGGCGTCAGGTTCCGCGGGCAGGTTATATGACCTTGTACGATCGTTCCTGGTATGGCCGGGTGCTGGTAGAACGGGTGGAAGACTTTGCCCAGCCGCATGAATGGATGCGCGCCTATCAGGAGATCAATGACTTTGAAGAGCAATTGGTGGATAGTGGGATCGTCCTGCTCAAGTTCTGGTTGCATATTAGCCCTGAAGAACAGCTGCGTCGTTTTGAAGAACGGCAACAAATTCCCTGGAAGCAGCATAAGCTGACCGATGATGACTGGCGCAACCGAGATAAGTGGGATGGCTATGCCCAGGCCGTGAATGAGATGGTGTTGCGTACCAGTACTGGCAAGGCCCCCTGGAGTTTGATCCCGGCCAACGACAAACTCCATGCCCGAGTTGAGGTGCTCAAGACTGTCTGCCAACGCCTGGAAGAGGTGCTCAAAGACAATTAAGCTTGGCTTTTGCTTGTCCCTTTAGCTGCTTTACGTTACAAACATGATGGTAAGTAACCGGCTTGTCTCAAATCATTCCTATGTCTTCTCAATCCAAGCATTCTCAAACTCAGCATCAACGCCTGTATGGCGACATTCTCAAAGGGGTTTCGCGTAGCTTTTATTTGACCCTGCGGGTACTGCCTGTTGCCGTACGCGAGCCAATTGCACTGGCCTATTTGCTGGCGCGCGCTGCCGATACCTTGGCGGATACCACGGTGATGCCGAGTGATCAACGTCTGGTGCAGTTGCATAAATTCAAAGCTTTTGTCGCGCAACCTGATTCAGCGGGTGACTGTGCTGATATTCAGTCGGCATTGCAGGGCCAACTTGAAAATCAGAATGAACAAGAGCTACTGGCACTGTTACCGCAGCTGTTCGCGCAGTTGGTAATGCAGTCTGAACAAGATCAAGGGCTGATTCGTCAGGTGGTCGCTACACTCACCGATGGTATGGTGTTTGATTTGGATAGTTTTCCGGCGGAAGAGAGTGGTGAGATTAAATCGTTGCAACTGCAAGATGAACTTGATCAATACACCTATATGGTGGCTGGCTGTGTTGGTGAATTCTGGACCCAGGTTAGCATGACCCATGTTGCAGCCCTGTCTCACTGGGACAGCAACAGACTGACCGGGTTGGGTGTGCAGTTTGGTCAAGGCCTGCAAATGACCAACATCCTGCGTGATCTGCCGCGTGACCTGCGTATTGGTCGTTGTTATCTGCCGCAAGCATGGCTTGATCAGCACCAGTTAAACATTGAACAGCTGCTGGATAAATCTAACAGCGAAGTGGCAAAGCCTTTGTTACAGCAAGGTGTTCGATTGGCCTTGCATCGATTTCAAGCTGCACGGCATTATGTATTGGCCATTCCACGTCATTGTATTCGTTTGCGTCTGGCAGCATTGTGGCCGCTGATGATTGGTCTGGGCACACTTGAAAGATTGTCTGCCAGTGATCACTGGCTCGATGTAGATACCAGCATTAAAGTCGACCGACAGTGGGTGTATAAAATGATTTTTAAATCATTGTTAATGGTAGGTTCAAACACCTTGCTGCGCAGCTGGATTGAGGCTGAAATCAAAAAAAGTGTTGCGGCTAGCTAGGTTATTTTTATGTACTTAGTGTACTAGCTCGGATTTGAGCTGAGTGACAGTGTTGGATACCCATAGGCTGAGTTGTACCCTAAGCGGAAGTTGGCAAGGAGTCAATCTACTCTGGTCCCATTCATTCACTATATTTCAATAATTGCCCCATAAATGTACATATCGGATGAGCAATGAGTCAGACAAGAAATAACCATTACGTGCCGCAATGGCACCAGGGCGGGTTCGTTGACGAACGTGATAATGAATTGCGGTATCTCAAACGCCGTGAGATACAGCTAAAAGACGGCTCGACAGAAATTGTTTACGGTAAAAAATGGTTCACCTCAGCACAATGTTTTTACGAGCTAGACCTGTATTCAACCTTCTTCGGAACGATAGTCAATGATGACATCGAGAAGAAGTTGTTTGGTTCGATTGATGATAATGGTGCTGATTCAGTTAAAGCGTTTCTAACTGACGACCAAGCTCAGTGGCACCATAACTTTCGAGACTTCTTCACCTATCTTGATGCTCAAAAGCTGCGAACCCCTAAAGGCTTAGATTGGGTTAAGACTAAGTACCCTGAATTAAGCCAGATTCAGCTAATGACTGAGATGCAGGCTTTAAGAACTATCCACTGCACGCTATGGGCTGAAAGTGTTCGTGAGCTAGTATCAGCTGAAGATTCTGACGTTAAATTCATTCTTTCTGACCATCCTGTAACTATCTACAATTATGCCTGCTCACCAGATTCAGAATTATGTGTATACCCAAATGACCCTGACATTACGTTAAAGGGATCTCAGACTATATTTCCACTGGACAAAAATCGGTGCCTGATACTGACTAACCTAGAGTATGCACAAGCCCCGGATGGAGTGAACCCGCTAGAACAACGCACAAACGCGACCAAAATACGGCATTCAATGGTTAAGACTATTAACTTTATCAATAAACGAAAATTGATAGCCGATGAAGTAATCAAGATAAATCACATCATAAAGTCCAGAGCCAAGAACTCTATTGCAGCTGGCAAAGAGAGCTGGCTTTACCCTGAAAACGGTCTAAATTGCGATTGGGCTGAGTTGCGTAATGTATTACTACCACCAACTGATGAATTGCACCAGTTTGGCGGTGAAATGTATGTAGGTTATGAGGATGGCAGTACCTATTATCAGGATGCTTTTGGTCGTACAGCGCCTCAGAATGAACACTTGAATAAACAAAATGATGAATCAAAGCTAGGTAGAAATGATTTATGTGGGTGTGGCAGCAACCGCAAATACAAACATTGCTGTAAAGACGTACCTGAAGAATTGCGTACCAGTTGGACTGAGCTGAGTATACGTGAACGAAACTTGGCATTCTGTCGGGCAATCAAGGGGGTTTTGGGGCTTGATGCTGGCAAGACGTGGTTAGATGTAAGACGTGAAATCAATGAGGAGCAGATTTCTAGAATTTATGGCTTCTATTCCGCCTTATGGCCACGTGAAACTGATATTTATTCATTGCTACCAAAGTCAGATGGGAAATTCAGGGCTTTATACACTGGCGTCCTTGATGTTCGAGTAATCGGATTACATGCATTACCTATGGCTTCGTTGTTTGATGAGTATCTTATCGAGAGTCCAGTGGTCAATCCCAATAACGTTAAACCTGAGTTCAACCCAATTGAGTCACCGTCCGCGTACAAATGCCAAGCACTAAAAGACTTCTTGTTGATGTTGGACTTAGAACCGTACATTGGTTATGGCCTAATCAACCTAATTCCAGATCCGAGTAATTTCGACCATAACCTAATGAAAGCTATGATGGATATGGCTACATTTCGCCGTGGAACTGTTGAAAGCAAACGAGATAGGAAGGTCCTTTTCAAACTGCAAATAGAGGACTATCTCAACTCAATTCACATGATGCCTAGAGGTGTCAAAACCCGTTCATTGGTCAGTGAGTTTGGTATGCCCGAGGATGTGGCTGCTCAGTCGATAGATACATTAGATGCGAATTCTGAAAAATCCCCATTGACCATGCTCCAACCAATACAGCCAGGTGATGGCGGTCAGCTTATGCTATTTAGCATGGTGCCAAATTATGAAATGGCTTTGTTTACAGCTCAGGTCACAGGTTCAGTCATCGTAACTGACAGTGAGTCTAGGTGGGCTGAACTTCAAGCTGCACAGAACAGGAAGATGGATGTGATTTCCTATCCGTGGAATGATGTTTATGGACAAATGAGTCGGATACCAATGGATTATCATATGCTTGAGTCATGCATCAAAACCCAGTATCACTTTACCGCTGCTAGGACAGCATTGAAGCGTGCTGATGAGCTAGTCTTGGCGGATAAGCATGAACCTGATCAGTTGGAAAGATTGACTGAATCAGTAACTCGATTGAATAGTCAGCTTGGGCAGGTTGATTCTGATGGAACAACCGAGTTTGTGAATGGTGACTGTAGGATTCTAGCGCCTGAAGGAGGTATCTATGACAGTAACGTTCAACGGTTATTGGCTTTGTCTGGTTGTTTGAGCTATGAACATAAAGTACGGTCGGTATATTATGTTGGATTGAAATTATAAGACATAGGTTAGGGTGAAGTGCGTTGCCCAACGTAAGCAGCTATGTCATTGTTGGGCTTCGCAACAAGCTCAAGCACCAACCTATGTTGAATGTCCCCTCCTGGCCGCACAGAGAAAAATGAACAAATTCCGAAGCTCTCATGGGTGTCAGCATCGTATGGTTGTTTAAGCTAAGACATAAAAAACAAAAACATCGCAACGTGATGCTAAATTATATAGTTGATTAGCCTATATTTTCGTAAATCGATTATCTGTTTCTAAGTGAACCGTCTCATAGCATCAAGTGTTAGCCCTATGCCGACACTGCCAAAACGGTCACCTTCTACAATCTTGCAATCCGGAAATGCATCTGTCACTGCTTGGAGTACCGATGGTAGACCAGTGGTGCCGCCGGTGAGGAATACGCTGCTTATTTGTTGGGCGTTTATCTGGGCGCTGGTTAAGCTCAGCCGGATGGTGTTAGCGATGGCTTCTACTTCGCGTGCGGTTGCTTCATCAAACTCTTGTCGTTGGCAATCTAAGTAGAGTTCGCGTTCTATAAAATCAAGATTTAGCTTGGTCTTTGTAGTGCTGGCCAGCTCTATTTTGCATGCCTCTATCTGACCAATCAGTCTGTGACCATCCTGGTTTTTTAGAAGTTTGATCATTCGTTCAATCAATTTTGGCTGTTCGGCGTGCTGAAGCAGCTCTTCCATACTGTGGATATTGCTACGTTGGTATTGATTGTGAATCAAGTGCCAAGTGGCAAGGTCAAAGTAGGGGGATGATGGTAATTCAAGGCGCTTGGGTGTTTTCATGTAGCTGCGCATGCCTAGTTCAGGCATCGCCTTGGCGAGATTGAAGCGGCGGTCAAAGTCGTTGCCGCCGACGTGAACCCCTGTAGTGGCAAGAATATCCTGGTAACGATGCACCTTTTCTCTATTTTCTGGTGCAAGACGAATGATTGTGAAATCAGAGGTGCCACCACCAATATCGACAATCAATGATAACTCTTCGCCAGTAAGTTGTTGCTCATAATCCAGTGCCGCTGCAATTGGTTCGAATTGAAACTCGACTTCTTTGAAGCCTACCTTTTGACAAATATCTGCCAGAGTATTTTGTGCGTTGTCATCAGCGTTCTTATCACCATCGACGAAGTGCACCGGACGGCCTAGCACAAGCCGTTCCAATGGCTCATCCAATTGTAATTCTGCGCGATGCTTCATCTCTGCGATAAATTCGCCAATGATCTCGCTATAATTAATCTGGCGCTGCTTTATGTGAGTTCGTTGGTTTGCCAACGAGGTACCTAAAATACTTTTTAGGGAACGCATAAAACGACCAAATTCACCATCAATATAGTCATCAATGGCGGCGCGGCCGTAGCTTATGCTGTTTTCATCAAAGTTAAAAAATAGCGCACTCGGCAGCGTTCGCTCAGCATTTTCCAAAGGCAGCAGCTGTGGGCGTCCATCTTCAATAATTCCAATAGTGGAGTTGGATGTACCAAAATCAATACCGCAAATAGGAGCCATATAACCGTTTCACAGGGTCAAAAAAGGGGCAAGAATATACGTGATTTTGCTGGGTAGGTAAAATTCTATACAGTAACCGAAGGCCAGAATGTGAGGGCACAGTCCTGATTGAATCGCCCCCACTTTCCTAGGCACGTGATAGCTTCTCATAAATGACTGCAATCAGGGTTATTTAACAGCTCAATGATGATAGGAAAATGCCTGGTGTTGGCTGTGAGACAAATGAGGCTTAAACTAATCTGACACTGTAAGCCTGAGCCAGTATCCCTTAAGCATCCTGTAACGGTTCCCAAGAAACTTCGCACTCGCCTAATTCAGTGGCGACATAGGCAGAATCACCGGTAATGGTGACGGAAAGATCCATGGTTCTTTCTACCAATCCCGCCAATGTCTGTATGCCTTGGCAATCAAAGCGAAAAAAAGATGCCTTTAATTGACTGAACTTGGCTTGTCCCTGAGCCCACCAAACATCCGATTTTGAATTAAAGCTATAGACCTTAACCGCAGTGGCAAGTCGAGTTGCCTTTTTTACCCTATCAGCAGCGGGCTCGCCGACATCTATCCACAATGAGATTTGATCATCCAGTGTGCGTGCCCAGATGTCGGGTTGTTCTACCTCACTAAGCCCTTTTGTAAATGTGAGATGCTCTTCTGCATTGATGCAAAAGGCCAGAACACGCGCCATCATTCGCTCAAGTGTTTCAGAGGGATGCAGGGCAATGGTCAAATTGAGTGTGTCGTAATAATTACGATTGAGGTCAGATAAGGAAATTTTCAATTTATAGATTGTTGGTTTTATTGCCACAATTATGCCTTCAATATTTTAAAACTTAGCGTTCAGATAGGGGTTATGGACCACGAGTTGGGTGCTGGGATGTCGCTTGGAAATTCGACTAAAAGGTTCCTTCTGCAAACACTTATCTGTAGAATTTAGGGTTTTATGATATTCCACGGAGCAGCAGCGTAATGGGCAGAGCCTATCAGAACAGAAAAGAGTCCATGGCTAAAACGTCTGACGCCAAGGCCAAAGTCTACAGTAAATATAGCCGTGAGATCTATGTTACGGCCAAATCTGGTGGTGTTGATCCCGACGGAAATCTGGCCTTGCGCGGACTCATAGATCGCGCCAAAAAAGACCAGGTACCCGCTCACGTAATTGAAAAAGCGATTGGTAAGGCTAAAGACGGTGGTGGTGAAGATTTTTCGCCGGCCCGTTATGAAGGTTTTGGTCCCGGTGGCTGCATGGTGATTGTCGATTGCCTGACCGATAATCCCAATCGCACCTTTGGTGATGTGCGTCAGTGTTTCACTAAAACAAAATGTAAGATTGGTACCCAGGGCAGTGTTAGTCACATGTTTGATCACGCCGCCATCCTGGCATTTAAAGGTGATGATGAAGAGGCTGTGCTTGAAGCACTTTTAATGGCAGATGTTGATGTCACTGACATCGAGAATGAAGATGGAAAAATCACCATGTTCATGCCTCACACTGATTATTTTAAGGCCAAGCAGGCCTTGACAGAGGCGTTTGGTGAGATTGATTTTGATGTTGATGAGATTCAATTTTTACCACAAAACACGGCGCCTATATCGGGTGATGATGTCGAGATGTTTGAGAAGTTTCTCGATATGCTGAATGACTTGGATGATGTTCAGAACGTCTATCACAGTGCTGAGTTCTAAACTGTATTAGACGTATTGGCCTGCGCACCAACCCGATGCCCAGGCCCATTGGAAATTGTAGCCGCCTAGCCAGCCAGTGACATCCAATACTTCGCCGATGAAATACAATCCTGGCACTTCCTTGGCTGCCAGTGTCTTTGATGAAATGGCATCGCAGTCAATGCCTCCGGTGGTGACTTCAGCGGTACGGTAGCCTTCGGTGCCGGCGGGTTTGACCTGCCAGTTTTGCAGGGTCTGGGCGATGCTTTCAAAGTCCTTATGGGATGTGTCTGCCAGGGTTTTTTCTAACAGGGTCTCAGCAATGAATGTGCTGACCAAGCGTTTCGGCAGGTATTTTCCCAACAAGGTTTTGATCTGCTGCTGTGGCTGTTGCAGCTGTGCCTGTTTGAGTTCGTTGCCCAGATCCAGGTCAGGCAATAAATTGATACTCACCGTTTCGCCTGGCTGCCAGTATGACGAAATCTGTAAAATAGCTGGGCCGCTCAGGCCTCGGTGGGTGAATAGCACATTCTCACGAAAGCTCGTATTGTCATGACTGACATTGCTGTCGATAGCAATGCCGCTGAGTGCCGAGTATTTCTCTTTATCCGCCGGTTGCAGGGTGAAGGGCACTAGTCCGGCCTGGGGTTGCCATACTTTGATATTGAACTGCTCAGCGACTTGATAGCCGAATGGCGAAGAACCCATGCTGGGTATGGATAGACCACCTGTGGCAATCACTAGTGATTCACATGATAAATCCCCTTGTGAGGTCTTAAGGCTAAATCTGTCGTCATCCAGTTTTTCAATTTTCTGAATTTCTGTTCTGAGTTGAATGCGGCTGCCAGCCTTTTTGTTTTCTGCCAGCAGCATATTGAGGATGTCCTTGGCGCTGTCATCACAAAACAGCTGACCATGATCACGTTCGTGGAAGGCAATCTGGTATTCATGCACCAACGCCAGAAAATCCCATTGAGTAAAGCGGCTCAAAGCCGATTTGCAAAAGTGGGGATTATGACTCAAATAGTGTTCGGCGCTGACATCGTAATTGGTGAAATTGCAACGGCCGCCGCCGGACATGAGTATTTTGCGTCCGGCTTTATTGGCCTGATCCAGCACCAGCACAGAGCGGCCCCGTTTACCGGCTTCAATAGCGCACATCAGTCCGGCAGCGCCGGCACCAATGACGATGACGTCAGGGGTGTTAGTATCTATTTTCATACATTGGTAGTGTGTTTGGGGTTAGTCATCGGAATGATGTGATGTCGGTATTATCTTTAACTCTGGTGTTAAGCTCAAGTGTGGTCAAACAAACAACATCAGTTTGCAGATGTTTATGACAGCATTAGAAAGTCTATGAGAGCTATTAAAAATTCTGCTAAATTAATGTTGTTAGCTGGATTGGTGACGGATGTTGGTAGTACAGAGTTGTTGTGATCTGAACTAACGACTAAGCAGAAAACAGGAGCAAATGAATATTAGTAATAATAATCTATATCTCTGTTTAATCAGTGTACATGGTCTGATTCGGGGCAATGACCTGGAGCTGGGCCGGGATGCCGATACCGGTGGACAGACAAAATACGCGGTTGAACTCGCACATGCTCTGGCCCAACAACCGGGCATTGGTCGGGTAGACCTGCTGACACGTTTGGTTGATGATCCGGCGGTGGCCAGTGATTATGCCCAGCCAGAAGAGGTTCTGGCTGATGGTGTCCGTATTGTCCGTATCGAAGCAGGTCCTGCGGCTTATATCCCTAAAGAGGCGCTCTGGGATCATCTTGATGCCTTTGTTGATAACGCTCTTAGTTATTTGCAACAACAGTCTCAGCAGCCCGCTGTTTTACATAGTCACTACGCCGATGCAGGATATGTCGGCAGTCGTTTGAGTCATATTCTAGCCATTCCCCTAATCCATACCGGCCATTCCCTGGGTCGCGTTAAGCGCCGGCGTCTGCTGGCATCAGGGCTCCATTCCGCTCAGATCGAAGAGCGCTACAACATGTCGCGGCGCATTGAAGCGGAGGAGATGACCCTTGCATCGGCAGAACGTGTAATCACCAGCACCCATCAGGAAATTGAAGAGCAGTATGGGCTCTATGACTATTATCAACCTGAGCAGATGCGGGTAATCCCGCCGGGCACTGATCTAACTCGTTTTTATCCGCCGGATGGTGATGAGAAGCAAGCAGATATTGGTGTTGAAATTAATCGTTTTTTTCGCCAACCAGAAAAGCCTATGATTCTGGCCTTGTCGCGGGCCGATGCTCGCAAGAACATCGCTGCCTTGGTAATCGCCTATGGTGAGGATGAAGTTCTGCAGCAGCAGGCAAACCTGGTGGTGGTAGCGGGTAACCGTGATGATATTAATGATTTGGATGGCGGCGCTCAGGACGTTTTCACTGAACTACTTTTTTTGATTGATCGCTATGATCTCTACGGTAAGGTGGCTTATCCCAAGCATCACAGCGCCGATGAAGTGCCGATTATCTATCGCTTGGCGGCGGTGTCTGGTGGCGTGTTTGTAAATCCTGCGCTGACTGAACCCTTTGGCTTGACATTGATCGAAGCGGCGGCCAGTGGCCTGCCGGTGGTCGCGACAGAAGATGGTGGCCCCACTGATATCATCAAGAATTGTCGTAATGGCCTGTTGGTTGATCCCCTGGATAGTAGGGCAATTGCCAAGGCTATCGCTTCAGTTTTGTTACTTGAGGGGCGGTGGCAGGCATATTCGGCAAACGGTATTCACGGTGTGCGTGAACATTATTCATGGGACGGTCATGCAAAAGCCTATATCGAAATGATACGCCCCATTATTGATAAAACCGCTGCGCCTTTGGTGCGCCCACCACGGACACGGTTGCCGATGTTGTTTCATGATCGAGCCATATTCACCGACTTGGATCAAAACCTGTTGGGCGATCCGGAGGCCTTGTCTGAGCTGATTGCCTTGATCCGTAACAAGCGTAAATACACCTCCTTCGGCATTGCCACGGGCCGGCGTCTGGATTCGGCCTTGAAGGTAATGAAGAAGTACGGCATTCCCGAGCCGGATGTTTTGATCAGCAGTGGCGGCAGCGCAATCCATTACGCACCCAAGCTGACGGAAGATGCGGCCTGGAGTTGGCACATCGAAAAGCAATGGACACCGCAGATGGTCAGGCGGGTGCTTGATGGTTTACCTGGGCTAAAACTACAGCCCAGGTCGGAGCAAAGCCGGTTTAAGATCAGTTATTACATTGATGCCGCCAAGGCTCCCTGCCTCGATGAGATTAACCAGCTCTTGCATCAGGAGGAGCAAGCCGTCAATGTGGTGACTTCATTTGGTCAGTTTCTGGATGTGCTGCCGATTCGTGCATCGAAGGGATTGGCGCTGCATTATTTTGCATCGCAATGGGATATTCCGTTGGAACATATCCTGGTGGCGGGTGGCTCGGGTGCGGATGAAGATATGATGCGGGGTAACACTCTGGCGGCGGTGGTCGCCAATCGACATCATGAAGAGTTATCTCAGCTTGAAGACATGGAACGTATCTATTTTGCCAAGGGTGCTTATGCCCGCGGCATATTGGAGGCATTGGATCACTATGATTTTTTTGCCAGCTGTCGTGCTCCAGAAGTAGAGGCTGTTGTGGATGACTGAAACTCTATTGCTGTGTACCGATTTGGATAGGACGCTGTTGCCCAACGGGGCACAGCCTGAGTCTGTTCTGGCGCGCCAATGTTTTTCCCGCTTTGTCGATCATACTCACGTCAGTCTGGTTTTTGTCTCTGGCCGAGATAAGGGCTTAGTGCAGCAGGCCATTATTGATTATCAATTGCCGCAACCCGATTTTGTCATCAGTGATGTGGGCACCAACATCTACGACCTGAGAGCGGGAGATTGGCAGGACTGGCCTGACTGGCAACAAGAGATTGCCCAGGATTGGCAGGGTCGAACCCATCAGCAACTACTCGAACTGCTGTGTGGTATTGAAATGTTACAACTGCAGGAACAGGCTAAACAGAATACCTTTAAGCTCAGTTTCTATGTGCCACTGAGTGCTGATCAGGGGGCCTTGCATGAGATCATCGCAGCGCGTCTGTCAGAGGCCGGTGTGCTGGCCAGTTTGATATGGAGTATCGATGAACCTGCCGCTGTCGGCTTGCTCGATATATTGCCCCAGCGTGCCACCAAGTTACATGCAGTGGAATTTCTGCAGCAAGCGCTTGGCATAACAACGCAACAAACACTTTTTGCTGGTGACAGTGGCAATGACCTGCCCGTGTTGGCGAGCCGGATACCTGCTGTGCTAGTGAACAATGCCATGGATTCCGTTAAACAACAGGCTGTTGCCGAGGCGGACAAACAAGGCAACAGTGCATTTCTGTATATTGCCGATGGAGGCTATCTGAATATGAATGGTAACTACAGTGCAGGCATTCTTGAAGGCATCGCCCATTACCATCTTGATCTAAAACAACAAATAGAAGCTATAGCCACTGAAAGTGAGCTAAACAATGAATAATATTCCGCTCATATTTGGCGAAGTGTTATTCGACTGTTTTGAAGACGGCGCGACTGTGTTGGGTGGTGCACCTTTCAATGTCGCCTGGCATCTTCAGGCCTTTGATTGTTCGCCATTGTTTGTCAGTCGTGTCGGTGATGATGTTCTGGGAAAAGAGATTGTCGCTGCCATGCAAAACTGGGGTATGGCAGTGGAGGGTCTACAACAGGACTCAACTCATGCCACAGGCAAGGTGCAAGTCAGCATAAAAGAAGGCGAACCCAGTTACGATATTCTGGTGCAGCGGGCCTTTGACTATATTCAGACCGATGCCGTTCCAGCCTGTGAACCTGGGTTGGTTTATCATGGCAGTCTGGCTTTGCGTTGTTCTGATTCTGCCAAGGCCCTGGCAGGAATACTGCAATCCAATCCAGAGGCTCCCGTGTTTATGGATGTTAACCTGCGGCCACCGTGGTGCGACATGGATCAAATCAGGCAATGCCTTGATAGTGCTACCTGGGTAAAGATCAATGGCGATGAGTTGGCAACACTTGTGGATGCGACTGGTGATATTCACAAACAAGCTGCGTTGCTGTTGCAGTCTCATGACCTGGCGCTAGTGATAGTGACTCAGGGAGAACAAGGTGCTTTCACAATGGATCAGTCGGGTAAGGTATTCACTGTGCAGCCAACCAAGGTCAGTCGGGTAGTGGATACTGTCGGCGCAGGTGATGCCTTTGCCAGCGTCTGCATCTTGGGTCTGTTAAAAAAGTGGGACATGGAAACTACATTGAGCCGTGCTCAGGCCTTTGCCTCCGCCCTGGTCGAACAACAAGGAGCGACGGTGCATGATCGAGATTTTTACCAGTCGTTCAAGATGCAATGGCATCTGTCGAATTAACCTAACATAACAATAATCCAGATATAAAAGTTGATGTCGCATTATGTATGAACAAGTCTCCCATTCTCTGCTCAACGATATCCTTGATGAGCTGAAACCGCATATCCGTAAAGAGGATTTGCGCCATTTTTATACTCGCTTGGGGGGCAACTTCTACGCCATCTATTCTTTGTTTCATCATCTTTATGGCGGTCGAGATGATTTCAAACTCAAGATGGTCAAGCTGGTGGAGGTGATGGCTGATCAATATATCAAGCGTAATGATGAGCTTAAATTATTAGATGTGGCACGTGAAAGTGATCACAACTGGTTTCTTAGGCAGGACTGGGTGGGTATGGCCCTTTATACCGATGGCTTTGCCGATGACCTGAGTGGTGTGAAAGAGCGGTTGCCTTATCTACAGGAACTTGGTGTCAATATGGTGCATCTAATGCCCATTCTCGACTGCCCCCAGGGGGCTAGTGATGGCGGTTATGCGGTGAGCAATTTCCGTGATGTAGATAGTCGTGTCGGCAGCCTGGCAGATCTTGAATTATTGAGTTCCTCCATGATCAAGCGCAGCATGTTGCTAGTTCTGGATGTAGTTGTTAATCACACCTCGAACGAACATGAGTGGGCTAAAAAGGCCCGCGCCGGTGATCCTGTCTATCAGGACTATTACTACACCTTTGAAAACCGCGATATCCCGGATATGTTTGAAGAGACCATGCCGGAAATCTTTCCCGAAAATGCCCCTGGCAATTTCACCTGGGATGAGCAGATGGGCCGGTGGGTGATGACCGTCTTCAATAATTATCAATGGGATCTGGACTACAGCAATCCTGATGTCTTTATCAATATGCTGGATATCATTTTGTATTGGGCCAATAAAGGTGCAGATATCGTGCGCCTGGATGCGGTGGCTTTTTTATGGAAGAAGATTGGCACCACCTGTCAGAACGAACGAGAGGCACATCTAATCCTGCAATTGATGAAGGATTGCTGTCAGGTGACTGCCCCGGGTGTCTTGTTTA
>Ga0316204_10005413_pt1 | contig 21079 bp, 20 predicted proteins | sample 6monrhotite_MG_2_FD_205661 | JGI IMG/M metagenome (GOLD analysis project Ga0316204, IMG submission 205661) | Microbial mat bacterial communities from mineral coupon in-situ incubated in ocean water Damariscotta River, Maine, United States -... | ecosystem: Environmental > Aquatic > Marine >... | reverse complement strand
ATTCGTGATTTGCCGCTGCTGGCGAGTAATTTCCGTAGCGAACAGTCATTGGATGAATATCTGCGGGGGCACGATATCGTGGCTATCGCCGATATTGATACCCGACGATTGACGCGAATATTGCGAGAAAAAGGCGCACAGGCAGGATGCATTCTGGCAGGTGATAGTGTATCTGAAGATGATGCACTGGCTGCGGCCAAGGCATTTCCTGGATTACAGGGAATGGATCTGGCCAAAGAAGTTACCACTGACACCGCTTATGAGTGGAATGAGGGTACCTGGCAGCTGGGTGAGGGGCATGGAATTGCTGAGCCTGAAGATGCCAGGTTTCACGTAGTTGCCTACGATTACGGCGTTAAGCGCAATATTCTACGCATGTTGGTTGATCGCGGCTGCCGTTTGACAGTTGTACCGGCACAGACGCCTGCGGCGGATGTTTTGGCTCTGAGGCCAAACGGTGTGTTCCTTTCCAATGGTCCGGGTGATCCTGAGCCATGCGATTACGCGATTGCAGCTATTGATGAGATTGTTGCTTCAGGCCTACCTACATTTGGTATCTGCCTGGGACATCAGTTACTCGGTCTTGCGAGTGGCGCTAAAACAGTGAAAATGAAGTTTGGTCATCATGGTGCCAATCATCCGGTGCAGAGTCTGGATGACCTGACCGTGATGATTTCGAGCCAGAATCACGGTTTTGCAGTGGATGAGTCTGCCTTGCCCGATAATATGCGCGCAACACATAAATCGTTGTTTGATGGCTCTTTGCAGGGCATTCATCGCACAGACAAGCCAGCATTTGGGTTTCAGGGTCACCCTGAGGCTAGCCCGGGACCACACGACGTGGCTTCGGTGTTTGACCACTTTATTGAATTAATGGAAAACAATTGACCGCAAAGGTCGCCATTTGGCGCTCTTTGCGTCCTTCGCGGTTGATAGATCATGCCTAAAAGAACAGATATAAAAAGTATTCTAATTATCGGCGCTGGCCCAATCGTGATTGGTCAGGCGTGTGAGTTCGATTATTCCGGTGCACAGGCCTGTAAGGCGCTGCGCGAAGAAGGCTTTCGTGTCATCTTGGTGAATTCGAACCCTGCCACCATCATGACTGACCCAGACATGGCGGATGCAGTTTACATTGAGCCAATCACCTGGCGCACCGTGGCCAAGATTATTGAGAAGGAAAGGCCAGACTGTCTGCTGCCGACGATGGGTGGCCAAACGGCGCTTAATTGCGCGCTCGACCTCGAACGTGAAGGTGTATTGGCTGAGCATGATGTCGAGATGATTGGTGCTTCACGTGAAGCCATCGATAAAGCGGAAGACCGGGACCTGTTCCGTCAGGCAATGATCAAGATTGGTTTGGATATGCCGACCTCGGCCATAGCCCATTCAATGGAAGAGGCGCTGCAGGTGCAGGCGCCAATTGGTTACCCGACGATTATCCGCCCTTCCTTTACGATGGGTGGTTCTGGTGGTGGCGTTGCCTACAACCGCGAAGAGTTTGAAGAGATTTGTGCGCGTGGTCTTGATCTCTCCCCAACCTCTGAATTATTGATTGAAGAATCAATTGCCGGTTGGAAAGAGTACGAGATGGAAGTGGTGCGTGATTGCAAAGATAACTGCATCATTATCTGTTCTATCGAAAACCTCGATCCTATGGGTGTACATACCGGGGACTCGATCACCGTAGCGCCTGCGCAAACACTGACCGATAAGGAATATCAGATCATGCGGAATGCCTCTTTGGCGGTATTGCGTGAGATCGGTGTTGATACTGGTGGTTCGAATGTACAGTTTGCAGTGAATCCTGAAGATGGTCGTATGATCATTATCGAGATGAATCCGCGTGTATCACGTTCATCTGCTCTGGCTTCTAAGGCTACGGGGTTCCCTATTGCTAAAGTGGCGGCTAAATTAGCCGTAGGTTACACCCTTGATGAGCTAAGTAATGAGATTACCGGTGGTGTTATCCCGGCCTCATTTGAGCCATCTATCGATTACGTTGTTACCAAGATTCCCCGCTTTGCCTTTGAGAAATTCCCGCAGGCCGATGCGCGTTTAACCACGCAGATGAAGTCAGTGGGTGAGGTGATGGCGATCGGCCGTACTCAGCAAGAGTCATTGCAAAAAGCCATGCGTGGTCTGGAAACCGGTATGTCTGGTTTTGATCCCATGGTTGATCTTGAGAGTGAGGGTGCGTTTAAACTGATCAATAATGAAATTCGCCAGGCCAGCGCTGAACGTCTCTGGTATATCGGTGATGCGTTCCGTGCCGGCATGACGCTGGATGAGATTTTTGATGCAACGAAAATTGATCGTTGGTTCCTGGTGCAGATCGAAGATCTGATCAAGGAAGAGGCCGAGATTAAGGCACAAGGGTTTGCAGCCATTGATGCCGAGCGTATGTATCGCCTCAAACGCAAGGGTTTTGCCGATAAGCGTCTGGCAGATTTGTTAAATATTACTGAGGCTGAGCTGCGTGAGCATCGCTATAAGCTTAATGTACGCCCTGTTTACAAGCGTGTAGATACCTGTGCAGCTGAATTTGCTTCCGATACAGCTTATATGTACTCATGCTATGAAGAAGAATGCGAGTCAGAGCCTGGCGATAAAGATAAAATTATGGTGCTCGGAGGCGGCCCTAACCGTATTGGTCAGGGCATTGAATTTGATTATTGCTGTGTACATGCGGCTTTGGCGATGCGTGAAGATGGTTATGAGACCATTATGGTCAACTGTAATCCTGAGACCGTTTCCACCGATTACGATACCTCTGATCGCCTGTATTTTGAGCCGCTGACACTGGAAGATGTGCTGGAGATTATCCATAAGGAAAATCCCAAAGGCATCATCGTGCAGTACGGTGGCCAGACCCCACTTAAGCTGGCTGAAGACCTTGAGGCTGCTGGTGCACCAATTATCGGTACCACGCCAGACTCTATTGATCTGGCAGAAGACCGTGAGCGCTTTCAGCAGCTGGTTGATGAATTGGGTTTATTGCAGCCGCCTAACCGTACTGCAACAGATCCTGAGCAGGCCGTTCAATTGGCCGATGAGATAGGTTATCCCCTGGTGGTGCGTCCGTCTTATGTGCTGGGCGGTCGTGCGATGGAGATTGTCCATGATGTGGAAGATCTGCAACGCTACATGCGTGAGGCAGTAAGTGTGTCTAATGACTCACCAGTCCTGCTTGATCGTTTCCTTGATGATGCGATTGAGGTTGATATCGATGCGATTTGTGACGGTAAGGACGTCTTGATCGGCGGTATCATGGAGCATATAGAACAGGCCGGTGTTCACTCAGGTGACTCAGCCTGTTCTTTGCCGCCGTATACCTTGAGCGAAGAAGTTCAGGACCGCATGCGTGAGCAGATTCGTGCGCTGGCACATGGCTTGAAAGTTGTAGGTCTGATGAACACGCAGTTTGCGATTAAGGGTGATGACATTTACCTGTTAGAGGTAAATCCACGTGGTTCGCGTACCGTGCCATTTGTCTCGAAAGCAACCAATCGTCCACTGGCGAAAATAGGTGCACGTTGTATGGCGGGTACTTCCCTGGCTGAGCAGGACTGCTTGGAAGAGATTATCCCTGAGCACTATTACGTAAAAGAGGCTGTATTCCCATTCGCCAAGTTCCCGGGTGTAGATACCCTGCTGGGGCCAGAGATGAAGTCGACTGGCGAAGTTATGGGTGTGGGTAAAACCTTTGGTGAGGCCTTTGCTAAATCGTTAGAAGGTGGCAGTGTGACATTGCCACGTAGCGGTAAGGCGCTGATCTCTGTCCGTGATGCAGATCGTAAGCGTGCAGTGCAGGTTGCCAAAGACCTGTCTGGCTTGGGCTTTGATGTCTGTGCCACGAGTGGAACCGGGCGTGCCATTAAGGCTGAGGGTATTGAGTGTCAGATTGTTAACAAGGTTGCAGAAGGGCGTCCACATATCGTTGATATGATCAAGAATGATGAAATTAGCCTGATCGTAAATACCACTGAAGGTAAGCAGGCTATTGTTGATTCGGCTTCGATTCGTGCTGCTGCTCTGCAGTATAAGGTGAGTTACACCACGACGATATCGGGTGCTGAAGCGATGGCAATGGCACTGCATCAGCCAGATGAGCTGACGGTAAATAGTCTGCGTGACCTGCAAAACTGAGTAAGAGTTTAGAATTATGCAAAAAGTCCCAATGACAGCAAAGGGTGCTGCAAAGCTGCGTGCTGAGCTGGCCGAGCTGAAAAATGTTAAGCGACCCAAGGTGATTGCAGATATCTCCGAGGCTCGTGCGCACGGTGATTTAAAAGAAAATGCTGAATATCATGCGGCACGTGAGCAACAGGGTTTTATTGAAGGTCGCATAAAAGATATCGACGGAAAGCTATCACATGCGCAAGTTATTGATGTAACAACGATTGATGCCGGCGGCAAAGTGATTTTTGGCGCAACGGTTGTCGTTCTGGATATCGATACGGACGAAGAGATTACCTATCAGATCGTTGGTGAAGATGAAGCTGATATAAAGGCAGGCAAGATTTCTGTTAGCTCTCCGATTGCGCGTGCCCTGATTGGTAAAATGGAAGGCGATGATCTTGGTATTGATACCCCCGGTGGTACAAGAGAATTTGAAATCATCGAAGTGCGTTACGAATAACGTATTCTCTTGCCAAGAGGAGATAGCTGGTTATGCAGAGGGTAATGCTACCTTCGGCTTCTTTTTATTTCTGCGGAACAGAATTGCCATTTGCCCAATATGTTGAATCAGCTCTGCGCCAGTTTTTTCGGCGATTGTGGCAATATGTTCAACACGCTCGGCTTTTTCGGCAACAATTTTTACTTTGATGAGCTCGTGATTGTCCAGGGCAATTTCAAGCTCTTCAATAATGCTGTCTTTGATACCATGTTGGCCTATCCATACAACGGGTTTGATGTGATGGCCGAGGCCGCGAAGATGGCGAATTTGTTTGTCTGATAAAGGCATATTGGCTGTGCTAGCGTAAAAGGGCGCGTACTATACCGCATATTGGAACATTTATGGCAGAGACCGAATATGGCCAGATCAAAAAGTAGCCACCAATGGATGCAGCGCCACGTAAACGATGAGTACGTTAAACGTTCGCAAAAAGATGGTTATCGTTCGCGTGCTGCTTACAAATTACTCGAACTACAGGAAAAAGACCGTTTTATAAAACCTGGTCAGGTGGTGGTGGACCTTGGTGCCGCACCAGGTGGGTGGTTGCAAATAGTGGCTCCTTTGGTCGGAAAAAATGGCATGGTGATTGGTCTGGATCTTTTAGAAATAGACCCCATCGCGAATGTTGAGCTTTTGCAGGGCGATTTTCGTGAGGATGATTTTCTTAAGCAGTTGACTGACTTGCTTGATGGTCGGCAAGTTGATCTTGTAATTTCAGATATGGCCCCCAATGTAAGCGGAGTTGCGGCTGTCGATTTGCCGCGCGCAATGTATCTGTGTGAATTGGCACTGGATTTTTGTCGTCAGTCACTGCGTCCTGGGGGCACGTTTGTAACAAAAGTATTCCAAGGGGAGGGCTTCGATGAGTTCTTCCGTGAAATGAAAACCAGCTTTAGCAAGGTTGTTACACGTAAACCAAAAGCCTCTCGCCCCAAAAGTCGTGAGGTTTATTTGGTGGCTGGGAACTTTCATTCGTAGTAGGTTACGAATGATTAACTTTATTTAGGCCGAAAGAATGGGCTCGTTGAGCCGTTGATTTGGTCAAAATTCCAGAAAGCATGAGGATCTGGGCTTGAATGATATGACAAAAAATATTGTGTTGTGGGTGATCATCGCGGTTGTGTTGATGACGGTCTTTAATAGTTTTACAACACCAAAAGCGAATGCGCCAGAGATTGCTTATTCCAAGTTTATGGAGAAGGTAAAGGCGCGTGAGGTCTCTGCTGTCACCATTTCTGATGATGGCAAGATTAGTGGTACAACTCTTTCCGGTAGTCGTTTTGTAACAGACGCACCAAGTGATCTCTGGATGGTAAGTGACTTGCTCGACAACAATGTCGAAGTTAAGGCCAAGCCTGCAGAACAGCCTTCGTTGCTGTGGCAGATCATTATTAACTGGTTCCCATTGTTCATCTTGATTGCATTGTGGATTTTCTTCATGCGCCAGATGCAGGGTGGCGGTGGTGGCCGTGGTGCCATGTCGTTTGGCAAAAGCAAGGCGCGCATGCTGACTGAAGATCAGGTCAAAGTGAATTTTGGGGATGTTGCCGGTTGTGAAGAGGCCAAGGAAGAAGTTAAAGAGCTTGTTGATTTCTTGCGTGACCCATCCAAGTTCCAAAAACTGGGTGGCAAGATTCCTCAGGGTGTTTTGATGGTCGGCCCTCCGGGTACCGGTAAAACCTTGCTGGCGCGTGCTATCGCGGGTGAGGCCAAGGTGCCTTTCTTTACCATATCGGGTTCAGATTTTGTTGAGATGTTTGTTGGTGTCGGCGCTTCTCGTGTGCGAGACATGTTTGAGCAGGCGAAAAAGCATGCTCCTTGCATCATTTTTATCGATGAAATTGATGCGGTAGGTCGCCATCGTGGTGCGGGTATGGGCGGTGGTCACGATGAGCGTGAGCAAACATTGAATCAGCTTTTGGTTGAGATGGACGGATTTGAGGGTAATGAGGGTGTTATCGTTATCGCTGCAACCAACCGTCCTGATGTACTTGACCCTGCGCTGTTGCGTCCTGGCCGTTTTGATCGGCAGGTTGTAGTTGGACTGCCAGATATTCTCGGTCGTGAGCAAATTCTTAAGGTTCACCTACGTAAGGTGCCTGCTGGTGATGATGTTACGCCATCACTGATTGCTCGGGGTACGCCAGGTTTCTCGGGTGCCGATCTGATGAATCTGGTGAACGAGGCCGCTTTGTTTGCTGCACGTTCGAATAAACGCTATGTCGACATGGAAGACATGGAGAAGGCCAAAGATAAGATCATGATGGGGGCTGAGCGTAAATCCATGGCTATGAATGAGGATGAGAAAAAACTCACCGCCTATCATGAAGCAGGACACGCAATTGTTGGTTTGAAAGTGCCTTCGCACGATCCTGTGTATAAAGTTTCTATCATTCCACGTGGTCGTGCCTTGGGTGTAACCATGTTTTTGCCAGAAGAAGATCGTTATAGTCACAGTAAAGAGCATCTAGAGAGCCAGATTTCGAGCCTGTATGGTGGTCGTATCGCTGAAGAAATGATCTTTGGTCACGATGCAGTGACAACAGGTGCCTCAAACGATATTGAGCGCGCTACTGATCTCGCACGTAACATGGTCACGAAATGGGGTCTCTCAGATCGTATGGGGCCATTATCGTACGGCGAGGAAGAGGGTGAGGTATTTCTTGGTCGCTCAGTAACACAGCATAAGGTGTTGTCGGATGATACGGCTCACTCAATTGATGAGGAGATTCGTTCTTTCATTGATCGTAACTACGAGCGCTCTGAGAAAATTCTTAACGAACACCAGCCTCAATTACATGCAATGGCCGATGCGTTGATCCGCTTTGAGACTATCGACAGTGAGCAGATTAATGACATTATGGAGGGGCGTGATCCTCGTCCTCCTGCGGGTTGGAACGACGATTCTGACTCAGGCCCTGATGGTGGTTCGTCGGTAAAAGCCGATGATGCTGACAGTAAGGATGCCCCCATTGGTGGGCCAGCTGGCCAGCATTAAATTTACTGCTGAGTAATCAAGCCGGGGAGAATATCTCCGGCTTTTTTGTTTGTGATGAAAAATGAATCTTTCTAAACATTGCGCTCAAAGGCGGCTCGATCTGGATTCGCCAAAAATCATGGGCATTCTCAATCTCACGCCAGATTCATTTTCTGATGGCGGGCGTTTTTTTCTGCGAGATCAGGCGCTGGCCCAGGTTGAGCGGATGGTGGCTGAGGGGGTCGATATTGTTGATGTGGGTGGTGAATCAACACGCCCTGGCGCAGCAGCGGTTTCTGAGGCAGAAGAAATAGAGCGTGTGACGCCATTAATTGAAGCCATTGCCCAGCGCATAGATGTCCCGATTTCAGTTGATACAAGTAAGGCGGGAGTAATGCGTTCTGCTGTTACTGCGGGCGCCTGCATGATAAATGATGTGGCAGCCTTGCGAGGCGAGAATGCTTTAAGTGTGGCCGCTGAGCTGGCTGTTCCCGTTTGCCTGATGCATATGCAGGGTGAGCCACGCACGATGCAGGTCGATCCGCAATACGGTGATGTGACTGTCGAGGTGCAACAGTTTTTGTTGCAACGCGCGGATGCCTGTATGCAGGCTGGAATATTGCGAGAGAATATCTTGCTCGACCCGGGATTCGGTTTCGGCAAGAGTGTGGTGCATAATTGCCAGTTATTAAAAAATCTGTCGACACTGCTGAAAAGTGGCTTTCCATTGTTGGTCGGTATTTCGCGTAAGTCCATGTTGGGCGCAATAACTGGTCGAGAAGTGGATGATCGCCTGGCAGCGAGCTTGGCGGCCGCGACAATGGCATTACAAAAGGGTGCGTCGATTCTACGGGTCCATGATGTGGCACAGACGCGAGATGCTTTACTGGTTTGGAAGGCGATTGAAACGTCTTCTTGATAATAAGCAATGAATATTTGAGTCCGATGATTCTTTGCCAGCAGGGTAATTGGCGGCTCTCTTTCAAAACTGAGATTACATAATGACAAGAAAATATTTTGGTACTGACGGTATTCGTGGTCGAGTCGGTGAAGGGGTTATCAATCCTGAGTTTGTGCTCAAGCTGGGTTGGGCTGCAGGAAAAGTGCTGGGTGGTGGTGAAGGAGGGAAGGTTCTTATCGGAAAGGATACGCGCATCTCGGGTTATATGTTTGAATCGGCGCTTGAAGCGGGTTTGACAGCGGCTGGCGTTGATACCCGCATGCTGGGTCCTATGCCAACACCGGGTATTGCCTATCTGACGCGTACTCTGCATGCGAATGCCGGTATTGTTATCAGTGCCTCACATAATCCGCATCACGATAATGGCATCAAGTTTTTTTCCGCAGATGGCAGTAAATTGCCGGATGCGGTTGAGCTGGAAATTGAAGCGATGATCGACCAGCCGATGACAACCGTTTCTTCTGATCGTTTAGGTAAGGCAATGCGTATTGAAGATGCGCGCGGGCGTTATATTGAATTTTGTAAGGCCTCGATTCCTTCAAGTATGGATTTTCGGGGTATGAAAATCGTGGTGGATTGCGCGCATGGTGCGACTTATCACATTGCTCCTGATGTCTTTGAAGAGATCGGTGCTGAAGTCATTGCCATTGGGGTCAGCCCTGATGGTCTAAATATCAACCACGGCGTCGGTGCTACGGAGCCAGAGGCGCTATGCGCTGCGGTCGTTGAGCATGGGGCCGAGCTTGGTATTGCGCTGGATGGTGATGGTGATCGTCTGATTATGTGTGATGCTGCGGGTGTGGTGCTTGATGGGGATGAAATTCTCTATATCCTGGCTAAATCCCGCATCAGAAGCGGAGATATGGTTGGCGATGTGGTTGGTACCTTGATGAGTAATCTTGGTCTCGAGGTGGCATTAAAAGAGCTTGGCGTAGGGCTTGTGCGTGCCAATGTGGGGGATCGCTATATCCTTGAGCGGCTTCTGGCTGAAGGTTGGATGTTGGGTGGTGAGCCCTCGGGACACATTATCTGTCTGGATAGAACATCAACTGGCGATGGAATTGTTTCTGCGCTACAGGTGTTGGCTGAAATACACGACTCAGGTAAAAATCTGCGCGAGCTGTGTGAGGGTATGACGCAGTTTCCGCAAGAACTCATAAATGTGCACCTCGGTGATTCAGTTGCTGCGGAAGTGATGAAGGCAAGTGTGGTGATTGATGCTGTTGTTGCTGCAGAGCAGGAAATGGGTGATGCGGGACGGATTTTATTGCGCCCATCTGGTACCGAGCCTCTGATCCGCGTGATGGTTGAAGGGCGAGAGGGCGGCCTGGTGCGTGCCAAAGCAGAGCAGATTGCCGATGCCGTGCGTGGCCATGTGGGTGCTTGATTTTACTTCTCTGCAAAAACATTACGTCTCAGCTAGTAAATTTGGCCATTTGCCGGTAAAGTACGCCGCCTGTTTTAGAGGGGAAAAATGATGCGTCAGCCACTGGTCGCCGGTAACTGGAAAATGAATGGTTCACGTGCAAGCGTGAAAGAATTGCTTGATGGTTTAAAGGCGGATATCGCCAGCGTAACGACTGCTGAAGTAGCTGTTTGCGCACCGCATATTCTTCTTGCGGATGTTCAATCTCAGCTGGATGGCACTGCTATTGCGTGGGGCGGTCAAGATATCTCTGTTCAAGATTCTGGTGCATACACCGGTGAGACTTCGGGTAGCATGCTCAATGAGTGCGGCTGCAAGTACGTCATTATTGGTCACTCTGAGCGCCGTAGTTATCATGGTGAAACAAACCAGACGGTAGCTGAAAAGTTTACTGCTGCGCGTAAGGCTGGTCTGGTTCCTTTGTTTTGCATTGGTGAAACCCTTGAGGAGCGCGAAGGTGGCACCATGGAAGATGTATTGTCTGGCCAGCTTGATGCAGTGATCAATCATTGTGGCGTTGAGATGCTGGGTGAGGGTGTTATTGCCTACGAGCCTGTCTGGGCGATTGGTACAGGTGTAACCGCTTCTCCTGAGCAGGCGCAGGATGTACACGCATTTATTCGTGCACGTGTTGCACAGAGCAGTGCGGAAGTGGCAGAGAAAATTCAAATTTTGTACGGCGGCAGCATGAATCCAGCTAATGCAGCCGAGTTAATAGGGCAGCCTGATATCGATGGTGGCCTGATTGGCGGTGCATCACTTAAAGCGGGTGATTTTCTCGCGGTATGCACGGCGGCTAATGCCTGATAGGGCAAGCCACACTTAAGGGGTTATACATGGAAACCATACTGGTTGTTGTTCATTTATTTCTGGCGATAGGCCTTGTTGGCTTAATTCTCGTTCAGCACGGTAAAGGTGCTGATATGGGTGCGGCCTTCGGCTCCGGATCGTCAGCGACTGTTTTTGGTTCTGCAGGCGCGGGAAATTTCTTGAGTCGTACAACGGGTGTGCTTGCGGCTTTGTTCTTTATTACCAGTCTGGCCCTGGCATATTTCGCCATGCAGACGGGTGAGGCGCAGTCTGTTATGCAGACCGCGGAAGAGGCTCCTGCTGCCATTCAGCAGTCTGCTACTGAAACAGAAGTTCCGGTTATTCCAAGTGATATTCCTGTTGCCCCTGCAGTGCAGGGCGACGTTCCGGTTATTCCGGAGTAAGTTTTAATTAGCCGATGTGGTGAAATTGGTAGACACGCCATCTTGAGGGGGTGGTGACGTAAGTCGTGCCGGTTCGACTCCGGCCATCGGCACCAATTCAGAACGGTATCATCAATTTCGGTGATACCGTTTTTTTATGCTTGGAAAAGACTGTCTGGTTCTGCTTTAAAAACAATAAGTTGCAACTATCCCCATATTTGACACTTCAGTGCTCTGTAGCTATCCTTTTGGGCGTTAAATTATTGGCTACTAAATAACTAATACACTAGGCCAAATTTTCTCTTGGGGGAGATCGCAGCATGTTGGAAAACTACCTGCCTATTCTAATTTTTATCGCGATCGGCTTATTTGTCGGTGTCGCGGCGATTGGTATTGGTTTTGTTCTTGGTCCAAGCAAGCCTGATAGCGAAAAGCTTTCACCCTACGAGTGTGGCTTCGAAGCCTTTGAAGATTCACGTATGAAGTTTGACGTGCGTTACTACCTCGTTGCCATTTTGTTTATCATCTTCGATCTTGAGATCGCCTTCCTCTTCCCTTGGGCTGTTGTGCTCGATCAGATCGGTATGGTGGGCTTCTGGGCAATGATGATTTTCCTCGGCGTGTTGGTTGTTGGCTTTATTTATGAGTGGAATAAAGGAGCTCTGGAATGGGAGTAGAAGGTATTCTCGAGCAGGGCTTTGTTACTACCACTGCCGACAAATTAATTAACTGGGCAAGAACTGGCTCCATGTGGCCAATGACCTTTGGTCTGGCCTGCTGTGCAGTAGAAATGATGCATGCTGCAGCTTCTCGCTACGATATCGATCGCTTTGGCATTATCTTCCGTCCTAGCCCTCGTCAGTCGGATGTCATGATTGTGGCGGGCACCTTGGTGAATAAAATGGCACCAGCTCTGCGTAAGGTTTATGACCAGATGCCTGAACCCCGTTGGGTTATCTCAATGGGATCTTGTGCCAATGGTGGTGGTTACTATCACTATTCATATGCCGTAGTTCGGGGCTGTGACCGGATTGTGCCGGTTGATGTCTACGTGCCGGGTTGTCCTCCCACGGCTGAGGCGCTGCTTTACGGTATATTGCAGCTGCAAAATAAAATTCGTCGTACTAATACGATTGCTCGCTGAGTTTGAACGGATACAAGTTCCATGAATGCTGAAGAACGTCTAGACGAACTGGAAGAAGCGCTCGAAGAGCAGCTCGAAGATTTTGAGGGTTGTGAATGGGCGCGCAAGGGGGGTGAGCTAACGCTGACCGTGCCACGTGATGACTTGTTGGCGGTGATGCAGATAATGCGTAGTCGTAAGTCCATTGCGATGGAAATCTGTATTGATGTATGTGGCGTGGATTATGCGACTTACGGTGAATCGGAGTGGGTCACCAGTAATGCGGCTAATTCAGGCTTTGGCCGTGGTGTTGAACGGGACGACCGCAAGGCGCTAGACCCTGTAAGCCGATTTGCCGTGGTGTATCACCTGTTGTCAGTTACGCATAACACGCGTCTACGGGTAAAAACTTTTCTTGATGAGGCAAATCCCATTGTCGACTCAGTGGTCAGTGTCTGGACGACTGCTGACTGGTTTGAGCGTGAAGCATTTGATCTGTTTGGCATTATGTTCAGTGGCCACCCGGATTTGCGTCGTATCCTCACCGATTACGGTTTTATCGGTCACCCTTTCCGCAAAGATTTCCCATTGATTGGCCAAGTGGAGATGCGCTATGACGCTGAACAAGCGCGTGTGATCTACGAGCCAGTCAGCATAGAGCCGCGCACCCTGGTGCCGCGTGTAATTCGTGAAGATTCTCGATATGAAGATGGTTGGAAGCCGGAAGAGCCGGCTGCGGAAGAGGCTGAATAATCATGGCTGAGATTCGCAATTACACCCTCAATTTTGGTCCTCAGCATCCGGCTGCACACGGTGTTCTACGCCTGGTGCTGGAGATGGACGGTGAGGTGATTGAGCGCGCGGACCCACACATTGGTCTGCTGCATCGTGGTACTGAAAAATTAGCCGAGAGCAAGCCGTATAACCAGTCTATTGGGTATATGGATCGTCTCGACTATGTATCAATGATGTGTAGTGAGCACGGTTACGTTCGTGCTATCGAGCAACTGCTCGGTGTTGAAGCGCCGGTGCGTGCGCAATACATTCGTACCATGTTCGATGAGATTACGCGCATTCTTAACCATTTGATGTGGCTGGGTACGCACGCACTTGATGTCGGCGCTATGACCATGTTCCTTTACTGCTTCCGCGAGCGTGAAGACTTAATGGACTGCTATGAGGCCGTTTCAGGTGCTCGTATGCACGCGACATATTACCGTCCTGGTGGAGTCTATCGTGATCTGCCTGATCAAATGCCACGCTTTGAAGCAGGGCAGTTTTGTAGTGAAAAAAATGCCAAGCTGCGCAATGCTGCACGTGAAGGTTCTCTGCTCGACTTTATCGAAGATTTTGCAGACCGTTTCCCAGGTTTGGTTGATGAGTATGAAACACTGCTGACAGATAACCGAATCTGGAAACAGCGTACTGTTGGTATAGGTGTTGTCTCTCCGGAGCGTGCAAAACAGCTTGGCTTTACTGGCCCAATGTTGCGCGGCTCTGGTATCGCATGGGATCTACGTAAAAAGCAGACTTATGCTGCTTATGACAAGATGGACTTTGATATTCCTATTGGTACCAATGGTGATTGTTACGATCGTTATCTGGTACGTGTCGAAGAGCTGCGCCAGTCCACTCGTATTATCAAACAGTGTGTAAGCTGGCTGAGAAATAATCCGGGCCCAGTGATGCTGGGTGATCACAAGGTTACTCCGCCTTCTCGTTTGGCTATGAAAGACGATATGGAATCACTGATTCATCACTTTAAACTTTTTACTGAAGGGTATTGCCCGCCTGCGGGTGAGGCCTATGCTGCTGTTGAAGCACCGAAAGGTGAGTTTGGTTGTTATATCGTTTCTGATGGTGCTAATAAACCATACCGCTTGAAAGTGCGTGCGCCGGGCTTCCCGCATATGGCAGCGATGAATGAAATGGCTAAAGGTCATATGTTGGCCGACGTGGTGGCGATTATCGGCACCATGGACGTTGTGTTTGGGGAAATTGACCGATGAGTATGCGCAATGAACCCATGTCGCGTGTTAATAAATGTGCTGACAAAGGGACTCTTTTTTCTGAGGCGATAAGTGCTGAGATTGATCGTGAGCTAGCAAAATACCCTGATGAATGGAGTCAGTCTGCCTGTATGGCAGCACTGCGTATTGTGCAGGATGATAACGGTGGTCATCTCACCACTGAGTTAATGGACAAGGTTGCAGATTATCTGGATATGCCACCTATTGCCGTTTATGAAGTAGCAACTTTTTACTCAATGTATGAGCATAAAGCGGTTGGCCGACACAAGATCTGTCTTTGTACCAATATCTCTTGCATGATCAATGGTTCAGATAATATTTTTGAGCATTTGAATAAGCGTCTTGGTATCGGTTTTGGAGATATCACAGAAGATGGAAAGTTCAGTCTCAAAGAGGTTGAGTGTCTGGGTGCCTGTGGTGGTGCTCCAATGATGCAAATTGATCACACTTATTATGAAAACCTGACTGCTGAATTGGTAGATCAGATTTTAGACGGTCTGGAGTAAGACGATGGCTAACGAAGTTTGCTTCAGAACCCTGCACAAAGATCGTCCCTGGAAGCTTGAGACATACCGTTCGGAAGGTGGCTATGAGGCTCTAAAAAAGATCTTCTCTGAGGGCATGTCTCAAGACGCCATCATTGATGCGGTCAAGGCATCGGGTTTGCGTGGTCGAGGTGGTGCGGGTTTCCCTACAGGTTTGAAATGGAGCTTTATTAATCGTGCGGCTCCGGGTGATAAATACATCGTTGTTAACTCTGATGAAGGTGAGCCAGGCACCTTTAAAGATCGCGATATTTTACGTTACAACCCACACGCATTGATTGAAGGCATGATTATCGCTGGTTTTGCGATTGGTGCTGCGGGTGGTTACAACTATATTCGTGGTGAATTTTGGGAGCCCTACGAGCGTTTTGAAGAAGCGCTGGCCGAAGCCCGTGAAGCAGGTTTCCTTGGTGAGAATATTCTCGGTTCAGGCTTTAACTATGATATTCACAGCCACCTGGGCGGTGGTGCCTATATCTGTGGTGAAGAGACTGCCTTGCTTGAGTCGATTGAAGGTAAAAAAGGCCAGCCACGTTTCAAGCCACCTTTCCCTGCGATGTTCGGCCTGTACGGACGGCCCACTGTTATTAACAACACCGAAACACTGGCATCCATTCCAGACATCATTACTAATGGTGGTGACTGGTTTAAAAATATCGGTGTTGAAAACAGTGGTGGTTGCAAGTTGTTTTCGGTTTCCGGCAATGTTAACAAGCCGGGTAACTTTGAAGTGCCTATGGGTACACCGTTTGCCGAACTGCTCGAAATGGCAGGTGGCATGCGCAATGGTGCCAAGCTTAAGGCCGTTATCCCTGGCGGTTCATCCTCACCGGTCATTCTTGGTGAGACGATGATGGACGTCAATATGGACTATGACAGCATTACTGCTGCTGGTTCAATGTTGGGCTCGGGGGCTGTCATCGTAATGGATGACAGTAACTGTATGGTGAAAGTACTTGATCGACTTTCATACTTCTACCACGAAGAGTCTTGCGGTCAGTGTACACCCTGTCGTGAAGGTACCGGCTGGATGCACCGTGTTGTACACCGTATTGAAACAGGGCGGGGCAAGCCTGAAGATCTTGACCTGCTGGATGACGTGGCAAATAAAATCATGGGCCGTACTATCTGTGCCCTTGGTGACGCAGCGGCTATGCCTGTTGCCAGCTTCGTGAAAAATTTCCGTGATGAGTTCCAATATCACATCGACCATAAAAAGTGCATGGTGTAACTAGATGAGTGATGAGCAAACAATCACTATAGAGGTTGACGGTCAGTCACTTCCCGCAAAGAACGGGCAGATGCTGATTGAAGTAACCGATGAGGCGGGTATTACCGTTCCACGGTTCTGCTATCACAAACACCTCTCTATCGCTGCTAACTGCCGTATGTGTCTGGTAGAAGTTGAACGGGCTCCGAAGCCCTTGCCTGCCTGTGCGACACCCTGCATGGATGGCATGAAGGTCTTTACAAAATCGCCTTTGGCGCGTGCCGCACAAAAAGGCACTATGGAATTTTTGTTGATCAATCACCCGCTTGATTGTCCGATCTGTGATCAGGGCGGTGAGTGTGAATTGCAAGATGTTGCCATGGGTTATGGTGGCGATGTGTCACAATTCAGTGAAGGTAAGCGTGTTGTTAAAGATCACGATATTGGCACTTTGATTGCCACTGAAATGACACGCTGTATCCACTGTACACGTTGTGTGCGCTTTGGTGGTGAAGTGGCAGGTATGCGTGAAATGGGCGCAACCGGTCGCAGTGAACACATGCACATCGGCCTTTTTGTTGAAGGCAGCATAGAATCTGAACTTTCTGGCAATATCATTGATCTTTGCCCAGTAGGCGCACTGACGGCTAAACCATCACGTTATACGGCTCGTGCCTGGGAATTGGTTCAGCGTGACTCGATAGCGCCTCATGATGGTGTCGGTAGCAATATTCATATACACGTGCGTCGCGATGAAGTGATGCGTGTTGTACCAAAAGAAAACGATGACTGTAATCAGACATGGATATCAGATCGTGATCGTTTCTCTTACAGTGGTATCCGAAGTGCGGATCGTCTGAGTAAGCCGATGATTCGTGAGAATGGCGTTCTACGTGAAGCGGATTGGGAGGAAGCTCTACAAGTTGCGGCTAAAGCCATTAAAGATACAGCGGTTGATCGTTTGGGTGTTTTAGCATCGCCGAATTTAACACTTGAAGAGTTATATCTTGCCAGTAAGTTGGTGACAGGTTTGGGCGGTAGCAATATTGACCATCGTCTGCGTCAATCTGATTTTCGTGCCGATAGTGCTGACCCTGCATTACCATGGCTGGGGCAGCGTTTTGCCGATATTGAAAATAACGATGCAACCTTGTTGGTTGGGTCCTGGTTACGTAAAGACCAGCCACTGCTTAACCACCGTGTACGCCAGTCTGTGATGACAGGTGGTGTGGCCTTGGCTATTAATCCTATTGATTATGACTTTAACTATGAATTTGAAGTTGACGTAGTTTGTACACCATCAGAAATGGTGGCTGAACTTGCGGGCGTTGCATCCGCGCTTGGTGCATCGACTGAAGGTGTCACAGTTGAAGTTGATAAGGCTCACCAGACAGCGGCTAATCTATTAAAAGATGCCGAGCAGGGCGCGGTGATTTTAGGTACTGCAGCACTGATGCACCCTGATTACGCCTTGCTGCGTAAGCTCACAGCAAATATCGCTGAGGCTGCCAATATTAATTGGGGTAGCGTTGGTTTTGGTGCCAATGACACGGGTGCCTGGATGGCCGGCGCTGTACCGCATCGTATTGCTGGAGGTGCTGAAGCTTCTGGTCAAAATGCCGAGGCGATGCAAACTGGAAACTGTGATGCTTTAGTCTTGCTGGGTGCTGAGCCGGAAGGTGATTTTGCAGACCCCATGCAGACCATTAAGGCCTTATCGGATGCGCGTGTGATTGCTATTAGCGGTTATCGTTCACCGGCACTTGATGCCCATGCCGATGTTATTCTGCCAATGGCTGTATTTTCTGAAACTTCAGGAACCTTTGTTAATTTGCAGGGTGACGCCCAAAGTTTCACTGGTGCGACTTCTCCCGTAGGCGAAGCACGTCCAGCCTGGAAGATATTGCGCGTGCTCGGTAACTTGCTGGATGTGGATGGTTTTGACTTCCTTGATAGCAATGAAGTGAGAGATGAAGTGCTTTCATTGTGTACTGAGTTAAAGCCAGATAACACCTTGAAAGCTGCAAACGATTTGACCGCTAGCCTGTCAGATTCAGGGTTGCAACGAGTTGGTGGTGTACCTATGTACTCATCCGATGCAGTTTCACGTCGTTCAACGGCACTGCAGCACACGCCTGACGCCTGGAGAGCTGCTGTACGCGTCAATGCTGAACTGGCAGATAAGCTTAAACTTGTTCAGGATGATTCGGTGCGGATCTCTCAAGGTGAGGGGAGTGCAGAGCTAAAGGTTAGTATTGATGATTGCGTACCTGACAACTGTGTCTGGCTGCCATCTGCTGTACCTGAAACTTCAGGCCTTGGCAGTAGCTTTGGCGAAATCAGCGTGGAGAAGGTCTAAGTCATGGATATGCTGATTGAATTTTGGGACATGCTGCCATTAGTGGTGCAGATCGTATTAAAAATCGTTGTGATCATGATGCCATTGATGATCATGGTGGCCTATTTCACTTATGCTGAGCGTAAAATTATCGGTCACATGCAAGTGCGAATGGGGCCTAACCGGGTGGGATTCTTTGGTTTCCGCTCCTTCGGTCTAGGTCAGCCTATTGCTGATGCCGTTAAGCTGATGTTTAAAGAGATTGTTATCCCTACGGGGGCTAACAAATTACTCTTCGTTATTGCACCGATGTTATCGATTGGACCAGCACTTGCGGCATGGGCCGTTTTTCCTTTCGATTCAAGCCTGGTTCTGGCCGATATCAATGCAGGGTTGCTTTACATTCTGGCGCTGACCTCTTTGGGTGTCTATGGCGTAATCATTGCCGGTTGGGCTTCCAATTCTAAATACGCGCTTCTTGGTGCCGTACGATCTGCCGCACAAATTGTTGCCTATGAGATCGCTATGGGGTTCGCTCTGGTCGGTGTATTGATAGCCTCGGGTAGTTTGAATCTCGGCGATATTGTTGAAGCACAGCAGGGTAGTCTGGTGCACTGGTTCTGGTTGCCACTGTTGCCACTGTTTGTAATTTACTTCATCTCTGGCGTAGCTGAGACAAACCGTGCCCCATTTGATGTGGCAGAGGGTGAGTCAGAAATCGTTGCCGGTTTCCACGTTGAATACTCAGGCATGTTGTTTGCGGTTTTCTTTCTGGCTGAATACGCCAACATGATCTTGATCGCGGCGCTTACTTCCTTGATGTTCCTCGGTGGCTGGTTATCGCCATTTGATGGCACCTTTATGCAGAGCTGGTTTGAATGGGTGCCAGGGATCGTTTGGCTGCTCGCTAAAACCTTTATATTCATGTTCTTCTTCTTGTGGTTCCGTGCAACCTTCCCACGTTACCGTTATGACCAGATTATGCGCTTGGGTTGGAAAGTGTTTATTCCAATCACTATCGTTTGGATCGTGATAGTTGCCTTGATGAAGATAAATCAAGCACCCTGGTGGTTTAGCTGAGGCCGGCATGATGAAAACTATAATTAACTATATTCGTAGCCTCTTTTTGTTTGAGCTTTTCAAGGGCTTGGGCGTTACTGGTCGTTACATGTTTACCACGCCGTTCACGCTGGAGTATCCAGAAGAAAAGGCGCCGGTTTCACCGCGATTCCGTGGTCTGCATGCCTTGCGTCGTTACCCAAATGGTGAGGAACGCTGTATTGCGTGCAAGTTGTGTGAGGCGGTTTGTCCTGCATTGGCTATTACCATTGAGGCTGAGCCTCGTGATGATGGCTCGCGCCGCACCACACGTTACGACATCGATTTATTTAAATGCATCTTCTGTGGCTTCTGTGAAGAGTCTTGTCCTGTAGATTCAATCGTTGAAACTCGCCTTTATGAGTATCACTTTGAAGAGCGTGGCGAACAGATTATGACCAAAGACAAACTACTTGCGACTGGCGATAAGTACGAGGTGCAGCTTGCTGCTGACCGTGCTGCTCAAGCGTCTGTGCGATAACCTGAGGATTTGATCAGTCATGAGTTTTGAGAAATTCCTTTTTTATGTGTTTGCCGCACTGCTCGTATGGGCAGCGACAATGGTAATCACTCGTAAGAACCCGGTGCATTCGGCCTTGTTCCTGGTGCTGGCCTTCTTTAACTGTTCTGCATTATGGATGTTGGCTGAAGCCGAGTTCCTCGCCATTGCCCTGGTGCTGGTATATGTCGGCGCGGTAATGGTTCTGTTCCTGTTTGTCGTTATGATGCTAGACATCAATATTGCCGAGATGCGGGCAGGCTTTGTCCGCAATGCCCCGGTTGCTGTATTGGTTGCCGCAGTAATGGCGGTAGAGTTGATCATGGTGGTGGGTTCAGCGAATTTCAGTCTGGCTAAAGACACGCTTGTCGCCAAGCCCGCTGACTACAGTAATACCGAAGAGCTGGGTCTAATGCTGTTTACCCAGCATCTCTATGCTTTTGAGGTTGCAGCAGTCATTTTGCTGGTTGGTATGGTCGCAGCGATCAGCTTGACCATGCGTCGCCGTGAAGGCACCAAGTACCAGAACCCAAGTAAACAGGTAATTGTGAAAGCTGCAGATCGCTTACGCATTATCAAAATGGATGCGGAGAGCTAGTCTGATGATTACCTTGTCTGATTATTTGATTGTCAGTGCCATCTTGTTTTCCTTGAGTGTGGCTGGCATTTTTCTTAATCGTAAAAACGTTATTTTATTGCTGATGTGCATCGAGCTGATGTTGTTGGCGGTCAATATTAACTTTGTGGCTTTTTCACATTTCCTCGGTGATGTGCAAGGGCAGATCTTCGTCTTCTTTATATTGACGGTTGCTGCTGCTGAAGCCGCAATTGGTCTGGCAATATTGGTTGTGCTGTTCCGTACACGACGCACTATCAATGTTGCTGATTTAGATACCTTGAAGGGCTAGTGATGGAATCCATACTCTTAACCATCGTACTGGCGCCACTGATTGGATCAGTGATTGCCGGTCTATTCCGTAACCAAGTGGGTCGTGCCG
>Ga0316204_10005412_pt1 | contig 21080 bp, 24 predicted proteins | sample 6monrhotite_MG_2_FD_205661 | JGI IMG/M metagenome (GOLD analysis project Ga0316204, IMG submission 205661) | Microbial mat bacterial communities from mineral coupon in-situ incubated in ocean water Damariscotta River, Maine, United States -... | ecosystem: Environmental > Aquatic > Marine >... | reverse complement strand
AGATCGGCGGGATTCAGTCGGCGACCGAAGGCGCGGTGGGGGCCATTGGTTCGATCGGTGCAACCATCGGCCAAATGAGTGAGATTGCGGCGGCCATCGCGGCGGCGGTTGAAGAGCAAGGTGCGGCAACCCAGGAAATCGCGCGCAACGTGGAACAGGCGGCGGCTGGAACCGCTGAGGTGACGGAGAACATTACAAACGTCAACCAAGGGGCTGCGGAAACGGGGCAATCGGCCAGTCAGATGCTGTCCGCCGCTAGCGAATTGAGCCAGCAGTCGGAAACACTACGCGGTGAGGTTGATAAATTCCTCGCCAATATCAGATCTGATTCCGCAATATAATGCCGCGTTCGCATGCTGTTTTCATGTGAGCAGAAGGTTTTGTCAATCAACACACTTAACTGGATAGGGGGATACTATGACGAATACGATTAATGTAGCCTTGTTGGGGTTGGGCCGGATCGGTCAACAATTTGCCGCCTCATTGGCGACGCACATTGAAGACGGCGACAAGCCGATTAAAATTGTCGCCGTAGCCGAACGGGACCCGGATTCAGAAGCCGCCAAACGGTTTGCTGACGCCGGAGTTCCGGTCTATACCGATGCTGCAGACGTCGTGGCCTTGGGCGACCAAGTCGATATTATCTTCGACCTGACCGGCGTGACCAGCGTGCGCAAGGCCCTGCGCGATAAATTGCAGGACCTGGATAATTTTCATACGGTTCTGGTTCCCGAGGTCTTTGCCCGCCTGCTGTGGTCGTTCCTTGAAGATGGTGTGCCTTTGTCTGGCCCCTTAAGAGGCGGATACTGATCGGCTCCTAGACTGACATGACGGCAAACGGTCGAGGAAGTGGCCTCACCTATAGCGCCTCGGCATCGCCTGGGTGTATCATTGAAATGAGCGGCGTGGGCCTTTGGGGCTGCGCCGCCATGATTTATGGGTTTGAATGCGCCGTGGGCGTATTGAATTGAATACAAATCATAATGGGGTTTACCATGAAGTTACGTCGTTCGCTGTCCCTTGCTTTTGCGGGCGGAGTTTTAGTCTGTATCTCAAACCTACCCGCACTGGCCGTTGGGCCGCCGCAACTGAGTGATCAGGAGCTTGCAAGACGGGAATGCGGGGATTGCCATTTCTTTTATTCAAGAGAATTTCTGCCGGCCTATTCGTGGCAGAAGATCCTCGACAACTTGGATGACCATTTTGGTGAAAATGCGTCAATTGATGCGCCGGTCCGCAAGCATATTTTGGCCTATTTGGCAGGGGGGCGCTCGCTGGAAGTCCCCGTTCGCATTACCGAGCAAGATTGGTGGAAGCGGGCGCACGGATCGGGCTTTAAGGCCTATGCCGCGCAAAATAATATCTTGGTGTCGGATTGTGGGAAATGTCATCGTTAAGGCTAATCCATAACACCCATTTCCGGTAATTTGTGGTCGTTATCAATTATCCCGTTATCAACGGTAGGTTTATCCGTCCACTCATTAGGTTTCATGTGCGACTCCGACACCACGTCTGCGGCCTATGCAGACGTTACCTCACGGGGATATTTATTCCCTTACAAAAAGTATGGAAATAGTGCCTGGGGGAGGAGTTAATGAGTGTCAGATATTATTAACTGCACTACAATGAGTTACGTTAGATAGGGGTGCCAGACTCTTTGATGCGCAATTTGCGTATAAACTGAACGCGAATAACCGGTTAACTTTTTTTGAATAGCCCCAAACTTTTAGTTTGTATTCACATCGTTTGAACTTACATGAGCGATAGAGGTTGATTATTATTCCAAGGAGATTTGGCATGGCGAAAGATGTTCACCTTACAGGCGTAGAGCGTTTTTTTGACGATAACGAGCTTATCGTCAGCAAAACGGACCTTAAGGGCAAGCTGACGTACGTAAACGATGTGTTCCTTCGGCTCGCCGACTATACGGAAAAAGAGTGCATTGGCGCCCCACACAGCAAAATCCGTAACCCTGAAATGCCGCGCTGCATCTTCAAGTTGCTGTGGGATACGATTCAAGACGGTAAAGAGATTTTTGCTTACGTGGTGAATCGCTCGGGTAATGGGGACCATTATTGGGTCTTGGCGCACGTGACCCCCAGCCGCGATGCGAGTGGCAGTATCGTTGGCTACCATTCAAACCGACGCACGCCCAATCGCGAAATTCTCGATGGCACCATCATCCCCCTTTACAAACAGCTTTTGGCTGAAGAGCAAAGACATCCCAACAGCAAAGACGGAATGGAGGCTTCCATGAAAATGATTAGCGATTTGCTTGAGCAAAAGGGTGTCGGGTACGGCGAATTTATTGCGGGCCTGACGTAAATCAGGGCTCTGAATATTTAAGAAGGATATTGAACTATGTTCGGAAATAATCAGTCTGGTGCCATTGCAAAGGCCTTGACCGTATGTCAGGCGGTCGCAAATGGTGATTTCGAGGCCCGCGTTATCGACATCACGGAAAAAGGCGAGTCTGGGGAACTGCTCCACGCCATTAACCTGTTGATCGATCGCACCGATGCTTACGTGCGTGAATCCCAAGCGTGCCTTGAGCATGTTCGTGACAACAAATATTATCGGCGCATTTTGGAAAAAGGCATGACGGGCAGTTTTTTGAACGCCAGTCGCACCATCAACAATGCCACCCAAGCTATGGAAGACAAGGTTCTTCAGTTTAAGGACGTCGCCGATAATTTTGAAGCCAACATGAAGAGCGTGGTGAATACCGTCGCTTCGGCGTCAACCGAGCTTCAGTCAACCGCCCAATCAATGGAAACGACCGCCCAGCAAACATCAGAACAATCCGTTGCCGTGGCTGGTGCCGCAGAAGAGGCCTCGGCCAACGTGCAGACCGTTGCATCGGCCGCTGAGGAACTGTCCAGTTCCATTTCGGAAATTTCTCGTCAGGTGTCGCAATCCACGCAAATTGCCGGTGCCGCCGTTATCGAAGTCGAGGGTGCTAACGAAAAGGTTCAGGGGCTTGCCCAGGCTGCGGAAAAGATTGGTGCCGTTGTGGCGTTGATTACGGACATCGCGGGCCAGACGAACCTGCTGGCCCTCAACGCCACGATCGAAGCTGCGCGCGCAGGCGAAGCGGGCAAGGGCTTCGCGGTTGTGGCGTCGGAAGTGAAGAATCTGGCGAACGAAACCGCCAAGGCCACGGATGAAATTTCGGCACATATCTCGGGCATTCAAGAGGCAACGAAGGATGCGGTGACAGTCATCGGGTCCATTGGTGGCACCATCAGTCAGATGAACGAAATCGCCTCGGCGATTGCCGCCGCCGTTGAGGAGCAGGGCGCCGCAACCCAGGAAATCGCCCGTAATGTTGAGCAGGCGGCCTCTGGCACCACCGAGGTGACCACCAACATCACCCAGGTGACCAGCGCCGCGGGCGAAACCGGACACGCCGCTGGCGAGGTTCTGACCGCTGCCAACGAACTGTCCAAGCAGGGCGAAGTTTTGGGCGATGAAATGGATAAGTTTGTTGTCGAACTTAAAAAGGTGATCTAAGGCGCTGCCTATGTCGCAAACATAAAACGGGCCTGGGATTTGATCTCAGGCCCGTTTTGCGTGCGTGTGCTTTGGGGACAGCCAGTAACCAACCAAATCGAAGTCGTCGGCGCTCCCCGGCTGGCAAACCGTCCCGGTTTATGTTGAGATAAGGGGGAGGACCTTTTGGTCCGACAAAGGCCGTTGAGGCCCCGGCTCGTGAGGGTCGTAAGCCAAACGAACGGAGTGAGTGCCCGGCGTCTGAGGGGCAAATTAAGTAATTGCGTCGATGTCTTCGTCGGACAGGTTGCCCGGCACCACGGTGATGGGGACGTGCATCTTGCCTGCGGCCTTTTCGACCAGATAGGTGACCAGCGGTCCGGGGCCGTCCTTGCCGGTGGCGGCACCGAGCACCAGCAGTGAAATGGAGTTGTCTTCGTCCACCAGCTTGATCAGTTCTTCCGCCGTATTGCCTTCAAGGATGAAGATCATGGGCATTTTATGGGTGATCAGCATGACCTTGTCGGCGGCTTCCGAAAGCAGGGCCTCGGCTTCTTCACGGGCTTCTTCCTGCATCAGTTCGCCAACCCCCAGCCAGTGCTGGAATTCGGCCGGTTCGATGACATAGGCTAAGGCCACGCGGCCACCCACGCGCTTGGCGCGCTGGCATGAAAATCGCAGCGCGCGGCTCAGCTCGGGGCTGTCATCGACGACGCACAGGAAGACGAATTCCCTGTTCGGCGTCTTGGAAACGGTATCGCTCATGTCCCTCAGCCCTTCTTTCTAAAGACAGCGTTCGCAGACCATCCTGACACCACAGCGATCACAATGGCAAGCAGGCCGTAGATCAAGGCGTGTTCGTGGGCGAAATTGTAAATCTGTGCTTCAATACCAACTTTGTGGACCTGAATATGGGTGGTCTTTTTGGTTTCGATCTTACCTTGGGTGATCATATAGGTATCTACCGCATAGCTGCCAACCGAGACGTTGGCCGGGAACCAGAGGTCGGTGCGAAACAACTGCTTGCCGATGAGCGTTATGGTGCCGGGGGAGCCTGTGTAGAGGTTTTTCTTCACCATGTTGCGGATCAGGCCGTCGGTGAAGTTCGGCACCGCGCCATGGGTGACGGCACCTGATGTGTATTTGGCGTTTAGGGCCAAACGGTCGGTGCCGATGCGCTCCGCTTTGAGTACGGATTCGGGCAGCAGGTCTTCGACCGGGCGGCTGGTGGCAAGCGCGTAATAGGACGGCGTGTCGGCGAAGATCACTTCGTCGGTCGAAACCCAGACGCCAGCCACGCGTTCTTTAAGGCGTACCGATCTGTCGTGGCTGGGGCCGCGCACCACGACGATGATATCGCCCGCCAAATCCTTCGCACCGAATAACAACAGATCCGAGCCTTTGAACGACACGTCCAGGCGCACGTCCGGTTTGGACAGGTCCACGTCCAGGTCATCGGCCAGCGCCGGGAAAGCGCACAGCAACACGGCCAGCAGGGAGAGGATGCCCTTCATTAGTGTCCTCCCATGGTGCCGAGGGCGTACAGGTCGTCCGGCGTGAGGGTTAGGTCGAGACCGATCTTCACACAGACGCCGATGACCATCACCGCCAGCAAAATGCGCAGTTGCTCGCCTTTGAGCTTCGCCCCGGCCCGCGCCCCGAACTGGGCTCCGATAACGGCGCCAAACAGCAGCAACATCGCCAGCACCACGTCGACGGCAAAGTTATTCACCGATTGCAGCACGGTGACGTTGGCGGTGACGAAAATGATCTGAAACAGCGACGTTCCAACCACCACTGCGGTGGGCATGCCCAGCAGGTAAATCATCGCCGGAACCATGACGAAACCGCCGCCGACACCCATGATGGCCGACAAAATGCCGACCAAGATGCCGATGGAAATCGGCAGTAGGGCGGAAATGTAGAGCTTGGAGCGGCGGAACCGTGTCTTGAACGGCAGCGCGTGGAGGAAGTTATGGTGCTTGCGCTTGGGCGGTGCGGCCTTTTTCGCCCGCAGCAGGGCGTTGAGGCTCTCGACAAACATCAACGAACCGATGACGCCCAAAAACATCACGTACGACAGCTTAATCACCAGATCAATTTGGCCCAGGGTCTTCAAGAAGGTAAACAGCCACACCCCGAACGTGGAGCCAATGACGCCGCCGATCAGCAAGAACACACCCATCTTGATGTCGACATTGCCGCGCTTCCAATGCGCCAACACGCCGGAAATGGAAGAGGCGACGATCTGGTTGGCTTCGGTGGCGACCGCGACCGCCGGGGGGATGCCGATGAAGATCAGCAACGGGGTCATCAAAAAACCGCCGCCGACGCCGAACAATCCCGATAAAAAACCGACACCGCCGCCCATCCCGAGGATGAGGAAGATGTTGACTGAAACTTCGGCGATGGGGAGATAAATCTGCATCTCAGCGCCTTAAAATCAGGCCCGGAGACCCGGTTGGGTGTACAGAAAACATGAGTATTTTCTAGACCTTAGCGCCGTAAATGTCAAGCGCAGCGAATCTCGCCGGTGTTGAACAGGCGATACAGGGCGTCGATAATGGCCCGTGGTTTTTCGCCTTCGATGGAATAGTAGATGCTTTGTGATTCCCGGCGTGTTTGCACCAAACCATTCTCGCGCAGCACCGCTAAGTGTTGGGATAGGGCGGATTGGCTAAGGCTGGTGAGGGAATCAAGTTCGCCCGCAGATTTTTCACCGTGTAGAAGCTGACACAAGATCATCAAGCGCGTCTCATTGCTCATGGCTTTGAGCAAGGCACTGGCCTCTTGCGCATTGGCTTCCATCTGGTCGAGGGGCATGTCGTCGTTCACGTGAGCCTCACTGATGCTATCTATCCATTAGATACATCTAATATTAGGCTTTTGTCAAGTAAGTGTATAAAATCGCTGCGAAAAGAAAGAGGTACTGAACAGGGCCAGGTGACGTAAACTGGCATCTGGTTGCGTGAAACAGGGGAAATGCAATGAACAAAGCTATTGTTGCGCTGGTCTTGGGGCTATGTGTCCATTTCGGTGCGGTCCACCCGGCCTTGGCCACCATGGCAGAACCAGCACCCAGCTTCGATGAGCCGCGCCGCATCGTTGTGTCGCTCAACGAAAAAGACGAAAAGCGCGTCAACACCGTGCTCACCAACGTCATGAACATTCAAAAATTCTACGGTCCCGACAAGGTGCAGTTGGCTGTCGTGGCCTATGGTCCCGGTATCTGGTCCATTTTGAAGGACTCCCCGGTGCGCGCGCGGATCGAAAGCATGCAGATCTATGACATTGAATTCGTTGCCTGCGGCAATACCCTGGACGCCATCCACAAGACCAAAGCCGATATGATTGATGGTGTGCAGTGGGTCCAAGCGGGGCTGGTGGAAATCGTCGAACGGCGCTTGTCGGGCTGGGTCGATTTAAAACCCTAACGGCCTTGATTTCGGACTCAATCCTGCCGATATAAACGGTAGGGAAATTGGGAGATTTACATGTCATTGAAGACCGTACTGTTGAGCGCGCTGGCCGTGTTGACCATAGGCCTCGCCGGGCCACCCGCGTACGCCGCGCCTGAGCTTCTACCCATGCCCGAAGTGGGCGAAGACGGGCTGCACGTCCAGCCGTGGTTCCATGAAAGCTTTCTCGATCTGAACGAGGATTTGGCCGAGGCCAATGCATCGGGGAAGCGTTTGGTGATCTTCTGGGAACAGCGCGGCTGCCCGTACTGCAAACGCCTGCACGAGGTGAACCTGCGCATCCCCCGTATCGCCAAGACCATCCAGGATGGCTTCTTGGTGTTGCAGTTGAACCTGTGGGGCGATAGGGAGGTCACCGATTTCGACGGCGAGGTGCTGAAGGAAAAGGACTTGGCGGAAAAATGGGGCATTTTGTTCACACCGACCATCCAGTTTTTCCCAGAAACCGTAGCCGAGACGAACGGTCGTGCGGGCCATGATGCGGAAGTGGTGCGTATTCCCGGATACTTCAAGCCGTTCCACTTCTATTTCCTGTTCAAATACGCCCAATCCAAGGGCTATGAAGACGTACCCAATTTCCAGCGTTGGCTGGGAGCGATTGGGGAAAAACTTGACGCGGCAGGGGTGAAGTACGAACTTTATGCCGATGAACTACCCAAAAATTTACCGCCCGGACTTTAAACAAAGGGGAGACACTCCACATGTGTGATTTACATGGATGCGGCGATGCGCCGTCCACCAAACCGCTGCCGCCCGTAACGGATGACCAACGCCGCAACTTTATGAAGGGTTTGGCCGTGTTGCCGTTGGCCACCGTGCTGGCTTATCCGGATCTCGCCAGCGCCGCCGGGGCTGATTTGGCCGAGGTGCGGGTGAAAACGCCCAGCGGCGCCACCGCCATGGGCGTGGTTGCCATGCCCGCGAAACTTCCAGCACCCACCGTGTTGCTGATCCATGAATGGTGGGGCCTGAACGATCAAATCAAGTCGGTCGCCGCAGAATTCGCCAAAATGGGCTATATCGCGCTGGCGGTTGATATGTACGGCGGCAATGTCGCTACGGATCGGGACGGGGCCAAGGCCTTGATGTCGAGCGTTACCGCCGAAAGCGGTACCGAGCAATTGGTGGCTTTAACCGACTGGCTGAAAAATCATAAGGATTCCACCGGTAAGGTCGGCACCATCGGCTGGTGTTTTGGCGGCGGCTGGTCGCTGAATGCGTCCATCGCGTCGGACGTGGACGCCACTGTAATTTATTACGGGCGCTGTAACAAAACGGCAGCCGAGTTGGCCCCTTTGAACAGCCCGGTTTTGGGCCACTTTGGCACCTTGGACAAATCCATCAACGCGGAGATGGTCGGCGGGTTCGAGGCCGCCATGGCAGAGGCTGGCAAGACCGATCTAACGGTGCACTGGTACGACGCCAACCACGCCTTCGCCAACCCCACAGGCTCGCGCTACGATGAAGCCGACGCGGCCCTGGCGTGGGAGCGCACGACTGCGTTCTTGGGCCAACACCTGAAATAGTCCATCACAGAGCCCCCCCGTGACCGTCTCTTAATTGATGGCGGTCACGGAGTTTCGTGCCGCCCATGAACGTATGAGCAGCAGGGAGCACGAACAGTGAAACACTTTGGAATTGTTATCGTGGCGCTGACGGTCTTCGCCGTGGGCAGCGTTTCGTTGACGAACACAGCACTGGCATGGGATCCGACCGTTGAACATCGCATCTACATGGGCCTGACGATTCCCGAAGGCAACCAACCGTGTACAAATGAACAAGCCGTGGCGGTTTACGGTGGGGGAAGAGGCGTTCTTCCCGAACTTGGCAACGACACGGTTGGTGGTGCTGGGTTTGGCGTATTCCGTGCTTGGGTCGATGCAGTACAGGGTGCCGGTTTGGGGTATACGGTGTTCGACACCCACGGTTTCTGGGACGGGGCGAGGGAGGACAGCAGGGTTATGCTGGTGATTGGCAACACAGACAAGGCGCGCGCGATCGCGGATATGTACCAAAAGGCCTTCTGCCAGGATGCCGTATACGTTAACTCTATCGCCGTGAATTCCGAATCATTTGCAGCAGAAGAAGATTAACCGTTCACACCGACGTGATACGGACAAGAAAAAAGGCGGCGCTTCCCGAGGGGGAGGGGCCGCCTAAATTCGTACCGCTAACCGATTTCGCCGATGGCGGGGAATATCTCTAAGATCCAGAAGGAGACTTCGGCCAGCTTGCCGGTGAAGATGGCGATACCGGTCACGACCAGCAACGAGCCGATGGTGATTTCCACCTTGCGCATGTGCTTGCGAAAGCGGCCCAAGAAGCCCATGAACGGCTTCACCGCGAACGCTGCTAGCATGAACGGAATGCCGATGCCCGCCGCGTAAACGGCCAACAGCGATACGCCGTACATGAGGTCATCACCCGATGATGCAACCATCAAGATGGTGGCCAGGATCGGCCCCACACAGGGAGTCCAGCCAAACGCAAAGGCCAGGCCGATGATGTACGCGCCGATCAGGCTGGTGGGTTTGCCTTCGATGTGGACACGCTTTTCAAAATTCAAAAAGCCGATTTTGAAGATGCCCATGTAATGCAGGCCGAACACGACGATGACAACGCCCGCAATCTTCGACAGGACGCCGATGTTTTGCGCCACCATGTTGCTCACTGCCGTAGCCGTGGCCCCCAGCAAGATAAATACCGTGGCAAAGCCCAGCACGAACGCGAAGGCCGAGATAAACACCTGACGCTGCACGTGTTTGTCCACGCCGCCCTCGGCCGTGAGCTCTTCCAAGGATGCTCCGCCCAAAAAACATAGGTAGGCCGGAATCAGGGGCAATACGCACGGCGAGGCGAAGCTTAAAAGCCCCGCAGCAAACGAACCGAAATAGGTGATGGCAAACGGATCCATGAGCCTACCCCACCACTTTGATGTTGGTGTTGGGCTGTACGTTCACGACCTTCTTTTTACGGATGTAATCGGACACCAGGTCAAAGACCGGCGGCCCTTGAGTTCCTTCGTTGACCGACGCCCAGCCGCCTACGACGTAGGTCTTAGAATTGTCGATGGCTTCACCGGAGCTGAGCAGCGTCATGTCGGAGATGCGGCTGCCCATGGCGTTTTGAATGTCGATGCGATAGCCCATGCCGCCGACGCGCACCATGTCGCCGCCTTGCTGGTAGTACGGGTCGACGTTGAACAGGTTGTCCGCCACGTCTTCTAAGATCAGCTTCAGCGTCTCGCCGGTCATCTCATTGCGGTAGACATTGGGATACGTGATGGCGGTTTGGGTGTAGACGTCGTCGACGGTGATGTCTTGCCCCGGAAGCACCGAGGTGCCCCAGCGGAAACCCGGTGATAGGGCGATTTGGGTGTCGCGTTCTTCCATGATGGCGTCGCAGATCAAATCGTCGAAGGTGCCGTTGAAGTTGCCGCGCCGGTACAGCAAGCTGTCCGACGTGCCCAGAACTTCCGAGATCACGGATTGGTGGGGGGCGCGGATTTCGTCAACCACGGCCTTGATTTCCGGGTCCGGCGTGATGGCGTCGGAAAAGACCGGCATCAGTTTGTAGCTGTAGTCTTTGACCTTGCCATTTTCCACGTCCAGGTCCAAACGGCCCAAAAACTTGCCGTGCGAACCGGTGGCGACCAACAAGGTGTTGTTCACTTCGATCACGCCGGGAATGGCGTCGTGGGTGTGGCCGGTCAAGATCACGTCAATACCTTCGACGCGAGAAGCCAACTTGCGATCCACGTCAAAGCCGTTGTGCGAGGCCAGCACCACAAGCTGCGCACCCTCGGCGCGGGCTTGGTTGACGCTTTCTTGCACCATCTCTTCGCGGATACCGAAAGACCAGTCCGCCATCATGTAACGCGGGTTGGCGACGGGGCTGTAGGGGAAGGCCTGACCGATGACGGCCACCTTGACGCCACCGCGCTCGAAATAGGCAGTGGTATCGAAGACTTTTTCCTGCCACTCGTTGTCGATGACGTTGCCCGCCAGGAATGGGAAGTTGAGCATGCTGATTAGCTCTTGCACGCGCTCTTGGCCGTAGGTGAATTCCCAGTGCGGCACCATCACGTCAACGCCCAGCGCATTCATGGCCTTGACCATGTCTTCGCCCTTGCTTTGCAACGAGGTGTACGAACCCTGCCATGTGTCGCCGCAATCGATCAAGATGGTGTTGTCCGCGCGCTCGGCCCGCACGGCTTTGATCAGGGTCGCCATGTGCGCCAAGCCACCGATGCGACCGTATTGTGAGGCTAAATTGCTAAAGTCATGGCTGGAAAATGCGTAAGCCTCAGGCGTGCCGGCTTTTAGGCCGAAATGCTTGAGGAACGCTTCGCCGGTAATATGCGGCGGCAGGCCGTGGACTTGGCCCACGCCCATGTTCTGCGACGGCTCGCGGAAATACACGGGCATCAACTGGGCGTGGATATCGGTGAAATTCAGTAACGTCACCTGCCCCTTGGTGTCGAACTTCAACAGTTCGTCCTGGGTGATAGCTTGGGCTGAGGCCGCCCGCGCGATACTCGCGCCGGGGCCCATCATCGCCGCCGTTGCGGCGGTCACCTGCAGAAAATCACGACGGGTGAGCATGGGGGGAAATCTCCGTCTATTTTGGGTTATTGGTTGTTAAAAAGGTCAAAATAAATATGGGGACGGAAAAGGGGCGGTGTCATCAGACACCGCCCCAACCGTTAGCGACTTATTTGCGTACAGCAGGTGCCTCAACAGGCAAACCGCGGCCACGCCAAGCGAGGTAGGTTTCCAGGTTCAAGTATTCGATCGAACCGTAACCATATGGCTCTGCGCGAATATTCTTGTTGCAGCCCCGGAAGCGGCGGTGCAACGAGCCCATCTTCTGCCATTTAAAGCGGTAGGTGGGGAAGCCGTTCGACTGACCCTGGGACAGGGTTTCCGCACGGATTAAGGTGGCGGGGTTGTCTTCGTGGCAGTGTTTGCACGCCATGTCCAACTGACCGCGACGCTGGTAGTAGAACTCTTTACCAGCTTGGAAAGCTGGGTTGAGCACGTCACCGGGTTCGTCAGCTGTGGTCACGCGAGGCATGCCACGCGACTGCATGTTGACCAAGGCGGTCATGCCTTGCATGTCGTCGGACTCGTATTTGAACGCCTTGGCACCCTGTGCTTCGGTGCGACATTTGTTGATGCGCAGTTCCACATTGATCGGAGCCTTGGTTGCCGGATCATAGATCGGGTACTTAGCACCCACACCCTTCATCGGAACGCCAATTTTGCCGCCGGTGGCGTCATCCGGTGCACCATGGCAAGACGCGCAAGACGCGCCATTGCCTGGATCAGCGTTGTACGTTTCAAGGGCTGCATCCACCACGGGCATGGCAGGATTTTCAAAATCGTCGTCCTGCATGGCGTGAGTTTCTGCGGTTGCGGTCTTGTAACCGGACCAAACGTCGCCGGCTTTGTTGCCGTATGGGTTTGGCTCACCGGTGGTGCAGGCGCCCAGCGCGAAGCTGGCCCCGACAACAGCGGTCACTGCTACTAGTGTTGTAAACTTCATGTCAGTATCCCTCCCTTAAGGTCACGGATTAAGAAACAGCCATTTCTTTGGTCACGGTCGCGACCTTGCCGTTATCGTCGGTCCACGAAAATTCGTAAGAACCGCTTTCCTTCGCCGTGATGTAGAAAGAGATGTAAGGATCAGCAGACACGGCCGTCTGCAAGTCGGCGCTGAAGACTTCAGTGCCGTTCACCTTACACATGAATTTATTAATGATAAGGCGAGGAATTTTCTCACCTTTTTTGTCTTTACGGTTGCCGGTTTCCATCTTGTGAGACGCAAGGGTCTTCACCAAAACGAGTTCACCTGCTTTTGCCTTTTTCGGCAGTTTAACGCGAGGTTTCTTAGCCATTTTAAAGCTCTCCTGTTTGTATCGTGACCAAAGGGCAGGGCTGGGGGAATTAACCGCCGCAGCCGCCGATGGTGACTTTCACTTCCTTAGAGTTGGTGTGCACCGAACCGTCACTCATGACAGCCGCGACGACCACGTTCTGAGTTTTGGCCAGACGCATACGGCTGGAAACCTCGGCCTTGCCGTTGGCAGGGGTAAGGTTGAAGGAAATGACCTCAGGGCTTGGGTTGCCTTCGGCAAACACATGGATGTGCTTGACGTAGTCGGCGTCGGTCATCGGGCTGTCGACGGTTACGGTCAGCGGCACAGTGGAGCCATTTTCCGCGATTTCCGGCAACTTAATGGTGACTTTAGCGGAACCCGCCATGGCTTGTGCGCCACCGGTGGCTTTTGAAAGCGCACTTGCTGTTTCATCGGGGGTGGCGTGGGCGCTCGAAGCAAAGCCCAGAGCCACAACACCCGCGCCAGCAGCTTTAAGAGCCTGGCGTCGGTTCAGCTGAACCATTTGGTGCAAATTCTTGCTCATGTTGTCCTCAATTCTTTAGATTACGTCAATTCAAACCTAGGGAAATCACTTAATCGTCTTCAAATAGGCGATCACATCTTCGATTTCCTGCGCGCTCAGGATGGTTTTGCCCTGAAACTTCTTCAACACACGATGCTGATTGGTGGTGTAGAAGCTGGGCATCATGGTGTCGGGGTTGATTTGCTTGGCGTCAACCATGCGCAAACGCAGTTCGGCTTCGGTATAGCGATCACCAACGCCGTCAAGCGGCGCACCGGTCTGGCCGTGGAACTGTTGTTCCGGGATCGGCATTTCATGGCAGGCGAGGCAATTGCCTTTTTTGCGATTAATGACGACCTTCTTGCCGTTGGCGGCATCACCCGGAGCGCCCGAAAGCGAGCCGAAGATAAAGCCGTTTGAAACGACATAAGAGTTCGTTTCCGCAGACTGGGCGTTTACCGAAATCAGTCCGGCAACCGCAAAGCCCATAGCGGCGGTTAAGATTTTGCTGTGCTTCATTGTCCCTCCCTTAAAGCCTTGCCCCTAAGGGCCAAGCTTTGGATAAAACAGATCCCCATAAAAAGGATCTGAAAAGTTTATGTTCTAGCAAACCCAACTGTGGAATCCCGTCATAGTGCGCGGGAAAGTGTCGTTTATCCGACCGTTGGACCTCAATGTGTGGAGAAACTTTTATCTCCACGCCTGACCTGTGTATTAGCAGGTCGTTACATTAGAGAACTTTCATGCTCATGGTCAAGCAAAAGCCAATAATTTATCCACAAAACTGAGAGGGCCTTACCTACTCTCGTACGAATATAGCCTTCAGTCCGCCCATAATGGAGTCTTCTTCCAAGGATTTAAGCCCCCATACCGCGCCTATGATAATAGACACCAGGGCCATCAGCGACCCCAGCGCCAGCGTCGACATACCGGTGATGCCTTGGCCGATGGTACAGCCCAGCGCAATCACGCCGCCGATTCCCATCAGCACGGCACCGATCATGTGGCTTTTCATATCATCGGCCCCGGAAAAGGCTTCGACATGGAAGGATTTGGTGGCCAAAGCCATGAGGAACGAACCCACAATCACGCCACCTACGGCGGCGATGCCGAAGTTGATGGTGGCCCCGGTAAAGGTCATCAGGTACTGCACGCTATCGCCGGACGGGGCAACGAAGGTGAACGAGAACAACGGGGTCGGCTCAAAATCGTCAAAGCCGATGACGCCGGTGATGTACCAGCCCGCAGGCACCAGCAGGCCGATGATGACACCGCCCGCGATATCGGTGAACGATGTGCGAAATTCGCCGCTTTTAAAGCAATAGGCCAGCAAGGCTCCGGCCAGCACCAAGGTAAAGGCTAAACGCAGGCTTTCGGTCTCGGAACCGATCAGCAAAGCCACCATTTCCACCATGGACTGACTTTGCAGGCCCATTTCGGCTAAGTCCGTGTTGAAGGCTTCCAACTCTAAGCGCGCCAGGCCAATCAGTCCGCGCAGGGTGGCATAGGCGGTCACGCCCATGACCAAAAACACCACGATGGACTTCAAATTGCCGCCGCCGATTCTCACCAAAGTCTTGTTGCCGCAGCCGCCCGCCATGGTCATGCCATAACCAAACATCAGCCCGCCAAGGATGGCACCGGGCCAGCCTAAGTTGGTCGTGAGGTATATAACGCCACCGTCTTCGGGGGCCAGGGAGAGGTCGATGAATTCCAGCATATGCAGGGCTTGGGTGCCGAGCATAGCCACAGAGATGGCTAGCATCCAGGCGCGAAAGCGCGTGGTGTCTCCCATCAAGACCATGTCGGATACACCACCCATGGTGCAAAAATTGGTTTTATTGGCTGTGGCCCCAAAAACCAACCCGGCCAGAAACGCCGCAGTCGCGACCACGGTTGTTACGGACATGTCTTCCATCGTGTCTCTCCCAAAACGCGTTATTTTTGCGTGGCGGCACAGCGCCAAATCTCAAATATCAGTTTTCCCGTATACTGTATTTTAGTCCCCTTGTATATTAGGTTTGTCTAATTGCCGAGACTGTGTATATTAGGTCCACCTAAATTTCCGGCGCGGCGCAAGGCGGGTGCCCCGGAAAATCTAGGAGTGGGCAGGGGATACTACCAAGCACGTCGTTTGCGCGTATATAAGCAAACTCTAAAATCAATGCGCCCTAAAATTCGCGCACACCACGAACAGGGTTTTTTTACGGCTATAAACTGGGAGACGACACCTATGAGCGAAGGCAACAACAACAAAAAAATGTCCATCATTGTGACGAAGGGAACCCTGGACTGGGCGTACCCTCCGTTTATCCTGGCGTCCACGGCGGCGAGCCTGGACGTTGATGTGACCATGTTTTTCACCTTTTACGGCTTGCAGCTGTTGAAGAAAGACGTGAACCACTTGCAGATTTCCACACTTGGCAACCCGGGTATGGAAATGCCGATGATGGGCATGCACATGACCATGCCGAACATTGTGTCCATGCTTCCGGGCGTTGACGCGATGGCATCTGGCATGATGAAAAGCCTGATCAAGAAAAAGGGCGTCGCATCGGTTGAGGAGTTGCGCGATATTTGTGTCGAAAGCGAAGTCAAGATCATCGGCTGCCAGATGACCCTGGACCTGTTCGAGTGGACACCTGACCAGATGATCCCGGAAATGGAACTGGGCGGTGCCGCAAGCTATATGGGCGAAGCGCTAGACTCCGACATCAACCTGTACATCTAAGTTTTTTGGCTGAAATTAGAAGGACTTAAGATTGATGAAGACGCTCATTTCTACTGCTGTACTTATGGCCTCGATTAGCGTTGCTAACGCTTCTGAGATGGGGGCAGATGTAAATGCCTTGAAGGCCGAAGCCGTCACCGTGGTTAAATCGTTTGGTGGTCCGCTCAAGCAAGCCTTGGGCGGTGCCATGAAAGCGGGCGGCCCACTGAATGCGATCGAAACCTGCAACGTTCAGGCTCCGGCTTTGGCCAAGGCTGCTGCGGACGCATCGGGGTGGAGCGTCGCACGCACCAGCCTGAAGCTGCGCAATACGGGCAATAAACCCGATGCCTGGGAACTGGCGACGTTGACGGAATTCGATGCACGCTTAGCGGCTGGCGAAAAGCCTGAAACCATTGCCAAGGCTGAGATTGTTGAAGAGCGGGGGCAGAAAACCTTCCGCTTCATGAAGGCCATTGGCACCGCACCCTTGTGCTTGAACTGCCACGGTGGTGAAATAAAGCCAGAGGTTGCGGCTAAGCTTGACAGCCTGTATCCACACGATCAAGCGCGTGGCTACAAGCAGGGTCAAATTCGTGGCGCGTTTACGTTGAAAAAGGCCCTTTAGGCTTTTAAGCAACAAGGAGAAGTTACTCGTGATAAGCGAAATGACCAGAGGGCAGGGCGAAGAAAACCCGTTGAACCAGCTGTTTGGGCTGTGTTCTACGGGGGGGCAGAATGCCGAGTTTTTGCCTGAACGTCGGTCGTTGCGCATTCACGGTCATTCCACCACCATCCGCTTGGAGCGTGCGTTTTGGAACGTGCTTGAAGAGTTGGCTAGCCAAGAAGACAACACGGTGGCCGGGGTGGTGACTAAGATTTACGACCATTGCCAATTTGCGAACCAGAAAAACCTGGCTTCGTGCTTGCGGGTTGTTTGTCTCAAGTTTATTAACATTGGTTTATAGGCTCGAAATAGACAACCGCGATTCGTCAATCCTGTAAGGATTTCAAGTATTTACCGTAACTTTCATGAATAAGTGAGATGTATCAACATGGCGACGCAAACTCTTGACACCAAAGGCATGAACTGCCCCCTTCCGATCCTGAAAACGAAGAAGGCCATCAAAGGCTTGAGCGCCGGCGAAACCCTTGAGGTTTTGTCCACCGATCCGGGTTCCGTGAAGGACATGGAAGCGTTCTGCAAATCCACCGGCAACAAGCTGTTGAGCACCAACGATAACGACGGCGTGTACACCTACGAAATCGAAAAGACTTAATCGATTGATTCCAGTCCCGGGATGGCCTGTGCCGTCCCGGGATTTGTGATTTTGGCTAGGTTAAGATGATGAAACGCATTTCATTGCTCGTCGTAGCGGCCGTTCTGACCGTACATGCCCCCAGTATTGCTGGGGCTGCGGAGTTGGTTTATTTCTACTCTGAGACCTGTCCCACGTGCGAACAATGGGACGAGGAAGTCGGGAGCCTTTACGACAAAACGATTGAGGCCAAACGCCTTGATCTCCGTCGTTTGAGCATCCACGATGACCCGCCCGCCGACTTATCCTTCATTAAAGGCGTTATCTACACCCCCACCTTCGTCGTTGTTAAAGACGGACAGGAAGTGGGGCGTATGGTTGGCTATATCGCCGACTATTTCTTCTGGGAACGTATGGGTAAGCTGATCAAGCGTCTCGATGTCATTAAGGCATCCGCCTGTCAGGAGACTGCAGACGCGCCTAACCGCGTGGCCTGCTGATCCAAGCCCCTTCTTTCCTTGCATTTGCGTGTTCTCGCGCGGACAATACGTATGAAATCAATAGGGAACTCGCTGTCACGGGGGGAGCCAGAGCTCTTGGGCAATGGAATAGCATGACGTCGGGGACTAAAAAAACAGCGCCGAAAAAAGCTGTAAGGTCGAAGCCACCCAAGGCTACGGCCAAGCCTTCACGTGCGCGGGCATTTGCGAAGGAAAAACCGCCGTGTGACTGGGCGCGGACCTTGTTCGATGCGCTGCAGTGCGATTTGGCGGTGCATCTGGTGGAGGGGCGTATCCGTGATATCAATGCGGCTGGCCTGAGCATGCTGGCGATAGATAGCATTGATCAGGCATTGGGCAAATTTTTTGCTGATTTTGTCGAGCGCGACCAATTGGTTAGTGCATTGCCGGTTTTGAGCGGAGACGCGCCTTCCGAGGAAGAGGTGCGCGTGCGTCTGATTCCAACCGAAGGCTTGGCGTCGATTGACGTCGCCATGACGTCAATCAAACTGTGTGAAAAGGGTGAGGACGTGGCGCTGCGGGCGCGCATCGTGCGCACGGACACCGAAAAGCAAACGGACGCATTCATTTCGACGGACCTCTATCGCTACCTGTTCGAATCCTCCCAGGCGATGATCTGCGTACTCGACGCTGAGGGCTATTTGCTTTTGGTCAACGAATCGGCGTGGAAACTCCTTAAGCACACCAGCGCGTTGGACATGGTGGGACGGCCGTTCACGCACATGGTGCATCCCGACTATCACGAAGCGATCGAGGCGGGGCTGGACCTGTTCGCCGCTGAAAAATCGGCACTGCCGCTTAAATTTATGCGTGCCGATGGAAGCATCGCCGATGTCGAGGTCAGGTTCTCGCCGCTGGGCGATGGACAGTTCATGCTGGAAGCGCGCGACATCACCGAGCGTAGGCGCACCGCCGGAACCTTGCAAGACAGAGAACAGCGGCTGCGCGGTATCTTGGAAACCGTGGCCGACGCTATTCTCACCATCAACGAACGCGGCGAAGTTCTGTCCTTTAACAAGGCCGCCGAAAATACCTTCGGCTATGCTGCTGCCGAAGTCATCGGCCACAACGTGTCCATGCTAATTTCTGAGCCGCACGCATCGAACCACGACCAGTATTTGGCCAATTACGTTAAAACAGGCGTCAAAAAAATCATCGATCAAGTTGATCGCGAAGAACTGGGGGTGCGCAAGGACGGCACCGTATTCCCGCTGGAATTGGCGATAACCGAACTGCGCCAAGGAACAAAACGATTCTTCACTGGCATCGTACGTGATATCACCGAACGCAAGAACGCGGAAAACGAACTGCGCCGCGCGCGTGACGAATTGGAAGTACGTGTCGAAGAACGCACCCATGAACTCACCCAAGAAATCGTCGAGCGTCATCGTGCTGAAGATAACCTGCGTCTGGCTGGCGAGGTCATTGAAAGCCTCGCTGAGGGTGTCGCCATCATCGACCCTGATTTCCGCATCAGTTCCGTCAACCCGGCGTACACCGAAATTTCCGGCTATACCTTGGACGAAATTATCGGCAACTTTCCCATCAATCACACCGCACTGACGCGTGGTGCTGCCATGTTCGAAGACATGTGGAGCGGCGTTGAAGAGCAGGGGCGGTGGGAAGGGGAGTACTGGAACATACGCAAGAGCGGCGAAGAATACGCCGAGCGTCTGTCGGTCACAGCCATCACCAATGCCAGCGGAAATGTGCAGCAATTTTCAGCCATTGTGACCGACATCACGAAACGCAAACAAGACGAAGAGCGTATTCTCTATCAGGCCAATTACGATGGTTTAACGGGGCTTCCCAATCGGTCCTTATTTTTGGACCGCCTCAGCCAGTCCATCGCCAGCATGGGACGTGCGGAAAAAAATTTGGGTTTGTTGTTCATCGACTTGGATGGGTTCAAGCTGGTCAACGACACCTTAGGTCACGACATCGGCGATTTGTTGTTGAAGGAAATGGCGCGGCGCCTTGGCACCTGCGTGCGGACCGGTGACACGGTGGCGCGTTTGGGCGGGGATGAATTCACCATTATCATGCCGCACCTAGACGATCACCGCAACGCGCCGCTGGTGGCGCAACGTGTCTTGGACGCGCTGACCGATCCGTTCTTGATTGGCGGCCATGAAGCGTTTGTATCGTCTTCCATCGGCATCACCATCTTCCCCGACGATGCCGGTGATGCCCTACACTTGTTGAAGAATGCCGATGCCGCCATGTACCGCGCCAAGGAACACGGCAAGGGCAACTACCAGTTCTTCACCGCCGATATGAACGAAGAGGTTCAGGTTCGTCTGGTCTTGAAAACCGGTCTCGCCAAGGCCTTGGAGGCCGATGAATTTAAACTGTTGTACCAGCCCAAACTGGACTTGAGGACCAACCGCGTGAGCTGTGCCGAAGCTCTCATGCGTTGGCAGAGCCCCGAACTGGGGTTGGTGAGTCCAGTCACGTTTATTCCTATACTGGAAGAAACCGGCCTGGTGGTTGAGGTTGGAGCCTGGGCCATTCGGACCGCATGTGCGCAACACGTCGAGTGGGTAAAGCAGGGCCTGCCGCCGATTAAAATCGCGGTGAACCTGTCCGCTCGCCAGTTGCGTGACCCGTCTTTCGTGGGGATCGTCAAGCAATCGCTGAAAGATCTCGGCTTGCCGTCCAGCGCACTGGAAATCGAAATCACCGAAAGCATGTTGATGAGCGACGCCCCCAACGTGGTGGCAGCACTTGAACAACTGCACGATTTCGGTATTCACATTTCGATGGATGATTTCGGTACCGGCTATTCATCGCTTAGTTATCTCAAGCGGTTCCCCATCGACACCATTAAGATTGATCGTTCGTTCGTATCCGATATCGACTCCAGCCCGGATGATGCGGAGATCATTCACACCATTATCAATATGGGACAGACCCTGAATCGTAAAATCATCGCCGAGGGCGTGGAGACTCAAGCACAACTCGACATTCTCAAGGCCTACAATTGCGATGAAATTCAGGGTTACTTTTTCTCAAAGCCCCTGGATGCCGAGACCTTCGTGACGTTCATCAAGGCGTATGAAAAAACTCTGGTCTGATAAAGCAGGGGATCAGTAAACCAGCTGCTCATCTTCGCCTTGTCCGCCGATGACGATTTCACCGCTGTCGGCCAGTTGCTTGGCGACAATGACGATGGCGGCCTGTGCCTCGTCCACGTCTTTGAGGCGCACCGCACC
>Ga0316204_10005411_pt1 | contig 21080 bp, 16 predicted proteins | sample 6monrhotite_MG_2_FD_205661 | JGI IMG/M metagenome (GOLD analysis project Ga0316204, IMG submission 205661) | Microbial mat bacterial communities from mineral coupon in-situ incubated in ocean water Damariscotta River, Maine, United States -... | ecosystem: Environmental > Aquatic > Marine >... | reverse complement strand
GGTGCCAGGAATATTGAGAATATCCTTACTCGAACCATGTTGCCTGAACTAGCCTCAGAATGCCTGTCCAGAATGGCGAATAATGAGAGTATCAGCAAAATTCATGTAACTGTGGATGACGAAGGGGGATTCGGGTATGAAATTAGCTGAATAATCAATAAGATATGAAAAAAACTTAATCTAATGTAGCAGTATTTTGCAGACCTGAAATATTATGCGATATACTGCACATTAGTTAATTATCATTAACCAACAGGCTCAATAAAAAGCCTAAACTATGTTAAACTTTACTAAGAACAACTGCTTGTGAGTCAATAGACAGGGAATGTTATGTTAGATACCTATTTGGAAGATACGTTTGGAAAACGTTACGTCCTGAAAAAACAGTCAGACCTGACTTCTCAAAAATCTTTTAAAGCACTAAATTTCTCTGATGAAAGTCAGGCATATCAGTTTGTAGCCAAACTTCGTGCTCCTCAGGGTCACTGGTTCAAAATTATCAGTAAACTCGGATCGTTTTCTACCCATCAAAATATTTCATCTAAGGTGCGTGCTGAACGTATCATCAGCCAACTACTCTGCAGAAAACAGATCTTTATCTATGAACTTGCCCTTACTAACCAGACCGGCTCTTCTATAAAACGCAGCATTCAGAAAGACAATGGCGATAGCTATACATTTATTCCTGTTTCTTCATTACTCGTTGCTCAACCTCGTGAAATGGTTAATATTGGTACAGCCGAGGATGCAAAGAAGTTACTTGACGAACTTAAGCCAGGTGAAAATAAACTAAAAGAACTGACAAAAGAACTCGATATCTCAATCGCTTCTACTGCGCCGCAAGCTACTGAGAAATTAGTCGCTGCAATTGTCTCCGGTGAAGTTGTTGTTTCGATTAATAAGCCCATTGCAAGTCCGCCTAAAAGAGAAACTGATACAGGGGTTACTGCAGCAGATAAACCGGTAGGCCTTGGCCCATCACCTTCACCAGATGCACCAGCAGAACAAAATCAGGCTGCACAGAACCTTGCAGAAATAAGATCTATAGCATCTAAATCACCTACATTAACCAATAACCTTTCAACTTTACGAGCACAGGGCTGGACTATAACCACTGGTAATGGCAGCTATTGTGATAAAACAACAAAAACTATCACAATTGATAGTAACGAGTTAAACAACCCTACGGGCTATGTACAAACTATAGCCCATGAATCAGGGCACGCTCTATACACTCCAGACCCATATGTTCCTCCAGATGGCTTAACTAAACAACAATATGTTGATGCGAATGCTAACTCTAGTCTAAAAGACGAAGGCGAAGCTACACTAGCAAACATAACGATAAGAAATGAAATTTTACAAAATAATGGACCAGACATAGGTATTGCGGGAACTCAGGGACCAGCTTATGAACAAGCATACAAGGATTACCAAATTCACGGTGACAGGGATAGAGCTAGATCAGAAATAGGCAATGTCTTTGCGGATAATGAAAGGCCCGGTATAGCAGCGGATAAGACCTACAAAGAGTATTACTCGGAACCATATGAGACATATTGGGATGAGAATGTCCAGGTACAATGACAAACTGACAAAGCCCATGATAAAACCAATACTTTATTACATGATATTATCATTTATCCTGACCATAATCACAGGGTTTTCGAGACAAGAGACAATGAAAAATAATGACACCATAATTACATTAATTAAGAAATTAAATGACACTGACTCATTTAGTGTACTTAAACTTGAAACTATTCTAGAAAGCAATTTTTTCAGAGTTAACGATTCTGATAACGCTTTAGATTGGCTTGTGCCAGATCAACCATCAAACATTGAAAAATACGAGCTAAAGAAAAGTAAAGTATATAAAGAGCTCAAGAGCACCATATACGAAATTAGATCGATTGAGAACAACAAAAAAGAACATTTTTTATCAGTGCACCTTAACAATAATGCTTTTATTGATTTTAAAACAATACAGAACACATTCGGCGATAATAATAAGCTTATAACACAAGCTGCAAATGTACCCGATGATAAACGATGCAATGCTGTATATGAATTTAAAGACAAATTAATAACATTCGGGTTTCCTTCATGTAACAATATGAAAGAAATTTCGCATTTCCATATACTCTCAAAATAACTTTAAAATCGCTGGAACATCAGAACCACCAATTTTCTTTTCTCACTCAAGAGGAAGTTTTACGCGAATGTATGACTTTTATTTCATGAAAAAAAATGGACAGTGGACGATCATTAGGTAGTCTTTATAGATTCTGAAGCAATTGGGTTGATAACAATCGTGTCAACCTCGATTGCTTTTTTACTGTATAAATGCGGCATTTATTATTTATCTCGATCAAACATCTGTCATATCACGTTTCTTACTCTTAGAATTTGCCTGAAATACTGGTAAATGGTATATTTAGCATCTTATTATTCTCTTTAATTTTAATATAAGTTATTGATTTATATAACAATTAAGCTGACGTTGATTTAATGGATTTAATTATGAACAGCTGGTTCAAGCAGGCTCTTAAAGCTCGATTTTTATCGCTTATTTGCCTTATATGTGCGGGCTTATGCCCCACCCTGCCTCTAGCCTCACAAGATAACCTGAATAAGCAAATACGCTTTCTCGAAGAGGACTTTACACGCCTGTCTGCTAAGTTTTACAAAGATAAATCCAGCTATACATCTGAAAGTAAAAGAGTTATCAAGGACATCGACGAACTACTTTCTGCAACCAATCGCCTGGTCGAAAACAAACAATCAATAATTGCAATACAGTTGCTATTTTTTAATTTAGATACGGTGCTCGATAATCTCGATCATAGGGCTGTATTTAAATTTACCGAAATTCTGCTTAATAACAATGAATGGAAACTGGCAAATCGAATTTTTACAGAAATTAAGAATTTAGGCGACAGATCATTACTTGCTACCATACAATTTACCTTTGCAAAATATCATGCTAAACGTAACGAATGGAAAACGGTTAGTAAATTATTGAAAGGAATTTATCCAGATTTATCACCCGAAAATTCCGCTTATGCTTATTTATTAAATGGCTCGGCCTTGCAACGCCTGAAAAAGCACAGGCCTGCTGTGGAAAGTTACTCAAAAATACCTGTTACATCCAAGTATTATGCCTACGCACAATTAAACACTGCAATCGCAAATATTCGTCAGGGCTGGTGGACAGATGCCCAAACTACGATAAGAGAGATGATTAAGATCTCACAAAAAGATAATAGTGATGAAATTATCAATCGTTTATATCTGGTACTGGGCTATGCGCTGTTACAACGGGAATATTATAGAGATGCACGTAATGCATTTCGACACATAGGCCTTAAAAGTCGTTATACCAATAGAGCACTGCTGGGTATTGGCTTAACTGCAACTAGTCAGGGAGACTATGTCGGAGGTTTGAATGCCCTGTCTATATTGAAAGAGAAAAAAACCTTTGATCTTTCTGTTGATGAAGCTTATCTGCTGGTTCCCTATGTTTATGAAAAGCTTCAACAGGAATTAACGGTTACTACAAGTTACACTGAAGCGATGAATCATTACCAGCAGCGTATACAGGCTTTAACAGATATTTCGGCGAAGCACACTGATTTTTCTTCGGTTAGTTATGATGACGAAGCCTCAAGTTTGATCGTTCAAAATAACAGCCTGGAGTATGGCCGTTTTTTCCCTGAATCATTTTTACGAAATTATCACATGTTGAATCAATTCTTTGCAGTAAGTAAACATAAAAAAATAAAGAAACTGATAAATATGCTACTGCAAAAACACGATAAAACATTTCAGGAAATCGTTACTATTCTTGCCAACAAAAGAAAAGATCACCTGAAAAGCTATCTAAATCAATCTCGTTACGGACTTGCCCGCCTATTTGACAATAGATCAGAGGAAGCTAAGTAATGCAGATTAAAATAGCACTAGTGGTTATTGCAACAACATTTATATCTGCATGCAAGTCAGAGGCGCCAACAAGTCTGGCAGATATTGATGTAAGCACTACAAAAAAAACTAAAAATAAAGTTTTTATAAAACCCAAATCAGACGAGGAAATTAGAAAGGCATATTCTGATTATTTAAACAGTGCAGATATAGATGATGGCTCACGCATAGATGCACTCAGTCGTCTAGCTGAACTTGAGTTTAATCAAAGTAATAAGTTGTTACAGGAAAAAGAAAATAAGAGCGGTGAAACAGCCGAATCGCTAGAAGATAAACGTTATGATAACCAGTTAAACAGAACCATAGATTTATTAAGTACATCGTTAAAGGATTACCCAAAGGCAAAAAGTAATGACACCCTTCTCTATCAATTAGCCAAAGCTTATGACCAGAAAGGCGAACATCATAAATCAGTAGAGACACTATCCAAGTTAGCTGAACAGTTCCCGAAAAGCCCGTTTTATGTAGAAGCTCAGTTTCGTCTAGCTGAAGATGCATTCTCCTTACGTGACTATAGTACCGCAGAATATTCCTACACCGAGGTTATTGTTGCTAACGAAAATGAAGTTTTCTACGAGAAGTCATTATTTAAGCGAGGATGGGCCAGATTTAAACAGCAATTTTATATGGATGCTGTTGACGATTTTGTCGCCGCTGTTTTACAACATGAATTTGATGAGTTTGAAAAACTGAATAAATCAGAACGCGAACAGTTTGATGAGTATTTCAGAGCTATAGGTCTCGCTTTTTCATATCTGGGTGGTTCTGAGCCGTTACAGGAATACTTTAAAGACCAGCCGGATTTCTTATACACATATCATACATACTCAATGGTGAGTGAGATTTATCTTAAACAGGAAAGATACTCTGATGCTGTTGATACCCACGAGCAATTTATAAAATTTTACCCCAAGTCTAAGAACATTCCCTATTCCTATCTGAAAATTATTAGCATCTGGAAAAACAGTGGCTTTACTAATAAGGTCTACGATGCCATTGAAACTTTCTATGTTAAATACAATGCTAGCAGCCAGTACTGGAAAGACCAGGTAGATGATTCTAGCGTAAATCGTGCAATCAGGCGCTCTTTGAAAGAATATGTCGTTTTAATGACCGGTTATTATCATAACAGATACCAGAAGTCATTGAAGCACAAAGATCTTCAGAAAACTGAGCTTTGGTATAAACGTTATTTAAAGCATTACAGAGCTTATGCACAACAGGATAATATTTATTTTCTTTATGCAGAGCTTATGTCTCAAAAGAAGAACTATGTAGACGCTTTAAAGTATTATGAGCTCGCAGCCTTTGATAATGATCTAATAATACATAAAGATGCCGCCTATGCATCAATTGTAATCAGTAACAAATTATTAGATAAGAAAACCTCCTCAAAAGAGTCTTCAAAACTTCTCAATAAACATATAGCCTATGCCCTGAAATATTCACAGGCCTACCCAACTGATAAGCAAACTTATAAACTGATAAAACACGCAACTGAGCTAGCATTCAGATCTAAGAAATATAAGACAACTATCGAACTTGCTGACATAATGATTGCAAGTAAACCACTAGAGCCCAATGCATATATCATTAGTTTAAAAGGCGAATCATATTTCAATCTTAATGAATATGCTGAGGCCGAGTCTATTTACACAGAGGTTTTGAAATCTGGAAACCTGCCTAAAAAAGACAGAACTAAAATACAGGACAAACTAGCACTATCCATTTACAAACAAGGTGAAAAAGCTTTAGAAGCCAAACAAACACCACAAGCCATTAATCACTATTCCAGGATATCAACAATAGTGGCAAGCTCAAAGATCGCCTCTACAGGGCTTTATGATGCCATTGCATTAAACATGCAACATAAACAATGGAAAAACGCGATATCAGATATCAAACGTTTTCAAAAATTGTATCCCGGAAACAAATTACAACAGGATGTATCTAAAAAACTATCAGCCGCATATTTGAGTTCGAACCAGGGTATTAAGGCAGCACAGGAGTTTGAGAAAATTTCAAGCATGGGTGGAGGTGATTTAGCAATACAGACTGCAGCACTGTGGCAGGCGGCTGAATTATACGAAGAAAAGAACAAAATACTCGACGCTATTCGTTCTTATGAGGAGTATGCGCGTAAGTTTAAAAAGCCGTACCCGCAATATATGGAAGCGATGAATAAACTCACTGAACTTTATACTAAAACCGGCTCGAATAAAAACACGCTTAAGTGGCACAACAATATTGTTAAGGCAGATAAAAAAGCACTAAATAATGTTAAGACAGATCGGACTAAATTTATTACATCTACTTCTTATCTGAGCCTTGCTAGAAATGAAAAAAATAGATTTAATAAAATAAGACTATCCTTACCACTTAAAAGAAGTCTACGTAAAAAGAAAAATGCCATGCAGAGCTCAGTGAAATTATACGGCAAAGCATCTATTTACCAGATTTATGAGGCTTCAACAGAAGCGACTTATTCAATTGCCTTAATATATAAAGACTTTAGCAAGGCATTATTAGACTCCGATAGACCTAAAAATCTAAATGATGAGGAACTGGACCAGTATGAGATTCTACTTGAAGATCAGGCGTTTCCCTTTGAAGATAAATCAATTGAGTTTTTTGAAATCAACCTGTCCAGGGTTAAAGATGGATTTTACAATGACTGGATAAAGAAAAGTCATACTGAGTTAGTTGACTTATTCCCGGTCCGCTATAACAGAAAACCCAAAGAGGACGATTTTATTAATGTATTGCATTAATATTTCATGGCTGCTTATGACGCATATAAACCAAAAACTCTATTTTTATGTACCACTGAATGGCAGATTTAAAAATGCTTAAACACGGATTATTAAATTTAAGTATTTTAACTATAATTACACTTGTAGCCTCTTCTTGTGCGACTGATACATCTAAGTCAGATAAATCTATCTCATCTCTGGCAACCGGAACAGTTACGAGTAAACCCCTTAGCATTAGTTCGTCTGAGCGCGAGAAATACCGTAAAGCCATAGCAGCACTTGATAATGGCCAGCTTGAACAGGCAAAAAACATTTTCAGTGAAATCAGCGACGCCAACCCGTCACTCGCTGGGCCTTATACGAATATTGCATTAATCCACTATAAAAATAAAAAATATGTCGATTCTTTTAAGCTTACCGAGAAAGCAATAAAATTAAACCCCAAACAGGCAGAGGCTTATAACTTACGTGGTCAGCTAAATATCGCCGCAGGTAAAGTCCATGATGCAAAGAAAGACTACCGTGAAGCAATAAAGCTAAAACCTGACTATGCAAATGCTCAGTACAATCTCGCACTAGTTTATGATATTTATTTACAGGAAATTGAATTAGCAATTAAGCATTATGAAATTTATATGTCTCTACTTAAATCGCCTGATGAACCTACTAAAGAATGGATAAGCCACTTAAAAGGTACATTAAAAGATGAATAAATTACTCGGAGCATTACTACTCACGATTCTATCTTTTAGTTTATATGCTGAAGATGAGATTGAATTAAGAACAACTACAATTAAAGGAAATAAGGAACTACCAAAAATACTCTATGTAGTTCCCTGGAAAGATATAAAAAGAAGCAAGAAGGCTGAACGTAAACTTGTTTTACACAGCTTATTTGGTGATTTGTTTGACCCTGTATTGCCAAGTCAGGAAAAAATATCATCTAACTAAATACAAAATAGTAGCCGGGCATTTAAGCCTCAAATAAAACACTCACAAAGCCTGGGTGGGACTATATTTAAGCAAAAACACCTAAGGCCTTTACTTAATTACCTCAAGTTAAAAGATAATTTAATCAAATAAATACTGAATAATAAGATGTAAACAAAACAGGGTGAGTAGTGATAAAGAAAATGAAATAACTAAATTTTTAAGATTTTTTGATGAGCTAATTCGTCTCTTATTGCCGTTTGGAGACCAGGTACGAACTGCATTGAGCCCGAACACATAATATAATGAGATAACTAAGGAACATATAAAGACACCAAACAAACCAAATTTATAGACAGCTAGAATTGATAATACTGCTATAATTATCGGAATAATGACTATAACTGCAATTAGGTCCACTTAAATATTCACTTTAGCGTTTATCAATTATTCAGTATCTTTCGGCCCGGCATTTTCATAACGCATTCCACCAGGCCTCCAGGTTTTAATCTTAGTTTTTTTGAGTTTTATACTTCTTTTCTCATTAATTAGCCAAATAGTAAAATCATAATTGTTTTCTGGCTCCATTCTAAATTCCATTTCAATTGGCATGTTATCTTCAGCAATAGTTTCAAATGCAGAAAACATTTCAGCTTCGTCAAATATTACATCAATTGTGAGGTCGTTTACTAAAAAACCGGTTCTATTCCAGATAATACTTAATTGTTTGGGAATCGCTAAAAGCTCCGCTTTATCAGAAGAGATTTTTATATAATCTTTTTCTCCATTATAATATTGAATAGATTTAATAAGATCATCTCGTAACTTTATATTATTTAATACAGGCTTCCATAAATATCGCGCTTCACTGTATTTTTTCCATTTACCAAAAGGCACTCCATTTTTATTATAATATTCTAATTGTTCAGGAGTGCGCTGTTCATATTCAACAACTTCTTTAATATAATCTTCACGCTTAACCTCTGGGTTATCAACAACCCATTTCCAGTCGCCATCAATCTTATCAGCCTGACCAAAAAAGACCTCAACCCTGCGTTCCATCGCATTCAGCCAGACAGACACTCCACCTCCAGGTGTTATACCTACAATAAACTGATCAAACGTAATATCTTTTTCATCAACATAACTGTAGTGTTTATTTTCGAAAAGACTTTCTATTTTCTCATAAGGTAAATCAAACTCACCTTTGTAAAATTGATTCTCGGTAAATGAAAAAAATGTCAATGTCAGTTTGTTAGGTAATGGAAATCCATCATCAGAATCAAGCACATGTGAAGATCTCCAGTCTCCCCAGCCATTGGCAACCACTGTCATATTTGGTACACGAAGAGAACCACTTCCGTCTTTGTATAACAGTGCTCCGGATATGATTTGCATAGGAAAGTGTAACGGCGCACTTTCACTTGCCTGGTATTCATATTTTGTAGTTGAACTCATGCTCAGCCCTATAGCCTGTTTTATAAACCCTGCCAGTATCAGCAGGATGAGAGTTTTAAATAATAACTTATAAGAAGCCATCAATCAGCCACGTAGAACTAGTCGTACACGCTTACCATTTTTATAGCGCGGTGACAAACCTATTGAATGATGGGCTGAAAAATGAAAATAACCATGCCGTAAATCCTTTAACCATTGGACATTGTTATAGACCCAGTCATTAGCTATTGATGAGAAGTTTTTTGAATTTGCAGGCGTCTTTTTATGCTTATCAAAATAGCTTTTAATATTACTATCTGCTTTACTTAATGACCCGGGGACTTTTTCAGCCGATTTTAAAGCAGGTTTAAATTTCATTTCACTCTCAACTGCGAGCTCAGCCATGATTTGTAGAGGGATACGGCTATATTGATTACTGACCTTAGCTCGTCCTGCATAAAGACTAGCGCTCTTTCTTTTCATCCTCGATTTAAAACTGGAACGTGTTCTTGTTTTTAATTCAATTTCATCTTCTTTATACCAGCCTGAGTCAATCAATCGCTGTTTTTCAGCCAGTGCTCTTGCTTCGCTATCATTTCCCCTTGCATAAAATATTTCAAGTTGTTTTTCATTTCCATCAAGCCCATCTGGTGAATTGTCGCGATAACTACCACCCACATCAGAATGTACTCCAGGTAGAAATACTTGTATACCTGTAGATTTGGCGCTTTGAATATCGGTTAAGGAAAATTTTTCACGATGTTCATCAGCTGCTGCCAGATGCACTACTTGCTCTGCAAAGCTTACTGAATCGAGTTTTAACTCAGGTGTATCGTTGGTAAACGAGAGCCCGTGAGATGAAACAGTATCAAAAAGCCCTGCAAATTTAAACTCTACCTTTTTTACTTTGTATCCAGAGTCCTGAAGCTGCTGTTTTACGGATTCACCGTCAAGCAAGGCTTTATAAATAAAATATCGGGCTCCTGCAGCTCCTCGACTAAAGCCAAAAGTATCAAGCGTTAATAGTTCAATTACTGTTTCTTTATCAGTATGTTTTTTCTTAATTTTTTTAACAACTTCTTCAACGCCCTTCTTTACTTTTTTCTTTACACCAGAACAGCCGACACCGAGCGCATAGCCAAGCATTTTGTCACTCTTGCCGTCACGAGTTCCTGGCCCTTCAAGATAAGATGCAAAACCCAGATCATAAGGTGCAGCTGGAACTGTATCAACATGACGTTCCAACTTAACAATATTAGTGTAACCATTTTCAAAACTATCTACATCTTTATTGTCTTCATACGCGTGCTGCGCCCAATCCAGTTCTTCAACGGACATATTATTTTTTAAGTCCACTGCTGTTTTCTGTTCTTCTTTCGTTAGATCCTTAGCATCTGCAGTAACGAGCCGTGCATCAATATTAGTTTTATTATTTAATGTGCCATCAAAAAAAACGCTATAACGCATCTTTACAGACTTTACTTCTTCTTCTTTTTCTTCCGCTTTATCCACCTCTGGTGGTGATACACTCTCTCCTAGCTGTGTCATTGCTTAATCCTCCATTAATTAGGTAAATTTAGTTTGTTTATCACAACAGATGAGCGCCACTCATTATCCGATGACGTGTAAACGAGGTGATTAAATTCTGATTCTTCATTGAATAACTGAACCGTTGATAAGGCAATTAATACAGCACCAGTGGAACAACCTAATTCGCCATAACAATCTGCCGGGTGTTCGGTTATTACCTTATCATGAAAATATTTTTTGTTCCGCATCATAGCTACGCCATTCTCTTTTGCCCAGAACCTTTCGCCATTCATACTACTGTAAACTCTTGAAACTGGCTGATTACTGCCCGCAAGTGCATTTTTAAATGACTTATCTAAACCTTCTCCTAAATATATCTCTTCACTATTCATGTGTCCGGGTTCTTGCGCTATGCCTGGTGTATTAAGAGATATAATTTTGTTATCTATTTTTAATGCAGAATCAACATGTCGGGTTACAACTAAAAACCCGGCACCCTCACCTGGTGCAAAACCATCCATTGAACCAGCCGCATTAAGCCGTTGTTCTTTATCCAGTTCCTGTAAGATTGGATACTCTAAAAAACAGTCGGCGCCACCAATAACAACGTAATCCTGACCCGCTTCATATAGATATCTTTGTGCAAGCTCAAGTGATTGAATAACACCGGCACGACCAGTAGCAATACTTCTAATTTGCGCTGGGTCTATAAGAAGATCTTCCTGCTTTAGAATGTTTTTAGTCAGCAGCTCAAGTGGTATTGAATCAATTGATGTCTTGCTTTCAGGTAATGAAAGTATCAGCGGTACAGGTTTTTTTATATCAACCTGTGCGAATGCTTCACGTAAAGCAAGAATACTCATCTTGATTACGTGATCGTATACCTCGCCATAGACATCACCTTCATCAATTTCTATATCTAACTCAGTAAAAATCTCATCGGGTATACGCGCCAGGGTTATGGGTTGTTGTTGTTTATTAAAAAAGTCAGATATCTGGTAAGCACTAATACCGGCTTTAACTGCCGCTGCTGTCATTTCAGTTGTTGCACCAACAGGTGTAATAACGCCCATACCAGCTACAAACATTTTAGCGTTATTATCCATTCTATGCCTCTATCCTGGCTCTGGTGTTCTGCAAAGGCTTGGCAGAATTAGATAGTGCCAACTCCATAGCAGCAGCATGTCGTTGACGTTGATAGGCATTTACGACCTTATTGCTTAATATTTCCTGAGAAATTGCCTGGCCCATAAAATACCGCTGTCCTGCTATGAAGTTTCTACCCATGTTCATCCATATTTGTGAAACTTTATTAGCATCTGGCCAGGGCAGGTTTTCATCTTCATCTAATGCAACATCGCCATCACTTTCTTCATCGTTAGGTTGCTGCTCAAGACCAGGCGAGGCCTCTAAAATAAGGCCATACTCTTCAAGGTTTATACCAGTAATTAAACTCATAGCTTCAGCAGAAAGCTTTGCCACTGCAGGGCTTGTCATTAATGAAATTAACCAGTTAACCGCGTGCGGATCTCCCAGAACACCAGTGGCTTTTATTACTGTTCTAATTTGATCCGGTGCAGCTGAAAGTTTTGAGATCAACTCTCTCGCCTGCTCTATTGGCATCACTCTAAAAGCTATATTAATTGCGTTAAACTGATGTGGGCCGCTCTGTAATATATATGGCTCCAATTTAGTAACTTCAGCTTTATTTCCCAGCAGAATAGATGACCAGATAGCCCAGAATTTTATATCCTCATTATCCGATTGTAGACCTTCTGTAAGTGAAGACATTAGATCTAGTCGACGTAACTCACCTATAAGACGTAAGCTACGCGCATAGAGTTTTTCATGTGCTTTACAATCATCACGTTCTAAAATACGATTAAGATATTCAGCGGGATTTTCTCGTCTCACACTGCAAGCTGCAATTGCTAAATATTTATGATTTAAATCTTTACTGGTAAAGAATTTTTTAATCCAGCCATGTACCAGGTTTCCAGGCAACCAGCCCATTGCTGAAATCAGTCCCTTAACCGTTTCATCAGAAGTTAAACCAGCTTCCAGGGCTTTCTGTATTTTTATTGAGTCATGACTTCTAAATGCTATGACCGTACTGGTGAATACTTCACCAGGCTCTTCAAGCTCCAGGGCTTGCAGACAGATTTCCCATGCATCTTCAACTGATGTCATCAGACCGTCTAATTGAGCCTGTATGCGTTGTTCTAGTTCATACACATCTGTTCTGGTGTAGTGAGGTTGCTCTATAGCGACAGATCGTAAAATCCACAGAAATGATGCTTCATCGACATATTGTTCATATATATCTTTATATGGGTTCATTTTATTATTAAACGCATTCACTTGATCTGTCTGTTGTGTCGCGGCTATATTCATTTAAGTAAGGGGGACTTAACCCATTATATTCTTTTTGTTATGGAATAAAGGGTCTCCCATACGGCAAACATTTTTACCTTCAAATTTAACATCAAATGAATACATCATAAATTCGCATTCACCTTTAGTTGTACCACTGATAATACCTTTGTGTGCACCAGGTTCATCTCCAGTACTTGTACTATATACAGCACCTTTAACCATTGGCATTTTGCCATCAGTTTTCACCGATTTAGGGCCTTTAGAGGTATCTGATGCCTTACCAATATTTGGATATGGGATAGGTACAATCGGAGGTCCGCATTGTGTTTTACACACATCAGGAAATACAATACTTAAACCGCCACTACCCTTGTGTGCAATACCTCTGGAATTAGCAAATGTTGTTTGTGCCATATTTAATTCTCTTTAATAACCGTTTAAGATTTAGTGCTTTCCTGGCTTGATAAAGCGATACTCGCTTCACTTATTTTTAATAATTTTTTATCACAGGGCAATGCCGCCCTCCAAACCATGCTCAGTTGCAACTGATTTGGGTCTAGCAATAATGTTTCCAGATTAAATAGTGGGCTTTCAAGTTTATCCTGTACCCTTACCTGTGAAACTAAATTAATACGTGGAAGATTAAATTGCATATTACCTGAGGTATGCATATTTGAAATATTTACCGCTTCACCACCCTGCAAATACCCAGGATAAATCAAATTTTCATGTGCCATATTTAAAAAACGGCTGTTAAAATCTTCTGGTAAATATGGCGCTCTTTGAGTTTCCCAGACTTCATCATAAGTTCCTGCATAACTTAATCGAGGTTGCCAACCAGCAGAACTAAAAGCAAAACATGCTGGTTGTGGCTGATCTGTAAACTGACTAATCAAGTTTTGAGGATCTTCTAAATTAGGTAAAGCTACGCCGTTCATTTCACTGACATTGCGTTTACCCGCATAACCACAACCAACAGGATTTTTTTCCTCTATAGATAGAAGCTGTTCATTTTCAAAATACTTACCACCATACGCTTTTTCATAAATCAGGGGCATCGTATGAAACGATTGTGGTGCAGTTATTCTACCTTCGTTCCAGACACGATCACCAAATACACGCACTGTTTTACTAACCTGGCCTACACTTAAACTAACATCGAGCTGGTTTACCGGCTGACCACCTTGAGAGAAGGCACTGCCTATCATCACAATATCAGTTACTGGTTTACCTGTATGGAAGTCTGAAGCATTTTTGATACTTGAGTCTTCAGGCTCACCCCAATATTCATCTGCTTTAGTAGGTGGTGTTTGTTCATCAGCAAGCATCCATTGCTTACCTATTTTAAAACTGGCTTTTACAATTAGATATAGCGTATCTACACCTTGTTCATTTGGAAAAAGTGTCATATCTGTAGCAAAGGGAGTGCTATTTTTAAGTTGAAGCATATGGCTATTACCTTAATTTACCACCTGATTAATTAAACCAAGTTGTTTAATTAACCTGTACAGACCCACCCATAATTCGATTGACACCTGTTGAACGATTTAGCAAATACTTACCACGTATTAATATTTTACCCGCTTTGGTAAGAGTAATGCTTGCATCACCACATTTAAGAACAATTTCTTCCTTACCTTCAAGGACAACACGTTTTCCGTCAAGAAATGTTTCATCTGTTTTAGAGATTTCCTTTTCTAAATCATTTTCAGCTTGTACGGGATTTACTTGCTCATTATCAGGTAACGATAGTTCAAAGTTTTCGAGTATTTCATCTAACTGACTATGTATTAAGCCCATAATCATCGGCTTATCCAAATTACCATCAACAAATAACAAAGCTACCTGACGACCTGCCTGACCTGGCTTTAAACCGATTGAAGAAATAGCAGTGATAGGATCATTTGCTTTATTATAAGCAAAATTAACTAGCGGACTGCCCTGTTCATTCAACCCAGCAAAGACACCAATAATTATTTCGCCCGGCGCTATTTTATTAGTCTGGGTTGATAATTCCTCAGCAGACTTTTCTGTAATGTCTTCTTGCTTCACATCAACCACAATTAATTAGTAACAACCTTACTGCCTTTCAGCGTTAAGGTACTAGAAGCTTTAACATTAATTTTGCTAGAACCCTGGACAGTAATGTTTTTACCTTTAATAGTAATATCACCATTTTTCTTCATGGTAATAGACGCTGAACCGGTTTTTAAAACAATAGAATCACCTGCTGTAACAGAAATATTTTTTCCAACATTAAGGTCCATGTCTTTACCGATTTTTTCATCATGATTATCACCAACAGAAAGCGTCTTGTTCTTAGCAATATCCTCACTATGATCTGCACCAACAGTAATCGTCTTATTTTTTCCTATTTTCTCAGACTCATTTTCACCTACTGACTTGGTGCGGTTTTTTCCTATTGAGGATGACTCATCAACACCAATGGTTTTACTGCGATTATTATCAACCGTATGTGTTTCATCATTCTCTACCTCAGTATCCAAGTTCTTTTCAGCATGGATAAAGATCTGTTCACTGTCTTTTTTATCTTCGAACCTTAATTCATTAAAATTGGCCGTTGTGCCTTTTTTGGTCGAGCGTGTTTTTATACCACTCTGGGTTTTACTATTATACGGAGGTAAGTTATCAGCATTGTAAACAGAACCGGTTACTAATGGGCGATCCGGATCACCATCAATAAAGTTAACAATTACTTCCATACCCATGCGAGGAATAAACGAGGTACCCCAGCCAGAACCCGCCCAGGGTTGCACCACTCTTAAATAGCAGGTGCTGTTCTCATCTTTTTTACCTTCACGATCCCAGTGGAACTGAACCTTGATACGGCCATATTTATCAATGTAGATTTCTTCGCCGGATGGGCCTACAACAATAGCCGATTGGGGCCCTAGCATAACGGGTTTGCTATGTACCATTGGTGGTCTGAAGTGCACACTATCGGGGATGCAGGTCAGATCATTACCGTACTCTGACTGACTTTCATGCCCGGCTAAATAACTATTGTCATATGCACGGTGACGTATTGCGGTAATGATGTAGTTGCCCTGCTCCTGAGCAACCGCATGTTTTGCCAGTTTAAATTTACCACCTGCGTAAAAGCTGCTGCAATCACTGGAGGCTTCAATGACATTCATTGGTGTTTCTTCAGCTTCAATACGCTTTTTCGATAAATCTTTTATGCCAGCAAAATCATTATACGGTACGTACTCATAATGCTCATAATTCTTTGCATTTGAGAACTTACTGGTTGAGGCGGTTGTTTGTAACTGAGACTTAGGAGGGCTTTCAAAGTCATAATCATTGAGTGACCATTTACCCTTTCTAAACTCGTATACATGCTCCCAACGAGTTAGCTGTGTATTGGGTTGATTACCCTTGGAATACTGTAAATTAGTTTCTGCTGTTTCCTGATATGCATTGGCTGCATCAACAATATGCATGACATGCTTATCACCTTTTTGCTCGAAGTAATAAGCAATCCCGTCTTCTTCTAATAAACGAGATACAAAATTTAAATCGCTTTCATTGTGCTGTACACAGTACTCACGAGGTGCTGGATTGCCTGTCGCTTTATAATCAAAGTCATTGAAACCCAGGTCTTTGAATACCTGAGATATAATATCTTTGGTGTTCTTTTCCTGAAAAATTCGATGATTATTGGTTTTAGATAAAAACCATAACCAGGGCACCATAGTCATACGATAAGTGCGTAGATTATCCGCTTTGACTTCACCATATGTGAATCGGCTAATATAGCCATTAAAAGTACGCTTCTGATCATTTTGAATATTGATCGTAACCGTTTTGCCAATCAGTTGTTCTGGCTTTATAGCGTGGTTTTTGGATAATACTTCGATTTGAAATTCGAATAGATCGGAAATATATTCCGTGCCTTCAAAAGATGTGAGTAATAATTCATCTTTCGCTAATGGCGTTGTAATTGCTATTGATCGTTGATCTTGAGTAAGCTCACTCATTGAAAATGCACCCTCTCTGTGAGGCTAGCTTTCAAACCTCTTCCATGGGTATAAGAACCACGTTTTATTTATAATACTCGTCATATCGGGAATAAATCCCAATATGACGAATAAAAGATAAGTACTTTAAAGCTAAAAGCACTTTATTAGAATTTGCTAACTTATAAAGGTTTAGCAGTTTCCAGGTCGTAACCAACACGCTGTGGATTTCCAGACTTGTTAGTCTTATCAAAGTCGCTGTAGTTGATCATGATTTTTGCATAGCTAAGCGTAATAGACTCCATTGGCTCACCTTCTGAATCAGCAGAGATCGAGTAACCGCTAACCAGGCAATCTTCCAGTGTGTAGTCCATGTATTCCTGAACTTTGTCTGCGCCAGTACGTACAAACTTAATAACAACTTTCTTACCAGCATTACCTGTTACAGCTTCTTTAAAGATAGCCGTTACTGAGTTATCAGCCGCTTTAGTCAGAGTGATTTCGCTTAGGCTTGGGCGAGTAGATTCACGGTTAGACAGGTTCCCTGCTTCCATTGAAATGCCTCGTCCTACACCAAATTGAACAGATTGAACTGCAATGTGATCCTTGTAACCTTCAGCAGTTACATTCCCTTTGATTCCAGTGTATTCAAGATAAATAGCCATTTATTTTCCCTTTTCATTATGAATGTTTAACAGATAGTAAGCTTAGATGATAGTGCATAAACCTGTACGAATCAATGCAAAAAATGTGATATTTTTATGAATTAATTCAACTAATTAGTGTAAATCTAGCTTTTTTTGATCAAATAACAACCAGCCTTATTAAAAACTGTACTGGAAATCAAAAACCAGCTTGAAACTGTCTTCAGGAACATCAACTTCATCAGATGTGAATTTTTCCTGTACTGGAAATGCAAATTGCAAGTTACCCTGAATATTGTCCCTGTATGAGAGCTGAAAACCAAAACCCGCATCAAATAATTGCCCTGTGGCATCATCTTCAGTCTCAAGCAAAGAGACGACCTGACCCCAGGCAGCATCAACAAAGACAAATGGCTTAAGCATATTACGTAAATTACTCTCGCCGATTGTTATATCAAACATTTCAGGTGCATTAAAGATCCAGTCCAGCCCCATATAAACAGCATTATCTGCAGAAAACTGATTAACGGGATACGCCCTGACTTTTGAAGGGCCAGCTAAGGCGTATTGATTGATAGAGGACAAAGCTGAACTAGCATACTGCAATGAGGTACGATAAATCAGGCGCGAATTTGCATCAAAGAATGGGACTTTCCAGAACGTAAGCAGCGAATAGTCCGCATTTAGCATATAATAGTTTTCATCCTGACCTGGATCTACACCCTTCTCAAAACTACCCGATGTTAATTTAACATTACCCTGGTGAAGTATTCTGCTTTGTTCATTCAACACATCGTATCTAAGATCAAATGAGAGGTTATTTACAATATCATCCAGTGAGTCATCGTTAGCACCACCTACTCCACCTAGCCTTGTTTGAGATTCGATTTTATTATAAGTCATGTCCAAATAATAACTGGCCTTTCGACTACGTTTTAAACTGTATGTAAAAGCGATATCAGACTGAATGGTTTCACCAAAAATACCCAGGTTATTAATTGTTTCTGAATTACCTGGCCCCAACACAAAGTCATTATTCGATGCACCTATAGCGAATCTCAGACGCGGACTAAATGCCAGTGTTGAATATCGAAATTGATAATAGGTGGTGTTACTTGGCTCCACAGTTAACAGTGTAGCCAGATGCAACTGATCAGCATTACCCAGGGGGTTGTGGAATAAAGCTTCAGCATAAAAACGAAACTCACCGGTTTGCTCAGACCCGTGATTATCCATACGAATATTGGTATCAAGCTCATTTTCAGCTTTAACATTTATATTAAGCTTAGTATCGCCAACCTGTGAACCCGGTTGAAAAAATCCGGTAACAACAATACCTGGGTAGTCATTAATAAGGTATAAATTCTCTTCGACGGCCGAACTGGTGACAGGCTGTGTGAGCATATCATCAAAGGTTGAAGTGATAATCTCTGATCCATAAAGCTGGTTATCATGTACCTCAACTTCACCAAGCGTACCTAACAGCAAGGTCAGTGTCACAATGCCATCTCTAACTTCCTGTTGCGGTATATACGCTTTAGCGAGTATAAAGCCACGCTCACGATAAAACTGAGTAATTCGGTCGGCGACTGTCTCGATTTGCCCCAGGGTGATACCGCGATTAGAGCGTTGCTCACGAATTAGCCAGACAAGCTTTTGCACTTCAAGATCAGAAACATGTCGCTCCATCGTTTCTTCTTCTATTTCAACTAGAAGGTCAGAAACCTCTTCAAGCTCGGTTTTAGTGAAACCGGACTCTTCTACTTTATATTCCTGCATTAAGTCAAAACGAATACCTTCAATCAACTTTTCAATATCCGCTTTTTCAATGCCCAGCTCAGGGTACTCAACTATACCCTGAAGTTTAAATTTCTCTACATTTAACCTGGGGCCAGATTCCGGGTCAGGGTCACGATCTCGAACGCTGGGAATATCCAGATCTTTAAGCATAGATTTACGCTCAAAATCTGGCATTTCGGTGATTTCAGGCATTTCTAAAAAGCCAGCAGAGGAAGGCAGTGAAAAAGTGATAACAAAAATCACTAATAAAAGAGATGTGTAAGTCCTGTTCAACAAAATAAATATTCCTGTATACATTTAGAACAGCACTCTGTTGAGAGTGTGCTGTCTGGCACATAAATCACAGATAATTCCCCGAAAGTGCACGCCTAATTTAAGATATAGAATTATACTTATAATTAGGCATATAATCATATAAAAAAGCTAAAATCGTTAACTTAACACTCGCAACCGGAATGCTAACTAAACTTTTTAAAGGTATCTATTAGAAACACAGCGAGATCTGCATATGTTCTGTGATGATGATTTATAAATATAAAAATAACCAGGCAAAATAGAATCAGTAAATAAAACACCTTGCACTATTTCAATTATTAAAATCCCCTAAGCCCGATTAAGTCTATATAAATATCATAAAATTAACCAAATCTCACAAATCACATTTGAGTATATTCTTCCAGCTCATCTTCAAACAGCTGATCTCGTGGCATCTGTATCGCAACTTCTTCAAGGCTGTAGTTTTGTAAATCGGTAAAGATCGCTGGATCAATATCACCCAATGATTCAATCTCGACTAACTGCTCACCTGCTACCGCCGAGACCACACCTAAAGCACTTACATCGATACCATTTGATATTAAATTATCAGGTGTCTCCGGATCAAAAATAAATGCAGTAGTCCGTGTATCAATCAGAACAGATCCTGCCTTAGGCACATCAAGCACAATCGGTCTTGTAGGAATACCAAATTGACCAGACAGGCTGATAAAGGTACCAGAGAATGTAGTGATATCTGCATTAGTACGATCGGTAGGACCTAGGCCAAGGAAATCGCCTGTTGTGCTCATGAATAATGTACCGGTATCACGATCAGTGGCGACACTGCCCGAATTAAAGTTAAAGTCATCATTAGAACGAATATCAAGTGTGCCGTTAACCGCCGTGTTTTGTAATGCAACAAATTCAACTGCACCAGTTTGTACAAAACGCACATCTCCCGTACCAGTATTAACCACATCCATTATGGCAACCTGTGATTCGAGTGCATCTGAACTACCAATACCGTTGGTAGCTGTTAGCACCAGTGAATCACTAATGAAATTCACACCTGAATTCGCATCGGTTATTGCACCTGCATTGGCATTAGCAGTAATAGTATTATTTTGAGCAGATAAAAGAGCCAGGGTTAGAGCGGTTCCTGCTGTATAGGTTATATCACCTGCATTTGATGTTGTTGATGCTGATGCGCCCATTACAATGTTCTGTACTGAAGTTAATATTGCATCCGTTTCAGTTGTAATGTCACCGTTCTGCGAAATATTGTCCGCCAGCACTGTAAGGCTACCATTACTCACATTACTTGTGTTATTCAGAACCGCACTGCCGGTAGTTGCATCAACAACGCTGTCATTAACGGCTTCAAGGCC
>Ga0316204_10005410_pt1 | contig 21081 bp, 21 predicted proteins | sample 6monrhotite_MG_2_FD_205661 | JGI IMG/M metagenome (GOLD analysis project Ga0316204, IMG submission 205661) | Microbial mat bacterial communities from mineral coupon in-situ incubated in ocean water Damariscotta River, Maine, United States -... | ecosystem: Environmental > Aquatic > Marine >... | reverse complement strand
GCGCGCAGGTCCTGCATTTCAGCAACTGTCATGCCTTCGTAGTGGGCAACCACAACGACGCCAGAGCTTTCAAAGATCTGGCCGAGATCTTCGACCAGCTGTTCTTTTTGTGCTCTATCCACAGTTTCACTCCAAGTTTGGGGTTTCCCCCGGCTCAATTTTGTCAAACGGCTGGGCCGCCCAACATCTACAGTCCATGCAAACGGGGCGCGCCAGAACAGCCTCAAAAGAGCCCAAAATTCTGGTCAATCCCGCCTCAGGCAGGAATTAATGGCATAAGGCCAACCCACCGTCTCGGACGAAGCAAAAAAGCGCGCGAGGAATCGCACGCTGTTCTGCGACGGCTGATATAGGTGGCATTGGGACCAAAGGGAAGGGGAAAAATGAAATAAACGGGGGCTACGCACCTTTGCCGTGACTGCACTCGTGCTGTGGATCACTGTGCGCCCGACAACCCCAATCGCCGCGACCTTTTGATGCCGGCGCCTGATCCCGATGCTGCTACTTTCTACCCGACTGGCTTGAACCCCTCCTTGATGAAAATAACGCCGATGTCAGCAGACGCACAGCGTGATGTCGGCACCGCGCACCGTGACCAACGCCAATGGTATCCAAGCCCGGATGAAACCTCCCCAAGAGACGGTTGGTCCAAGATGCCTTTCTGGCGGATCGGGAAAGCACCGTTTGCACCGGCACCGAACCTGCCAGAAAACCGAACAAAGTGGTCATCATCGCCGTCGCCGGAAGGCTCGTCTGACCGCTTTGGCACGGTATCGGTCATGCAAGGACGGATCCCTCAGCATTCTTGGGAAATGCAGGTGTCAAATCACGATCTCAGCTCCCCAAAACTGAAGAAGCTGATCCACGCAGGCCTGCCTTTGGGCTTTGGTCCTGCCTGCGATGCGTTCCACGCGAAATCCAAACCGTTCAAATCCAGAATTGTTCTGATGTGTGAGGACGACCAGCTCACATTCCTTTTCAACCGCGAGCGCGGCATACCGGATGGCCATGTTGGCTGATTTTGCATCAGGCATCCGCGCCTTGGCATCATCCAGAACAACCGCAATCGTCGGGCGCGTGACTTCGGCTGGGTCGCGCGCAAGCGCCTGCCCAATCGTACTTTGAAAGATCACATGCCCGGTTTTTTTCTGAGCAAGCGGGTTCGTCGCGGCAAGCAGATCATCAATATCCTCAGGGCAGGCCACTGACCCCCTTACAATCATGTTCACCCAGTCTTGCGTCGCCTTGTCCGCAAGAAAACTTTCGTCGGTTCGTGACGCCCCAATCATTGCGCAACCTCCAATATCTTGTCCGCTGCTGCGCGGGCGCCCGGCTCTGGCAAGTTTAAGCCACGCAGGTTCTTGCAAAGCACCTCTGTGTGCCCATCCAGACACTCATCAATCCGCCTTGTAAGGGAAAGTAGCTCCCAGGGTTCAACCAGAATGGCAATTTCGCGGTCGGCGGCAGCAACCCCTCGCGCGCGTTGATCATCCATGAAACTCGCCATTTGCGGAATAAAGATGCTTGGGACCTGACCGTAGATCGCCTCATGATAGGAATTATAGCCGATCGCAGAGATAAAAAGATCAGCGACGGGCAACAGAACACTCGCGTGGACTGACTGAACAACACGGGTATTTTGATATTGAAACCAGCCGGGGTCGGTGGTGGCAGTGGGCCAGACCACCAGCAAATGCAGAACGTCAGAGCGTGCTTCGAGATGCGCGCAAACCGTGTTGATTTGCGCCCGCCGATCGGCCGCAACGCCCCCGCCCAGCATCGTGACGACAAGGGTTTTCTCTTGCACGCCGAAACGCGCCTGCAGGGTCTCGCGCATGTGGGCAATCTGTGCGGGCGCCTGAGCCGTGTGCTGCACAATCGGCCCGACCTGCATTTGGTTGCCGCCGCGTTGCACTGGCGCATTCAGTTCGTCAAATGCCTCGGTCGGAACAACAATGCTGGTAAAGGACTTTTGCCTGTCCAGCGCGACTTGATTGTTCTGACTGGCCTGCCAAAGGCCGCGCCGCACCCATACGCTGGGCCGCCCACTGTCAGCGGCGGCGCGCATAACACTGTCAAAAACGTATCCACCATCAAATACGGCGACATCTGATTGCGCAGCAGCAGTCGAAAGACGTGAAAAGTTGACAATATCATTCCGGTGGCTGGCCTTCTTGCCGGTCCGGCTCACCAACGGAATCGTATCGAAACCGCAGGCTGTCAGCATTCCCACACATGACGGAAAGGCGCCGAATTTCGGCGCACTGCGGTCGCGCATGGCGTCCGCGATCAGACTGCACCGTTTGGCATGCCCCAGTCCGACACCATTTGTCGGCACAAACAGCACGGTCGGGCTTGATCCGTTGCGAGACTTTCCGGACCTGGGCGGTTTGGGTTTCACCGCGGCAAGCGCTGGTGGCAGCGCAAGCTGTCTTGCCAATGGAGACGCAGTGACCGATTGCGCAATGGCATCTCGGTTGGGCACGATGGATTTGCTGAACCACTCGGCAATCTCGGATATCTGCACCGGGCCTGCGATGAATTCTTCGCGGTGCAGGTGCCAGCTACGGTCCAGTGTTGCATCAATCAAGGCAGCCCCGCTGTGCACAAGATTGGCAATCAGCATCTGAAATCGTGGCCAGGCGACCGGTTTGGAAAAGAAGAAGGCAGCGTCAAACCGGGCCGCGAGCGCCCGCGGCAAAAGCTCACCCAGATGCCAGACCGGCACGTTGTGGCCATCAACATCAATCCATTTCTTTTTTTCCTCACCATTGGTGATGATTTCGACGTCAAATGCCTGCGCCAGATCGAGTGCCCTGATCGCCTCGCGTGCATTCGATTTTCCCAAATCAGGAAAAAACAAACCAACAGTCGGGCGGGTGCGCTTTCTGACGGCGATCGGCGCACCAAAAATCGGTGCCGCTGATGGGGGGAACCCGGCGAGTTCATTCAATGCAAGCAGTTCCGGTTCATGATTGAGCGCATAAGCAAGACGCGAGGCAACAGTGATTTCCGACTGCCGCGTCAGGAAGCTCCCCATCGCGATACAGGGCAATGGGGTTCCTCGGGCGAATGCGCGAAGATCATTGGCCTTGCTCTGCGTAAGTTCGGGGGCCGCCAGCAGCAACAGCCGATCTCCCGGTTTTGGAACGCCGTTTGAGATAAAGGGAGCAAAGTCAAATTGATGCGCAGCACTCAGTTCTGTCGGGCTGCACTGCTCCGAAACAACCAAAGGCAATCCAATGGCGCGCGCCTGCGACACAAAGACTGCAAGCGCGTCATGGGCCGCCGGCGATGACCCACCTGTATCACAATAAATCATAGAGTTTCTCCGTCGCGAAATTAGTCGGCGCTGTGGGGGCGGTATGTGTCAACAGTTGTTGGAAACGATGTCGAAATGCCGGGGCACCAAATTGCACCAAAGCGGCCTGACTTCGCTTGACCTGTGATGCATAAAGCGCGGGATCTGCGATCATTTTCGCGACAATCGCATCTACGTCGGCCGGATTTGCGGCGATCACCGCATCGAGAAAAGAGGATGCAACGGCAGGCGAGGTGATGACAACCTTGCCCGCAGCAATGGCTTCTGCGATCACACGGCCAAAGCTTTCCTGCCAAAAGGGGTGCGTGAAGTAGACAAAAAAATCAATCGTCTCCAGAAACGCATCCACCTGTTCGGCCCCGAAATCCAGCAATTCCCAATGCGCGGCTCGGTCGTCGCCCACCAAACCATCGGCCCCCAACAACCGCACAGCCGCGCAGGTTTCAGGAAACATGAGGAGCAGATCATGGATTGGCGGAGACTTTTCCGCTCCGGGGCGGGAGTGTCGCCCTCTGCGGTCGCCGGGCGTTGGTGTTGGCGCCTTCATCTGAAAATCACAGATATTGGTCCAGTCGAAGGGTGCGATTTCCCAGTTGCCGGGATGCGAGCGCATCCATGTCTTTGTACACTGCCGGTTCCACGCCGAGACCGGTGAAAGGTACTTTTTGCGCGCCAGCGTTTGTTGATTGATCACGTCAAGACAATGCGACACATCAAAGCCTTCCGGTCCACCCGGTCGAACAAAATTTTCATGACACACAACAAACAACCGATCACAGGTAATTCTGCTGCTCAATTGGTGGTCAAATTTCAGAAAGCTCGGGTTATGCAGCGCCACAAGGTCGCTGGACACCGTGGCTGGATCCCAGACAATCGGTACATTCAATTCTTCGCAGGCCCGCGCAATCAACGGGTGAACAGTCTTTCCTTTGAAAAGCTTGGATGAAATTGCCGTCAGCGACAGATCACACAGTGGCGCCAGAGCATATATTTCCCGCGCCACAGCGGCCGTCGTTCCGCCGCTGAACCGTGGATCGACCACGAGGTTCAGCCTTTGCCTTTTCGTTCGGACCATTCTGGCCCTCCTTCGGATCGCATGTTTCGGCAGTTTCTTGTTTCACCGGTCAAGGTGGGCTGGTCGATTCAGATTTGCTGGCCACCCTCTTTGGCACGGGGGCCACTCAGTAAAGCGACGCATCCGTCTTGGAACGGGCCAGAATATCCTGCAATTCCTCAGGGAACGGGCTTTGAAAGCCCAGCGACGCAAAGAGCGTTTGTTCAGGTGGCGACTGAATATACTCGCGCAACATCATCGACAGTGGGCTGTCATCCAGCAACGCCATGTTTTGAAGCAGATAGCTGCGCAAACTGGCCTCATCACCTGCTTCGACAAAGGCCCTGATCTGCGTCACCTGAGGGCTGCCCAGCGCACCCGCAGATCCCGCAAGAGTGCCCGAAAGCGCCATGGCAGCCATAGCCAGCGATAGTTTCTTCATTCGTGTCATCATGTCGTCCTTTTCCTGCCACCCATGTGTCTTGGAGACGGGATAACGGACAACCGTGAATCAAAGATTACCTGATGTGCCGATTCTCAAGAATAGGCCGCCACCGGATGGTATGGTTCATGCCAACTGTGATGGAACGGCTGGTCCAGTCGCGCGAAAACATTGCGTTGGGGGTGCTGCCACCGATTGCCGTGCAGAACGACTCGCAGAGCGGCGCGCGCATCGTATCGCGGCGCCAATTGGGACGGATCGAAAGTTTCCATGCGGTCACCGTAGCGCGCAGGCTTCCCGATCCGCTGCCGGGTACTTCGCCGGAGGGTGCCCATTCAGTCGGCTTGCGACATTTCCAACCCCACCTGCCGAACCAGATCGGCCACCTGGCGCAACTGTCCGGCCAGGGGATTGGTCTTGCGCCAGATCATGCCCACCGTCCGCTTTGGTTGGGGCGCGGGAAAGCGCCCGATTGAAACAGGAGCAGAACGTGTTTCCACCGGCACCGCCATCTCAGGGATCAGGGTCACCCCGATCCCCGCACCCACCATCTGCACCAGGGTTGACAGCGAACTCCCGTCCAGCCCCTCGCGCGGCAGAGCGTTCTGAATATTGCAGAACGACAGCGCCTGGTCGCGAAAACAATGCCCCTCTTCCAACATCAGCAATCGCATCTGCCGCAAGGCATCCGGGCTGGGAACCGGGTTGTCCGCTTCGCTGACATGTCGCACCAGCATCAGGTTTTCGTCAAATAGCGGGGTTTCCTCAAACTCTGGCTCTGACAAAGGCAGGGCAACAATGGCGGTATCAATCTGCGCATCGCTCAATTCCGCGATCAACCGCGGCGTCACAGTCTCGCGGATATGAACATCCAACTCCGCATGCGCGCGGGACAAATGGCCGATCAAGCCGGGCAGCAGATAAGGCGCGATCGTCGGTATCACCCCGATCCGCAGCCGCCCCACAAGACCGGATTGCGCCGCGCGCGCCATCTCGCCCAACTCATCCACCGCGCGCAAAATCTCGCGCACGCGCAGCGCCCAATCCTCGCCAAAGGCAGTCAAGCGCACCTGCCGTGGCCCACGCTCAAACAAGGGTGTGCCCAGAGTCTGCTCCAACTCTTTGATTTGTACAGACAATGCGGGCTGTGAGATCGCGCAGGCATCCGCCGCCCGGCCAAAATGACCATGCCGCGATAAGGCCTCAAAGTAACGAAGCTGTCTGAGCGTGAGCTTGTTCATAACTTGAAGTTATGAATGTGATCCAAAAATGCAACTTAAAATAATGCCGATCGCGTGATATCCATCAATTGATCGCTGCGGCTGTTCTGTTAGCTGTCAGCGTAACCCTGCAACCAACATTGGAGATCAGAATAATGGACGGTAACGACGCCGGAAAATGCCCCGTGATGCACGGAGGCTCTATTCACACCACCCACAGCGTCCGCGGGAACAAGGACTGGTGGCCGAACCAGCTTAACCTGAATATCCTGCACCAGCATGGCACGGCCTCTGACCCGATGGATGCGGATTTCAACTATGCCGAAGCGTTCAAGTCGCTGGACCTCAAGGCACTCAAGGCCGACCTGCGCGCGCTGATGACAGACAGTCAGGGCTGGTGGCCTGCCGATTATGGCCACTATGGTGGTCTGTTCATTCGCCTGGCATGGCATGCCGCTGGCACCTACCGGACCGCAGATGGCCGTGGCGGTGCAGGTGGCGGGCAGCAACGTTTTGCCCCCCTCAACAGCTGGCCTGACAACGGCAACCTTGACAAGGGCCGCCGCCTGCTATGGCCGATCAAGCAGAAATACGGCAACAAGATTTCCTGGGCTGACCTCTTTGTGCTGTCCGGCAATGTCGCGATGGAATCAATGGGACTGAAGATGTTCGGCTTTGCCGGTGGCCGTGCCGATACATGGGAGCCAGAGCAGGACATCTATTGGGGCCTCGAGGACGAGTGGCTGGCAACCTCGGACAAATCGAACAGCCGCTATTCCGGCGACCGCGAGTTGGAAAACCCGCTGGCCGCAGTGCAGATGGGCCTGATCTATGTCAATCCGGAGGGTCCGGACGGCAACCCCGATCCGCTCGCCTCTGCCCGCGATATCCGCGAAACATTTGCGCGGATGGCGATGAATGATTACGAAACCGTCGCCCTGACCGCAGGGGGCCATACATTCGGCAAGACCCATGGCGCAGGCCCCGCCGATCATGTCGGTCCGGAGCCCGAAGCCGCACCGCTTGAGGCGATGGGTTTTGGCTGGCTGTCCAGCTACAAATCCGGCAAGGGCCGTGACACCATCACCTCCGGTCTTGAAGGGGCCTGGACCGCGAACCCGACCAAATGGGACATGGGCTATTTTGACGTGCTGTTCAAATATGACTGGGAACTGACTAAGAGCCCGGCAGGCGCAAACCAGTGGACACCCAAGGACCTTCAGCAGGAGGACATGGCGCCTGATCCGGAAGATCCTTCCAAAAAGGTTCCGATCATCATGTCCACAGCGGATATGGCGATGAAAATGGATCCCACATACGAGAAAATCTCGCGCCATTTCCATGAAAACCCCAATGAGTTCGCCGATGCCTATGCCCGCGCATGGTTCAAACTGACCCACCGCGACATGGGGCCAAAGCTCCGCTATCTGGGCGACGAGGTGCCCCTAGAAGACCTGATCTGGCAGGACCCGATCCCGGCTGTGGATCACCCGCTGATCGAGAGCGGCGACATTGCTGACCTCAAGGCGAAAATCCTGGGCGCGGGCCTTGCGATTGCCGAACTGGTCTCAACGGCCTGGGCCTCTGCCGTGACCTTCCGTGGCTCTGACAAGCGTGGCGGGGCCAATGGCGCCCGCATTCGTCTGGCCCCGCAAAAGGACTGGCCGGTCAACGCGCCGGAAACATTGTCCAAGGTGCTGACCACATTGGAAGGCATCCAGGGTGACTTCAACGCCGCGGCCTCAGGCGGCAAGAAAGTGTCGCTGGCTGACCTGATCGTGCTGGGTGGCTGTGCGGCAGTCGAACAGGCCGCAAAAAACGGTGGCCACGCCATCGCAGTGCCGTTCACCCCCGGCCGCATGGACGCGCTGGAAGAACAGACCGATGCCGAGAGCTTTGAACCGCTTGAGCCAGAGGCCGATGGTTTCCGCAACTACGTGAAGGCAGATTACACGGTTTCGGCCGAGAAGCTTCTGATTGACCGGGCACAACTGCTGACACTGTCAGCGCCGGAAATGACCGTGCTTGTTGGTGGCCTGCGGGTGCTGGGTGCCAATGTCGGCGGCGCGAAGCATGGCGTCTTTACTGACCGGGCCAGCGCGCTGACCAATGACTTCTTCACCACCATTGTCGATATGGGGCTGGAATGGTCCGCGGCGGCGGATGACGGCATCTACGAAGGCCGTGATCGCGCCAGCGGTGAGGTCAAATGGACCGGCACGCGGGTTGATCTTGTCTTTGGATCGAACTCGCAACTGCGTGCGCTGTCCGAAGTCTACGCACAAGATGACGCGAAAGCGAAGTTCGCAAAGGACTTTGTTGCGGCCTGGGTCAAGGTGATGGAACTTGATCGCTTCGACCTGAAGTAAGACCTGCGCGGCGCGGCTGTGTTCAGCCGCGCCGCCAGAGTATCCGGGCTTAGCGATGCATCGCCAAAGCCAAAGCCAAAGAGCGCATCAGACAACACCACACTTGCTTCAACTTCGCCGGCTTCACTGGTGCGGACACGCAGGGCTGGGTCAGATGCAGCGATCCCTGCGAGACCGGGTGTCTCTTTCTGCATCACCTCTTCGGCCAATTCATCTTCAATAACCCCTTCGGTCATATCGGTCCCATGGATTGTTGCCGTTGTCCTGCCACCGTATCTGGACCTAAAGCCCCACCGATGCCGCCCATCGACAGCATGGGCCAGACCTCTTAAACCGGGCCCATGACTGCGCAAGAAACCGCTCCTGAATTGCTGCCGCTTGGCGTTGACGGCATATTGGTGCGTTTTGCGCGCAGCCTGTCAGAGCGGGCAAACGCACGCGCACTCAGTTTTCGCGATCAGGTTGAAGCCGCCGCTATCGCAGGTGTGACCGAGGCCGCATCTTCTCTCGTATCCGTCCGCGTCGGCTTTGATCCTGAGCGCACCAACCGGGCCACCCTCGCAAAGGACCTGAAAGCATTGATCGCGACGCATGAATACCTCGATCCCGGCCCAAGGCGTCTGTGGCATATTCCAGCCGCTTTCGGCCCTGAATTTGCACCCCAACTGAACGAGGTGGCAGACCTGGCAGGCCTCACACCCCAACAGGCGGTCAAAGAAATCGAGGCAACCCAGGTGCGCGTGATCGCCATCGGCTTTGCACCGGGTCAACCTTATCTGGGGATGCTGCCCGCCCAATGGAACGTGCCGCGGCAATCCGAGCTCACCGACAGCCTGCCGCGTGGGGCGCTGATCACTGCGGTGCGTCAACTGATCATCTGGGCCGCAGATGCACCGACCGGCTGGCGACATATCGGGCAGACCGCCTTTCGCGTCTACCTGCCCCGGTCGGCGACGCCATTCGCCTTTGAACCCGGCGACGCGGTGCAGTTTCGCGCGGTCTCTGACACGGAATTCCGCGCGCTCCAGAAGAATACCGATACCAACGGCGGGGCGACCTGCAAAGTGCTGCGCTGATGCCGCGCCTGACGATCCATAGCGCCGGCCCCGGCCTGACGGTTCAAGACCTCGGTCGTCCGGGCTGGACGGCGCAGGGCCTGCCTGCGGGCGGCGCGGCAGACCCGCTGGCCCTGTTGGAAGGGGCCGCGCTGCTGGGCGTGAACCCCGCGCAGGCGGTGATCGAGATGATGGGCTTTGGCGGCACTTTCAGAATGGACGACAGCGCCCGCATCGCGCTGACCGGGGCGGTGATGCTGGCCGAGATCGACGGCGCGCCCGTCCCACACAACACAACGCATTTTCTGCCCGCAGGCGCGAAACTGACCATTCGCGGAGCGCAAAAGGGCGTGTTCGGCTATCTGCGTGTTGCAGGCGGGATCACCACCGATCCGATCATGGACAGTCGGGCCGCACATCTGACCGCTGGCATCGGGGCAAGGCTGCAAACGGGCGACGCTTTACCCTTGGGGCCAGACCCCGATCGCCTGCGCCCACCGCAAAAACTGCCCCCGGGGGACCGTTTCGCAGGCGGCACGATCCGCATCATGCCGGGCCCGCAGACCGATTTCTTTTCTCCCCGGACCCAAGACGCCTTTTGCGCCACCACATTCCACCGCAGCCCGCGTGGCAACCGCCAGGGGATCAGGCTGGACCATGCAGGCCGCAATTTCGCCACCAGCGGCGGCTTGACCCATGTGTCCGACCTTATCGTCCCCGGCGATATCCAGATCACCGGCGAGGGCGTCCCCTACGTCCTCTTGGCCGAATGTCAGACCATCGGCGGCTACCCCCGCATCGGCAGCGTCATTCCCGCTGACCTGCCGAAGATCGCGCAAGCAGCCCCCGGCACGCGGTTGCAATTCCAGTGGCTTACCGTGCAGCAAGCAGATGCCACCGCCATCTCGCAAGGGGCGCAGCTTCGCGCGCTCACCAAATTGTGCCGCCCCATCAAACGCGACCCCCATGACATCGCCGATCTGCTCGGCTACCAATTGATCAGCGGCGCAACCCCCGGCGACGATCTTGAAAGGCCCTGACATGACACGCACCGTCGATCTCAACTCTGATATGGGCGAAGGCTTTGGGCCGTGGCGCATGGGCGATGATGCGGCTCTGCTCGAAATCGTGTCGTCAGCGAACATCGCTTGCGGGTTTCACGCAGGCGACCCGGACGTAATGAACAAGGCCATGCGGCTGGCGGTGACCAACGGTGTCGGTATCGGGGCGCATCCGGGTTTCGCGGACCTCAAGGGTTTCGGACGCCGACAACTGCCGCTCTCCCACGATGAAATCGCAAACGCTGTCGCCTATCAGCTGGGTGCCGCACAGGCGATGGCCAGACGCGCCGGCGGCACGGTCAGGCACCTCAAATTGCATGGCGCGCTCTCCAACATGGCCTCGGTCGATCACGCGCTGGCGCGGGCCTGCTATGTCGCCGCCCTCGAGGTGGACCCAGATATCGTGGTCATGGTGCTGGCCGCGACCGCAATGCAGGACGTCGTGCAAGACCTCGGCTGCAACTGGGCCGGTGAAATCTTCGCCGATCGCGCCTATAACGACGACGCAACCCTCGTGGACCGCAGCCAGCCCGGCGCCGTCCTGCATGACGCCGAAACCGCCGCCCCGCGCATCCTGAAAATGCTTGAGGCAGGCGCCATCATTGCCGAATCCGGCAAACATATTCCCTGCCAGATCGATACCATCTGCCTGCACGGCGACACCCCCGGCGCGGTTGCCATGGCGCACGGCATCAGGCAACACCTGACTGACGCTGGCATCACCATCGCCCGCCTTTAAGGAGCCGACATGGAACTGAACGCCGATTTTTCGCAACGGGTGCTGATCCATTCTGCCGATATCCCTTGGAAAGCCTCGCCCATGCCCGGCGTGGACCGCCGGATGCTGGACCGGATCGGCGACGAAGTGGCAAGGGCCACATCTATCGTCCGCTACGCTCCCGGGGCCAGGTTTTCGGCACATACCCATACGGGCGGCGAGGAATTCATCGTTCTTGCGGGTGTGTTTCAGGACGAACACGGCGATTATCCGGCAGGCACCTATGTGCGCAATCCACCAACAACATCACATACCCCCGGGGCCGCGCAGGGCTGCGCGATTTTCGTGAAACTCTGGCAGTTCGACAAGGACGACCGGACGCAGTTTCGCAAAGAGATGCGCGCAGAGCCTGCGACCCTTGGCGATGGAGCAAGCGGGCAGGTCCTGCATCAAGATGACCGCGAGACCGTCCGGTTTATCGCGTTGCTGCCGGGCGCAATCCACAAGGAAACCCCCATTGGCGGGGCCGAGATGCTGATGATCTCGGGCGCGGCCACCGAAGGCGCAGATCAACTTGCCGTGGGGTCGTGGCTGCGCCTGCCGGAAGGCGCGCCCTTGCACATCACGGCGGGCGATCAAGGCGCTGCATATTGGATCAAGATCGGCCATTTGCCCTTCGCCAAAGCGCCTGCCACCTAGGTCAGATCAGTCGCGCACGGCGCGAAAGCCCTCTGGTATCTGGTCGTCGCCATCCAGCACCAGTGCCGCCATTACCTCACTCACTTTCGGCGCCATCCCGAACCCGATCTTGAACCCGCCATTTGCGATATAATCGCCATCGCGAAGGGGGTGCGCGCCCAAAACGGGTGCCCGGCTCTTGCTGCGCGGACGCACACCCGCCCAGCGCTCCAGAACCTCGGCCCCGTGCAGGATCGGAAAGGCAAGTGTCGCCCGTTCCAAAACGTCATCAAGTGCGGCATCCGTCCCGAAAGGATCGTCAAACTCCCGCTCAGAGGTCGAACCGATCGCGACGGTGCCATCGCCATGCGGGATGATGTGCAGCGCATCGGCAAACAACTGCGGCTGTCCTGCTGCGTCAAATCGCAAGAGTGCTGCCTGCCCTTTCACGCCATTGCCGCCGATTTCCTGCATCCCCGACCAACCCGTCGCCCAAACGACCTTGCCCTGCGGGTCGCCCGCCGTCAAAACTTCACCGCCAAGGGCAACCACCGCATCCGCCAAGGCGCGGGTCGCGCGGCGCGGATGGATCAGGGCTGACAAGGTATCATGCACGACCAGGCCGGTCGGTGAGGGCGGCATCCAGTTGCTTTGGCCGCCTGAAACGACCTGCCATTGCGCCTTGCCTTCCCATAGCGCCGCCGCAGTGCCTTCCCGCGCGCGCGCCAGTTCCACGGCGCGCGCGTCCGCCAATGGCTGCAAACGACCCGACCGGGCATAGCCCACATCGACGCCAGACAGACCGGCCACATCCCGCCAGAACGCCTCTGCCATGATCAGGCTCTCAAACTGAAACGCCTTCTTGTCGTTCCAGTTTTCGGGCACATGCGGTGCCAGCGCCCCGACCAGCCCGCCGCTTGAACCTGACGCCACCCCATGCGGATCAATCACCCGGACCGCCGCGCCGCGCCGCGCGCAGGCATAGGCCACCGAGAGGCCAAATACACCTGCCCCCATGACGGTTACATCAGCCGTTGCCATTCGCCATCCTTCCGCTCAAAGATGGCGCAGTGGTAAGGCAAGAGCGGATGACAGACCAGACAGCAAAACTCGACTGGCGTGATGGAGTGCCGATCGCAACCGCCTTCGATGATCCTTACTATTCACTTGAAGACGGGCTGGCCGAGACGACGCATGTGTTTCTGGCGGGCAACGACCTGCCCACGCGGTTTGGCGGCGATTTCCAGATCGCGGAACTGGGGTTCGGCACCGGGCTGAACCTGCTGGTGACATGGGCCGCCTGGGCCAAGGCCGGTTCCCCCGGCCACCTGCATTTCACGTCGTTCGAGGCTTTCCCGATGCAATTGGACGACATGCGCAACGCCCTCAGCCAATTCCCGCAGATCGCGCCATACGCCAAGACGTTGCTCTCCGAATGGCGCCCGGCGAAGGGGAAAATCACCCTGAGCGATGGCCCGACACTGCATGTCATCACAGGTGACGCGCGCCGCAGCGTTCCCGCATGGGATGGCAAAGCCGATGCATGGTTTCTCGACGGGTTTTCTCCGGCAAAGAATCCCGAGCTTTGGGAACCCGCCCTGTTGCAGGCGGTTGCCAGCCACACCAACCCCGGCGGCACCGCCGCGACCTATTCCGCCGCAGGCCATGTGCGCCAAGCGCTTTCAGGCGCCGGTTTCGATGTCGTCCGCACGCCGGGCTTTGGGCGCAAGCGCCATATGACCCGCGCTCGGTTGCCCGATGCAGAATAACCCCCGCCTCGGCATCCTGCTGATGATCGCGACAACCTTTGTCTTTGCCGTACAGGACGGCATTTCGCGGTATCTGGCGGAAAACTATAACGTCATCATGATCGTGATGATCCGCTATTGGTTCTTTGCCGCTTTCGTCATCACCATCGCGACCCGGAAATCAGGCTCGATCCGCGCGGCGGCGGCAACCCGGCAGCCGGTCTTGCAAATAATCCGCGGCACACTGCTTGCGCTGGAAATCTGCGTCATGGTCACGGCCTTCGTGCTGTTGGGACTTGTGGAAAGCCACGCGATTTTCGCAAGCTACCCGCTGCTCATCGCGGCCCTCTCTGGTCCGGTGCTTGGTGAAAAGGTCGGCTGGCGGCGCTGGGTCGCTATCGGGATCGGCTTCATCGGCGTCATGGTGATCCTGCAACCCGGCTACACGGTGTTTGCCCCCGCCGCGATCATCCCGCTGGTCTCTGCCTTGATGTTTGCGCTTTACGGGTTGCTGACCCGCTATGCCGCCCGAAAAGACACCACTGCCACGTCGTTTTTCTGGACCGGCACCTCCGGCGCGGTAGTGATGTCCCTCGCAGGGGTCTGGTTTTGGGAACCATTGGCACCATCAGATTGGCTCTGGATGGGCGCGCTTTGCATCACCGGGGCCGGCGGGCATTGGCTGCTCATCAAGACCTATGCGGTGGCAGAGGCCAGCGAAGTGCAGCCCTTTGCCTATCTGCAACTGGTCTTTGCCAGCGCCATCGGGCTTTTGCTGTTGGGTGAAACGCTGCGCCCGAATGTCGCCGTTGGTGCGGCCATCGTTGTCAGCGCTGGGGTGTTCACGCTCTGGCGGTCAAGGCAGGCTGCCTGATTTTCAAGGGCGGGCGGTTGGCCTGACATCCGGTGCCACTGGTCCCAAACCAGAGGTCGCTGAGCCGCGCGCCGGGCGCGCGCGGGGCCTGAACACAGGCTTCTTGCCGATCAGCAGGTCGGTAAACCGCACCTGACCGGCGCTGCCTGTCAGACGGGCCTCATAGACCGGTATGCTCTCGGTCACGCGCATCACATAGTTCCGGGTCTCGCGAAACGGGATATGTTCGATCCAATCGACAATATCCATCTCAAGCAGACGCGGATCACCAAGTTCGTCGATCCAGCGCCGGGGCCTGCCGGGGCCGGCATTATAGCCTGCGGCCACCATCACGGGGCTGCGACCGAACTCTTCCTGCAAAGAGGCAAGATAAGCCGTTCCGAGTGTCGCATTATACCGCCAGTCATTCGTCAATCGTCCGCGCGCGTAAGGCAGCCCCAGTTCTCCTGCCACCTGCTCAGCGGTCGCTGGCATCAGCTGCATCAGGCCAAGTGCGCCAACACCGCTGCCGATCGTCACGTTGAACTCACTCTCCCGCCGGGCAATCGACATGGAAAGCGACGGCTCAGCTGATAAGTCCATCTCGGCCATGTCATGAATGGGATAATAGATCGCGGGAATGAGGGTTCCACGTGCCGCCGCCGTCTTGCCTAGCAGCAGGGTGTAATACTGCTCGTCAATCTCGCTGAGATAGGCGCCAAGATGCGCTAGCTCATCGGTATTCAATGTCCGCCCCAATTGCGCAAAAAAGGTCGTGGCCGCGCCCCTCTCGCCCCCGGCAAGCAGAATCAGGGCAGCCTGCACGATCTCGTTGTCAAAGACCGCAGCACCCCGCCAATCCACCGGCGTTCCGACAAGGGTGGGATCCAGCGCGCGGCCCACTTTTTCCGAGGCGAGCAAGCCATAGAAACTGGTCTGATAACCCGCCCCTGCACGATAGGCATCAGACGCCAGTTCTGCATTGCCCGCTACCTCTTGGGTGCGGCCGATCCAGTATTGCATCCGACCCAGCGCAATCGGATCGCGGGATGCACGCAATGCATTCTGAAAATGGCCCAATGCCTGCGCAGGATCACCCAGATAGATCAGTGAAATATAGCCCGACAACCACTCCAGATCAGCAAAGGACGCGCCCTCGGTCAGCCCATGGCGCGAGGCCAGCGTATAGGCCCGCGCGGCCCGCCCTTCGCGCATGTCCCAGCGCGCAAGCACACGGCGCCATCCCGACCAGCGGAATGGGTCGCCCATCGCGGCGCGCCCGGCAGAGCGTTCCAGCAACATCGCGACCGCATCTTCCCGCTCGCCGCGGCCCGCAAGCCAGGCGTAGCGATTATAGGCAAGGCCCGTATCCTCGCGCAGGTCAGCGGGCACTGCATTCACCAGCGCCGGCAGGTCCGCAGCGCGGGTGATATAGCCAAGGCGCGCGGCGGCAAGGGCGCGTTGGTCAGGCGGTAGCAATGGCAGCATGCGTTCGGCATCTTCCGCTCTGGACCGCCAGAGAAGCGCGTCAACGCGGGCGGCATGAAAGGGTTTCAGCTCTTCGCCGAACGCCGCAACCATGGCCTCTTGTCCCTCTTCGGTCAGGCGGCGCTGGACCCAGGTGTCGCGCAGAACCGCACGCGCGCGCTCTGGCTGGCCCAGCGCAAAATGCGCCTGTGCAAGCTGAACCGCGCCGAGGCCGGTCTGCGGAGTGCCCGCGCCAAACCATGCAATGCGCGTTTGCGGAGCAATGGTGTCGTCAATCAGCCGCTCGGCCTCTGCACGCAAAATGCGCAAGCCGGGCCAGTCCGCGCGGCGGCTCAGGAATTCCTGATAGTCGGCAAAAGCGGCTTCGCCGGCGCGCAGCCGCAACCACATGACAGCATCCGCGGCGATCGGGCCGACATCCCGCGCGATCTCGCCGGCGACATCCCAATCGCTTTGTGCCGCCTCAACGGCAGCGACGGCTTTGGGATCAACCGATTGGGCCGCTACAGGAAACGCTGCGGCACAAGCGAAGATCGCGATCAGAAGTCTGCTCAGGTTCACTGCACGCCCCTTTTTGAGGTCTGAAACTAACCTGCATGGCTACAATAACAACTCACAAACGCGCCAATCGGCAGAAACCCGGCAAGGACCCGCGCGGCGGGCTGGACAAAACGAAGGGCTTGTAGGATTTGCCGTCTGCGCCTAGTGTCCGCGCGATTTTATCTTGGCTGCCCTCAGCCACCAACAAGAAGGAAGCGTGCCATGTTCAAGGGATCACTCCCTGCCCTCGTCACGCCGTTTTTGAACGGCCAGGTTGACGTGGACGCGCTGAAGAAACTTGTGAACTGGCATGTGGAGCAAGGGTCGCACGGGCTGGTGCCCGTGGGGACAACCGGGGAAAGCCCCACGCTGACCCACGCCGAACATGATCTGGTGGTCGAAACGGTGGTAAACGAGGCGGCAGGGCGGCTCCCGGTGGTCGCTGGGGCCGGGTCCAACAACACCGCCGAGACGGTCCGCCTGGTGCAGGCAGCGAAGAAAGCGGGCGCCGACGCCGCCCTCGTCGTCACCCCCTATTACAACAAGCCGACCCAGCGCGGCCTGATCGCGCATTTTACCGCCGCTGCTGACTGCGGCCTGCCGATCATCATCTACAACATCCCGCCACGCTCGGTGGTCGACATGACACCCGACACGATGGCGGCGCTGGCCAAGCACGACAAGATCATCGGTGTGAAGGATGCGACCGCTGATCTCTCCCGTGTTCCGGCCCAACGGATGCGGTGCGGGCCAGACTTTATCCAATTGTCAGGCGAGGACGCAACCGCACTGGGCTTCAACGCGCACGGTGGCCACGGATGCATCTCGGTGACCGCGAATATCGCACCCGGGCTGATTGCCGCGTTTCAGGAAAGCACGCTGGCGGGCGATTATGCCAAGGCACTCACCCAGCTTGATCGGCTGATGCCACTGCATGAGGCGGTCTTTACCGAGCCGGGTCTGGTGGGCGCAAAATACGGCATGTCTCTGCTGGGGCTTTGCAGTGACGAAGTGCGTTCTCCTCTGACCGGACTGACGGATGTGACCAAGGAAAAGATCAGGGTCGCGATGGTGCATGCAGGACTGCTGAATTAGAGTAAGGTGGGTTTCAACCCACCTTACACTTCGCACCCTATCGCGTGCTTGCCGGTGACAGCGGCTTGAACCAGGCGTTGTTCAGCCGCCATAACCCGAAGGCCAGAGGGATCGCGGCAAGCCCACCGACCACATAAGCCAACGGCTCGTCGTAGAAGCTCTCGAAAACTTGGGTATAAGCATGGATGCCGGCAAAAGTCATGGCCGCATTGAACATCCCGCGTCGGTTGGTCATCGCCGCCCAGACAAGCAGCCCAGCCAGAAGCAGCGCCCAGATGATGGAAAAGGCCCCGTCGGTGATCGTAAACAGCGTCTCGCGATAGGCCGTTACGGCGTCCCAGTAAGCATTCCAGTCATCAAAGTCCGCGCGCGCCGGTCCGAACAGATCACTGCCCACGACGTCGCCCCAGATACTGCCCACCAAGAAGCTGAGGTTTGCCACGACAAACGCCATGACCATCAGCACACCACCCTGCCTGACCAGAACCGCGCTCCCGCGTCCGGTCACCCAAAGGCAGGCACCAATCAGCGCGCCCATTTGCAAGATGCTCAGCGTGGGCTCTGCTGAGTAGAACACATATGCGGCGGTAGTATACCCGGTGCCGGTATCCAGCATCTGCGCAAAGGGCACGATGGCGAGTGCCGTGATGAACCTCAAATCCAGAACCAGTCCAAGTGCGGCAATTGCGACAAAGGCATAGAAATGGACAAACGGCATGGGCCAGCCCGCCAGCCCGAGCTGCTGGGCCGTGCCATAAATACCTGTAAGGTGGACCGCCACCGCCATCACCAGAACGGCGCCATAGGCAAACCGCAACTGCGCAAACCCCGCGCGATAACGCCAGACGAACAGCCCGGCAAGGATCGCGCCGATTACCATCATAAGCGGGCCCGCCAGATCAGGCACCTTATCTGTCAGCTCAAAGCTGCTGCCTGCAATCAGCATACCCGCACCAATTATGGCACTGGCGTTGCCGAACATCCGGTAAAGCTCGCTTCCATAGCGCAGGATCAGTAGCCCCGCGCCCAGAAACAAGCCTCCGAAAACCGCGACACTCAACGCGCTGGCCAGAAGCACGATCATTCCAGTGGTCGAGGCCAGAATGCCTGCGATCAACAATGTGTTGACGCAAAGCGCGATCATCGCCGCACGGGCGCGTGCCTTTATTTCCTCTGCCTGACTGGGGTTGATGACCCCATCAGCGACAAGCTGGCTGGTTTGGGCAACGTGATACATGCGACCTCCTGACTGTCTATCAGCCAGAGTTACCGCATTCATGAACGTTGTTCAAGTATTATTTCACAGGCCGCATCCAGCCCTCGGAAAATGATACCGCACCACATCCGCCAAAAAGCGCGGCGCGCTCCAGCTCCTTGCGCAAGGCGGCAGCGCGGCCCGTCCCGACCCGCAACCCGGCCTCTGGCCAGAACGCGCGCACCGCCAAGACTCCGCGGTCGCGTTTCATATCAATGCGGCCAATCATGCGGTCGCCTTCCATCACCGGAAAGATGTAGTAGCCATATCGCCTCTTTGGGGCAGGCACGAAAATCTCGATCCGATAGGAAAACCCGAACAGCCGCTCTGCCCTTTTGCGGTCGCGCAAAGCGGGGTCAAATGGCGACAGGATACGCACACGCGGCGCGGGTTCTACGACCGCCTCGTCCATCATGTCAGGCCAGGCAAACGAGCGGCGCAACTTGCCATCCACAGTTTCTACATCCGCTTCGACAATCCGCCCCTCGGCCAATGCGGCAGCACACCACGCCTTTGCCTCAGCAGGCGTCACATGATCCCAAAACGCGGCCAACTCCCCACTGGTTGCGAACCCCAACCGGTCCAGCGCACCTTCGCAGCACCAATCAATCGTCTCATCGGGGTGATGACGGCGATTGAGATGTTGTGCGGGAATAACCCGTTCGGTCAGGTCATAAACCTTGGTGAACCCATCCCGGCGCACCACCGATACCTGACCTGAACGCCAGAGATACTCCAACGCGGTCTTGGAGGGGTGCCAATCCCACCAGCCACCCGAACCGCGGCTTTCGTCCGTTCCGACCTGACCAGAGGTGCATCCGCCATGATCAGAAATCTGCCGCAGCACATCGTCAATCTTGCCCATGAAATCACCGCGCCGCCAGTCTTTCCACCGCTCTGCCATCCGCGTGGCATCGCGCGCAAAGCGCAGGCGCCAGTGGGCGAAACTCTCGATCGGGATGATCGCGGCATCGTGGGTCCAATGCTCGAACACCTGCCGGTCTCGGTGCAAGAGATGTTGCAATGCCTTGGGGCGGTATTGCTGACGGCGCGACCACAGGATCAGGTCATGCGCGCGCGCGAATGTATTCACGCTGTCCAACTGCACAAAGCCCAGATGGTCGATAACAGCCTTCAGATCAGCGCCTTTGCCCGCACCCGACGGGCGGTCATGCAACCCGTGCCGCGCCAGAAACACCCGGCGCGCATCCCCGTTGGACAGAATCGGAACGCTCAACTGTCTGCTTTCGTCATTTGAAGTTGCTGCAATCGGACCTGACGCAATGCCTCGACCAGCAACGCTGTTACCAATCCGATGTTCAACAGCCCGTTCGCCGCCGCCATACCGCCCAGCAACCGCCATTCCACCGGCAAGAGTACATCGCCAAACCCCAATGTGGTAAAGGCGACAAGCGAGAAGTAGACCGACAGCTCCAGCGTATCAAAAACCCCAAGCGCCATCATGGTCAGCGCCCAGGCCCAGACCCCCGCGGTCATCTGCGCCATGATCCAGACCGCCGCGACGCTGAGCACAATAATCAGCTTGGGTCGATGCGGCGCTTGCGCCAGCCACGGCCGGTACTTCACGAGCCAGGTTTCCATCAGCCAGAAACTGGCCCCGGCAACCAGGATCGAGAACAGCATAAGCAGGGTGCCAAGTGCAATTTGGACAAACATCTGTCGTATCCTTGTGTGAAGGGCGACCCGACACATCTTGTGCGCATGATCCGCATCCCTTATCTGATCCCAACTATGGCGAAAAAACCTGAAAACAAAAACTACAAAGTCATCGCCGAAAACCGGCGGGCCCGGTACGACTTTGCCATCGAGGATGACCTTGAGGTTGGCATTATCCTGACCGGATCGGAGGTGAAATCCCTGCGCACCGGCCAGTCGAACATCGCCGACAGCTATGCCAGTGTGGATGACGGAGAGTTGTGGCTGACCAATGCCTATATCGCCCCCTATGACCGCGCCATGTTCACCCATGAAGAACGGCGCAAGCGCAAGCTTCTGGTCAGTCGTCGCGAACTGGCGCGACTGTGGAACGCCACCAAGCGCGAAGGCATGACACTGGTGCCGCTGGTGATGTATTTCAACGACCGCGGGCTGGTGAAGCTCAAGATTGCCACAGCCAAGGGCAAAAAGAACCACGACAAGCGCGCAACAGAAGCCAAGCGTGA
>Ga0316204_10005409_pt1 | contig 21083 bp, 14 predicted proteins | sample 6monrhotite_MG_2_FD_205661 | JGI IMG/M metagenome (GOLD analysis project Ga0316204, IMG submission 205661) | Microbial mat bacterial communities from mineral coupon in-situ incubated in ocean water Damariscotta River, Maine, United States -... | ecosystem: Environmental > Aquatic > Marine >... | reverse complement strand
CTTATACACCTGCCCAATTGGGATTTCCTGGCTTTCGAGCTTAATACGATTGCCCTCTATCAGCTTGATGTGCGGAACTGAAACAATGAATGACTTGTGAACCCTGATGAACTGCTCACCCGGCAAAATTTGCTCAAAGGAGGACAGCTTCTCATGTGTAACAATCACCTCATCGCTCAAGTGTACCTTGCTGTAGTTGCCATAAGCCTCTACCGCCTGAATATCGTCATAAGCCACCTGATGATGCTTTTTGTCACCTTTTAAGAAGAGCCTGTTTTTCCCGGGGCTTGACATGGCAGGCGCTGCAGCCACAGGTGCTGGCGCAATAGCTGGCTGATTATCTGTTTGTATGGCCTTGTTCACCGCCTTGACAAATCGCTCGAAACCAAAAGGCTTCAGCAAGTAGTCAACCACATCCAACTCATAGCCTTCAATGGCGAATTCTTTGTAAGCCGTGGTCACAATCACCTTGGGTGGATTGGCCAGCGTTTTCAGAAAGTCGAAGCCTTTGAGTTTGGGCATGTTTAGGTCCAGAAACATCAAATCTACCCGCTCTCTGCTCAAAAACTGCATGGCCTCTAAGGCATCATAACAATGCCCCGCCAGCTCAAGGTGGGGCAGGTCGTTGCAGTACCGCTCAATAATGCGGTGGGCTATGGGTTCATCATCTACAACTAAATAGCGGGTCATCGGATATCCAACTGTAATTGTGCTTTGAAGACTTGGTCCTGAGATTTTAAAGATAAGCCATGTTTGTCAGGGTAAATCAATTCCAACCTTCTTTCTAGATTATCGAGCCCAATTCCCCGCTGACCACTAAGCTCATTGGGGTCGAAATTATTCTCAATGGCAAAAATGACTTTCCCATTACCCGCAATCAGGCTGATCTTCACCCAGGCATCTTGCGTTAGGTTTTCAACCCCGTGCTTAAAGGCGTTTTCGAGCAAAATGATAAAGAGGAGAGGGGTTACTTGAATGCCCTCTTCCATGATTTGATGGTGAAAATGGATGTCTACCTTCTTATGGTAGCGCATTTTGTGCAGCTCGATAAAGTTCTGCAAATACTCCAACTCATCTTCCAGCTTTACCTGGTCTTTTTTGCCTTCGTAAATTGTGTAACGCATCATGTCAGAGATTTTCAAAACCACTTCAGGAGCTTTGTCCGATTTTTCTACTGTAAGGCCATACAAGTTGTTGAGGGTATTGAAAAAGAAGTGAGGGTTCACCTGGCTCTTCAGTAACATAAGTTCGGCACGCGACCTCTCGTTTTTCAACTGACGAAGTGAACGAATCTGGTTAAAAATCCAGCTGATGACAAAGAATGCGATCAGGAAAGGAAAGGCAAAAATATAAACCAAAGCCAGCCCCCCAGGCTCACCATTCCAGAAACTCATGATCATTACGAACACGATGGAGGTCACCAGGGTGATGAATTTGCGCTTATGCTTCTCTATTAATCTGAGCATGCCTCAAAGATAGGCAAGCCTGCGCACCTGCCGAATATTTTGGATGAACCTATCTAAAATCCATTCAAACCCATGGCTTTTGATGACCAACTGGGTTGGCATGCAAGAGAGGCCTTTGCAGCCTTATAAACAGTGCCTTGGTCACATTAATTATAGTAGCCGATTTTGACACCATAAGTTCGAAGCATCAACAATTACGAAATGATGCTCAGTGCTATACAATGGATTCAAGTCCCCTCACACAGCGGTAAAGTGGCGCTTTTTGTGCTCAACCTGTTCATCTCTCTGCGCCCGGTCAGCGCAGTACAAGAGCAGGCAGTTCCAGCCCTTACCATCGAAGCCCAAAGGTCAATGGTGCAACAACTCTCCGGGGCACTTCCATTAGTAGATGATGTCTATCTGAAGTCGCGCAGCACTGCAAAAGAAAGAGCGCAAGTAGCCGATTTTTTATACACTCGCCTGGCCAATGATGGCCTGGTGCCAGAGAAGCACAAGTACAAAGTGTCTAACAAGCTGGCAGTGCTCGACCTGTTTTTCGACCCCTACATCGGTACCAATGTATACACCCGCATTCCTGCTACGGTCAATAGTCAGGAATATGTGGTGCTGGGGGCGCATTACGATTCTGAGCCTGGCAGCCCTGGTGCCAATGACAATGCCACGGGGGTATCGCTGGTGTATGAAGTAGCCCAGCGACTGAAGAAACTCGAACACAGAGAGCGTAATTTTTTGATTGTCTTTTTCGATCAGGAAGAAGATCATCTCGTTGGCAGCACAGCTTTTGCTGAAAAACTGCAAAAAGAAGCCGCCAAGGTGCATTCTGTACATACCATAGACATGGTTGGTTGGGATGCGGATGGCGACAAAGCGGTTGAGTTGGAGTTTCCGACTCCCGAGCTGGAGCAGCAATATGCCGGGGCTGCTAAGGATTTGGGCATGCATTTGTACACCACCAAAGTCAATGCTTCAGACCATGCTGCATTCCGCAAACTAGGCTTCACTGCTGTAGGGCTTACTGAAGAATACGCCAATGGCGATACCACACCGCACTATCACCAGTCCACCGACACTGCTGAAACGGTCAACTTTGAATACCTGGCACATGTCACCTCGCTGGTTTGGGAAGTGATGAAAGCCCTTTCAACTGAGTCAACACCTCAAAACTTATAATAATGAAGCGAATAGAAATCCTTAGCATGGCATACCTCTACATTTTGCTCATGAGCTTTTTGCCATTGCTGGTCAAAGGCATACTGCATGTGCAGGGTGGCAGCTACATGCCCATGATCCTCCTCAACCTGATAGGCCTGCCTCTGATTTATGGCCTGTACTATGCCAAGCCCTGGGTCACTTTTTTCATCAAAAGCTGGGCCATCTGGCTCATGGTCTATGGCCTGTTGCGCATGGGACTACAACTGATGGTTGGTCTTATGGATGGTGGCGTGGAGGCCAATATTACCAGTCAGCTAACCATGGGTTACCTGGGCATGAGCCTGCTTCACCTTGTGGTGGGCTGGGGCCTCAATCGCTATTTGTACTCCTGTGTTTGGGTTAAAGAAAAGGCAGGGCCAATGATGGCCTGATTGGCTAAGAGGAGAGCAGTTGCTGGTAAATGTCATAGCTGGCCTTGTCAAAGCAAACGAATATAACCTCCTGGACGACTGTCGACTTAAACTGCCTAACCGTTTCAATTGCTACCAGTGCCGCCTCCTCTTTAGGGTAACCATAAATACCAGTGCTGATACCGGGAAAGGCGATAGAAGTCAGGTCAAGACTTCCCTGAAATATTGCCTTGAATCAAACCTTTTATAGTGCCCACCAAACCTATGACAAATAGAATCGGTGGATAATAGTAAATATACCCGGCCTGCCAGCCTATTACAAACCAAACTACGGCAATGCCCATCATGGCCAGACCACCAAGAACACCTTTTTGTAAACCCTTTTTTTCTGGTTCAAACAGGCCGCCTCCACCATCGCTCTCTTCTACTTCCTTATCGCGGTTTTTGTAATATTCGATTTGCGCCTGATCAGCATTGAAGTCGGGGCATTGGTCTTCAAACTCCGGTTTGGCATCAGTGAGCCCGCACACTATTCCGGATTGGTCACTCATTTTTCGATTAGTGCAGATTTTGCAGTAATTAAGTCTTTCTTCAAGTGTCATTTATAAGGTTGATTTTTAATTAAAAAGTCTACCGATGATGAATCATGGTAAATAGAAATCTCTTTTTAAATGATCAGGTTTCAAACGCAAAAGAGGATTATCCGACAAGACTAGGTCTCCAGTCGATAAAGCAAATCTGTGAATCGATAAAATTTTTTATTGCCTCGTAACTTACTGTGTGTCAGCAAAAAAAAAGAGTTTGATGAGCTTTGGTTCTTTTTTCGGGAAATTTGCCACACAATAAAAACTAATTCTCTAGTTATCCTTATAGGCTCGCTTAATTTTTTAAATTGGTAAAGCCAGTTCCAATCGTTCTATCCAAATCGCTCTGCAAATGCAACCGTCTCAATCTTTGCGCACATTAGCGCTCTTTCTGCTCGTCCTACTTTATGCCTGTTCTCAGGAAAAACAACCTATTTCTGAACTCGACCAACAAGCCGATGAATCTTTTTCAGAATACATTTCGGCCTATTCTACAGGCAAGCTTTCCAGCCGTTCTCCCATCACAGTGCAACTGGCCGATACCGTTGCTACCGGTAAACGAAATGCAGTGGATCCTACCAGTTTATTTTCATTCGAACCGGCCATTCGCGGCAAAGCCACCTGGGTTACCAATCGGCTGATAGAATTTGTGCCAGACAAGGCCCTGGCTTCTGGTCAGGAATACAGAGGTAGACTCAAATTAGCGAGCCTGGTAGCCGTGGAAGAAGGCAAAGAAACCTTCGGTTTTGGCTTTCGGGTGATCAATCAAAACTACGATGTGGAAATAGAAGGCCTGGTGTATGAAAGGGCAGTAGCCGGAGGGCAGCAACTGAGAGGGCAGTTTGTCACTGCTGATTATGCTGACACCCTGCAGATTGTCAAGGCCATCAACTTCAGTCAAACGGGGTCTGAACTCGATGTCGATTGGGAGTTTGACCAAAGTGGCGGACGCAAGCACCGCTTTGTGGTCACTGGTGTAGAAAGAAAGGAAGATGCATCTGAGGTGAGCTTCAATGTAGATGGCCGCAGCATGGGCGTTTCCCGCAGCCAACGCGGTACGGTGCAGGTGCCCGCCATCAACGATTTTAAGGTGCTCAATACCCGAGTGGTCAGGCAAGGCACTCCCTACGTGTTGATCCGTTTTAGCGACCCCATCAAAGAAGGACAAAACCTCAATGGCCTCATCACCATAGGTGATCAAAAAAACCTGCGTTTTGATGTGAATGAAAATGAGGTGAAAGCCTACATCAGCCAGATAAATGGTCGCTCACAAATACTCAGTGTTTTCAATGGCGTTCGCAACTTTCAAAATGTACAACTGAAGAAGGGTTTTAATCGAATGATCAGCTTTGCTCAGACTAAACCGGAAGTACGGTTGGTGGGCAAAGGCACCATTCTACCCAATACCAAAGGACTCATTTTCCCTTTTGAGGCCATCAGCCTTTCGGCAGTAGACGTGAGTGTGGTTAAGGTTTATGAGAAAAATGTATTCCAGTTTTTGCAGGTCAACAATCTGGATGGCAATAGCGAATTGCGCAGAGTAGGAAAGCCTGTGGCCAAACGCAGGGTAGAACTGGATGAGTCGGCCTTACTGGACCTGAGCAAGTGGAACCGCTTCCATCTGGATCTCTCTGAAATGATGGAGACTGAGCCAGGTGCGATTTATCAGATAAGGCTCAGTTATAGAAAAGAATATTCGCTGTATGGCTGCCCGGAAACTGATGAGCCAGATGAAACAGGACTCACCGGAGGTATTCCGGAAGATGATTGGGCTGCCTATGATGCTGACGATTATAACTATAGTTATGAGGGCTCATACTATCCGCGAAACTACCGCTGGGAAGACCGCGACAATCCCTGCACTGACTCATACTATGCTCGATCGAGAACAGTGAAGCGCAATGTTATGGCCTCAGACCTGGGCATCATTGCCAAGGTGGGCAACAATCGCAGACTGAATGCCTACATCACCGATCTACTTACCACCGAACCCCTTTCTGGAGTTGAGGTAGAAATATATGACTACCAGCAAGAACTGCTGGAAACCATCACTACAGACAATCAGGGCATGGCCGACATTGACCTGCTCAGGAAGCCTTATTTGCTGGTGGCCAAGAGAGGTGGCGAGCATGGCTACTTGAAACTGGACGATGGCTCATCCTTGTCTATGAGTAATTTCAATATTGGCGGTGCCAGGGTAAAAAGAGGGCTAAAAGGCTTTATTTATGGCGAAAGAGGCGTCTGGAGACCTGGAGATGACATTCACCTGGACTTCATTCTCGAAGACAAAGACAACAACCTGCCAGAGAATCACCCGGTAGTTTTTGAACTGGTAGATCCATCAGGAGCGACAAAAGACAGAATCGTTCGCAATGGCGCCATGGACGGTTTCTACAGCTTCCCCACAAAGACCAAAGATACTGACCCAACAGGTAACTGGATGGCCCGCGTGACCGTAGGAGGTGCCGAATTCACCAAGCGCATCAAAGTAGAAACGGTGAAACCCAACCGCCTTCGCATCGACCTCGACTTTGGTCAGGAGCGCATTCTGGCTGGTACAGGAGCAGTAAGTGGTGACCTTAATGTGGAATGGCTCACAGGCGCCACAGCCCGTAATTTGAAAGCCGAATTCGATATGTACTTAACCCCCACAACTACGCGCTTCGAAGACTTTCCCAGCTTCAGTTTCGATGACAGGTCCAAACGTTTCTATACCGAGACCAATAGGGTGTTTGAAGGACGGGTGGATAATGATGGTTTTGCCAAGGTGACAGTAGGCCTGGGTAAACAAACTGAAGCTCCAGGAGCACTGAGGGCTGTTTTTAGCGGAAAAGTATATGAGCCCGGAGGTGATTTTAGTATCGACCAGTTCAGCATTCCCTTTTACCCATACACGCATTTTGTAGGCGTGAAAAAACCGGAAGGTGACAGGCGTGGCCAACTCGTAACCGATAAAAACCACACCATGGACATTGTTTCTGTAGATGTTGAGGGCAATCCGGTAGATCGTGCCAATTTAAGCTTTGAGGTTTACAAAATTGGCTGGCGCTGGTGGTGGGACCGCAGCAGCGATAACATAGCCAACTATGTAGGACGAAATTATCAGTCACCTTATATGCGCAAGACAGTACGCACTGTCAATGGCAGGGGTACTGTGCAAGTGAACATCCCTGACAACGATTGGGGGCGCTACTACATACGCGTTATCGATAAGAATTCGGGTCACTCAGCCGGTTCAGTGGTCTACTTCGACTGGCCTGGCTGGGCACAAGATGTCAACCGTCCTGGTGGCGCTTCCCTATTGGCCTTCTCTACCGATAAGGAGGACTATAACCTTGGAGAGACTGCCAAAGTGCAGATTCCCGGTGCCGACAATGGCCGTGCCCTGGTGAGCATCGAAAATGGAAGCAAAGTAGTAGCCTCTTATTGGGTAGAAACGGAAGCGGGCCAAACCGAGTTTGAGTTTGAACTGACTGAAGACATGGTGCCCAATGCCTATGTGCATACCACCCTGGTGCAACCACATTCCCAAACGGTCAACGACTTGCCCATGAGGCTCTATGGCGTGGTGCCCATCAATGTAAGTGACCCAAATACCAAACTCTCACCAGAGGTTCTCACCGCTGAGGTTTTTGAACCAGAATCGGAAGTGGAAATACAGGTGAAAGAGCAAAACGGTCGTGCCATGACCTATACAGTGGCTGTGGTGGATGAGGGCCTGCTGGACATCACCCGATTTAAAACACCCGCGCCCTGGGGTACTTTTTATGCTCGCCAGGCACTGGGTGTGAAGACCTGGGACCTGTACGATGATGTGAGTGGTGCCCTGAATGGCGACCTCACCCGTCTGCTGGCCATAGGTGGAGATGGCTCCGGGGCCAAGCCAGAGAAATCAAAAGCCAATAGATTTAAGCCTGTAGTAAAACACTTGGGCCCATTCAGACTGGAAGCAGGGGAAACCGCCACGCACAAATTTGACATGCCCAACTATATAGGCTCGGTACGCACCATGGTGGTGGCTGCCAAAGAAGGAGCCTATGGCAACACTGAAAAAGCTACTCCGGTAAGGAGGCCACTGATGGTGTTGGGTACGCTCCCCAGGGTCATTGGTCCGGGAGAAAAAGTAAAACTGCCAGTAAACGTTTTTGTGCTCGATGAAAAGATCAAGGATGTAAAAGTGACAGTGCAGGGTAACCAACTCTTGCAAAACCAGGGGGCATCCACAAGTCAAATGACTTTTGAAGGTATAGGAGATCAGATCATCGATTTTGACTTTGAAGTAGGTCAGGAATTGGGTGTAGGCAAAGTGCAGATAGTGGCCGAGTCGGGTGGCGAAAGAGCCACTTTTGATGTGGAGATACAGGTACGCACGCCCAACCCGGAAATGACAGATGTGGAAGCGGTGATACTGGAGGCAGGCGAATCCTGGAATAAGACTTTTGATCAAGTGGGAATGGCTGGTACCAATGAGGTTAGGCTGGAATTGTCGGTCATTCCCCCCATTAACCTGGGCAAAAGGCTCAATTACCTTATGCGCTATCCGCATGGTTGTATTGAGCAGACCACTTCTTCCGTATTCCCTCAACTTTTCCTGGCCGACATCATGGAGCTGGATCAAACGAGGATGGACGTAATAGAACGAAACATCAAGGCCGGTATTGATCGCATCAGCACCTTCCAAACCGATGAAGGCGGGTTTGCCTACTGGCCGGGTCGTAGTGACGATAACGATTGGGGTACCAATTATGGGGGGCACTTCCTGCTGGAAGCCCGAGACAAGGGTTATGCCATTCCCTCCCAATTGATCAATGACTGGAAAGCCTACCAAAGCCGAAGGGCCAGAGATTGGGCACGCGCCAACCGCTACAATGACGACCTGGTTCAGGCTTATCGACTGTATACCCTGGCCAAAATGGGTGCCCCTGAAACCGGTGCTATGAATCGCCTGCGAGAAGACACCAAACTGTCTTTGGATGCAAAATGGCGGCTGGCTGCTGCTTATGCCCTCACAGGTCGCATCAATGTTGCCCAGGACCTGGTGTCTGAACTGCCCACTGAGACCGCCCGTAGAAACCGCTATCACTACTATGGCTCGGTGGTGAGAGACAATGCCATGATTCTGGAGGCTCTGAGTCTGATGGACATGCGCAAAGAAGGCCTGACGCTGCTTAAGTCTGTTTCAGACAGGCTGAGCGAAGACCGCTGGATGAGCACCCAAACCACCGCTTATGCACTACTGTCAGTGATCAAGTTTGCAGGAGTAGGCTCACAATCTACCGGCCTGGAAGCTGATTATGCCTTGAATGGCGGAGCCTCTGAATCGATGACCACGGCTAAGCCTATCAAAGAAATCTTTGTGCCAGTGACTGGTGCCGAAGCCGGAAAAATCAGCCTGACGAATAAAAGCGAAGGAGTGCTCTTTGCCCGATTGATTAAAACAGGTGTGCCTTTGGCAGGGAACGAAACCAGTGCGGCCAATGGCATGAGGCTGAATGTACTTTATACCGACCGTGATGGCAACGCGATACAACCTGATCGACTGAGCCAGGGTACCGATTTCTTTGCTGAGATCACTGTGTATAATACAGGCACTAAGGGCGTGTACAGAGACCTGGCATTGAGTCAGATTTTCCCTTCTGGCTGGGAGATTTTGAACGAACGCCTCAACGACCTGCCGGGCACAACCGATACTCGCAATTACGATTACAAAGACATCAGAGATGATAGGGTCTATACCTACTTCAATCTGAATCCGAACCAGCGTAAAACCTTCAAAGTAGCGCTGAATGCAACTTACTCTGGCCGCTATTACTTACCGGGTGTCAATGTAGAAGCCATGTATGACAATACCATCAATGCCCGCAATGCTGGCAAATGGGTAGAGGTTTTGAGAGTAGACTAAGTATAGATCAGTGATTAAAAGGATTGTCAAATATCGCTATTACCTCCTGGTCCTGTTTTCAGGGCTGGGTATCTGGTATTATTTCAGCTTGCCCAAGGTGCTGTTTGACGATCCCTATGCCACCTTATTGAACGCGGAAAATGGACAGATGCTCTCTGCCAGAATTGCCAACGATGGGCAATGGCGCTTTCCTTTGTCCACCAGCATTCCCGACAAATACGAAAAAGCCCTGATCACTTTTGAAGACAAAAATTTCTTCAATCACCCTGGTGTAGATGTACTGGCCATGGGCAGGGCCATGCAGCAAAACCTGAAGAGTGGCCGGGTAGTGAGTGGAGGTAGCACCATCAGCATGCAGGTGATCAGGCTGTACCGGAAGGGAAAAAGTAGAACGATTTGGGAAAAACTGGTAGAATCAGTTTTGGCTACGCGACTTGAATTGCGGTATAGCAAGCAAGAAATCCTGAACCTATATGCCACTCATGCACCCTTTGGAGGCAATACGGTGGGGCTGGATGCTGCAGCCTGGCGTTATTTTGGCAGGGAAGCCATGAAGCTTTCCTGGGCTGAAGCGGCACTGCTGGCGGTCTTGCCCAATCAACCAAGCTTACTGTATCCGGGTAGAAATAATGATCAACTGAAGGCCAAACGAAACCGACTGCTCGACAGGTTGTATGAACTTGGGCATTTTGATGAAATGTCGCTTGCTCTGGCCAAAGATGAGCCTTTACCGCCCGGCCCTGGCAGATTGCCAACACTAGCCAGCCACCTGCTCGACCGTGGAGTGGCAGAGGGTAAAGGAGGACAGAAATTGGCTACAACACTGGACTATCACTTGCAGAAACGAGTGAATCGAGTGGTGAATGCGCATTCTCAATTGCTACGTACTGATGGTATTTACAATGCAGCCGCTCTGGTACTCGACATTGAAAATGGTGAGGTACTGGCCTATACTGGCAACGCACCGGGTGCAGGCCGCGACCATGCCGAACATGTTGACGTAATCACTGCACGAAGAAGTACAGGCAGCCTGTTAAAACCCATGCTCTATGCTGCTGCACTGGACGATGGACTGATATTGCCCCATTCTCTCATTCCGGATGTACCCATGTATTTCGGCAGTTTTGTGCCCAAAAACTACTCCAATACTTTCGATGGGGCAGTACAGGCACATACCGCCTTGTCCCGATCGCTTAACATACCGGCAGTATATACCCTGAAAGAGTACGGTTACCCGCGTTTTCACCAAAAACTCAGAGACATGGGCATGTCATCACTGACTCAATCGGCTGACCATTATGGACTGAGCCTGATCCTGGGTGGAGCAGAGAGCAGCCTTTGGGACATGGCCAATATTTACGCAGGCATGGCCAGAACCCTGAACCAATACTACCCCAGCAGCCAAAATCCTTATGGAGATCCGCTCTACGAAAAAGCGAGCTATTTGAAAGATGGTAATGAAGGGCAAAAATCTCAGTCTGCTGAATCGAAAATGCGGCTAAGTGCTGCGGGCATTTGGTTTGCCTTTGAGGCCATGCAGGAGCTTTACCGACCCGCTGAAGACGCCTCCTGGAAACTGTACAGCAGCTCAAGAAAGATTGCCTGGAAAACAGGTACCAGCTTCGGCTATCGCGATGGTTGGGCCATTGGCCTTACACCAGAACATGTGGTGGCCGTATGGGTGGGCAATGCCGATGGAGAGGGCAGACCCGGCCTCACAGGCATCAAAGCAGCTGCACCCATCATGTTCGATATTTTCGACCTGCTGCCAGAAAGCGATTGGTTTATGGAACCATCCAGGGAAATGACATTGACAGCGGTAGACCGGCAAAGTGGTTATCTGGCTTCCCCCTACAGTGTAGAAGTAGATACCCTGCTCATTCCCAAAACAGGTTTGAGAACCCTTGCCAGTCCTTTTCACCAGCGTGTGCATCTTGACGCGCAACAGCAATACAGGGTCAATGCAGACTGTGAATCGCAGCGAGACCTTGTGGCGAAAAACTGGTTTGTATTGCCTCCAAAGCAGGCTTTCTATTACAAAAAAGTACACCCAACTTATAGAGAACTGCCGCCTTTGCGGTCAGATTGCTACAACCCGGGAGAGGGTAAAGCATTGATGGACATCCTCTACCCAGAGGTGAATGCATCCCTGTATTTGCCCCGTGAGCTGAATGGTGATACTGGTGCACTGGTCTTTGAAGTGGCCCATCGCAACCCTCGAAGTCAACTTCATTGGCACCTTGACGACCATTATTTGGGTACCACTTCCGGCAATCATCTACTAAGCCTGCAACCTAAACAAGGAGCCCATGTGCTTACCGTTACCGATGGGGAGGGCAATGTCTTGAAAAGGAATTTTAAGGTGTTGGCCAGAGAAGGGGAGTAGCTATTTTTTGAAATTCTTAATGCCCAGCCGAATCAATACATAAACGGCAATGGCAGCCATTAAAAATCCAGAGGAAAGCCCAATGTACCAAACCACAAGAAAGGTGTCCGATTCATCTTCAGGCACAGGGATATTACCCTTCAAAATGGCCCCTATCATGATGGATGAAAAGAAGAGGGCAAAGAACCACTGCAGTACCGCTAAGAATTTAAATTTCACGTTTAGGCCTTTTCTGCAAACTCCTTAAACTTCACCATAAAAGATTGCGACTGCTTTTTGAAGGCACCCGGCATCACAAAAGCCATGAACTTCATACCAAGGCCAGAGAATTTAAATTCAGAATGACTGACCCACTGAGTACTGTTATCGGTCACAGCTTTAAAATGGTTCTGCTGAATATTCACCGTTCCCTGCACATCATAAGTAGCCGAAAATTCTTCAGGCAGGTTGTTGGTGGTGATGGTCTCTACCATGTCCATTGTACGTTTGCCACGCAGAAAAACCATTTTACTCTTTGCGCCAGGTTTGCCAGGGTCCCCACTCAGGTGCTCAAAGCTCTGAAGGCCTTTCATCCATTTTTTCAGATTATCAGCATTGTCGAAAAGTTTAATCACCTTATCGATGGGCTGATTAATGGTGATCTCAGTAGTGTATTTCATTGGGTTTCAATCAGGTTGATCTAAACTAGTAATTCTCAAAGTATTAGTGTAACGAGACCACCAAATAGTTGTATGAGTTTTGAAAAGTCGGACCCCTCACCAAATTAGTATGCAAAACTAAGTCATACATGCTTGTTGATTGAAATCATCTGTGCAGGGCATGGTCTGCAACTCCACTTGAATATCTAGTTATTCTATCCGTTTTTGATACAACTGCTTAAGAGAAAAGAAGTGCATTGAGTAAGCTATAGTTACCAGGATGCCCGGCAGCCATACAAATGGAAATTCCGCGACAAGGTAATTCGCTGGTTCATTCATAAAGTACCGGAAAGAAACGGGAAAGGAGAGTATGGCAATAACCAGTATGTTGAGTAAAAGGGCCAGCCCGAAGAAGTTCCAGGCTACTACCCATTTGCGGATAGCAGCTCCCTTTTTCTGATATAAATAGCCCATAATAGGCCCGGTAATACCCACCAGTATATCGATATTTCGACCTTCAAAGGTCATTTGAACGGGTGTGATGCCCAATTCATGCTGATACCACAGCATCAACTCTACTACAATGCGAAAAGACTGTAAATAGAGCAACCAGTGGATGGGCATGGCCTTCAAAATACTTCTCAGCTGCTTTGAGCAGATGCTGAATATCAGTATGCTGATCATGGGCGGGAAGAGCACCAGCGTTATTTTAGGTGGCAAGGACTCGAAATCGGCTAAAACTCCTGTAAGAGCGAGGGCTGAAATGAATATGATCCATAGCGATAGTGCTAAGTAGAACCGTGTTTTGAAGCGTTTTTGGTCTGAATGGCTGAGTGAGCTGTTGCGAAGGCCATAGGCCAGCCCTCTGCCTATTAATACCAGGCAGATGGCACAGAGAATGAAATAGGCGGCTTTGATCAGGAGCATTGTTTTTTATTCAAAGTAAAGCGTCCCGACTGCAGTAGTCCATTACCAAAATTGCTATTCATAAACCATCTGACTTGGGTAAACCCCGGCCTGTTTGTGAAACATCCTGCTGACCGAGCTGGCATTGTCCATACCAATCATCGGGGCGATCTGTTCTAAAGTAAAACCTTTTTGATAGAGACTTATGCACTGTTCAAATCGCAATTGCTTCTGATACTGATAAGGAGTTTGCTTGAATAAGGCTTTGAACAGCCTTAAGAAGTGGAATTTGGACAAGCTACTCACTTGAGCCAATAGGTCCAGTGAAAGCGTTTCATGGTAATGTGCATGAATGAAATCGCGTGCAACATAAAGCCTCTGAGCAATTTCTACTTTAATGGCCCTCGACTTCAGTGGCATGGCTGCCATTCTCCTGACTTCCTCTGATTCTGCTCCCAGAACGGTGCAGAGTAGCTCAAATAGAAGTGTCTCTTCCTGTGCGGTTTCCACACACTTATCATAAGCAGAAATCAGTCTTTGTATGGCTTGGTTGTGGTGAGCAGTTCTGTGCCTGCTGTGCAAATTCAGATTGAATTCGGTTCCCCCAGTTTCAAAAGGATTGTCCAGAAGAAATTCAGAGCGTTGAGAAAGGGTATACACAGCACTGTTGAAGAAATGCTCGCCAAAGTGCACATTGAAGGTTTGGGTGCATGCTTTATTGTCGATCAATAAATCGTAATGCTGACCAGCATTGCTGAGTGCGTAGCACTGTTCGTTGATCTCTTGGCGTTTGCCATCCACGCATATTTCACTACTGCCTTTGAGGTTGAAAAACAGCGAAAATGGCCCTTTGATATCGTTCCGTTCTACGTGGCGAGTCTGGGTATTCAATACTACCGATGGCCAGCCTTTTTGCGCTAGGGGTATGCCACCTACGGCTTTTCGGTCATTGAAATCTTCCCTGATCTGTTTCTTAAGCCATTGTATGTCTGGGAATTGCTTGATCAGCATCGTCTAAAAAATCTTATTGAAGTTAACGTATGCTTTGCAAAAGAGGTGACGTCATGCCGGAAAAATTGACCTAGTATTTCGGGTTAAGTCCATTTTATCCGGTATCTGTGTTGAGGAGTCTTGTGCCGTTAAGTTCTTTGTAAAAAGAAGGAGCCGGCCCGTCAGCCAGCTCCTATACGAATAATGTCAACCTTATAATAATATAAATTATCCGTGTTCTTGAATGTCTTGATTCAAGGCCTACAGGCCTTGTATACCTGTTTGACCCCCAATGATGAGTTGAGGTTGTAATGAGAACGGAAGATTTTTGAAAAAGATGCGACCGTGCTCAAATTGAGCATCCAAAAACACGCCTGTGCAGGTATGTAAGCACTTGTTTTTCTTAGGCCTCCTCCGCTTTCAAACGGTCTTTGTAGAGCGCACGAAGCTTATTCAGCTTAGGATTAATAATTGCCTGACAGTAGCCCTGACTGGTGTTTTCATTGTAGTAATTCTGGTGAGCTCCTTCAGCTTTGTAATAAACACCAAGCCCTTTCACTTCGGTCACAATTGGATCATCAAAAAGATCACCCATTTCCTCAATAACCTCCAGAGCAGCTTTTTTCTCTTCTTCGTTTTGGAAGTAGATGCCAGAGCGATATTGTGTGCCCTGGTCATAAGCTTGTCGATTGAGTGTAGTAGGGTCATGTGTAGTCAGGTGAATGCGCAACAAGTCGGCATAACTGATCACCTTTGGGTCATAAGTCACCTTTATAACTTCGGCATGACCTGTTTTGCCACTACACACTTCGCGGTAAGTGGGGTTCTTAATCTGTCCACCGGTATAGCCCGACTCTACATGGCTCACACCTTCCAGTCTCTGAAATACTGCTTCAGTACACCAAAAACAGCCTCCGCCAAAAACGGCAGTACTTTCCCTGTCCGTCTCTAAAAGCTGCATTGATGCTGAGTTGATGCAATAGCGCAAGCCACTTGGCTCAGGTCCATCAGGGAAAACATGCCCCTGGTGGGCGTCACAGGTATTACACATCACTTCAACCCTCACCATGCCGTAGCTGGTGTCCTTTTCGTGTTTGATGGCGTTCTCTTTGACTGGTTGCCCAAAGCTGGGCCAGCCGGTGCCAGATTCAAATTTCACTCGCGAGTCGAACAGAGGAGTGCCACAGCAAACACAGCCGTAAAGGCCTGGCTCATGTCTTTCACAAAAAGCCCCTGTACCTGCTCTTTCAGTGCCCTTAAGGCGGGCAATCTGAAATTGCTCAGGCGTCAAAATTTCACGCCATTCATCTTCGGTTTTCTCAACTCTGCGGTCGGGAGCGGGGTTGCCATTATTGGCAAATTTCAATACGTCAATCCAGGTAAGCATAGATATAATTTGGCTTGTGAAAGAGCAACAAAATCGTCCGGCTAAAAGTTTAATCGGGCTCTAAAGATACTTGGCCAACTCCGCTTTCAAAAGGTCAGGCTCGCTGGGTCGGTAGCTGTCTTTGTCAACCAGCTTACCAGTCTTGTCATAAATCATGTACCGAGGTATAAACATGATGGACAAATCTTCTAATCCCTGAGAAGTACTGGCATTGGTAATGCGGTAATGCAGGCCCTGTTTGAGCTCGTGCTTCTCCATCGATTGTTTCCAGTCTACTGCTGTTTTGTCTGAAGAGATATATACATACACAATGGGCTGATCGATCAGGTCGGTCTGCAGTTGCTTGGAATAAGGCATTTCCCTGATACAAGGGCCACACCAACCAGCCCAGTAGTCTACATAAATTAACTTGCCTTCATGTTGTGCTACCAGTTCTTTCATTGAAAGCCTTTGACCAGCTGCACTTTCCAATAGGATGTCGTCTTCAATTTTGAATTCAATATTGTGTTTGCTCACCAGGTTTTGCACCATAATGCTGTCTTGAAAGTCATTTTTGAAGCGGTTGAGGTATTTGAGCCTGTCTTTGATAGAAAAGAAAGTACGCTGCCCAAGCATGTTGTCTATGGTTTGGTACTGGTAGATTTTCTTCTCCAGCGGACTCATAAATTCGGTAAACCTGATAGAGTCGTATCGCTGCAAATGATCTGGCGTTCTGGCGCCACTGCCACGGCCTTCACGACTGATCATTCTGTATTTACCTGTTAATCGTATAGCGACAGACCTGCTCAGGTATTGCCTGTAAGTCGCTGTGTAGAGCAGTGAGTCGTTGCGAGTGTGATCAGTATCGGGAAACCTCTTTTTAAAACCATCAACCACTTCATTCACATCAAGCAAGAGGGTATTGTCCTCTCCTTTGTAGTAGTTTCTGAAGTTCATTTGAGAGGTTTGGATGTCGCGAAACAAATTCTGTAATCTATACTCATAATGCCCTTTGGTGAGCATACCTGAAAAGTATAATGAGTCCAGTAACTCATATTGCCCCTCATATTCAGTTGAGAGGTCTCGGGCAGCCTCTTCTTCTACCCTTTTATAATACTCTTTAAAGGGCAGTCCTGACGCCTGATGACCCGACATTTTCAAAAATGGGTTTTGCATGCGTTTCATTGCAGTGAAATCCTTTAATGCCAAATTGTCCCTTACATACAGGCTGTAATTGGTCACAGAAGAGTCTTCTTCCCGGTTAATTATGCGTGCTATAGGCTTAATGCCATCATAGGTGAATTCTACTGAGTCGCCATTCTGAAATAGATAATTCAGGTCATCGATGCCTTTGTACATCAGTCTCACTTCCATGGCATCCCTTTTTGTGTCAATCACTACCGTGTCAGAGGCCGCTCCAATTTCAAAAGTGAGTCGCTTTTGAATGTACTGGTCATCAATGATCTGGATTTCATCGCCTTTGATCGTTCTGCCAAATCCACGCTTTCCTGTTTCAGGATTTTTGAAAGAACCATTTTCTACGGGTTCTTTGAATATCAAAACAATCCGGTTAGGTTGTTCCTTTTCCACTTGAAGTGTTTGTTCAGGTACTTGTTTTTGCTTCGAGCAAGAAAACAGGATAAGGAGCAGAAGAGGTAGTAGAAGCCGCATAACTAAAGTTAAAAAGAATATAACGAATTAATTAGTTATTGATCCATGTTTGAGGGACAAAAAATTTGGGGGGTTGATTACGGAAGCAAAATGGCGGGTACTACTGTAGTGGCTATTGCTGAATATGGGCGGGTTAAATTTCATGCATCGGCCAAAAAGCAAGATGCCGATCAGATGATTCTGGACCTGGCGAAAGGGCATCAGCCTGAACTCATCGCGATAGATGCTCCGCTGTCTTTACCAGGTGTCTATCAAAGTAAAGCAGCTTTTGATAATTATTTCTACAGAGCCTGTGATCGTGAGCTAAATGCCATGTCGCCCATGTTTTTGGGTGGCCTTACTGCAAGGGCCATGAAGCTGGCGGCTCAGTTGCCTGATACAAAATTCATAGAAGCCTACCCGGTATATTCCGGCAACCTGCTAGGACTTAAAGAGTGGGGCTATCGTAGTAAATCAGCTCAAATGGAAGGGTTGGCTGAAGAGTTAACCAAACTTACCGGCTGGGAAGTAGACAGTAAAGACCTCAGTTCACACCATATAGATGCTGTATTGGCACTGTATATTGCCCATCGCTTTATTACCGGAAAGGCAGAGTCAGCTGGAAAGCCAGAAGAAGGTTTGATATACTATTGAATGCTAAACCAAGCAGGCTTACTTCTCCGCCAGTTTTTCATTGATGTAGCTCACGGCCTGGCCAAGGGTTTGAAGTCTTTCTGCATCACTGTCAGGAATTCTGATCTCGAAAGTTTGCTCAAACTCCATTACAATCTCTGCATAATCCAGTGAGTCAATACCCAGGTCTTTAATGAAATTAGCGTCAAGTGTAGCCTCTGTGGGGGCTATCCCTATTTTCTCGACTAATATTTGGGTTACTTTTTCCTGAATGTCAGACATAGGAGGGGGTTGGTAAGATTTTCGGTCGGAAGATAGTCGTTTTAGATAAAATTTAAAACCGGAGGGTGAATTCCGTGCCTTCATTCATCACAGATTTGACACTTATGGCACCTCCATGTTTTCGCATAATCTGTTTTGACAGGCTTAGACCAATTCCCGACCCTTGCTTTTTAGTGGTAAAGAATGGGATAAAAATCTTGGCAAGTGCTTCTTCATCAATACCGCAGCCATTGTCACGAATGACAAGTGTAGGCCGGTTATATTCATTAATATAGGCCTTCACAATGATGAATTTGTCTCCAGTATTCTCTTCCAGGGCATGTACAGCATTTTGCAAAATGTTGATCAGCACCTGATCAATGAGCTCTTTGTCTATATTAAATTTAAGGTCTTTGGGCTCAATACTCAGGTTTAGCTGAATACCTTTTGCAGCCAACTCGTGCTTGAGTAAAATAAGAATGTGATCTAAAACCTTGGTCACCGGCTCTTCAGCCAACTTTGGCTCAGGTATGCGTGTCAGGTTCCGGAAGTCAGAAACAAAACGAATCAGACCCTCACTGCGCCTTTGTATGGTTTGAACGGCCAGGTGAATGTCGTCCAGATCCTCTGTGCTAAGTGGTTTGTCTTCTTCCAGGTGCTCAATCAGTTCACTGTCCACTGTAGCAGCTAGTGAAGAAATAGGCGTAACTGAATTCATGATCTCGTGCGTTAATACACGGATCAGGTTTTGCCAGGCATCCATTTCTTTCTCTTCCAGTTCCGACTGAATGTTTTGAATAGAAACCAGCTTGAACTCTTCGCCTCGAAGCACCAGCTCAATCACATAAATAGAGAGTTGTACACGGGAACCTTCCCTCGTAAATTCAATCAGGTCGCTGCCCCCGGTTTTAAGCTTCACCAGCGATTCTACCAGCTTTGGGCTCACATGACTCAATTCGAAAATGCTCGACACCGCATCTATTCCGATGAGCTTTTTAGCAGAACTGTTGATGATCTGGATTTCCCCTAGCTTGTTGAAGGTAATCAGGCCAATACCCACATGTTGTACTATGGTTCGGAAGTAATGATAATTGGCTTCCTTATCGGCTCTGATCTCTCTGAATTTTTTGATCACCTTATTAAACTCCGAATAAAGCTGGTCCATTGAAGAACCTCGGCCCTTGGTAGGGTAGGTGGTGGTAAAATCATCGTACTTGATAGAACTCAGGAAGCCGGCAATCTCCCGGTTGGTTTTGTCCAACAAACGCACCATCAGGTAAATCTGCAGCACAATGAGCATAACCAGGAAGAAAGTATTGACCGGATTGGGTGTTTCAAAGTACACATAGGCCAACAGCAGGATACTGATAACCAGCAGTAATACCCTGAAAACAATGATGAGCTTTAAGTTTTTAAAGCCCATGTTTTTCCAGTCGTCTGTAAAGGGAAGCTCGGGTCAATCCCAACTCTTTGGCAGCCTTAGAGATATTGCCTGAATGTTTATTGATGGCCTTGGTGATTACGTTCTTCTCTACCTCATCCAGATTGAAATTATCCACAGCATCAGTGCCGGAATCAACTTTTTGAACAAGGAAGAAGAAGTCATCCGGGCCCAGGTTGTTGCCTTCACTCATGATGATGGCCCGCTCAATGGCATGCTGCAATTCCCGGATATTACCAGGCCAGCCGTATTTCTGTAATTTCTTATAAGTAGAAGAGGCTACCTTTTTAGGAGGCTTGCGATACTTCTCGCAATAGACCTTTACAAAGTGGTCGGTCAATTGGTTGATGTCATCCTGTCGATCTCTTAGAGGGGGGAGTTGAATCTCCACTGTGTTAATACGATAGAGTAAATCCTGACGGAAAGTATTTTCAGATACCATCTCATATACCGGCATGTTGGTAGCACAAATCAGACGGATATCAATGGGCATACTTTTATTGGAGCCAATGCGAGTAACTTCCCTACGCTGAATGGCAGTAAGTAGTTTCGACTGCAGTGGCATGCCCAGGTTGCCTATCTCATCCAGAAACAGCGAACCACCATGTGCTATTTCAAATCTACCTGCACGGTCCTCCTTGGCATCGGTAAAGGCACCTTTTTTATGCCCAAAGAGCTCACTTTCAAATAGCGTTTCGGTAATGGCCCCCATGTCTACGCCCACAAAGACATTGTCTTTGCGCAGTGAACGCTGATGGATGGCCCGGGCTACCAGCTCTTTACCCGTTCCATTTTCCCCAAGTATCAGAACATTGGCATCAGTACCGGCTACCTTGTCTATAATAGAGAAGACATTCTTCATAGCAGGGCTATCGCCAATAATGTCTTTAAAAGGCTTGTTGATATCGGCCTCCAGCTGCTTTTTGGCATTTTTCAGCTTATCAACTTCTTTGTAAGACTCTTTCAGTTTAATGGCGGCCGACAATGTGCCTATGAGTTTTTCATTTTGCCAGGGCTTCAGCACAAAGTCAGTAGCACCCTCTTTGAGTGCCCGTACTGCCATCTCCACATCACCAAAAGCGGTGATAAGAATCACAACAGCCGAAGGGTCCGCTTCCAGGATTTGTTCCAGCCAATAAAAGCCTTCCTTGCCGCTGGTAATGTCCTTACTGAAGTTCATGTCCAACAGAATGACATCGTATGTCCCGTTGTTCATCAGGAAGGGTATCTTCTTTGGGTTTTTTTCTATGATTACCTCCTTCGCATGTTTTTTTAGAAGGAGTTTGGCCGCAATTAAT
>Ga0316204_10005408_pt1 | contig 21084 bp, 20 predicted proteins | sample 6monrhotite_MG_2_FD_205661 | JGI IMG/M metagenome (GOLD analysis project Ga0316204, IMG submission 205661) | Microbial mat bacterial communities from mineral coupon in-situ incubated in ocean water Damariscotta River, Maine, United States -... | ecosystem: Environmental > Aquatic > Marine >... | reverse complement strand
GCCGACGGTGATCTGCTCCGTGACGAGGAAGGTGTGCCGCTGAACGGGCAGACCGACGGCATCCTCATCACCAACACCGGCTGGATCACGCCGATCATTGCCGCGACCGCCGACGGGTGGCAGGTCTGGACTCCTTGCGGTCGCACCGCCGATCTCACCGAGGGCCGCGTGATCGAACACGCCGACTTCGTGATCGATCCGGGGCACGGCGGCAGCGAGCCCGGCGCCGTGGGGCCAGGCGGTCTGCGCGAAGCCGACCTCAATCTCGAAGTGGCGCTGAAGCTTCGCGACACCTTGGTGGGGGCGGGCTACTCGGTGATCATGACGCGACAAACCGACGTGCGGGTCCCGATCGTCACCCGAGGTGAGATCGCCCAAGCCCTCGATCCGATCGCGTTCATCTCGGTGCACTTCAACGCCGGCACCGACGCCGGGAGCCCCGAGCCGGGCACCGAGATGTTCCACCAGATCGAGTCGACGGAGTCGAGGCGTCTCGCCGGGCTCATGTACGAGGAAGTGTTCGGCCTGCTGGAGGAGTTCGACATCGACTGGGTGAGCCTCGGCGATGCCGGCGCGATGAGCCGTCCCAATCGTGAGGGGGGCGACTACTACGGTGTGCTGCGTCGCCCGGGCCCGGTCACGAGCGTGCTCGCCGAGTACGGCTACATCAGCAATCGGGCCGAGGAGGAGCTCTACTCCGACCCTGCAGTCCAGCAGCAGCTCGCGTCGGCCACCCTGCGGGCCATCGAACGGCTCCTCACCACCGATGACTCCGGCAGCGGTTTCACCATCGATCCGATCTTTCGTGGCTACGGGCCGTCCGGTGCAGGCCGAACCGACGACTGCGCCGACCCGAAGCTCCAGTGAGGCGCCCGCGGCGGGGTACCCGGCTGCTGGCCGGGATGCTGCTCCTGGCGTCGTGCGGGACCGGTGACCTCTCGCTGGAGAATGATCCGAGCGGCGAGTCCGCACCCGTCAGCGATACCGGTGTCGCCACCGGCGACGAAGGCGATGCCGCGCAGAGTTCGACATCCACCGTTCCGCTCGTGGACCGTCTGCCGACCCCCGGCATCGGTCTCGGCGTGCTCGAACTCGATGGCTACGCCGTCCCGATCCTCCAGCGGACCGTCGGTGGATGGGTGGTGCTGAGCCCGTGCGGCAATGAGGTGGAGGTGGCCGACGGGTTGGAACGCACGGGAGCCCATCTCGTTCTCGACCCGGGGCCGGAGGTGGCCCCCATTGCCCGGGCGATCGAGCGCCGCCTTGCTGCGTCCGGGGTGAACACCGTGCTGAGCCGGTGGGCGAATGTCTCGATCGACGCAACCACACGGGCCGCCTTGGTGGAGCCGAGCGGGGCCCATGTCTTCGTGACCCTGCGGTTGGTTGCCGGCAATGCTGCTGCAGCGGGTCCCGCCGAGGTCGCCGCCGTTCACCAGATCGACAGCGCCGAGAGCCAGCGACTTGGCGGGCTCCTGCACGCAAGTCTCACTGCAGCGATGAACGAACTCGCGCCGGTCTGGCCCACGCTCAATGAGCCCGGTGTCTATCCACTACTCAACCAGAGGGGCTCGGACTACTTCGTCGTCCTCCGTGAGACCACGGGCACGGCGGCCGTGGTCGTCGACATCCCCGGCCTCGGTGCGCCCGCGGTCACGGAGTTGCTGTCGACGGCGGATGGACAAGCGGCCATGGCCGACGCGGTCGCGGCGGCGATCGAACTCTTCCTCGGCTCCGAGGCTTCGGGGAACGGCTATATCGAACCCGCGGAGTTGGTCCGAGACGCGCCGACGGGCGGCGGGAGCGCCGAGTGCGATGACCCGCTGCTCCCGCCGCCCGTCGACGAGTAGTTCAGAGTCTCAGAACTGGGTCGGAGGAGCGTCGCCGTTGCCGCCGGCGGCCTGCATGTCCATGAATGAGCCGGCAACCATCACGCCGGAGGCGATCAGGCCGAGGATGAGGCCGATGCCGACGTCGCCGCGGAACAAGAAGCCCACGGTGACCAGGAGAGCGAAGCTGCTCAGGATGAAGTGAACCTGGTCGTGATTGAAGCCGAGCATGCGGTCGGGCATCGAGACGTTGCCGAAGTTGCTGGCCGCCACTCCACCGCCGATGATGACGCCGATCGCGGCACAGAAGATGCCGAGCAAACCGAAGCCGTCGACCTCCCACGCGTTGGCACCGACGGAGAATCCGCCTGCACTCACGCTGAACCAATCCAAGAATGTTGAGATGAAGAGCACTGCTCCACCGGCAATCAGCATGATGGTGCTGGGTTTTACGTTGTTGTTCATGATGTCCTCCCGCGACATTGGCGTCGTCCGCCACCGTAGTGGACCCGCCTCCTCGCCCGCGTGAACGCGCTGGTAGGTTCGCTGCGTGTCCGACGCAAGTAGCCCTCGCCGTGCCCTTCTGTCCGTGTTCGACAAGACCGGGGTGGTCGACCTCGCCCGCGGGCTCGATGGGCTCGGATGGGAGTTGATCTCTTCGGGTGGGACGGCCAAGGCCATCAGCGACGCCGGGATTCCCGTGGTCGATGTGGCCGACTACACGGGCTCGCCGATCATGCTCAGCCACCGTGTGGTCACCCTGCATCCGCGGATCCACGGTGGGATCCTCGCCAATCGCGATGACCCACAACACCACGCTGACTTGGCTGCCAACGACATCGACCCGATCGATCTCGTCGTCGGCAACCTGTATCCGTTCCGCGCCGAGCCGGGGATTGAGATGATCGACATCGGCGGCCCGACAATGGTTCGTGGAGCCGCCAAGAATCATGCGCACGTCGGGATCGTGGTCGACCCCGCCGACTATGACGGGGTCCTCGCTGAGCTTCGGCTGAACGGCTGGCTGAGTGATGCGTCCCGTCGCCGGCTCGCTCGCGCCGCGTTCGCCCACACTGCCGCCTATGACGCCGCGATCGTCGAGTGGCTCGACGCCACCGATGAGACTCCGACGGCGCTGCCCCCCACCGTGCACCTCGCGCTGGAGCGCACCGATGTGCTGCGCTACGGCGAGAACCCCCATCAGGCCGGCGCCCGCTACCGCCGAGTGGGCGAGCCGAGTATGTGGGACACCGTCGAACAGCACAGTGGGGTCGCCTTGAGCTATCTCAACTTGTTCGACGCCGACGCAGCGTGGCGCCTCGTCAATGATCTCGGCGAGGATCCCGCAGTCGCCATCATCAAGCATGCGAATCCGTGCGGGGCGGCGGTGGCCGACACGTTGGCTGCGGCCTACCAGCGAGCGTTCGACTGCGACACCCGCAGCGCGTTCGGTGGCATCGTGGCCGCCAATCAGATCATCGATCTCGACACCGTCGAAGCCATGGAGGATGCGGCGCAGGCCGATGTGGTCATCGCGCCCGGCTATGCCGATGGTGTCGTCGAGCGGCTGATCGCAAAGCGCAAGAACACGAGATTGCTCACGGCCGCGGCGCCTTCGCCGACGGCCAGCGAAGCCATCGAGCTTCGTCAGATCCATGGCGGGTTCCTGGTCCAGCAGGCGCATCACTTCAGCGCGATGCCGACGGATTGGCAGGTCGTCACCAAGCGCCGGCCGACCGAGCAGGAGTTGGCGGACGCTGCCTTTGCGTGGCGGATCTGTGGTCATGTCAACTCGAACGCGATCGTCCTCGCCAAGGACGGTGTGGCCTGGGGAATCGGTGCCGGACAACAGAACAGAGTGGAGTCGGGCGAGATCGCGGCCGCAAAGGCCGCCGGCCGAGCCGAGGGTGGCGCGTGTGCCAGCGATGCCTTCTACCCATTCCCAGATGGCATTCACGCCGCGGCCGACGCGGGTGCAGCCGTCATCGTGCAGCCTGGGGGTTCGGTCGGCGACGACAAGACGATCGCCGCCGCCGACGAGCGTGGTGTCGCCATGGTGTTCACCGGCGAGCGTCACTTCCTGCACTAGTCGCGAGTCAGAAGACCAATCATGAGCGAACCAAAATCGCAAGCGTGGGCCATGCATGTCCATGGGACCCGTCGTGGGGCCGCCTTCTACTCCGTGGTCCGCGTCCTGATCCGCCAGATCCTCACCCGGTGGCTGCGACTGAAGACAGCCGGGGCTGAACACCTCGCGATACCCGGCCCGGTGATCCTCGCTCCCGTTCACCGATCGAATCTCGATGCGCCGCTCGTGGCCGGCATCTCGATGCGTCGGGTCCGGGCCCTGGGCAAGGAGTCGCTGTTCGCATCGACGCCCGGGGCATGGGTCAACTCGGCCCTCGGAGCGATTCCGGTTCGGCGGGGAGAGGCCGACCGCGAAGCCATGCGTGCCGCCCGAGAGGTGATCAGCACCGGTGAGATGATGATCGTGTTCCCCGAGGGCACGCGGCAGTCGGGCCCGACGGTCGACGGCGTCTTCGACGGCACCGCCTACCTCGCCAACAAGACGAAGGCGCCGATCATCCCGATCGGCATCGCCGGTACCGAGGCCGCCATGGGGAGCGGGACGAAGGGCATCAAGCGTGTGCGATGCGCCATTGTCGTCGGCGAGCCGATCGAACCCCCGCACGGTCGGTTGAGTCGACCAGCACTCGCCGAGTTCAGCGCTGGTGTGACGATTGCGCTCCAAGCAGCCTTCGACGAGGCGCAGGAACTCGCCGGCTCCTGACGCGAAGCGTCGTCTGGCCCAGTGAGGCCCAGCTCAGGACGATACGATCGCCCGCATGGCTGAAAAGATCACGATGCAGGACGACGGCACACTTGCCGTTCCGGACAACCCCATCATCCCGTTCATCGAAGGTGACGGCACAGGGGTCGACATCTGGCCTGCGGCAAAATTGGTTCTCGACGCCGCCGCGGGCAAGTACGGCAAGACCATCGAGTGGATGGAAGTCCTCGCCGGCGAGAAGGCCTTCAACGAGACCGGCGACTGGTTGCCTCAGGAGACGATCGACAAGTTCGAGCAGTACCTGATCGGCATCAAGGGTCCGCTCACCACCCCGATCGGTGGCGGCTTCCGCAGTCTCAACGTCGCCATTCGCCAGATCATGGACCTGTACGTCTGCCTGCGCCCGGTGCGCTGGTTCACCGGTGTGCCATCGCCGGTGAAGGAACCACAGAACGTCGACATGGTGATCTTCCGCGAGAACACCGAGGACATCTACGCCGGTATGGAGGTCGAGGCGGGCACGCCCGAAGCGCTCAAGATGATCGAGCTCCTCCACGACCACTTCGGTTGGGAGATCAAGGAAGGCTCCGGTATCGGTGTGAAGCCGATCTCGAAGGGCGGATCGCAGCGTCTCCAGCGCGCCGCCATGGAGTACGCGGTCAAGCGGGGCCGCAAGCGTGTGCACTGGGTCCACAAGGGCAACATCATGAAGTTCACCGAGGGCGCGTTCCAGAAGTGGGGCTACGAGCTCGTGCGTGAGGAATTCAGCGAAGTGGCCGTGGGCTGGGAGGACTGTGGCGGCGATCCGGGCGACAAGATCCTCGTACAGGACGCCATCGCCGACATCGCCCTTCAGCAGGTGCTCACCCGCCCGAAGGAGTTCGACGTGATCGCCACGATGAACCTCAATGGTGACTATCTCTCCGACGCGCTGGCCGCGCAGGTCGGCGGCATCGGCATCGCGCCGGGTGCCAACATCAACTACGTCACCGGCCACGGCGTGTTCGAGGCCACCCACGGCACGGCGCCGAAGTACGCGGGCCAGGACAAGGTCAACCCGTCTTCAGTGCTGCTGTCGGGTGTCATGATGTTCGAGCATCTGGGTTGGCAGGACGCCGCGGACGACATCATCAACGCGGTCGAGGCGGCCATCGCCGACAAGGTCGTCACCTACGACTTCGCCCGTTTGATGGAGGGTGCCACCGAGGTCAAGTGCTCGGAGTTCGCCTCCGCCGTCGTCGACCGCCTATAGAGCACACTGGGGACAGACCCCAGTGTGCTTTAGGCAGACCCACAGGTTCGAACGTCTCGTGACCTTGGTCACTGGGCGCTTCGGACCCGAAAACGCGTCGGGGATGCGACAAGCGGCGCGGTAGCTTGATCCGATGTCCAGTCGGGGTGAGCAGATCGATCATGTCTGGTGGCGTGGCGGGCGTCTGATCATGCGATCGCTGCGGGCGCACCCCCGCCAGCACGCCACTGCCATGTCCGGCGCGGTGTTCTTCGTGTTCGCCTCGATCGGTGGGGCATGGGTGCTCGGACGAGTCACCGACGAGGTCGTCGTGGCCGCGTTCGACGATGGCACGATCGATCGGAGCGACATCTGGGCTGGGATCATCGCCATCGTGCTGGTCTCGCTCGCACGTGGGGTGGGAGTGATGGTTCGCCGCTGGTTCCTCGCCCAGGCCGAACTCCGGACGCAGCGCGACTGGCGGCGTGGGCTGGTTCATCACTACCTCGATGCGCCGCTTCGGTATCACCGCACCCGGCCGGCGGGCGAACTCCTGGCCCACGCGGACCTGGATCTCACCAACGCCACCATGGTGCTCAAGCCGCTGGCCTTCGCCATGAGTGTGATCCTGCTCGTCGTCGTCGCCTTGATCTCCCTCCTGATCATCCACCCGATCCTCGCCCTGATCGGAGCGGTCCTGTTCCCGACCCTCGTGGTGATGAGCCAGATCTACACCTCCCGAGTAGAGGAGCCGTCGGCCCGGGCGCAGCAGCGGGTCGGTGAGGTGTCGTCGGTGGCCCACGAGAGCTTCGAGGGTGCGCTGGTCGTCAAGACCCTCGGACGCGAGTCCGCGGAAGTCGCTCGCATGCGCGAAGCCTCGGCTCGCCTGCGCGACGAACGTGTTCGTGTCGGTCGTATGCGAGCCATGTTCGAACCGGCCATCGATGCGCTGCCGAACATCGGCATCATCGTCCTGCTCATGGTTGGGGCGGATCTCGTCTCCAACGGCGATGCCACGCCGGGTGACCTCGTGCTCGCCGCGACCCTCTTCGGTCTGCTCTCCACACCGCTTCGAGTCTTCGGCTTCTTCTTGGAGGAGATGCCGCGCTCGGTGGTGTCCTTGGAGCGTGTCGACCGGGCGATGGCCACTGCGGCCGAGGACCGGTCCGGTTCGAAGACGCTCCCGCCCGGCGCCCTCGGGTTGTCGGTCACCGACCTGGCCGTGATTCATGACGGTCATGAGGTCCTTTCCGGGGTCGACATCGAGATCGATCCTGGTGAGACGGTGGCGCTCGTCGGTGCCACCGGTTCGGGCAAGTCGACGATGGTCGAAGCGATCGCGGGCCTGCTCGACCGCTCGGCGGGCGACGTCCGTCTCGGCGGCGTTTCGCTCGACGATGTTTCGGCCGATGACTGGTCCGAGGCCGTCGCGTTGGCATTCCAGGACAGCTTCCTCTTCGCGGACTCCATCCGCGAGAACGTCAGCCTCGGGGTGGTCGACGACGGTCCCGCCCGCGCCGCCATCGCGACAGCACAGGCTGCCGGTTTCGTCGACCAACTCGACGGCGGCTTCGACGCGATCGTCGGTGAACGCGGCACCACCTTGTCGGGTGGTCAGCGCCAGCGGGTGGCGCTCGCTCGGGCCATTGCTCGCGAGCCCCGACTCCTCCTTCTCGACGACGCCACCTCGGCGGTCGACGCCACGGTCGAGGCCGACATCCTCAGTGGGCTGCGCCATGATCTCGATGTCACACTCATCGTTGTCGCCCACCGGATCTCGACGATCCTCCTCGCCGATCGGGTCGTGTATCTCGACGACGGCAAGGTGGTCGCGGTGGGGCGTCATGACGAGCTCCTCGAGCGTCCCGACTACAAGGCGCTGGTCACCGCCTACGAACAGGCGGACGTGGCATGAGCGCCGACAACGGATCCACGCCTGACGACGCGCCGCCCGAGGCCCGCAGCGCCGCATCATTGATCGATGACGACAGCGGTCCCGAGATCGGTGCCTGGCAAGTACTGCGCCGTGGCGTCGCCACCTCACCGGAGCTGAAGTCCGGGTTGTTCTTCACCGTCGCGCTGGCGGTCCTCGCCGCGGCCGGTCGCCTGGTCATCCCGATCCTCGTGCAGCAGATCCTCGACAAGGGGATCCTCGGCTCGGACGGCTACCAGGCCGGATTCGTCGGCAGGGCCGCCCTCGGCGCCCTTGCGGTGGTCGTGATCATCGCGATCGCGAGTCGGTCGGCCCTGATCCGCCTCGTCACGATGACCGAGACCGTGCTGCTCGAGCTTCGAGTTCGGGTCTTCGAGCACATCCACAAGCTGAGCCTCGCCGACCACTCCGAATCCCGACGCGGTGTGCTCGTCGCCCGGGTCACCTCAGACATCGAAACACTGGTTCGGTTCACCCAGTGGGGGATGATCAGCTGGATCATCGACACGGCCATCATCGTCGGCACCATCGCCGTGATGCTCGTCTACAGCTGGCAACTCACCCTCATCGCGCTCGCCGTTCATCTGCCGCTGATCCCGTTCCTGCGCTGGGTGCAATCCCGGCAGTTCGTCGCCTACGGGTTGGTCCGCACCCGGGTGGCCGAGACCCTCGGCCATGTCTCCGAGGCCGTCACCGGCGCTCCGGTCATTCGGGCCTACGGCTACGACGAGGTCGTGCGCGAACGCCTCGACGACTCGATCGATCGTCAGTACGACCAGCAGCTGAGGAGCCAGGTGTGGTTTGCCTGCCTGCTCCCCGTCGTCGATTTCGTCTCCTCGGTCTCCCTCGCCGTCACGATGGGCATCGGCGTGTGGTGGCGAGCGGATCTTGGAATCGAGGTCGGCGAGTTGGTGGCGTTCATCTTCCTGGTCAACCTGCTCCTTCAGCCGATCACACAGCTCGGCGAGGTCCTCGATCAGACCCAGACCGCGCTGGCGGGGTGGTGGAAGATCCTGCGGGTGCTCGACGTGCCCATCGATGTTCAGGAGCCGGAGAACGGTGAGGAACTCCCGGCCGGGCCCTTGGGCATCGAGCTCGAGGCGGTTTCGTTCGCGTACCGCACCGGGCCGATGGTGTTGCGCGACATCAACCTCTCGATCCCACCGGAGACCGCGGTGGCCGTCGTGGGCGAGACGGGCTCGGGCAAGACCACGACCGCCCGGCTGTTCACGCGCCTCGCCGACCCGAGCGGCGGCATCGTCAGGGTCGGCGGCGTGGACCTTCGTACGGTGTCGCCCGAATCGCGGCACCGATCGATCCGGATGGTGCCGCAGGACGGCTTCCTGTTCGACACGTCGATCCGCGACAACATCTGCTTCGGTCGCCCCGACGCGGCCGGGGCCGACGCCGAACAGGCGATCGACGAGCTCGGGCTGCGTGAGTGGGTCGACTCGCTTCCTGACGGTCTCGACACCATCGTCGGTGAACGGGGCGGGCGCCTTTCCGTCGGGGAGCGCCAATTGGTCGCGCTGGCCCGCGCCCAGGTCGCCGACCCTGGATTGCTCCTGCTCGACGAGGCCACGTCGTCCGTCGACCCCGAGACCGAGGAGGCGATCTCAGCCGCCCTCGGACGGCTGTCCGCGGGTCGCACCACGATCTCGATCGCGCATCGACTCTCGACGGCCGAACGGGCTGATCTCGTGCTCGTCTTCGACGCCGGCGAGCTGGTCCAGCAGGGTCCACATGCCGAACTCGTCGAGGTCCCCGGGATCTATCGCGGGCTCTACGAGTCGTGGATCGGCAACACCCGTTCGGATGCCGGCGCCTGATTCAGCCAGAGCTTTCCGATGATCAGCCCGAAGAGCACGAGCGCCACCGGCCCCAGCGGGCTCGCACCGAGAGATTCCTTGCTGAGCTGGATCAATCCGATCGCCCAGATCCCGATGCCGACGCGAACATCGATGAGCCGTCGGTCGAGCATCAGGAGAACGGCGAAGAGCATCAGGCCGGCGTCGTAGTAGATGGTGTGAAACCCGAGCATCGGTAACCCCGCTGCGGTGAGGGCAAACCGGCTTCCGAGATCCAGTCCGCGGGTCCACCAGAGCCACGAGAGCGCGAGCGCGATGCCGACGGAGACCACCCCGCTGACGATCATGGCGAGGATCGAGTCGACGCCGAGAACGGCGTGGAGGAACCCCATCGGCGCGATCTCGTTGACGGCGTTGACTTCGGCATCTGCCTCGAGCAGCGGCCGAACACCATCGATCCACGTCGAGAGCCAGCCCGGCCCGGCAATTGCCGCGTTGACGGCGAAGACGACGCCAGCGCCAATCCCGGCGGTGCCCACGGCGCGCCAGTGGCGGCCGAGGAAGAGCAACCCGAGCATCGGCAGTGCGTACTGCGGCCGGAAGAAGAGCAGAGCGATGGCCACGCCGGCCCAGGCCTCCCGATCATCGGCGAGGGCACGCCAGACGGCGGCGAGGAGCAGGAGCGTCAGCGCGGTGTTCTGACCGCCACTGGTACCGACGAAGATCGGATACGTCGTGGCAACGGCGCCGAGGATCAGCGAGAACCAGCGATCGAGGACACTGACCATGGGACGGATCAGGGTCAGCGCGCCGACGAGCGCAGCCACCATGAGGGCCGTGTGGATCACGTAGGCAGTCCGGTAGGGAACACCTGAGAACGCGGCGTAGGCGCCGGCGACGTATGGGGCGTACGGGTACATGATGAACCCCTCTTCACCGGCGAGCAGGTCTTGCTGCGCGGCGGCCTGGACGGCCGGGTCGTAGAGTCCGTCGACATTGCCGTCGGCGATGATCGTCCCTGCGGAGTAGAAGGCGGGGAAGTCGCCACCGACCCGGCCACTGGCGGTGTCGGAGCCGCTGCCGGCGGCGATCACGATCACGAAGGCAGCGGCGATCGTGATGAGGATCAGCCGGGGATAGAGCGTGAGACGCCGCTGCCAGGCCGCGTCGATGGTCATCATGGTCGCCACGGGTACCAATCGGCTGCGGCGCAGGACCTTTGAGCCAGGCGCTGTACGGCGGTGGGATGGTCGGTCGTGACCGATGAACCGATGCTGACATCGATCTCGATGCACCCGTCCTCGTCGAGTGTGAACAGGAGGGAGATGGCGGGGTGAGCCAGAGCCCGGAGGAGTTCACTGTCTCCCGAGCCGAACTCGAGCCTCTGGTGGTCTGTGGTGTCGCGAAAGCAGACGACGATCATCGGATCGGTGCCGCCGGAGGTCACCGCGGTGGAGCCTCGCTGGTAGCGTTGCGCCGTTCACCTGTCCGATATCGGAGAACCTCATGACCACCCCAGTTCGCGTCGCTGTCACCGGAGCCGCCGGCCAGATCGGCTACAGCCTCCTCTTCCGGATCGCCAGCGGATCGCTGCTCGGCCCCGACCAGCCGATCATCCTCCAGCTCCTCGAGATCCCACCCGCCATGGGCGCCCTCGAAGGGGTGGCGATGGAGCTCGACGACGGTGCCTTCCCGCTGCTCGCCGGCATCACCCAGAGCGATGATCCGAACAAGGCCTTCGAAGGCGCCAACATCGCCATGCTCGTCGGCTCCCGTCCGCGTTCGAAGGGCATGGAGCGAAAGGATCTGCTCGAGGCCAACGGCGCCATCTTCACCGTCCAGGGCAAGGCCATCAACGACAACGCGGCGGACGACATCAAGGTCCTCGTCGTAGGCAACCCGGCCAACACCAACTCGCTCATCGCCATGAACAACGCCCCGGACATCCCCGATGCCCGGTTCACCGCCATGACCCGTCTCGACCACAATCGGGCCAAGGCCCAGCTGTCACAGAAGGTCGGCGCCACGGTGAACGACATCACCAACATGACGATCTGGGGCAACCATTCGGCCACCCAGTACCCCGATCTCTTCCACTGCAACGTGAACGGCACCAATGCCGCCGCTGCCGTGGGCGATCAGGACTGGCTCGAGAACACCTTCATCCCCACGGTCCAGCAACGTGGCGCCGCCATCATCGAAGCCCGTGGGCTCTCCTCGGCCGCGTCCGCAGCGTCGGCGGCCGTCGACCATGTCCATGACTGGGTGCTCGGCACTCCCGAGGGTGATTGGGTCTCGATGGCGATCCCGTCCGACGGCAGCTATGGAGTGCCCGAAGGCCTGATGTCATCGTTCCCCGTGACCTGTTCCGGTGGCGAGTACTCGATCGTTCAGGGTCTCGAGATCGACGAGTTCTCCCAGGGGCGCATCGACGCCACGGTGGCCGAGCTTGCCGAAGAGCGCGACACCGTCCGCGAGCTCGGCCTGATCTGAGGGGTGCTCGTGGCATAGCCTCACGGCGTGCCCGAGTTGCCGGAAATCAAAGCGCACGCGGAGCGGGTCGCCGAGAAGCATCTCGGGGCCGAGCTCACCGCGCTGCGCGTACTGCACCTCACGGCGCTCAAGACCTACGCGCCACAGCCCAAGGAGACGTACGGGCAAATCCTGTCCGGCACCGGCTATCGCGGCAAGTACCTGATGATGCGATTCGGCGCCACCGTGGACGATCACTCGCACACGTACGTCCTGCATCTGATGCAGGGTGGGCGCCTACGACCTGATGCCAAGCGGGCCAAGAAGCCGCGCGGTGGCATGGCGCGGTGGGAGTTCGCCGACGGCGGCGCGCTCCAACTCACCGAGGCCGGCACGGAACACAAGGCCGGTGTCTGGCTCGTCGAGGGGGAACCCGCCGGCGAGCCGATCGGCCACCTCGGTCCCGACGCCGACACCATCTCGGTCGAGGTGTTGGCCGAGGCACTGCAGGCGGAGAACACGCGTGTCCATGGGTTCCTGCGTGATCAGCGCCGGATCGCCGGTATCGGGCGTCTCCTTTCGAACGAAATCCTGCATCGGGCGAAACTGTCGCCGTTTGCGATGACCACGAAGCTCGGCGATGACGACATCGCAACCCTCCATACGGCCATGTCCGAGGTCATCGACGAGCACGTCGCGTATGAGCGCACGCTCGACGACATCGGCAAGTCAGCCGATCGTCCGAACCATGTCCATCACCGGGTGGGCTTCCCGTGTGTGGTCTGCAATGACGAGGTTCGCTCGGTCGAGTATCGCCGGTACACCGTCGCCTACTGCGCCACGTGTCAGACCGGCGGCAAGATCCTGGCCGACAACACCACCAGCAAGTTCCTCAAGTAGCCCGCTCCGCCTAAAGCACACTGGGGACAGACCCCAATGTGCTTTAGGCGCCGAAGAGAGAGATCCTGGCGAGCGACTCGCGGGCGGCCATCAGTGCGACGAGATCGCCCCCGATCCGCAGTGTGCCGTCGAGAAAGGCGCGTTGAGCCGAAATCGAACCATCATGGATCCCGGCCGCGGTGGCCAGATCGCTGCGAAGGCGAACGTCGGCGGAGTCGGTCGCGCCTCTCGTGACACGGACGGTGCCCTCGCTGATCGTCGTGTGCCAGATGATCGGATCGCCGGACTCGACCGTCTGCTGCAGCGTGATGTTGATCATGGGATCGGCGCTTGTCTCGCTCGCCTGGGCAATCAGCGCAGCGAACCAGTCATCGGAGAGGAACTCGGCCACGTGGGAAGGCTACGGCGTCGCGCCCTAGCCTCGGCTCCTTGGACCAGAGTCGGGACACCGTTGCCACCATCGGATGGCGGATCACCGCCCGGCTCACCGACGCGGTCACGTTCGGGTGGCTCACCGCCTTCGTGCTGATCGAGATCGATCAGCGCCTCCTCGGTGGGGATCCCTGGGGTCTGGAGCGTGGTCGACCAGTGGTCGATTCGCCCCGCTCGTTCGTCCTCTTGTTGGTCCTGATCGGTTTGTACGAGGTGCTCCCGGTGGCCCTGCGAGGGGTCACTCTCGGCAAGCTCTTGATGGGACTGCGGGTGCGACGTCGTGGGGGTGGATCCGTGCCCTCACTCCTCGTCTTCGTTCGAGCGGTGCTGCTCTACTCGCCGCTGTTCCTCGGTGTATACGCGCTCCTGGGGTACCTCGTCCTCCTCCTCAGCGTTGCCGTCCCGCGCAGCGGCCAGGGCTTCCACGACCGAGTGGCGGGCACGATCGTCGTCGCCCTCCCGAGAGACGACCCATGATCGATCCGGCGCTGATCGACACTGCGGGCCCTCACCACGATGTCGTGGACCTGGTCGACATCGAATGGGTCGATGGGCGACTTCCGCTGGCCGGTGTGCTTCGAGTGGTCGTGCGGCCCGAGTCCCAGTCCACCTGGTTCCTGGCGACGGTGTGTCGTCACGGGGGCGACCCGGTGGTCGTGCTCGACTACGACCTCCCGTTGGTGACCCATGCGTTCGAGTTCCGTGCGCCGGGGATCTGGACCGACATCGTCTGTGAGGCGGAGGCTGAACGCTGGACGATCGGGCTCGAGGCCTTCGGGATCGCCGTCGACCCTGACGAGGTCGTCACCCCCGAAAGCGTCGGTGATCGCTTGCCTATCGGGTTCGACCTGGACGTCGAGACCACGAGTGCAGTCGACACCGATGGCGACGGGATCGTGCACGACGTCGCGGTGGCCGGCGAGGTGCTCGTCGGCAATGATGCCTTCGAGATCGATGCGACTGGTGTTCGCCGTCGCCGGTGGGATGGGCAACCTCCATCTCCATCGCTCACGTCTCCAACCCCCGGCATCGATGCCGTCGGCCATGTCGCGGTGCGGTGGCCTGGGCTTCCGTCACCTGAGGTTCGCGGGTGGGTGCTCGGCAATCGGCCCGGCTGGGTGGAGCTCTCGGGCCCGGGCTCTGGCTCCTGAGCGATCTGATCACACAATGGCTCGGACGTGCGATACGACCTGCCTGCGTCGCCCTAGCTCGATGTGGTCGACTGCTCCTCACGGCGGGAGATGTATTCGACTCCGGGTCCGAGTGGGTAGACGACGTCACGGTGGTGGACCATGCCGAGCCGCTTCATCACCCGGATCGACGCCACGTTCGGAACGTCGGCGCCGGCGATGATCGCTGTCACCGTGGGGCGGCGCTATGCGTCGTCGATGACGGTCCGGGCCATCAGCGTGGCCAGGCCTCGGTGCCAGGCGTCGGGGTGTAGTCCCCAGGAGATCTCGAGCTCGCCGTCGTTGTTGGTGGCATCGAGCAGTACGAAGCCGGGGAGATCGGCGGCGACCGCGGCCTCCAGTACGCAACCGGAGGAGGTGAAGGAGCTCTCAGCCGTCATGGCTGAAGCGTTCACCGACCCTTGCCACCGCCATCACCACGACAAACCCTACGACGGTGAGTGACACCGGGCCGAACCACTCGTCGCCGGCTGGCCAATCGAGGCCGGTGCCGTCGATCACCTCGGTTTCGTCCTCGCTGATCACGCCGACGCCGTTCGGCCACGGCCACAGCACCCGAAGCGAGCCGAGCATCAAGCCGACGAGTGCAGCCATGACGCGGTCGCCGTGGCGATCGAGCAGCCAACCGAGGAATGTCGAGAAGATGGCGAGGCCGATGATCGCTCCGATGCCGACGAGCGCGATGTCGGCGAACGCCCGGTCGTCGAGGGCGCCGATGACGGCGGCGTACATGCCGATCATCAACAAGATGAACGACCCGGAGATGCCAGGCAGGATCATGGCGCAGATGGCAAGCGCGCCGGCGCCGACGAACACCCCCGGGCTCGGGTCGGCGATCGGGCCGGACTGATAGCCGAGGAGAAAGAAGATGGCGACACCGACTACGAGCATGATCGCGAGGTGTTCGCTGGTTCGCCGATTGATGAGATCCCATCCGATCATCACCGAGGCGGCGACGAGCCCGAAGAACAGGCCCGCCATCTCCTCGGGATTGTCGTGCAACTGCGTCTCGATGATCGATGCCAGCGAGCCGACCGCGAGCAGGATGCCGATTGCAAGCGGGATCAGGAAGAAGAAGTCGAGCGCCATGACCCGTCGCCAGAAGCCCTTCAGATCGCCCCTGGCCAGAACGCCGAGCGCTCGAGCTCCGTCGCGGACCGAGTCGATCAGCTTCTGGTAGATCCCGAGGATCAAGGCGATGGTCCCGCCCGAGACACCGGGTACGACATCTGCAGCCCCCATCAGAAATCCGCGGACGACTTGGGCACCGATCTTGGGAAGCACGGATGCCGAGGGTACCGTCGCTGTCCATGACGAACGCGGCACACGACGCAGCGCGAGGGTCACGCATCCGGGTCGGCGAGATCGATCTCTGGGTCGATGTGGACGGTCCGGAAGGCGGCGATGCGGTCGTGTTGTTGGCCGGGGCCGACTCGCCGGGGTTCCGCTGGAGTCGGGCGCTGGTTGACCCATTGATCGCTGCGGGATACCGCGTCGTTCGTTTCGACCATCGGGACTGTGGGCGCTCGACCCGACTCGGTGCGTCCGATGCGTATCTCCTCGATGACCTGGCGGGCGATGTCGTCGGGCTGCTCGACGAACTCGGTATCGCCGCGGCTCACCTGATCGGTCGGTCGATGGGAGGCATGGTCGCCCAGGTGTTGGCGCTCGATCACGCCGCACGCGTCCGTTCGCTCAGCCTGTTCGGCACCTCGCCGGGGGTCGGCGATGATCGGCTTCCTGGCCCTGACGAGGACTTCGTCGAGAAGATGACCTATCGGCTGTTCGAGGGACCGCCGCACGACCCTGACGGGCAGGTGGTCTGGCTCGTGCAGTTGGCCGAGTTGATGAACGGCACCCTGTACCCCCTGAATCTCGAGACCGAGACGGGCTTGGCGCGAGTCGAGGTCGAGACGGGCTGGGCGGCCGAGACCGGCCACGGTGTGGCCGCCTTCTCGTCGCGGTCGCGGATGGACCGGTTGGCTGAAATCGTCGCGCCGACCCTCGTGGTCCACGGTTCGGCTGACGTCGTCCTCCCGATCGAGCATGGTCGCGAGCTGGCCCAGGGGATTCCGGGAGCGGTGTACATCGAAGTCGACGGCCTCGGCCACGAGGTCCCGGACGGACTCATCGATGACATGTGGCCGGTTCTCGAGCATCACCTGCGAGAAGCCTCGAACTGGCCCGCCGATACCTAAGACACACTGGGGTCTGTCCCCAGTGTGCTGTAGGCACGAACGCGAAACGAGACATCCCGGGGCGGGGATGCCTCGCTCGCGAAGGACGTTGTCGCCCGCTGGTGCTGGGTGAGGCTCGTCCATTGAGTGCTTCTCCGGCTGCCTCTCAGGCAGAGCGGGTGCGAGAAGTTCGTGGGACCGGTCTCGATCACTGAAGAGCGGTGCGTATGGCGTTGAGAGCAGACCCCGTTGGCCGGTTGGTCTGCGGTCGTCCGATGCCATCCCCCCTTCGGCCACCTGATTCGTGGCGTGAATTCACGGTCGCGCCGAACCTGTGAGAGGTCAAGGAAAACCTCTCACGGTGAGCAGAATCTGCGTATGAGCGACGCCGTCGGCGTCGCTCATACGCAGCTACTGAGAGGTGAGTGACCGGTTCTTGGTCTTCGACTTGACGTAGTCGCGGTTCATCATGGCGATGAAGTCGAGCGGCACTTCCTTGGGGCAGGCCTCATGGCATTCGCCATGGTTGGTGCATGCACCGAAGAAGTCCTCCATGGTCTCGACCATGCTCTCGGTGCGCTTCCACCGCTCGGGCTGACCTTGGGGCAGCACGTTGAGATGGGCGAGCTTGGCCGAGGTGAACAGCTGGGCCGCCGAGTTGGGGCAGGCCGCCACGCAGGCACCACAGCCGATGCAGGCAGCGGCGTCCATGGAGGTTTCGGCGACCTCTTTCGGGACCAGGATCTCGTTGGCCTCGGGAACCGTGCCCGTCGGGGCCGAGATGTATCCACCGGCTTCGACTATGCGGTCGAACGCACGACGATCGACCATGAGGTCCTTCAGCACCGGGAAGGACTGGGCCTTCCAGGGCTCGATGACGATCTCGTCGCCGTCGTTGAACTTGCGCATGTGGAGCTGGCACGTGGCCGTGGCTCGCTCGGGGCCGTGGGCCTGTCCGTTGATCATCACGCCACAGGTGCCACAAATGCCTTCGCGGCAGTCATGGGCGAACGTGACGGGCTCGACGTCATCTTCGATCAATCGCTCGTTGACGACGTCGAGCATCTCCAGGAATGACGCGTCCTCAGGAATCCCGGGGGCATCGATCTCGAGGAATGCACCACTGTCCTTCGGACCGTCCTGGCGCCAGATCTTCAGCTTGAGGTTCAGCATCTTGCTCATGATTCGGTCTCCCCGCTCACTTGTAGGAGCGCTGAGTGAGCGCCACGTTCTCGAAGGTCAGTTCTTCCTTGTGCATGGTCGGTTCGGCGTCCTCGCCGTTCCACTCCCACGCACCGACGTACGCGAAGTTCTCGTCGTCGCGCAATGCCTCACCCTCCGGCGTCTGCGATTCCTCGCGGAAATGGCCGCCGCAGCTCTCCCGGCGGTGGAGTGCGTCACGAACCTTGAGCTCGGCGAACTCCATGAAGTCGTCGACCCGGTTGACCTTCTCGAGCATCGTGTTGATGCCGTCGGGGCTGCCCAGGACTTTGACGTTCTTGCGGAACTCCTCGCGCAGGGCGGGGATCTCCGACAGCGCCTTCTGGAGGCCGGCCTCGTTGCGGGCCATGCCGCAGTACTCCCAGACGATCTTGCCGAGCTCACGGTGGTAGTGCTCGACCCCGTGCGTGCCACCGGTCTTGGACGTCCACTGCCGGGTGCGGTCGTTGTTCGACTGCACAGCTTCGGTGAACACCGGATCATCGGTCGGCACGGCGGAGTCGCCGAGCTTCGGAGCGAGGTAGTCGCCGATCGTGTAGGGAAGAACGAAGTAGCCGTCGGCCAGACCCTGCATCAGCGCCGACGCGCCGAGACGATTGGCGCCATGGTCGGAGAAGTTGGCTTCGCCGAGGGCGTAGAGGCCCGGCACCGTGGTCATCAGGTTGTAGTCGACCCAGAGGCCGCCCATCGTGTAGTGGGTGGCGGGGTAGATACGCATCGGCACGGTGTAGGGATCCTCACCGGTGATGCGCTCGTACATGTCGAAGAGGTTGCCGTACCGCTCCTTGACGGCTTCGACGCCGTCGCGAGCGATTGCTGCGGCGAAGTCGAGGTAGACGCCGTTCTTCAGATCGCCGACACCGCGGCCCTCGTCGACCACGGTCTTGGCGTTGCGGCTGGCGACGTCGCGCGGAACGAGGTTGCCGAACGACGGGTACTTCTCCTCGAGGTAGTAGTAGCGCTCGTCCTCGGGGATCTGGTCGGCAGAACGGCCTTCGTCCATGTCGCGGGGGACCCAGATGCGGCCGTCGTTGCGCAGCGACTCCGACATCAGGGTCAGCTTCGACTGGAACTCGTCGGCCGCCGGGATGCAGGTCGGGTGGATCTGCGTGTAACACGGGTTGGCGAACAGCGCGCCCTTGCGGTGCGCACGCCAGCTGGCCGAGACATTGCACATCATGGCGTTGGTCGACAGGTAGTAGACGTTGCCGTAGCCGCCGGTGGCGAGCACCACGGCATGACCGCTGTGGGCGCTGACTTCACCGGTGAGCATGTCGCGGGTGACGATGCCGACGGCCTCGCCGTCCTTCTTCACGACGTCGAGCACATCGGAGCGGTTGTACAGCGTGACCTTCCCTGCCGCGATCTGGGCCGCGAGCGCTTGGTAAGCGCCGATCAGCAGCTGCTGACCGGTCTGGCCACGAGCGTAGAAGGTGCGGCTTACCTGGGCCCCGCCGAATGAGCGGTTGGCGAGGAGTCCGCCGTACTCACGGGCAAACGGCACACCCTGCGCGGCGCACTGGTCGATGATGTCGACCGAAACCTGTGCCAGGCGGTGCACGTTGGCTTCCCGCGAGCGGTAGTCGCCGCCCTTGACCGTGTCGTAGAAGAGACGGTGAACGGAGTCGCCGTCGTTGCGGTAGTTCTTCGCCGCATTGATGCCACCCTGGGCGGCGATCGAGTGCGCCCGGCGGGGTGAGTCGTGGTACGTGAAGACCTTGACGTTGTAGCCGAGCTCGGCGAGCGAGGCGGCAGCCGATGCGCCCGCCAGGCCGGTGCCGACGACGATGACGTCGAACTTGCGCTTGTTGGCCGGGTTGACGAGCTTGACCGAGAACTTGTGGTTGTCCCACTTCTCCGCGATCGGGCCGTCAGGGATCTTGGCGTCGAGCGTGACCATCAGTGGTCCTCCTCAGTGTTGTCGCTCCCGGCTTCGCCGTGAGATTCGACGAACTCACCTGGGGTGTGGCCATCGATGTCGATCAGGCCCGTCTGCACTGCAATCGGGAAGCTCAGGTTTCCGACGAGGATGAGACCGGCGATGCCCGTGGCAAAGCCGCGGCGTAGGCTGTTGTAGGCGGGGTTGTTGATTCCGAGCGTCTGGAACATGGACCAGGCGCCGTGGAAGATGTGGATGGCGAGCGCCACGTTGGCGACGATGTAGAGGATCGCCACGGGCAGCGCGCTCATCGATGTGTAGACATTGTTGTAGACGTCGCCGCGGATCCAATCGTCGCTGAACCAGCCCCAAGTGAGGTCGGCCAGGTGGTACAGCACGTAGAGCAGGATGATCGGGCCGGTCCAGCGCATGGTGCGGCTGGCGAAGTTGACGGCGATGTAGTCGCGCTTGCCCACATAGCTCGAGTCGGCCTTGTGGCTGAGGCGGCTGAGTGAGACGGCCGAGTGGATGTGGGCGGCGAACATGCCGATGAGACCGAGTCGCATGACCCACAACAGGAAGGTGCGGGGCACGAGGTGGCCGCCGAGATCACGCAGCGCCTCTGCGTAATGATGGATCTGGGCCGGGCCCTCGTAGAGGTGCAGGTTGCCGATCATGTGGACCACGACGAAGCCGAGGAGTCCGATGCCCGTCAGGGCCATGACGTACTTCTTGCCGACAGCCGTCTGGTAGATGTTCAGCGGCCATGGCAGTTGCCGTGGACGTCGCCGAATCGGCGGGACCGAGTGGTCCGTGCCACTCGAGATGGTTTGCGCCATTGCGAAACAATCCTTGATTGAAGAGCCGCGTGCTCTCAGCTCGTGTTGAACGGCTTCAACGGTACTTGTCAGCTGGTTGTCCGACCTACTTCAGCCGACGGAAGTCCGATAGGTGTTCGCGACAGCGAGCTCATCGGTGATCAGTTCGAGGTCGAGTCGGAGCTCGCCAGGCGTGCTCGGCGGCGTGAATTCGAGCACGGCGATGAAGTCGCAGGTGTCGCCGGCGACGTCACCGCCCCATCGGGAGCGTTCCGTGCGGCCGTCGGGGAAGGTGACGGTGGCTCGGATCTCCGCGTCCGGTAATGGCTCGCGGAGGTCCGACACCGCATGGATCGCGACCGCATGGCGGGAGTCGGAGCGCACGACCGGGGGGAGTGGGTCGGCG
>Ga0316204_10005406_pt1 | contig 21095 bp, 14 predicted proteins | sample 6monrhotite_MG_2_FD_205661 | JGI IMG/M metagenome (GOLD analysis project Ga0316204, IMG submission 205661) | Microbial mat bacterial communities from mineral coupon in-situ incubated in ocean water Damariscotta River, Maine, United States -... | ecosystem: Environmental > Aquatic > Marine >... | reverse complement strand
AACCACTTTGTCGTTTAAGATGCGTGGATAAAGGCCGTGTAACTCCCAAGATTGGAAGAACGGCGACCAGTCAAAACGCTCAACTAACGTTTCTAGAGGGAAGTCTTCTAAGACTTTACTGCCTAAAAATGTTGGTTTAACAGGCGTGTAATCAGACCAGGCCTGATCGGGTAATGACGGGTTTTCACGCGCTTTATTAATTGGGATGCGGCGTACTTCTTTAGCACGCGCTTTACGCTCTTCACGCACAGTTTTATATTCCGCACGAATCTTGGCCGAAAAATCGCCTTTTAAATCTTGAGAGATTAAACTTTGTGCCACCCCAACCGCACGAGAGGCGTCTTTTACATAGACCACGGGGTGATCATATTGTGGTTCAATCTTAACGGCGGTATGGGCTTTAGAGGTGGTTGCACCACCAATCAGCAGCGGCAGATCCATATTGCGCTCTTTCATCAGTTTGGCGACATTGGCCATCTCCTCTAAAGAGGGGGTAATCAGCCCAGATAAACCAATGACATTCGCGCCTTGTTCAATCGCAGTATCTAAGATTTTTTCAGCGGGCACCATCACGCCAAGGTCAATCACTTCAAAGTTATTACACTGCAAGACGACGCCGACAATATTTTTACCAATGTCATGAACATCGCCTTTAACGGTGGCCATGACAATCTTACCTTGCACGCGAGTTGAGTCTTTTTCGGCCAGTAGGAAGGGGTCAAGATAGGCTACGGCACGTTTCATAACGCGAGCTGATTTAACCACCTGTGGTAGGAACATCTTTCCTGAACCAAATAGGTCGCCGACCACGTTCATGCCGTCCATTAAGGGGCCTTCAATGACGTTGATTGGCGCACCTAATTTAACGCGGGCTTCTTCGGTGTCCTCTTCAATAAAGTCGGTAATTCCTTTGACCAAAGCGTGCTCTAACCGTTTTTCTACACTGACTTCACGCCACGACAGGTCGGCCTCTTTAGAGGCGGCAGAGCCATCGCCTAAGAATTCCGCGGCAATCTCTAGTAAACGTTCGCCAGCGTCTTCATCTTTGTTCATGATGACATCTTCAACCGCAAGACGAAGTTTCTCTGGCAGGTCATCATAAATCGCCATTTGCCCAGCGTTAACGATCCCCATGTCCATGCCTTCTTTAATGGCGTGGTATAAAAACACTGAGTGAATGGCTTCGCGAACGGAGTTGTTGCCTCGGAATGAGAAAGAGACGTTAGAGACCCCACCAGAAATTTTAGCGTGCGGCAGATTGGCTTTAATCCAAGTGACGGCATTAATGAAATCTAAACCGTAGTTGTTATGTTCTTCAATCCCTGTGGCCACGGCAAAGATATTAGGGTCAAAAATAATGTCTTGCGGTAAAAAACCTACTTTCTCGGTTAAGACTTCATACGAGCGTTTACATATTTCGATTTTACGCGCCAAGGTATCGGCCTGACCATCTTCATCAAACGCCATCACAATGGCTGCGGCACCATACTTTTTAACCAATTTGGCATGGTGAATAAACGCTTCCTCGCCCTCTTTTAAAGAGATGGAGTTGACCACCCCTTTACCTTGAATGCATTTTAGTCCCGCTTCAACCGCTTCCCATTTAGAGGAGTCAATCATAATGGGCACACGAGACGCTTCGGGTTCTGAGGCCAGTAGGTTTAAGAAACGTGTCATACAGGCTTTGGCATCTAACATGCCTTCATCCATGTTGACGTCAATAATTTGCGCGCCATCCTCGACCTGCTTAACGGCAATATCAATGGCTTCTTCGTAGTTGTCTTCAATAATCAGGCGCTTGAATTTAGCAGAGCCGGTGACGTTGTTACGCTCACCGACATTCACAAAGAGTGAGCTCTCATCAATGTTCAGTGGTTCTAAACCAGATAAGCGACAAGCCGGTTGAATCTCTGGCAGGGAACGGCGTGGGTGTCTTTGAGCGGCTTCAGCCATGGCTTGAACATGGTCAGGCGTGGTGCCACAGCAGCCACCGATAATATTGATCCAACCTCTGCTTGCCCAGACGGCAATCTCTTCGGCCATCTCTTCTGGGGTTTCGTCATATTCACCAAACTCATTGGGTAGACCCGCATTGGGATGAATAGAGACATAAGTTTCACAGACGCGGCTTAACTCTTCAACGTATGGGCGCAACTCTTGTGGGCCTAAAGCGCAGTTTAAACCAACCGAAAGCGGTTCAGCATGCGCAACGGCATTGTAAAAGGCTTCGGTGGTTTGCCCAGATAAGGTTCGGCCAGAGGCATCGGTGATGGTACCTGACAGCATAATCGGTACTTCAGGAAAGGCGCCTATTTCACTCAGCACTTTGTTAGAAGCCTCGCTGCGATGCTCATTAACGCCATTGGTTAATTCCGCTTCTCGCTCAACTTCTGCCGTGTTCTGAGCGAAATATGCATCCTTTCTCTCTCGCCACGCTTCGCGTAACTCATCTTCAACCTCTTTAACGGCAAAAATAGCGGCTTTGGCATTTAAAGTATCAAAAATGGTTTCAATGAGAATGGTATCCACCCCGCCTTCCAGTAGAGCGTGGGTGGCTTGTTTAAAAGCGATGACCAATTCATCAAATGAGGTGTTACGAAAGCCTGGATCATTTACATCAGGAGAGATAGAAGCGGTTCGGTTGGTTGGCCCTAGGACACCCGTTACAAAACGGGGTCTACCATCTTCGGCTTCGGCAATATCACAGGCTTCACGCGCCACTTTTGCGGCTTGCAAATTGATCTCTGTGACATAGTCTTCCATGTCGTAATCGGCTTGCGCAATGGTGGTGGCATTGAAGGAGTTGGTCTCTAGAATGTCAGCCCCTTTGCGGAGGAATTCTAGGTGAATATCGCGAATAATGTCAGGTTTGGTAATGACAAGAATGTCGTTATTACCTTTGATGTCCATATGGTAATCCGCAAAACGCTCACCCCTAAAATCTTCTTCAGTGAGCTGCTGGTCTTGCACCATGGTTCCCATGGCACCATCAAGCACCAATACGCGTTCATTGAGTAGGGACTTTAAAGTGTTTAAACGTAGGGCGCGTTGCGTCATCTGAGAATCATCATTTTGAGTTAGAGCGGAGTATTTTAACGGAAAGCTCATAAAGTCTCAAAACTTTGGCTTGCAGTATTGCATTAAAACAGCCGAGCCTTTCGTTTGAAAGTGGGCAAGTTTGCGTCATCCAGAACGGCTGTTCGTGATCCTACTGATAAATGTTCTCTGGGATTTTGTTAATTGGCTCGGTTCATTGAAAATTCATCCTTAAAAACCTCGTTTTTTAGTAGAATATCTGGCTATATTTTTAATAGGCTGCTGCTTGTGTGTATTTTGAGCTGCCCTACCTTAACTTTTCTCAAGTAAAGAGACCTTCTAATGAAGCAGAAAATTGCGCAAATATTGACCGATGTTATTCAGCAACTAAAAGAGCAGGGTGTTATTCCTGAAGACTTAAGCCCAAGGGTTAACGTTGAAAATACACGCGATAAGGCGCATGGTGATTTTGCAACCAATTTAGCGATGATGTTGACTAAAGCCGCAGGTATGCCTCCGCGTGCATTAGCAGAAAAAATTGTGGAATTAGTCGCAGATGAACCCGTGGTTGAAAAAGTTGAAATTGCTGGGCCTGGCTTTATTAATTTCTTCGTTAACGATTCGGCTAAATTTGATGTTGTGAGCACGGTTTTAGAACTTGGCGATACGTTTGGTCGCTGTAATGTTGGCCAAGGTCGTTCCGTACTCGTTGAATTTGTCTCAGCCAACCCAACAGGGCCTTTGCATGTAGGACATGGTCGTGGCGCCGCTTATGGTGCCAGTGTCGCAAATTTATTAGATGTGGCAGGCTTTAAAGTCTCTAAAGAGTATTACGTCAATGACGCAGGACGCCAAATGGATATTTTGGCGACTTCGGTTTGGTTACGTTATTTATCGCTGCAAGGTGAAGAGGTTGCTTTTCCGAGTAATGGTTATAAAGGCGACTACATCTATGAAATCAGTGAAGGCTTGCAAGCGGAGTTTAGTGAAACCTTAAAAAGAACCGCGTTAGAAGTGTTTGCGGGCGTCACTCCTGATGAAGGGCAAGAGAACGGCGATAAAGAAAAGCATATTGACGACCTTATCGTTAAAGCGAAAAACTTATTAGGTGCCACGCATTATGAAGCGGTTTTTAGTGCCGCAGTGAATGCCATTTTGTCTGACATTAAAGAAGATCTAGCTGGATTTGGTGTCACATTTGATCAGTGGTTCTCAGAGCGTGCTTTGATGGATACCGGAGTCATTGATGCGACCATTGAGAAGCTACAAGCGGCCGATAAAATTTATGAGAAAGGCGGTGCGCTTTGGTTTAGATCAACCGATTATGGTGATGAGAAAGACCGTGTGGTAGTACGTGATAACGGGCTTAAGACCTATTTTGCATCGGATATTGCTTATCACTTCAATAAGCTAGAACGTGGTTTTGATCTTTTAATTGATATCTGGGGTTCTGATCATCATGGCTATGTGCCGCGTGTTAAAGCGGCTATGCAAGCGATGGATACCAACCCAGATGCATTAGAAGTCTTATTGGTACAGTTTGCAATTTTGTATCGTGGGGGCGAGAAACTAGCTATGTCAACGCGCAGTGGACAGTTTGTCACATTACGCGAACTGCGTGCTGAAGTGGGTCGTGATGCGGCGCGTTTCTTCTATGTGCAACGTAAGTCTGAACAGCATATGGATTTTGATTTGGATTTAGCGGTGTCTAAGTCAAATGAAAATCCAGTTTATTATATTCAATATGCCCACGCGCGTATCTGTCGCGTGTTAGCCCAAGCTGAAGAGCGCGGTTACACATTGGACTTACAAGCTGGGCTTGCCGCGCTAGGCTCTTTGGATAGTCCTCAGGAAATTCACATTGCCACTGAATTGGCTAAATATCCTGAGATTGTTGGGCGTGCGGCGCTTGTTTATGAACCGCATCAAATTGCCTATTACTTAAAAGATTTAGCGCATGCACTGCATTCGTACTACAACGCCAGTCAGTTTATTGTTGAGGATGATGAGGTTCGTCAGGCACGATTAACCTTAATCAGTTCGGTAAAACAGGTTTTGAAAAACGGTCTGGATATTATTGGTGTGTCCGCTCCAGAGAAAATGTAAATGGCACGTGATTACCGACATGGACGCGGACATAAGCAGGCTTTTCAACGAAAGTCTCAGCAAAGAGGGAGCCAGGAAAATGAAAAACGTTCCATCTCTTTTATTTGGGGTGCTGGATTTTTAGTCTCAGCCATTTTATTGGTTGGTTTTTTTGTCACGGAGCACTTTGTCTCTAAGGGAGCTAAGTCTTCTGAACAGGCAGGGTCAAATATTTTTCAGTCGGCTGTAGAGTTAAAACAAGCGACAGAAGCCTCCATTGATGAAGTTTCAAAGCAGTTGCAACCTAAACCGCAAGGGATGATGGTGACTGAGGTGGTGGTGCCTGAGTTGAATCAGGGTCGGGGAGAGCAAGATTCTGTTCCCTTAGCTCAAAGCCAATACTCTTTTTACCAAGGTTTAAGTCAAACTGAGGTGGTGGTTGAGGCTGAACAAATTTCAGTAGAATTAACTCAGCCTTATTACATTCAAGCAGGATCCTTTGGTTCTGAAGCTGTGGCTAAACAAGAAGTCAGTCGTTTAGCGAAACATGGTCAAGTGTTAGAGATTTCTGTTTTAAATAAAGGTAAGCGAACGTATTACCGATTAAGGGTAGGCCCTTTTACAGATCGCTTGATTTTAAATAAAAGACGTAATGAATTGAGAAAACTGGGGGTGGATACTTTATTGATCAGGGCACCTAAAACGGCTTTATGAGTTATTTGATGATCTAGAAGGCTACCCGCCCCGGTATTAAAAGCATTTACTCATTAAGCTGTGTTTCATCTACCACACAGTTTCGACCATTTTCTTTTGCGTGATAAAGTGCTTTGTCAGCCCTTTCAATAAAGGATTTTGCATCGTCTATCTCTGGCTTAAAAACGGAGATGCCAAATGAAGCCGTAATGGTTTTTAAAGCTTCATCTGAGTTTTTGCGTTTAAGATGCGCCACGGATATTGCTTGACGTATTTCTTCAGAACGACGTGTTGCCACCTCTAAACTAGAGTTGGCAATCAAGATAGCAAACTCTTCACCGCCGTAGCGGCAAATGGTTTCATTGACTTTTTTTCCTTTTTGCATAATGCCAGCAAAGTAGCGTAAGACACTGTCGCCTACTAGATGACCATAAGTATCATTGAAAAGTTTAAAGTGATCAATATCACTTAATACCAGGCATAGCGTGCCAGAATCCTCTTGTGCGTCCAGCATTAACTCTTCAATCGCCTGATTGAAAGCTTTTCGATTACCAATTTCAGTTAACTCGTCTTTCATCGCTTCCGCTCTGGCTTCAACGAGCTGTTTTCGAAGTTCACGAACAGCATCGGCATTATGGCTCATTTCATCTTGGAAAGCCTGAGAGCTTTCTTTCATTGAAGAGGCCGTGCTCAAGACGGTATTGGTAATACGTTTAATTTCTTCAGAGTTGAGATCAGGGTTGGATAGTTGACTGCTGCACTCATCTAATTCTTTGGTGTGATCCTCTAGTTTGTCACTCCAAGAATCCATTTTTTTAACCATCATTTCGATCAGGCGCCTAAAAGCACGATCAAACTCAGATGAGTTGTTGTCCTGTTCGATTAGGTAAGTATCGTACATGCGTTTGCCAAAACGGTCGTTGTAACCAAAAGGATCGTTTAGGACGACATCCATTTCTTGACGAAGTGCGGGAATGTTGCCTTTAAGATATTGATACCATACATAATAGTTTAAAGGGCTGGGATTGATCTCCTGCTCTTGAAAAATTTCCACAAGCGACGTAAGGATGCGGTTGGCTTTTTCAGGGGTATCTTTAACATCAACGATCATAATAACCAGGAACCTATACTAAAAAGAATGACGGTATATTTTATGAAAATAATTTTAACATGAAAAATACCCCATAATATTTAATATATTGGTAGCGGAGGGTATTGTAGGAAAAGGCTTTATTAAGCTTTATACAAGCCACCTTCTGGTGGAATAATCGGTGATAACGGAGTATAGTTTGGCTTGTTGTTTATACAAGGTAAGGAGTTTCTAAATGCTTAACCCAAGTCAGTTAGAAGAGATGGCAAAAAAAATAGCTGAAGCCATTCCTCAGGGAATGGGGGCAATGCCAAAGGGCTTAGAAGAGCAGGTGAAAGCAATTTTGTCTCGATCTTTTGAAAAAATGGATTTGGTGAGTCGTCAGGAGTTTGATATTCAGACGGGTGTTCTAGCAAAAACGCGTCAAAAACTAGAAGCGTTAGAGAAAGCAGTCTCTGAACTAGAAGCGAATAAAAAGTAGCCTTTCACTGATGGTTTATTAGGAACTTTATGAATCTTGCGGCCGTAACCAGTAGAGCATTGAATGGAATTGAATCTCCAGTTGTATCGGTAGAGGTTCATGCAAGCAATGGTCTGCCTTCGTTTTCCATTGTAGGTTTACCTGAAGCGTCGGTTAAAGAAAGTAGAGACCGGGTACGAAGTGCGATCTTAAGTTCTGGATTTCAATTACCACCGAAAAGAATTACCGTTAATTTAGCGCCAGCTGATTTACCTAAGTCAGGTGGACGTTATGATCTTTCGATAGCCGTCGGTATCTTGATCGCAACGGGACAACTGGATGGATCAAGAGTTGCAGATTTTGAGTTTATTGGCGAGTTAGCCCTTAATGGTTCTGTTAGACCAATCAAGGGCGCACTACCAAGCTTACTAGCGGCTAGAGAAGATCATCGAGTATGCGTTCTTCCTGCAGGTAATTATGATGAAGCGGTCGTCTCTTTACTCAATGATCAGGAGTCATATCATTTTATATTGGTGAATGATTTAAAAGAGGTGTGTCGTATTTTAATGGGTGAGACTATTAGTCAGCCTGATATTAACGTTGAAACGGTTTCAGCAAATCTTAATTATTCAATGGATCTATCTGATGTGGTGGGTCAGTTTCAGGCGAAACGCGTGCTAGAAATTTGTGCAAGCGGTCAGCACTCCTTAATTATGATAGGGCCGCCTGGCTCTGGGAAAAGTATGTTAGCTTCGCGTCTTGTGACCTTATTACCTTCGCTAACACGAGCAGAGGCTATTGAATCCGCTGCGATAAAATCAATCTCTGGTTCAGAAGTGGGTGGAGCGGATTTTTATAATAGATCTTATGTGAGTCCGCACCATACCTCATCGGCCGCCGCGATGGTGGGTGGGGGGACTTACCCCAAACCTGGTGCCATTTCTCTAGCACATAATGGTGTTCTATTTTTGGATGAACTTCCAGAGTTTAATCGCAACGTATTGGAGGCGCTTAGGGAGCCTTTGGAGTCGAAACACGTCGATATTTCTAGAGTGAATCAACAAGTTCGTTTTCCTGCTAATTGTTTATTAATTACGGCGATGAACCCCTCTCCGTCAGGTTTTTTTGCGGACGATCCTTTAGGTCGCTGTACCGATACGCCTGATCAAATCAATCGGTATCAAAAGAAGATATCGGGCCCGTTATTAGACCGAATCGATTTACATTTACAAGTTCCGCCTGTTGAAATTTCAGAATTGCAAGGGGAAGGAGAGCAAGGAGAGTCTAGTGATGAAATTCGTCAACGTGTGATTCTTTCTAGGGCTCGCCAATATGAGCGTCAGGGTTGTGTTAATGCAGAATTGACACCGCAGAATTTACAAAAATTTATTGTTTTAGATGATGAAAGTAAGATTCTTTTAGAAAAGGCTGTTAATCAGTTAGGCTTGTCGGCACGGGGTTATCATCGAGTATTACGCATTGCGCGCACTTTAGCGGATATGGCAGGGTCTGATCAGGTTGTCGTTCATCATATTGCGGAAGCATTAGGTTATCGTTCTTTAGACAGCATGGCCGCAAGGAAATAGTAATGGATTCAATGTTTTTGACGGCCCTAATAGTCGGCTTTTTGGGTGGCGTACATTGTTTAGGGATGTGCGGCGGTGTCGCAGGTGCATTAACGTTTAGTTTGGAGCCTAAGGTTCAATTAAGTTGGTGGCGAATGTTTTGTTACCAACTAGCCTACAATTTTGGACGCATTTCGAGCTATGTAATTATTGGTGGAGTGTTCGGTTTTTTAGGGGCCACTTTAGGGTCTCTAGCGACCTTTCTACCTGCTCAGCAGGTGCTGCAAATTGTGGCGGGTTTGTTTATGATCGCGCTGGGTTTGTATCTTGGCGGCTGGTGGTTTGGCATTGTTGTCATAGAAAAACTAGGTCAATCTGTTTGGAAAAGGCTTTTACCCTATACACAAAGATTTCGATCGGTTAAAACCATTCCTCAAGCTTGGTTATATGGCCTTGTTTGGGGGTGGTTGCCGTGTGGATTAGTTTATAGCATGCTCATAATGGCCATGAGTTCTGGCAGTGCATTCAATGGTGCTTTAGTGTTATTAGCCTTTGGAATAGGAACCTTACCCAATTTATTATTAATGGGGGCTTTTGCCTTCTATTTTACAAAGTTATCCCGTCATCTATGGGTTAGGCGCTTTGCCGGATTTAGTGTGATTTTAATGGGAGGATGGCAAGTCTATTTAGCCTTGGCGACTCACGTTTAACGGAATTGGTAAAGTGGTGAAATAAAAAAGGCACTTAAGTAAGCTCTAGTTCAGAGCTTTCTTCAATGTGCCTTTTTAAGGTTGATTGTAAATGAGATTGATTTATTGATTAGAGTAGTCTTGTTCTACTTTGGCATAATTAATTTCAATATTGAGTGATTCGATTAATTTACCCATGGCGTTTAACGTTCGATATTGCGCAATATCAAGCTCACTTTCGGTCTCAATTTGTGTAATTAAGGCGCTGATATATTCATTCTCGGTATTTAAGAGGTCCAGTAATGAACGACGGCCCAAGTTAAATTGTTGACGGTAACCTTCTAATGTGTCGAAAGTTAATTGAATGTGTTGATTAATATACGTCATCTGTTCGCTCAAATGTTTTTTAGCGGCCCAAGCATAAGATAAGTTTTCAATAGCTTGTCTGCGGGCATTGTTTCTAATTTCCGCTGCTTGTTGAACGCCACTTGCCGTAGTATCCCTATTGGCCGCATCCTTTCCTCCATTATAGAGATTGTATCGAAAGCGAATCATAGCTTGTAGATTATGGTTCTTACCTTCAATTCCATTGGTGTTGTTATCCAATGTCTTTTCAAGTTCAAAATCAATTCGTGGATAGTAGTATTGCGCGGCCGCCGCATGTTGAGCACGGGCTTCTGCGATGTCGGCATTCGCTGATCGTAAAGTAGGGTGTGACACTAAAGCAATATTGATGGCTTCTTCAAGTGTATCAGGAAACTCAAACTCTATAGTTGGTTTTAATAGGAGTGAGTCTGGCATGCGGCCTAATACGCGTTGAAAGCGTGCGCGAGCATCATTGTAGTTATTGCGTGCCGCCATTAAGTTTGAATTGGATAAAGCTAATCGGGCTTTGGCTTGATCGACTTCAACTTGGTTTCCAATTCCCGCTTCGGTTCTCTGTATAATTTGGTCTAAAATGCGCTCATGAGTGGCTTTACTTTCAGTTGCGAGTCTTTTTAGATCTTGTTCTTTAGTCAGGTTTAAGTAAGCGGTGACCATATCGAGTGCAATTTGATTGGCTGTGGCTCGAACGGTATGCCCAGCGGCATCTAAGCGTGCTTTTTGACGTGAAATCTCGTTCACGGTAGCGTAGCCTTCAAATATATTTTCTGTTAAACGTAAACTTGCTTCGCTTCTAGTAAGGCTCGACTCGTCGGAGCCAGCTCGATCAATTTCTTCTAAACCAATACCTGCGGTTACATCAATTTTAGGATACCAGCTGCCTTCAGCACCTTTTAAATCAGATCGTATACCTTGATGTAATTTAAGCTGCTCACGAAACTCTGGATTATGGATAATGGCATCTTCAACGGTCGTTGAAAGATCCATGGCGTAGACGTTTTGACTTAGGCTAAAAAAGGCGAAAAAGCTGCCTAAAGTCACAAGTATTTTAGAATATAAATTTGGTCGGGTCATGGGTGTTCTCAGTATGTGCTAAGTAAGACTGCGCGGTATTTTACCAGTTGTGTATCTTTAAAGCCAATGCTAAGCGGTCGGAAACATTAAGTTTCTCGAATATATTATGCATATGAGACTTGACGGTTCTTTCGGTAATGTCTAGCTGTTCACCAATTTCACGATTACTTTGCATTTTAAGTACAAGGTCTACTACTTGTTTTTCTCGTTCGGTCAGCAAGTTTTGCCATTCATTATTTTGAGTGACCTCTTTAGTAGTTGCTTGACTGAGTTGACCAATCATGGATTGCATGATGGATTGACCTAGCCAGATGCTGCCGGCCTCAATGGTTGTAATGGCTTGATTGATTCGTTCGACCGTTGCATAGGTATTAAGGTAGCCTTTAATTCCGTTCTGGAAAAGTTGAAGTCCCTCTGTGTTAGAGGGTTCGTCGCTAAAGGCTAATATTTCAAAACCCTGCTGAGTGAGTTCATTCAGCTTCGTGTGGGTGGTCGATTCAGAAAGTTGAACAAGTAAAATAACCTCTTCTGGATTAAATCGCTTATTGAGTTCCTCTAAATCGTAAAGCACTTTGGCATCAGGTCCACTGGCTGAAAGCCAATTTTTTAACGCATTTGGATTCTGTACAAATATTAAAGGACGTTTCATAGAGCCGTTAGCCTTTTGATTAATATAGGTTGCTTGGGTAAAGGTTTTTAAACCTTTGAGCACATATTTAAGTAAATAGAAAATATTATATAAAACCGACCTATTTAAGGCATAGCTTTATTTTACGATTCGCGTAATGCTAAATCTTTCGCCTTGATGATTGGTTTAAGCAAATAATCTAGTAAAGTGTGTTTACCAACAATAATATCAACGCTGGCTGTCATGCCTGGGAGCAAATACAAAGGTGACTGCGGTGTACCAAGGTGATTATGCTCTGTTTTAATTTTTGCGATATAGAAACTATTCCCTTCCTCATCAATGATCGTATCTGCAGAAATCTGGGTTACAGTCCCATCCAGCCCACCATATATAGCAAAATCGTAAGCGGTAAATTTTACTTTCGCTTTGAGTCCTTTATAAATAAACCCGATATCAGCAGGTAGTATTTTGGTTTCTAATACCAAAGCATCGTCTTCTGGGACAATTTCAATAATATCACTTCCAGGCTGAATAACACCGCCAATGGTATTGGCGAAAATTTGTTTAACGGTTCCGTTGACGGGGGATTTGATTTCCGTTCGGGTGACGCGGTCCGCTAGAGCAGTTTTAGATTTTTCAATTTGACCGATTTCTGCCAGTACTTGATTTAACTCTTCATGCGCTTCATTCATCAGCGCTTCTTTTGCTTCGATTCTTTTTGAACGAAATTCGGTGATCACGGACTCAAGTTTGGGGATTGAGTACTGCACTGATTTTAATTTTGAATAAGCGTCATTTTCTTCACGCTGTAGCTTTAACAGGTCAACATGGGAAGCGATACCTTGATTTACCAGTGGTTGGGTTAAGCCAATTTCTTGCTTTAGTAATTGATGCGAGCGCTTTAACTGAATGATCTGGTTCTTCGCTTCTCTCAGTTCAAGTTTCTTCTGTTCAATCTGCTCAACAAGAATGTCATCATTGGTTTTATGCTGCTTTAATCGAGCGCTATAAAGTTTAGACTCACGGTCATAAAGCGGCTGAATTCGTGGGTCATCAGAAGCGGGATGAGGCTTAAAAGGCTTGTCGAATGCCTCGGCTTTTAAACGCTGAGCCCTAGCCACGAGCTGTGCTTCCTTGACTTCACTTTCATCAAAAGAGCTTGAGAATTGTAGGTTGTCCAGTTTGATCAGTGTTTGACCTTTTTTAACACTGTCTCCTGATTGGATAAAAATTTCTTGGACAATACCACCCTCTAAGTTCTGAATGACTTGTATTTTGGTAGAAGGCACGACTTTACCATCACCACGAATAATCTTATCCAATTCTGCATAATTAGCCCAAGTAATAAGCCAAATAACAACGAGAAGGATAATCCAAACGACCCACTGAGATTTAGCAGTCGGTTTCTCAAGTGCAGCCTGACTTAAGCTCGACATAAAGGCAATGTCGTGCTCAATCATTTTTTCTTTATGACTTTTGGTTTTCACAGGGGCTTGTGAATTCGCCTCATCGACCGTTTGTGCTTGGCTCTGAGATGAATTCTGCTGTGTATTAGAATCTTCTATAGAGCTGGGCGTATTCATCAGATTTTCGTTATCAGGTTGCTTTGTCATAAGTTACTTTTTCTTACTGATTTTTCCAGTCTTAAGGGCTTCTAATACGGTCTCTTTGGGGCCATCTGCAATGACCTTGCCTTGATCCATAACCATGAGTCGCTCGGTTAATTGTAATAAGCTCATTTTGTGTGTGACGAGTAAAGAGGTACTTTTCAAAGTGCCTTTTTTGAGTCGGTCGATCATTAATTGTTCTGTTTTAGCATCCATCGCATTTGTGGGTTCATCAAACAGGTAAACAGGCGATTCGAGCAATAGTGCTCGAGCAACGGCAATGCTTTGTCTCTGCCCACCAGATAAGGATTTACCGCCTTCATTAATCTTTAAGCTGTAGCCTGAAGGGTGCTGTTTGATAAAGTCGTCCACACCTGCTAGGCGGGCGGCTTTTAGGATCGCGCTATCATCGATATAAGGGGCCTTATAGGAGATGTTGTCTCGAACATCGCCGCTGAATAAGGTCACATCTTGTGGCACATAATTAATATTGCGTCTGAGCTCAGCAGGATCAAGCTGAGTGATGTCAATGCCATCGATAAGAATGGATCCTTCGTCAACTTGGTAAAAGCCCAAGATAAGTTTTTCTATGGTCGATTTCCCTGAACCTATTCGGCCGATAATACCCACTTTTTCACCAGGGTTAATAATGAAGCTGACGCGATTGAGTGCTTGTTTGCTTTCCCCTGGATAGGTAAAGCTAACGTTGTTGAATTCAATACGCCCTTCAAAACTTGGGTGCTGAATAAATCGTTTCGAAGCAGGGCGTTCAATCTCTTTCTGCATAAGTTCGTTTAACGAGTCTAGTGCTGTTTTGGTTTGCGAGTAGGTTGAGGTTAGGTTGGCAAATTGACCCATGGGCCCAATGGCTCTTTGACTTAGCATGACCGTTGCGATTAGGCCTCCCATGGTTAAATCACCTTCTTTGATGAAGTACACACCCGCTAAAACAATTACAACGGTACTCATTTGTTGCATGAATCCAGTCATACGCCCAATGGAGCTTTGCAGCATTTTTGAACGAATGCTTGCTTTGGCGATTTCACCGATAGCTTGCTCCCATTTCCATTGAGAGCGAGCCTCGACGCCTAATGATTTAATGGTTTCGATGGCAGAGAGCGTTTCAATTAAAACGGCGTTTTTTTGACTACTGGCTTCGTAGCTGGCTTCAATGCTACGTTGAATAGGGCCTTTTAAAAGAATGCTATAAAGCATGATGACTAAGATAATGGCCAGCGGAATTAAAACAATAGCACCAGCCACGTAAAAAATAACCAGTAAAAATATGACCGTAAAGGGCAAGTCAACGAGCGAGGCAATGGTACCTGATGTAAAGAAGTTTCGAATACTGTCAAATTCGCGCAAGGTGTTTGCAACGGCACCAATGGAACCGTTTCGATTGGCCATGGTTAAGCCTAGGGTCTGTTCAAATATTTTGGCAGACATAATTACGTCGGATTTTTTCCCCGCGACTTCTAGAAAATAAGAGCGTAAATATTTCAGAAGTATGTCAAACATATAGACCACGCTGACGCCAATCGCCAGTACCCATAATGATTCTATGGCATTGTTAGGTACGATACGATCGTACACGTTCATAACAAAAAGAGGGTTGGCTAGAATGAAAATATTGATGACAATGGAAGCAATTAATACATCACGGTAAATGGCTTTTGAGGCCCATAGCGTGCTCCAAAACCAGTGCCCCTCTTGAAAACCAAGCAGGTTTTCTGATTTTCTGTCTTGATGCATTTTGACGGTTAGATATACGGCAAACCCTGTGTAGTCATCTTGTAGCTTTGAAAGATCAATGTTGACGGTGCCTTCTTCAGCTTCAGGCAGTATGATGCTGGCGATGCCAGAATCTGCATCTATGTTTTCAAGAATACAGGCTTGATTGTTTTTTAGAACGAGAATGCAAGGAAGCACTAAATTTGAAATATTTTCAAGCGGTCGTTCTTTAAAGCTGGCAACTAAGTTTGCGCGTTCTGCTGCACGTATAAACATCTCTGGCGGTACATTGTCGTTATCAATCGGTAAGCCAGAAATGAGAGCGTCTTTTGAAAATGGCTGGCGATTTAATCGAGTGTAAATCACTAAGCAGTCGAGTAATGGACTATTCAGTTCAGTATGAAATGCTTGTTGCGTGATCTGCTCATTGGCATCATGCTCAGGAGAAGCCGTTTCAAGTCTACTGTCTATAGGAGGCTTGGTACTTGATTGTTCTGGCTTCTCATTTTTGACTGAATTCATATTTTCTATTTTTTTCCGTGACGATTAACGGGTTGCGAATCGTATTTATAGCAAGTGTAAAATGTAGGTTATGCAATCAGACATTTTAAGGGATTGCATAATCTAAGTCCATGTTATTAGTGACAGATGATTTATGGGTAATTTTACCTTTCTTTTTCGGTTGTTAAAGGAGCGGGAGCGCCATAAAAATAACCTTGGAAGTAGTCCACACCTAAATTGGCAAATTCTTTTTGCTGAGTTTCATTTTCAATGGCCATGGCGATGACTTTTATATCCAAGCTGTCGGTCAGTTCACATAGGCTAGAGACATAACTTCTAGTTTGTTCATCTGATTCAATCGCTTTACTAAATGAACTGTCGAGTTTGACATAATCTGGACGTAAGCTTTGTAGGTAGCGCATGTTGGTTAAGCGGCAACCAAAATGATCGATACCAAAACGAACGCCGTGTTTTTTAAGCTCGTGTATGAGTGGCCAAGTAGCGCCTTTTTCTTCATTGATTAAGCGCTCAGGCATTTCAAATGATAAATTCTTTGCCATTGAACCCAGTGTATTGACGGTTTTAATTAACCAAGCTTTAAAAGGTTCATTTTCTAGTACGGATTTCGATAAGTTAATCGCTAGAAGATGATTTTCAGGCTGCATTTTAAGATATTGAATGGCCAGCTGAATAACCAGTTTATCAATGTCTTCGATTTTATTTAACTGCTCTACGGCTGGCATAAAGTAACCCGCTGAGCGGATGGTTTCATCAAAATCTCTTAAGCGAATGAACATTTCTTGGTCATGAATTTGGCGATTTTTGTTATAAGAGCTTTGTTGGAAGAGTACAAAGCGTTTTTCTATAAAGGCCTGATTCAGCATTTTTTCCCACGATTGATTGTGAGATGGGTTGTCTGTATCTGTTTTATAAAAATAAGTTTGGTTTTTACCTAATTGATTGGCTTGGTCAATAGCGAAGTCGAGATTGGCTAGAATAGCGCCACGGCTTTGACCGGGCTCATAGTGCATATAAGCAACAGAGATACTTGTTTGCGCCTCGTCGGCAGCGAGTTGACCGAGGATGTTTGGCACATTTTGCACAATGAGCTTAGCTTGTGGTTCAATTTGTTCGGTGAGGGTGCCTGGCAGTACCGCGACCAACTCAGTTCCATTTAGGCGAGCGAAAACGCTGTTATTCTGGCATAAATTCGCTTGCAAACTGTCTGCGAGAGATTTCATTAATTTATCCCCCGTGATGTAGCCATATTGGTCGTTAAGGGCTTTCAGTTCTTGTATTCGTAGTAGACAAATGGTTCCAGCGGTGGCTTCATCAGTCGAGTCTAATAAGCTGTCGACAATCATTTCAAAATGGCGGCGATTACTTAGTTCGGTGACAGAGTCTTGGTAGGCCATTTTTTGTAATTTTTCAGCGGTATTGGCATCGCGTTCAAATACGGTTTTTAGTTTTGTCACCATGGCATTCATCGCAGAAACGACCTCACGAAACTCAATGGTAGCTGGAAGGTCTTCTTGCAGTAGATACTCTTTTCTAACAATCGCCTGGGCTTGAGCCTCCATTTTTTTGAGGGGTTTAAGCATGAGTTTAAGAGCGTAAACAATGATAACAATCGCAGACAGCGCAGAGATCAGAAACCAGATTAAGATCGTGGTGGTCGATTGCCATAGTTCAATATAGGCATAGCCTGTATGGCTAGTCACGGTGAGCGTGCCTATTGGCATCCAGCCTGATTGAACTAGGGCTTCTGCAGGGGGGGCTGAAAGCGTAATGGCATTAATGAAAAACTCAGGTACATCTTCCATTTTTTTGGTATTGGTTTTTTGATAGATAAGGTTGTTTTCAACATCAACCAGTTTGATAGTGGCGTAGTAACCTCGATCAAAAACCGCATTAATCATGGTTTCCATGCTAGAGGTGTCTTCAGGGTCACCTAATGAACTTAATGAAAGTCCTAATGACGTTGCCGTATCCTGAGCATGCGATTGAAGCTGTTCCTGTAGAAAGTTCTTGGTGTTATGTAAGTTTAAACCAAACGTACCGATCAGTAAGATGAGTAGCAATGAAGCTATAAAAAGTATCATCTGTTTATTTAAACTCATGACTCTTGTCCTTTTTCACACGTTTTTAGAGGGTTGGTTTTCATAGTGTATTCTAACGACACTTAAACTGTTGTTACGGATATCGTTATTGATTATCTAATCTTTTAAGTAAATTGTTCCAAGCTTTTAGTTTTTTAGTTCCGCCTGAGACTGACTTTCCTTTTCCTCGCTGTCTGGCGAGCCAGAGTCCATCACCGTTAAAGCTATAGATAGGAACCAAATCTTTGCGCTTGGTAGCGGGTAATATACGTTTATTAATGTTATCTAAGACAGTAGGTATGGATTTTGGTGTTTGAAAATAGGTTAAAACCATGTGGGCTTGATTTAAGCGTATGGCTTTAACGTAGGTGAGATACAGTTTCTTTTCTGATACGCCAAGCGCTTTAAGAGTGAAGTATTTAGCAATTGTGTAGTCTTCACAGTCTCCACCATCGGTAGAGAGGAGTTCAATAGGGGTCGCCCAATAATCATTTTGGCCCCAATGCTGAATGTCAGAGATGAACTTTACATCATTGAAAAAATTGTTCACATTTTGTAATTGAACATCTTCGGGTTGATTAATGTTGTCATTAATGAGCTGTTGCCATGCCTGTAACCGCCTTCCTGCAAAGACCCCATACTTTTGAGTCGCGTTCTGAATCTCTTTTTCAGAGACGATCTTAGGCGCCTCGCCAGCGGTTACCCAAGCAAGACCCAAAACGGATATGAAGCAGTAAGCAAATGCATTTAACCTAAACCATTTTTTCATTTTGTCAGTTTATATAGGCTTAGATGCAAAGGCAATCGGAATCCATTAAATTCTTGCTGAATAGGCCGAATTTAATGGATTAAGCGAAACAAATCTATTTTTTGATCATTTCAGGAGGAAGAATCAGTTTCGCATCGGCTGGCAAGGCGTCTCTAGGGATGACATTTAGTTCAATACGACGGTTTTCTTGGCGGCCTTCCTCTGTCGTATTGTCCGCGACAGGATACATTTCGCCTTTACCATTAATGTAAACAAGTTGTTGCACATGACTTAACTCATTAACAATAAAGTCTTTAGCACTATTCGCTCTGCGCCACGAAAGGCGTATATTCATGGACTCGCGACCTTGATAATCAGTATGTCCAGTAATCAGAACGACTTCATTTTCTTTCAAGTTGCTGAGCATAGCGGCATCTTTTCGAATAATGGGTTTTTGATCCTCTTCAATTTGATGTGAGTAAGATTTAAAGACGATATTGGTTAATACATACTCATGAGGTTCGCAGCCGTGTCTGTTTACGGTACCGCCAAGTGGTGTGTCGATGCATTCATCTTCAGCATCGTCTACTTTATCCTGATCGATATCAATTATTTCACAGCCTTTAGCATTAACGGGCGTGCCAGCAGGCGTGCCTGGGCACTCATCTTTGCTGTCAGGAACCCCGTCGCCATCTTCATCATTTTCACAACCAAACTGATTTACAACCGCACCTGGAGAGCTGTTCAAACATTTGTCTATATGATCTGCAACGCCGTCCTTATCAGCATCAATTGCACATCCTGTTTGATCGACAGGTACGCCAAAAGAGGTATTTAGACAGTGATCTTTTTGGTCTTGTACGCCATCTTGATCTAAGTCTTTATAGTAGGTTTCGGTAATTTTTGCATCATAACTGCTCAGGCTTTCAATAGCGTGCGTTGTCGTATTTTGCTGTGTGTCAGCATAAGAGTGTAGTGGTGTGAATGCGGTAATAATACAGATTGTTGTGAGGGCTGTTTTCATCTTTTTCATAACGGACTCTTAAATGTCTGCGTGCGTTGGGTAGTGATCGCTGGGCTTACACGTATGTTTTCGGCTAATCATACACTTTTTTAAGAAAATTAGTAAGGAGAAATACTCAATTGTTAAACTTTTATTACATCGCGCAAAAAAATGTACTCAAATAAGTTATAAGGCCGACTCTATGGCGTTAATGAGTTGCTTGTTGGTTAATAAAACCGGGTTTCCTAACATGCTTCCGCTACGACAGTTTTGTATTATGCACTCTAGATTGTCTGATTTTAAGCCATACTGGCTTAAGCCCTGCGGAGCATATTTTTGAGTAAGTGCTTGGAGTGTTTTTACCAAGGCTTCAGGCGCGAGATCAGAGGTGACGCTTGGATTAAATAGTTGGCCTATTTGAATGTACTTATTTAAAAGCGCTTGTGAATGTATTGTTTTGTCTTCGATCAGTACCTCAATATTAAACTGTGTAATCGGGGCTAATAATTTAGCGCATACAATGCCGTGGGGGGCTTTAAAGAAAGCGCCAATAGGTCCTGCTAAACCATGCACCGCGCCTAAACCCGCATTAGCCAAAGTGGTGCCTGATAGCGAAGCGGCTAACATTAGATTGCTATAACCTTGTTGTTGAAGCGATGCATCAGGGCTTTCGATCCATTCAAAAGCCTCTTTAAATAAAGTCATGCCTTGCCAAGCTAACGCATCGGTGATGGGGTTGGCTTTGAGCGTGGTATAGGATTCTAGTAGCTGAGTAAAGGCATCCAGTCCCGTTGCGTACAGAACGCCTTTAGGGCAACTTTTAAGCAGTTCTGGGTCTAGCCAGGCTTGTTTAGCGAGTAATTTGTCATCTCTGAACGACTTTTTAAAAGCACCCAGTTTGGATAAAACGGCGTTTTTAGTGGTTTCGCTGCCTGTTCCCGCGGTGGTGGGGATGGCAATGAATGGGCAAGTGTTTACGTTAAACGGTTTACCTAGGCCTACGCCCTCTAAATAGTCCATCACAGATGTTTGACTCGGAATTAGCCCTGCGACGGCTTTGGCCGCGTCTAATACGCTGCCTCCCCCTAAGCCAATCACGACTTGAGAGGTCGCATGGCATTGTTTAACGATGGAGTCGACCTGTTCAGGTGAAGGCTCTCCTGAGATGACAAAGTGTTTTACATCTGCGTTATGCTTTTGTAAAAAATGAAGTAGCTCGTCGCCGAAATTCCCGGCGTTTGCAATGGTCTGCCCTGTAATTAAAACAATGTGATCATTGTACTTGTTTGCTAAATCTTCAAGGAGATCATGACGCACTCCCCAGCCAAAATGAATGTGTGGCATGGGGGCAAACTGAAACGGCTGGATTGAAATGGAAGAATGGGTGATTGAAGTCGACATAAAGTTCCTTGGAATGCAGTTAATCTTTCTTTAAAAAGGATTTTAGATTCGCAATATGGGCGTTACCATGGTCGAGCTGCTCTTCTTTACTGACAACCAGTCCAGGCTTGCCTTCCCATTGTAGCGTTTCTTGTGGTAACTCTTCCAAAAAGCGACTGGGTTCGCAGGCCATGTCTTCACCATATTTACGGCGCTTAGTGGCATAGGTCATGGTCATGGTGCGCTGTGCACGAGTAATGCCCACATAAGCTAAGCGACGTTCTTCCTCCAAGCCGGGTGATTCCATGTTCTGCTTATGTGG
>Ga0316204_10005404_pt1 | contig 21096 bp, 14 predicted proteins | sample 6monrhotite_MG_2_FD_205661 | JGI IMG/M metagenome (GOLD analysis project Ga0316204, IMG submission 205661) | Microbial mat bacterial communities from mineral coupon in-situ incubated in ocean water Damariscotta River, Maine, United States -... | ecosystem: Environmental > Aquatic > Marine >... | reverse complement strand
CGGAAGAAAATCATAATTCTAAATCAAAAAAATTATATGGAAAACTACTATTCCAACATTATCGCCAAAACTAAATGGCTCAGTACCGCTTTAGTATGTTCATTGATACTCTTTTCTTGTAAAGATTTTATTGAAGAAGATATATCTGAGATGTCTGTAGAAATGATAATACCGACAGCAAATGATACAATCACCTCCAATAATGTTCATTTCAAATGGAACGAAATGGTAGAGGCCGATAATTATCGCTTACAAATTGTCGAGCCTTCATTTACCAATATCAATACATTTGAGTTGGATTCACTAATAACTGGAACGGAGTTTTATTATTCTCTTGATCCCGGAGTTTATCAATACCAAATTAGAGCTGAGAATTCAGTATATCAATCTCTATATTATGGACCAATAACTTTTGTTGTAGACAGCCTTACTGACCTATCTTCTCAAACAGTGCCCTTGGTAAGTCCGGTAGATTCTTACTACACCAATTTGTCTGACTTTACTGCCAACTGGCAAACAATTTTTGCAGCAGATTATTATGAGTTTCAACTTAGGTCCGGAGCGGACTTTGACGCCTCTGGTTCAATTTTAGAATCAGGCACTTTAATTTACGGTAATTCTTATTTAACATCTTTGTCTTCTCTAAACGCAGAAGGAGAATACTCTTGGGGAGTGAGAGCCATTAATCAAACCACTCAGTCTGATTTTAGTTCAAGACCAATCTATTCGGATAAAACTTTGCCTAATGATATTTCGCTTAGTTCGCCATTAGATGCATCAACTGCTACTTCTGATACAATCATCTTGAAATGGTCATATGGAACTGACCCCGGAAGCGTCAATGCACCAATTTCCTACCTAATTGAGGTAGATGATGATTCTGGATTTGGATTTCCAACGGATTATACAACTGTTGCGGATTCTTTGCAGGTGATTCTTTCTGCAGGCACTTATTATTGGAGAGGCTATGCTTTAGATGAAGCTGGTAACATCAGTGCATCATACAGTTCTGAATTTTCTGTGATAATTCCATAGTGAACAAGAAAACTAAAAATATCATTGGGATTGCGGTCTTTCTCCTAGTTTGGGCAATGCTGATTTCGAAGTTGTATAACAATTCTCAGGTTGAGGATGTCATTGAAGAGGCAGAAACTAAGTTTTCTTCAAATTCATATTCACCTTTAATGTTCAACAAGGACACCTTTGACTTAGAGTTACCAGATCTTGATCCTTTTTTGAAAAAGACTGATCGTAAACGAAATCGACCAACTGTTTCAAACGCAAATCAACAATCAACTCCAATTCAAACATCCCATAGGAAAATTGATAAGAATACTCAGCAAGAAACTGCTAAATGGCCTCAAGTGCAGTATTTAGGTTTTGTAAATAACCTAAGCCAAAATAATCCGCTTTGTCTCATCAAAATTAACGGAAGACTTGTCAAAATGTCTAAGGGAAAAGAAGAACAAGATGTCAGATTGACTAAAGTTTTTAGAGACTCCATTTACATGGTCTTCGGTAAAGAAGAGAGGACGTTTAAAAAAGGGTAGGAGAGAAGTTGTTAACAATGGGAGGCAGAATGCATTCTTGGAATCCCAACTTTAACAATATTGTTAACTTTAACACAAACACAGCTCCATCCAGTGCTATGACTACATGTGACTATTTTGTTACTCAAATAGCTTAAAGCCTTCATTTTCAATAGGTATGAACTAGCTGTATTGGTAAATAATTTAATTGACTTGAAATAAAAAAAAGGCCCTCAAAATTTGAGAGCCTTTTTTAAGTAAGTATCTATTTAATTCTATTCAAATATAATTTTTGAAGTATTTGTTACTCCATTCTCATTTGTTGTTTTTAACAAGTAAACACCTGCGTTTAAATCATTCTTTCTGATAATTAAACTAGAGCTATTTACCTTATAAGACCTAACCGTTCTTCCTGATAAATCAATCAACTGAAGGATTTTCAATTCAGAAGTGTTCTCGAATTGAATCGTTATTTGGTCGTTTGAAGGATTTGGGTAGATATCTTTAATCATCATTTGTTCAGCATCACTAAACCCTAAACCACAATGCGTGAGTGGGTACAATTCAGCTGCGCCCGTACCTGTGTTTGGTGCTTGTAAAGCAGCTTCAGTACATCCAAACTGATCAATTAAGAAATCTCTGATGAAATTCTCAGTAGTATCCATATAAGTTGCGTTGCCAGAATAAACCACGTGACCTCCGCCATAATGAGAGAAGAAGTTTGATTGAACACCAATTGTTCCTGCGTGCTCATCAATCATTCTTGATCCATCCAAATACATAATTCCGAAACCTGACACTGAGGCTTCACCTCTTCCGTAAGGAACTACATCATCTTCATTTCCATGTAAAGAAACTAATGGTACATCTCCGGCTTCGATCCAACCATATCTAGCAATCGCACCACATAAGTTAATAACACCGGCTACTTCTGTTGAGTAACCTGCATTTCCACTGTTTCCTTCTAGTCCTCCTAAAGAAGTAATATCTGACGTAGACATAAATTCTTCTAATTCACATTCTTTATCAAGGTATGCATAATGTAAAGCTGTTACTGCTCCAGCAGAAGATCCACCAATAAATATTTGCGTAGTGTCAATCTTATAAGCGTCTGCGTTAGCCGCATCTTCATAAAAGAAACGAACGGCTCCTTTCATGTCTTGTACTGCTCTCATTACGGCTTTAACAGCATTAACAGAGTCAATTGGCCACATTCCTGTTCGGTATCCGATTGAGGCACATACAAAACCCTTTTTTGCAAAACGATCGCATAAATCAACAATCGAAGCATCTGATTTGTCTCCTCCAATAAATGATCCTCCGTGAGCTAAAATAATTAACGGCCGAGCAGTTTCTGTGTCACCATTTGGCTCATAAATGTCCATGTCTAATTGAATAGTTGCGCCAGAAAAACTTTGGTTTGAACCATAGTTCACATCTGAGGTGATGTCAACTGTGGTGAAAATGTCAGTTGCATATCTGCCTCCTGTGCAGTCTTGTGCAATAGTTGTGGTTCCCATTGCTAAAAGGGATAATGCCATCAAGTAAATTTTCTTCATAATTCTTGTTTTTGATAATCGTGTTTAGTTAAGGGAATAACACCCCGTGATATTTAGTAACATCCGCTAATGGGATATGTGCGTTAAATTTTTCGTTAATAGCTTCAATAAAAGTGTTAGCGACTAAAGCTTGGCCAATTGGGTTTAGGTTTCTGCCATCTAATGAATAGGCACCTCCTGTAACGAACTCAGCATTTAAGTTAATTCCATTGTATAAAACTCCAGTATTTAGGCCTTTGTACATTTGATTCAAATCTGCTAAAGCTAAATCATGTTTGAGGGCTTGAGCTCTAATAATCGTATTGTACTCGTTGATTTTTGTTTGGATTTCTGAAATCTCGGTTAAGGTTAATACATATCGGTCCGGAATTGGATAAATAGATCCCATCCCACTGCATTTTACGGAATCTAAGGGAATACTGAGGGTGATTAACTCACCTGGCTCCATCTTTCTCACATAATAAGGATCGTTACAATCGCATTGCATTGTGAAGGGGTTGTCACCTTCAATAAAGTTTATACCAATAGGGTTGTAGACTGCGTTCATAGTTTCCACTTTGTCAGTATCTAGCGTTAATCCATCATATGGAATCGTATTGAAATATGGGTAGTCTAATACGTCAGGAATTGTCGCAATCACTCCATTTGCACCATTTGCTGTTAAGGCAGTGAGTGCTGCGTCCAATGTACCTTCAAATCCAACTCCATTAGCACCTGCCGAAGGAGTGATAGGGTCAAATGCTCCACCGGTGGTGGCGAAATTCATGATGTCGCCATCTCCTAACATCACAGAGAAAAAGCTTGGGTTTCTGGCAATAGCATCTGACAAAATAGAAGATGTAGCCTCATCTGAAGCCATTCGAGCAAAATAAGGATCGTAGTTTCCAGCACCTAATGCGTCATTCCCAAATCCTACATTATCTAAATCTAAAATTTTAAGGCCGGGAACTCCAAAGTTATCAATAGCATTGAATTCATCATCCCAAGCTAAGGTGTTTCCGTTTTCTGCTATTCGAATAGGTGAGAGAGATACCGTATCATTACAATCGGTTTTATATCCTAAAATGAGTTGTGCATCACCATTTAAGTTGATGCCGTTAGCACCTTCATTTATTAGGGGTTGAATGAATGTTAAATCGGCATTAATATTCATCTGATCATTCAAAATGTTCGCGTAAGAATTGACTTGAGCATCATTGTGTAAAGCATCATCCGCATAGCCCGCAGCTGCATTCGTGCCAATGGATATATATGTCGTTGGGTCTACATCACCCAAGCCTGGTGTAACGGGATCTTTGTCACAAGCCACAAGCGCGAATCCAGCAAGAAGAAGATATAATGTCTTTATTTTCATTTTATTATAACTTGTAAGATACTGAAATTCCAGGTGCTATTACTCGAGTTCTGAAGTTTCCACTTAATCCGGTTTCTAAATTGGTGTCTTCTCTTTTAACTTGTGTGTACAAAATCGAGAAGTCAAAGTTTAAATGCTCGTTAAGGTCATAAGCGAAGCCAGCCGTGTAATTAATTCTGTTGGCATCTGGTGTCTCAGGAGTTACATATCCGTCTTGAACAGGAGTTAGTGTATATGCCATCCCTAAACGTGCCGCTAAAATTGGTGTCAACTTATATTGAGCCCCAAATCTAAAGGCTAGCGTGTTTTCATATTTTCTGGCAGATTTCGTGTCTTCTAGAGATTCTGTATTTAAATCGTAATCAAATGCTAATGTATCGTAAGCGTTCCATCCCACATAGTTTACATCTAAGGCAAAAGCCAAATTCTCTGATGGTTTGATTCCAAACCCTAGTGTTAAGACCTGTGGTAAGGGCAGTGAAGATGAAAATGAGCCACTCGGAAATTTGTCTTCAACTGAAGCGGGAACGGTAAAGGTTGCGCTTCCATCACTGATGGCCATGTTAACTTGTGATCGATAGGTTAAGCCGATATTCAAATATTTTTTTCGGTTCAAAATAGAGGCCTACATTGTATCCAAAACTATGACCGGTTCCTGCTAATTCGGCTGTTGCATAATTCCCATCCTGTCCTTGTAATGGAATGTCTTTTCTAAGATTCACACTACCATAACTGTAAACGAATCCGGCTCCGATAGCCATTTTATCCGTAAGTCTAAACGAAACAGTAGGTTGAAAGAAGATAGATTTAAGAGCCAAGCGAGTTAAAGCGAATCGACCCACCCAAGCGTCCTCCCATTCTACTGTACTTCCAAACGGAGTGTAGATGGCCATACCTAATTTTAACTTGCTGCTGTCTTTCAACTGAAATAATCCGTAAACTGAGAATGGAGTACCCATTGGAGATGTTGTTTCAGCAGTAGCACTAGTTTGATGTTCGGTGAATTGACCTTTGGCAAAAGTAGGAGTGAAGCTTCCTATAATTTCATTCTTATTGACGAATGCCGCTCCGGCCGGATTAAAAAATAGAGCAGAGGCATCTTGCATTAGAGCTGTGCCAGCACCACCCATTCCTTGTTGAACTTGACCTTGTAAATTCACTTGATAACCTTGCCCGAATGAGGCAAACGGAAGAAGCAAAGTGATAATTATTATTCTCAGCATTTTAACAAATAGACTTCTTAAAATCAATAAATAAGGACTCATTAAAATGCCCTGAAAAATTGATTTTTTAGTTTGGGTTCAGATTCGAATATAGGTAATTCCTGCCTTATTATCTTTAAAACTAATATTTTAAGTCACATTTATACATAAACGGTAAGCTTGGCTTAAGTTATGTATACATAATAAATTAGTGGTAGTCAGAGTATTGCTCTAAGAATCCTTTTCAGGGTAAAACCATTCTAAGACTTTCTCTTTTTTGGTGAATAGTTTGATTGGGCTTGAAGGTTTGTTTATTCCTAAAAAGAAATTGCCTACTAATCTTTGAAGAGGGCCTTTTGCTAAGATGGCTACTTTTTCAAACTTTAAGTCAGCCTCACCAAAGTACTTTCGAGCTTCTTGAGTCATCTGGCCATTTGAGATATGGATAATGATAAATCTCCTTCCTTTCTTCAGGTTTCGGATTTTCTCAACATTCTCTTTAGCAAATTCTAGATTAATCTCAATTACATCTGATCCTTTAGGGCCAGTTTCCATGATGTCGTCATCACGCAGAATAATCTTAATGCTTCGTGTGAATTGTACTTCCAAGTTTTTCCTTTACTACAATTATAAGAAAAATTAGAATTTAACGATTAGTCTTAAGTTGACTCTTCTTCCTGTTAAATGATTAGGGATGGCATAATATCTCCCAGCAATGTCTTGTAGCCATTGATATGATACTATGTTATTAATGCCTAAGAGATTAAACGCGTCCAAACTTAGCGTGAGCTGTTCGAGGTGTTTGAAAAACGGTTTCTCTTTGTGTTTCTGTTTGTTTTGAGGATTTATGAAGTCGTACATAAAGCCTAAGTCAACTCTAATGTATGCGTTTGATCTTAAAACATCCTTGTATCTCTCATAGGTTGGAGGTCCATAAGGTAAAGGTGTGCCAATAATTGTATTGACTGATACTTTGAAATCTTCTAGTCTTGGCATTTTGTCTTGAAAGAACAAGGAGAAAGTAAGTCTTTGGTCAGATGGTCTTGGTATCCAACCTGGAGATTGGATTAGCGAATCTGTTGGTGTGTCATTGAAAGTGTATCCCGGAAAAATCGTATCTCCGTCTGAGTTCAAATACAAAAAGTAGTCGTCATTATTAATGTTCTCCATAGTTTTCAAAAATCCAATTCTGAAAAATGACTCAACACCCGGTATGAATTCTCCATGTAATTTAGCGTCAATTCCCGTGGCGTAGGCTACTGCACTGTTTTCGGCGTAATATCGTATCCTTACATTGTCAATTTCATAAGGAACAACATCCCACATGTGCTTATAATAGGCTTCAGTCACAAATTTGAAAGGTCTATTCCACATAGTGAAATACACGTCTGCTCCCAGGACATTATGCCAGGATTTTTGAGAAACTACGTCTGGATTAACTTCGCCTAAAATACCTCTCATAGTTCTGTATAGAGGCGGCTGATAGTATAATCCTGAAGAAAATCTCAATTTTACATTTCTTCTCGCAACTGTACTGTCTTCTTTTAAAAGGTAAGATCTAGGGGTGTAAGTTATGCTCGCTCTTGGAGTCAACCAAGGTTCATTGTTGTATGTTCTGTATCCTCCTCTAATCCCCAGATTAAGTGATAGTTTTGAAGGTGAGTCTTTTATCTCTTTTGTTGTTTCGTACACAGATTTTGTAGAATCAGTTTTGATTTTCTTTTTGAGATCAACTTCAATATTTTTTCTTCTAATCCAGTTTTGAGAAAATTGTAAATGGGAGCTGAATCTGTAACTTTCTACAATATTATTTTGCTTAATTACTTCTTGTAATTCAATGTCATCAGAGCTTCCAAGTGGTATTGAATAGCCTGATGAATCAATTAAATGCCACTCGCTTAATTCGTCATTAAAGATTTCATATTGTGCTTTGGCTCCCCATCTTAATTCGGAGTAATTATTTGACCGAAGACCAGATTCTTTAGTTTTTTCTTTTGCCAAAAAATCAAATTTTCCGGTCGTGTAAACATTTCCTATCCAAACATTTAAATCATTTCTACCGTGATCTAAAAATCCTCCAACCCCGACATTACTAGTTGAGTCTCCAAACTCTTCTTTTGAAGGGTCGGTTTCTAATTGGTTAATCCAATATTCACCTAAAATATCGAAATGTTCACTTTCTATAGAATGAAACACAGACGAAACAAAACTCATCTTCAGCTGTTTGCTCTTTCTCCATTCAATTCCAGTGGCGGCAGTGAAAGTTTTGAATTTTGTTTCTTCTTCTCCCTCGAAAAAAACTCTAAGTTGATAAGCTTCATTTACAGTTCCCCAAGTGGTATTTCTAGTTGCGGGTACAAATCTATAGTTGTTCGTTGAGTAGTGGCCGAGTACAAAAAGCTTGGTGAATCTTTCAGGGCTGTCATAATTCAAATAGAAATTTGTTAAAAGCTGATAATCAAAGAATGTCGGGTTGTAATCTCCTTGCGTTGGAAGACTGTTTAGAAGATAAGAATTGGCTCTGTATCGGGCTCCTGTGATAAAATTACCTCTTCTACCTGCGAATATACCTTCAACATGGGCTTGCCCTCCCATAAAACTTGCTTGACCTGAACCGCCAAATTTTAATGGTTCTCGGTATTGTATATCAAGTACTGATGAGAGCTTATCTCCGTAGTGGGCATCAAAACCTCCTGCTGAAAAAGAAATGTTTTCAACAAAGGCCGAGTTGATGAAGCTTAGGCCTTCTTGCTGTCCTGATCTAACTAGAAATGGTCTGTAAATTTGAATTCCATTAACATAAATCAAGTTTTCATCATAGTTACCACCTCTCACATTGTAGCTTGCTGTTAATTCATTGTTTGATGCAACTCCAAGTCCTGCAACCTTTAATAAGTCTTCAAAATTCCCTGAAGGACTTGGAAGTCTGGCTAAATCAACAGGAGGAAATCTGTCTACAAATTCACCAGGTCGGATGTATTCAACATTAACAGGTCCAAATTGGCTTTGTTTTAGCTTGAAGGTTCCTATAAACTTATCTTGGTCTCCAATTGGAACTGATTCTACGACAGGCTCTTTGCCTGCATAAACAATTCTTAAGGTATAGATGCGAGAAGGTTCTACTTCGATTTCAAATTTCCCCGCTTCATTTGTGTAAGCTGAAACTCCCTGCATTCCATCAATTCGGATGGATACATCTTTAATTCCTCTGTTTTTTTCATCAACAATTTTCCCGCTCAACTTTACCGATTGAGCGAAAATAATGTTTGAAAAAACTAAAAATAATATGAATAAAATCTTTCTCAAGCCTTGTCAAAAGTACATAATCAACCGTAATGCAATACGTTAACTTCGAACTAATATTTTGAAAGTAGAATTAAATTTCAAATCAATTTTGTTAATATTCTGTTTTCCAATAGTATTATTAGAAGGATAAGAAGTTATATTTTTGTTAGTTCCGACAACAAACCAAATTATAATGGCTGAAAATAAGACAAATTATACCGAAGACAATATACGTTCCCTTGACTGGAAAGAGCATATAAGAATGCGTCCCGGAATGTATATCGGTAAACTGGGAGATGGGGCTGCGGCTGATGACGGAATATATGTCTTGGTGAAAGAAATCATGGATAATTCAATTGATGAATTCGTGATGGGCAACGGAAAGCGAATAAATATCAAGATTAAAGATGGTATGGCTTCTGTACGAGATTACGGAAGAGGGATTCCTTTAGGGAAAGTTATTGATTGTGTTTCTAAGATTAATACAGGAGGGAAATACGACTCTAAAGCATTTAAAAAGTCTGTTGGATTAAACGGAGTAGGTACAAAAGCGGTGAATGCTTTATCAGATCACTTCATGGTGTCATCAATTAGAGAAGGAGAAATAAAGAAGGCAACTTTTTCAAGAGGTGAGTTGATCTCGGACGACAAAATTGAAAAGACAGATGAGAGAAATGGAACTTACTTTGAGTTTAATCCTGATAAAGAGATATTTAAGAATTATAAGTACAGAACTCCATACCTAGAAAAGTTATTTTGGAATTACTGTTATTTGAATAGAGGATTAGCGATTTACTTTAATAATCAGAAGTTCATTTCTGAAAATGGTTTAAAAGATCTTTTGGAGGATAATATGGAAAGCGATCCATTGTACCCAATTATCCATTTAGAAGGTGATGACATTGAGGTGGCATTTACACATGTTAGAACTTATGGTGAGAATTATTATTCTTTCGTTAACGGACAACATACTACTCAAGGAGGTACTCATTTATCAGAGTTTAGAGGTGCGGTTGCAAAAGTTATTAAAGACTTTTTTGGCAAGAATTATGACGCCGTAGATATCAGGCAATCAATTGTTTCAGCTGTCTCAGTTAAAGTGATAGAGCCAGTATTTGAATCTCAAACTAAAACAAAATTAGGATCCCAAGAAATTGAACCTGGTGGGAAGTCAATGAGAGCGTTTATTAATGACTTCTTGAAAGTAGAACTCGATAATTTTCTTCATAAAAATCCTGAAACTGCCGAGATTATTGAGAAAAAAATCAAGCAATCAGAGAAAGAAAGAAAAGAGCTATCTGGAATTAGGAAACTTGCTAGGGATAGAGCTAAGAAGGCGAGTCTGCACAACAAAAAATTAAGAGATTGTAGAATTCACTTCAACGAGTTAAAGAAAGAAAGAAGAGAAGAGTCGTCAATCTTCATAACAGAAGGAGATTCTGCAAGTGGATCTATAACTAAATCAAGAGATGTAAATACTCAGGCTGTTTTCAGTTTAAGAGGAAAGCCATTGAATTCATTTGGTCTAACTAAGAAGGTAGTTTATGAAAACGAAGAGTTTAACCTTCTGCAGGCTGCATTAAATATAGAAGACGGAATTGAAGGCTTAAGATATAATCAAGTAATTATAGCTACAGATGCAGATGTTGACGGTATGCATATTAGATTGTTATTACTGACTTTCTTTTTGCAGTTCTTCCCTGAGTTGGTAAGGGGTGGACATGTTTATATTCTGCAAACTCCTTTGTTTAGAGTTCGAAACAAAAAGGAAACAAGATATTGTTACACTGAGGAAGAAAGACTAGATGCATTAGCTAATCTTGGTAGAAATCCAGAGATCACTCGATTCAAAGGTTTAGGAGAAATCTCGCCTGATGAGTTTAAGAATTTTATTGGAGAAGATATTCGTCTAGATCCAGTATTAATTGGGAAGGATGCGAGAATTGAAGATATATTGAGTTACTATATGGGTAAGAACACGCCCGATAGACAGGAGTTTATCATAGGGAATCTTAAAGTGGAAGATGCAATTGACGAGGTTGCTTAAATCAACAAGAAGCACAGTTTAAATTTTTTTGATACTCTCCATAAAACATTTTATGTAGTTTGAAGCCATGTATTTAAGAACAACATTATTCGCCTTATTTTCCATTTTATCGATTTCATCATTTAGTCAGGCCAACACTGGAACAGTGAAGTTTTTAGTTGAAGTAGATAATGGCTACTTTGAAATTTTAATTGATGATACTCTTTATCTCAAAAACTATAAAACCACTTTAGAGGCAGGAGAACATTCAGCAAAAATTTGGTCTCCCGGTTATATTACTACTCAAGTATCTTTTGAGGTAAAAGCGAATGAAACTGTAGAAAAGTTTGTTGAAATGGGAATCTCTAATGAGCGTCAGGTTTACGAAAGGGAGTATAAGGACTATCGTATGAAATTCCATAAATCGCTTACAATACCTGGGACAGTTACTTTGGCAACAGCCCTAACTTCAGGCACTTTCATGATTTTAGCTTATGACCGTAAAATCCAAACACTCAAAGATGTTGATCTTTATCATGCTGCTCCTGATCTTCAGCAAGTTGAGCTTTACAAGTCAAGAATAGCTCTTAACAACACCAAATACAATCGCTATAGAGCAGCTTATTACATAACAGGTGGCCTTTCGGTTCTTTCTCTAGCGACTACCATTTATACTTACACTAAGTTCAAAAAGAACAATATTGAGCCGGTACTCAATTCTGAAAGTCCTTTTAAGGATAGATTTTCATTGAGAGTATCACCAGTAAGTTTTGGATTAACATATAAAATAGGATGAAAAGATTATTAATAGCTTTTATAGGGGTTGCCTTTCTGTCTTCATGTTTAAAGAAACTGCCTGAGGTTGAATCTGCCAACACAAATATTTTTGATACAGCTTATGCAGGTGAAAGATGGTTTGTTGTTGAAGATGTTTACTTGTACACAACTAATAACACCCAATATGTTGAAGTTGAGTACAAGATTCCTCAGAGTTTTGCTCCTGATTTGAGTCCTACAGGTATTATGGTTGAGGGTAATTGCAATGATTACGATAGCCAATTAGATTCTGCAATTATTGGTTCTGATGGCTCTTATTATGGAGGGTTCAATTATCAATATGATGGCTCAACCAACTTTTGTCTTGAAGCTGGCGTCTTTATAAGAGAATTAGATTACTCTATTAATAAGTTTACAGAATGTGCTGACCTTTAGAGTTTCAAATGTAAATCTTTTATTAAATTAGCTGAATATGAAGCTGTTGTTTGCCTTAATATTAGTTTTCGTCTCTTTTGCAAGCGGTCGAGCACAGTACACTTGGGCTAGTCAAGTCTCTAATACTTCTGATTATATTAATGATATTGATTTTGCTCCGACCGGAAATGCTATAGGAATCTATGGAACTTATGGAGGTCAAATAGGGCGAACTAATAATGGTGGGTTAACTTGGACGACACCATACACTCTTCCTTTGTACAATAGCGAGTCTTTTTCAGATGTGATCGTGGGTACTTATATTGATGATGCTCAAAATTGTGTCGTAGCTACCAATGCTGGCCAATTCTACAACTCATTGGATGGAGGTGTCGTATGGAATATGAACTTTAGTAATGGACCTGGGTATTGCCATGACATGGAGCATTCCAATGGCCGGATTTTTGTGGGTGGAACAGGAGAGGTGTATTTTTCAGATGATATTGGTGCTACCTGGGATTCAGTTGATGTTAATATTGTCGGGTCAGTCTTGGCGCTCTCATTTCAAGGAAATTCTGGTGTTGCGATTGGAGTTAATGAAATTTACGTAACTGATGATCTTGGAGCAACATGGACAGAATTGACAAGCTTACCACATCTATATGATATGAATGATGTCGTTATGGTCAACTCAACAACCATATTCACGGTAGGTTTAAATGGAGAGATATTTGGAACAGATAACCTTGGGGTGAATTGGACTTCAGTTGTTTCAGGGACGGCTGAATCTTTATATAAAATAGAGTTTGGTAACGCTACTAATGGCCTTATTTCTGGTTCTAACGGAACACTGTTAATGACGGCTACCGGAGGTTTTGATCCGTGGGATGTTTCTACTCATGGCGCATCAAATACCGAAAACATATTCGCTTTGCATGCTCATAATTCTACTGTTGCCTGGTTCGGAAATGACCTTGGAGATATTTATGCTGCCCCAGATCCAGGATATGATATTGAAATAATTTCTTTAGTCAGACCTGACACAGCATGCTTTTATACTGATTTTGATTTTACTATCAAGTTTGTCGCTACTGTTGGTGATGCAGTTAACCCGGAATTTCAATTTTTAGTAAATGGTAATTCTGTCTTTGGCAGTTATATTCAATATGCAGGTGTGGTACTCAATGGTGATACGGCAGAATTCACGGTCACGGCCAGTGCAGATGATGATCAGTTGATAGATGCATTTAATACAATTTCGATTCAAGGATATACTTTTGATCAATCATTTATTGCTTGGTATTTCCCTCCAAGTTCAGATATCTACTTGAAAGGGTACGACCCATACACTGTGTCCGGCCCGCACGAATTCTGTCCTGGAGATTTTATTTCAATTTCGGCAAGTGGAGGCGATAGTTATTCATGGATTGGAAATGTTGATAGTCCATTTTTGCCTTCTAATATTGTAGTTCCTCTTGTGAGTACTAATTATCTGATTAACATAGAACAAGAGTATTGCACCATAGTAGATACCGTTTTCACTGTTTTGGGTGATATGTGTGATTCTTCGGCAGTTGACACGATAGCTGTTCCTGCAGGAGAATATGCTTTTTCACCAAATGGTGATAATGTGAATGATTATTTCGTTCTGGATTATCTTGAAGGTACAACCAATGATGTCCGAATTTTTAATCGTTGGGGTGACCTTTTAGTGAACTTCACAAACTATAACAATGAGGACATTGTTTGGGACGGTACGTATGGAGGTAGAAAGGTGCCGGGAGGTACTTACTTTTTTGTAGTTGAATATGAATCAAACTTGAGTTCTTCAGGATGGGTTCAGGTCGTCGAATAGAGGTGTTAATTTTTTGTTAACAACACTTAAATCATTAATCTTATTAGTTTAATCAATTAGTCCTTTTGTGGCATTATATTTTCATGTCTTAAATCGATTAATTGCCAGTTAATCAATCATGTTTATGATCGCATAAATGGCGGGTCCACATCTTTATGATGTGGACTTTTTTAGTTAGGAATAATTATATTAGTCTAAATTTCAATCAATTCTAAGAATGAAAACTCTAATTGTCCTAATTTCTGTCTTAACATTTTTGAGTAATTCAAGGGCTCAAGAAATTGATTCGCTAACCTTAGATTCGCTTACTACTTTTCTGACTCTGCAAACAAACGACGGCCGAATGGTTTCTGCTTATAACACTTTGACCTCAGAGTATTTGGCAGTATCTAATCATGAAACTGCGACTGAATATGCTAATCTAGCAAAGGATATGGCCAGAGAAATCTCTGATGATGAAGGGGAGCTAGAAGCACTTTGTAACCTGGCTCATATTTACTCATCCTACAATCTTGAATATCAAAAAAGTATTGATTACTTAGATCAAGCTTATGAACTTTCAAATGAATTGGAGTTAGAGGATTATCAAATTCGAGTGAACAGAGGATATACTGCCACTTTTTCTGCTCTTGGTGATTATGATAATGCTTTAGTTCATAATGAGAGTGCAATCAAAATTGCCAAGTCTAAAGGTGATAATTCTAACGTTTCTGATTTATCTGCCTATGGCGGGAATATATATGAAGCACAAGGTGACACTGTAAATGCTCTCAAGTTGTACAAGCAAGTTGTAGACATAGAGACAGCTAATAACTTTGAAAATTGTTCCAACGCTTCCCTTATTATTGTGGCTCACTATTATAATTTGAAAGGGGATCTCGAAAAGTCTATTAAACAATACAAAATCGCCCTCACAAAGTTTGAAAGATTGGGGGATCAACGTTGGGTGGCTTATACTCATTCTGAGATGTGCAAAGTTTACCTTTCATATGGTAAAATTAGGTTAGCAGAAATACATGGGCTTGAGGGATTGAGAATTTCTGAAGAATTAAAGCTAGAAAAAGAAATAACCGATAATTACTCCGTTCTGATTGATGTTTATGCTGCTCGTGGAGATTCTGATTCTGAAAAAATGTATCAAATTAAATATGACAGCATAATGGATTTGACTCAAATTGAAGTGCATTCAGATCATGATAATGTTGTGATTTCAACGAATGATGCATCATCTTCTCATAAATCTCCTTGGTCTGGGGTAATACAAGCCCTTATAATTCTTGGGCTTGTTGTAGTGTCTGTGCTAATCTACGGCATGATTTCTTCTAAAAAATAATTGTTTCAACTTGGCATGTTAATAACTCTAGACAGGTGTCTTGCAATCTTCTATGCGAAGTAATTATTTTTGTTGGTTCAGTTTATGTCTGAAGAAAACGAAGATCATATAGAAGACGAAGAGTTTCAACCTGATGGCTATACAGAAGGGGAAGGTGGAATAGTGCCTTTATCTGGAATGTATAAAGAATGGTTTTTGGATTATGCATCATATGTAATCCTCGAAAGAGCTGTTCCAGCATTAATGGATGGATTCAAACCTGTACAAAGAAGGATCATGCACTCTATGAAAGAGATGGATGATGGCCGTTACAACAAAGTAGCCAACATTATAGGTAATACAATGAAGTATCATCCGCATGGTGATGCTTCAATTGGTGACGCCTTGGTTCAGGTAGGTCAAAAAGATCTTCTAATTGACATGCAAGGAAACTGGGGTAACATCTTAACAGGTGATTCAGCTGCAGCTGCCAGGTACATTGAGGCTAGATTATCAAAACTTGCTTCGCACATTGTTTTTAATGCTAAGACTACTGAATGGGTTCCCTCGTATGATGGAAGAAACAAAGAGCCTGTTTTACTGCCAGTTAAATTCCCATTGCTCCTAGCACAAGGTGCTGAAGGAATTGCAGTTGGAATGGCCTGTAAAATAATGCCTCATAACTTTATCGAACTAGTTGATGCGAGTGTGGATGTTTTGAGAGGTAAGAAGACGAATTTGATGCCTGATTTCCCGCAAGGAGGAATGGCTGACTTCTCTAACTACAATGAAGGATTAAGAGGTGGTAAAATAAGAATTCGAGCAAAGATTTCTAAAGAAGATTCTAAAACCCTTAAGATTTCTGAGATACCTTTTGGTACCACTACCGGAACACTAATTGATTCTATTCTTAAAGCCAATGATAAGGGCAAAATTAAGATTAAGAAAGTTGAAGATAACACAGCTGCTGAAGTTGAGATATTGATATTCTTAGCTCCGGGTGTTTCTCCAGACAAAACAATTGACGCTCTTTATGCATTCACGAATTGTGAAATGTCTATATCACCTAATACTTCAGTAATTGTCGATAATAAACCAATGTTTATTTCGGTTAATGAAATCTTGAAGATTACTACTAATTCAACGGTTGACCTGTTGAAAAGAGAGCTGGAGATTAGAAGAGCTGAATTAGAAGAGCAATGGCATTTTGCATCCTTAGAAAAGATTTTCATTGAGAATAAGATCTATATTGATTTTGATGGTAAAACTTATGAAGAAGCAATTGAAGTGACACATAAGTTGCTTAAACCGCACATCAAACACTTGAAGCGCGAAGTCACAGATGATGATGTAAAGAGGTTACTTGAGATCAAAATGAGAAGGATTACGAAGCATGATGCTGATAAAGCAGATACCTTTATTCTATCATTAGAAGAAGAATTAAAGCAAATTGCTCATAATCTTGCCAACTTAATTGAATTCGCTATTGATTATTTCAAAGATTTAAAGAAGAAATTTGGAGAAGGCAGAGAGCGAAAGACGGAGATTAAGACATTTGATAATATTTCTGCTAGTAAGGTAGTGGTGGCAAATAAAAAGCTCTATTTAGATAAACAAGAAGGATTTATTGGTTGGGGACTTAGAGGAGCAGAGTTCGTCAAAGAGTGTTCTGATTTAGATGATGTGATCATCTTTTTCAAAACAGGAAAGATGATGGTGACCCGTATTGCAGACAAGAAGTTTGTTGGTAAAGGAATCATTCATTGCGCGGTTTGGAAAAAAGGTGACGAAAGAACAATCTATCATTTGATTTACAGAGACGGTGGAGAAGCTGGTGCTACCATGATGAAGAGGTTCGCAGTGAAGAGTATTACTCGTGATAAAGAGTATGATTTGACCAAAGGAAATAAAGGCTCCAAGATTTATTATTTCTCATATCATCCGAACGGAGAAAGAGAGATTGTAAATGTTCAGTTAAGACCACGTCCTCATTTGAAAAGGGTTCGATTTGACATTGACTTTGGTGAATTGATTATCAAGGGAAGAGGGTCTGCAGGAAACAGAGTTACGAAGGAGATTGTATCAAAAGTTGTTCAGAAAGAGGTTGGCGAATCAACTCTATCTGCTACTAAAGTTTGGTGGGATGATGTTGTGAGCCGCCTGAATGTTGATGATAGAGGTAAGTTGTTAGGAGAGTTTAAGGGTGATGACAAAATCTTGACTATTTACGAAAATGGTGAATATCGTTTAACTAATTGGGATGTCGCGAATAGATACCCTGATAATTTAGTCCATATTGAAAAATGGCATCCTGATCGTCCACTATCTGTAGTTTATTTTGATGGTGCGAAGAGCTTACATTATGTCAAAAGATTTTTGATTGAAACAAAGTCTGATAAGCCTGTTTCATTCATTTCAGAAAGTGAAAATTCAAGCCTTGATGTAGTTTCAACTGCTTACAAACCTGAGATTAAGATTATTTTCAATAAACGATTGAAAGAGACAAAGAACTTGGCTGATAAACACATTAATTTAGATGAGTTTATTGATGTTAAAGGAATGAAGTCTCAAGGAAATCAGTTGACTAAATTGAAAGTTAAAGAAATAGCCTTAGTAGGTCCTGTTGAAGGAACTGAGCCTTGGCCTGAACCTGAGAAATCTATTGAGATAGAGATCCCAACTGATTCTTCTGAAAAAGATGAGGCTTCTGCGAAACCGGATGATGGACCTGTTGAGATTGAATGGGATTTATCTGAAGATAAAAAAGACGATACAAAGCCAAAAAAAGGAAATCCAATCAAAGACGAAGAAGATGATTCTCAAGCAAGTCTTTTTTAGTGTAATCGTACTATTATTGTTCAATTCTTGTAATTCGAAGTATCCCGTTCTCTTTGAAAAGGAGGAAGGCTTACCCAAGCATCCTAGAGGACTTTTTGTTTTGAACGACTCAACATGGGCAACATCTGGTTATGATGGTGTATTCGAAGTTTATAATCAATTCTCTCAAAACTACTCTTATACAATTGATGGGATGGAAGATCTTAGAGATGTTCAACTGCTTGAAGATGGAAGTGTGGTGTTGATGAATTCTGGAAACCTTGGACGAATTTGGAGATATTTCCCTCACAATGATTCTCTGGCCCTTACGTATAAGAAAGATTCAGTTTTCTTAGACGGAATGGATTTCTGGAACAATCAATTTGGAATGGCCTTCGGAGATCCTGTAAACGGCAAGCTAACGATTTTACGAACTGAGGATTCATCCCAAACATGGAAAGGATTAGATTATAATCTGGTTCCTCAAGGCCTAGACGGAGAAGCTGGCTTCGCAGCTAGTGGTAGCGGTATTAATTGTGTAGGATACGGCACTGTGTTTATCGGAACTGGTGGAGGGAAAATCTCACGACTCTATACTTCAAAAGATTTTGGATTAAATTGGGAAGTTAAAAATACTCCAATGAAATCTGATACTTCATTCGGTATTTACTCTATGTATTTTTGGTCCGAGACAGAGGGGATTATTATTGGTGGTAGTTATAAGTATCCTTCAGTCAATGACAGTATTTGTTTCTATACTCAAAACGCAGGTGATACTTGGGAAGAGAGAACTAATGGTTTAGGCGGTTATTGTTCTTCAATTCATGGATCCAAAAATGGAGATTTATTGATTGCTACTGGTCGAACGGGAACATACATAACAAGAGATAAAGGAGAGAGCTGGCAAGAGTTTTCGGATGATCAATTTTATTCTGTAAATTATCATAATCGCAAAGCCTATTTTTCAGGTAGTAATGGCCAACTCAAAGTTCTTGATTTGACGTCTCTGGTTAAGTAAGTTTTTTACTACCAATTTCAATGTCATTCATCTATGAAAAATGGTCGTAGATGCATTGAAATATGCACTACATAGAATTAGTGACTTTATTCGACTCTATATCCATCTAACTGATTAATTTTGAGTGTAACCAATTAAAATAAATTGTCGAACCATGAGAGTCTTATTTGGCCTGTTCTTCTTTTTGTTTTTGCCCTCAAACTCTATGTTTTCATTCGGTCAGAATGACGACCTTGACAGTTTGTTTGAAATTATTGAAGGAGATTATCCAGATTCGACACGAATCAAAACTCAAATTAATTTATCACTTAAACTGCAGTCTTCAGATCTTACTGAAGCAAAAAGGTGGGCAAAGGATGCGAGTTTTCTTGCAATTGAAACTCAGAATTATTCATTGGCAGCTCAGGCCCATAATCAAATGGGCTTACTACATTATTATTCTGGTGATTTTGAAAATAGTAAAGAAAATTTTAAGTCTTCAGGTTTCTACTTTGAGAAAGCAGAAGAGCCATTGGGAGTTGCAAACGCCTTAAATAATGCTGGAGTCATAGATTATGAACAGGGCTATTTCTATAATGCCTTAACAGGATACCTTGAGGCTCTTTTTATTCGGAAATCTTTAAATGATTCAGCTTCCATTTCAGTTTCATACAATAATATTGGTAATGTCCAGAAAGATTTGAAGCAATATGATAAAGCAGTTGACTTCTATAATAAATCAATTGAGCTGAAAATTTTACTGAAAGACTCCTATGGTTTGGCCATGACTTATAATAATATTGGTTTGGTCTATTACGATCAAGATAGTTTAGTGGAAGCTCAAGAATTTTTCACTAAATCCATAGAGATTAAAGAAGAAATAGATGATCAGGCAGGTTTGGCCATGACCTATGCAAATCTTGGAAATGTTTATACCAAGTTAAATTATTTTGAACTCGCAAGTGATAAATTGAATAGGTCAATTTCGATTCGAACTTCTTTGGGTGATCAATACGGATTACTCCATTCTAAGCTTTGTCTGGCAGATTTATATTTAGAAAGAGGAGATTTTGACAATGCACAAGCACTTTCTTTAGAGTGTCTTTCAGTAGCAAAAGAGTTAGATCTCAAAGTGCAAGAAAGAGATGCTTATTTTAGATTGTCTAGAGCTGAAGAAGGCTTAAAAGATTTTGAAAATTCTTTAGCACATCATAAATTATATACATCAATAACTGATTCCTTATTGAATGAGGACAATATGCGAACGGCTCAACAATTGGAGGCAGAATTAGGTGCAGAAGAACAAGAGTTGGTAATTGAAGAGTTAAAAGAAGAAGTTGATAGACAAAATTCATTTTGGGATGAAGGTTGGTTTGAATTCCTACTCTTCTTTTCGGTATTGGTCTTGTTTATGGGAGTTGTATTCTTCTTTTTAAACAAGAATATTAAGTTTACTGATCAAGGTTACTACAAAATTGACCAATTAAGAACACTGAGATTATTGTTTTTTGCGGCGGCCCTCATGGCGCCGATATTGGGTTTTTATCGTTCCACTTCACCTGATTCTATATTTGACCCTCTCTGGTTAAGGCTGACGGCCTCATGCGTGATTTTGGTTCCTTTGATGGGGTCTTACAGATCTAAGAGGATAAGGAACGTCTTTGAGGAGATTTCAGTTCAGTTGTTTTATCTTTTGACTGGATTTTTAGTTTTCTTCTTGTACAAAAACAATTTGAATCCATATTACCTTATTGATGTTGTAATTGTAGCTTCGGCAGCACCCGCAATGTTTGCCAGGTTGAAGCAATTCATTATATATTTCATTTTTGTACTAATAATAAGCTTTTCGGCTTATTTTATTTGTGAAGAGCCTGCAATTGAATTGGCGAATTATGCAATCAGTTTATTCATTGCAATCGGAGTGATAACCCTAACCTTCTTGGCGAAGCTGAATTCTCAAAGACAATTG
>Ga0316204_10005403_pt1 | contig 21097 bp, 18 predicted proteins | sample 6monrhotite_MG_2_FD_205661 | JGI IMG/M metagenome (GOLD analysis project Ga0316204, IMG submission 205661) | Microbial mat bacterial communities from mineral coupon in-situ incubated in ocean water Damariscotta River, Maine, United States -... | ecosystem: Environmental > Aquatic > Marine >... | reverse complement strand
AAAGTCTGCCTTGATCGCTTCGAGCGCTTCAACTGCGCCGGGCAGGCCCACAAAATCACCGCCATCCCGCTCGCCACAATGGCACAACGCTACGCCGACGGATCCCTCGATCCGACCGTGAAATAACTCTAACGCCCACACCAACCCAAGGAGATTGTATTATGGATCAATCAAATCGTTACGCCGACCTGAGCCTCGCGGAAGAGGATCTGATTGCTGAAGGGCAGCATGTTCTTTGCGCCTACATTATGAAACCAAAGGCCGGTTTCGGTGATTATTTGTCGACGGCGGCGCACTTTGCAGCGGAATCATCGACCGGAACCAATGTCTCCGTTTCGACAACGGATAATTTCACCCGTGGCGTTGATGCCATGGTTTACGAGATTGACGAAAAAAACGAAGTCATGAAAATTGCCTACCCGGTCGAATTGTTTGACCGCAACATCATCGACGGACGGGCGATGATTTCATCCTTCCTGACGCTGACGATTGGCAACAACCAGGGCATGGGCGATGTCGAATACGCCAAAATGCATGATTTTTACGTGCCCCCTGAATTCCTAAAACTGTTTGATGGACCATCAACAACAATTTCCGACCTGTGGCGGGTCCTGAGACGGCCGGTCGTCGATGGTGGTTTCATTGTTGGCACCATCATCAAACCGAAATTGGGATTGCGGCCTCAGCCCTTCGCCGAAGCCGCTTACCAGTTCTGGCTGGGTGGTGATTTCATCAAAAATGATGAACCACAGGGCAATCAGTTATTTGCCCCCTTGAAAGAGACCATCACCTTAGTCGCCGATGCCATGAAACGGGCGCAGGATGAAACCGGCGAAGCAAAATTATTCTCGGCCAACATCACAGCTGATGACTACCGTGAAACGATTGCGCGCGGTGAGTTTATCCTGGAAACGTTCGGTGAAAATGCCGACCACGTCGCTTTCCTGGTCGACGGGTATGTTTCTGGACCACATGCCATTACCACGGCACGGCGCTATTTCCCCAACCAGTATTTGCACTACCATCGGGCCGGCCACGGTGCCGTCACCTCACCTCAAAGCAAACGAGGGTATACCGCCTTCGTTTTATCCAAAATGTCACGCCTGCAAGGCGCATCCGGAATCCACACCGGGACAATGGGTTATGGCAAGATGGAAGGCGAAGCCGGCGACACAGACATGGCTTACATGATCCAGCGCGACAGCGCCGACGGGCCGTTCTACCATCAGGAATGGGAAGGCATGAATCCAACGACACCAATTATTTCAGGTGGTATGAATGCCCTTCGCATCCCCGGCTTCTTCGATAACATCGGCCATTCCAACCTGATTTTGACCGCCGGTGGCGGATCCTATGGTCATGTCGACGGCCCGGCGGCGGGTGCGCGCTCACTTCGTCAGGCCGAGCAATGTTGGAAGGCAGGCGCTGACCCCATTGCTTACGCCAAGGAACATCATGAATTTGCCCGCGCCTTCGAAAGCTTCTCAAGCGATGCGGACACTTTGTTCCCGGGATGGCGTAATGAACTGAACGTTGCCGCCTGATCGGCTCGTTCTCCTTGAAAAATACACAAAAGGTAAAATCGTGGACACAAACATTAACATTGCACCATCAATCTTATCGGCGGACTTCGCCTGCCTTGGCGATGAAATAAGGGCCATCGACGCTGCCGGTGCCGATTGGGTGCATGTTGATGTCATGGACGGACATTTTGTGCCCAACCTGACCATCGGCCCCTTGGTGGTGAAAGCCATTCGTCAGCATACTAAAAAAATCATAGATGTGCATTTAATGATTTCTCCGGTTGATCCGTACATCGAGGCCTTCGCCGGCGCCGGCGCCGACATCATTTCCGTCCATGCGGAAGCGACGACCCATTTGGACCGCTCGATACAATTGATCAAATCGCTAGGCAAAAAGGCTGGTGTCTCTCTAAACCCGGCCACATCTGAAACAGTCATCGACTATGTTCTTGACAATATCGATCTGGTTTTAGTGATGTCGGTCAATCCGGGGTTTGGTGGCCAATCGTTCATCCCGTCACAGATTGACAAGGTTCGGCGTTTGAAGGAAAAAATTGGTGACCGGGACATCCACATCGAAGTCGATGGCGGCGTCAATCGCGATACTATTGCCGCTGTCGCCGCAGCTGGTGCCGATTCCTTTGTCGCCGGTTCTGCCGTGTTTGGTGCCGCTGATTATCGATCCTCAATCCAGGAATTACGTGACCTGGCAAGGGTAGCAAAGTCTTAACGTGTCCTTATCTGCACTGATTTTCGATGTTGACGGCACCCTCGCTGAAACCGAGCAGTGGCACCGGCAGGCCTTCAATCTGGCGTTCATGGATATGGACCTTGACTGGATATGGGACCACGCACTTTACCTCGAACTGCTTTCCGTCACCGGCGGCAAGGAACGAATGCGTCATTACGCGTCATTGCACGACCGGGACTTTCTGGCCAATCCGGATATTGGCCAACGCATTGTTTCCCTGCACCGCAATAAAACCAATCACTATGCCAGACTGATCAGTTCCGGTGAGGTCAAGCTGCGCCCCGGCATTGAACGTCTGATCAACGAGGCCAAGGACAATCAACTGAAATTAGCCATTTCGACCACGACAACGCGCGACAACGTGGTGAATTTACTGACCGCGACGCTCGGCAAAAACGGTCCGACTATGTTTGACGCAATCTCCGCCGCCGACTCCGCCGAACACAAAAAACCGGCCCCCGATGTCTACTTTGACACGCTTAGAAAACTCAAAATCCGCCCTGACCAATGCTTAACCTTCGAAGATTCACAAAACGGACTCTTATCGGCACGCCGCGCCAACATTGACACTGTGGTGACCCTCAGCGACTTCACCTCATGCCACGATCACATGGACGCCATCGCCGTTCTTAAGAATTTAGGCGACCCTGGCCTACCCTGCGAGGTGGTTCGGGGTGACCTGGATGGCCGCGAATTTGTTGATCTCGAGCTGTTGCGGCAATGGCGCGGTTAATCAAATGCGAGACAGTAATTTTTTAACGGTCAACGACACGCCAGGCTGGAAAAGCGGCAATGACTGTTGTGCCGCGCCCCAGTTCGCTTTCAAGCGTCATCGTCCCATCGTGTAATTCAATCAGGTTTTTGCAAAGCGACAGGCCAAGCCCCGTACCTTCATGCGTTCGTGTCATGATGTCATCAACTTGACCAAAAGGTTCGAGAACTTTTGGGATATCATCAGCGGCGATTCCAATACCGCTATCTTCGACTCTAATAATAAACTGATCCGCCCCATCAATATTGCAACTGAGCAAAATCGACCCGCCAACGGGCGTGAACTTGGTCGCGTTTGATAAAAAGTTAATGATGATCTGTTTTACCCGCGTTGCATCGGCACGCAACATCGGTAAGGTCGCCGGATAGTCGAACTTCAGTTTAAGATCTTTCAAACGGACCGTACCCATTAACAACAAGCGACAAGATTCAGCCGCGTCCGGGACATTCATCACGCGTTCATCTAAACCCAGCTCGCCGGCTTCGATTTTGGACAGGTCAAGGATGTCACCGATCACCTTAAGCAGGTGGTTAGAGGAGTCGTGAATGTCTCCCGAATACTCATGGTATTTCGGGTTTTTCATTTGGCCCATCATCTCGTCTTTCATAACCAATGAAAATCCAATGATGGCGTTTAAGGGGGTGCGCAATTCGTGGCTCATATTGGCGAGGAACTGGCTTTTGGCGCGACTGGCAAGCTCAGCTGTTTCTTTAGCCTTGTTCAGATCACGTGTCCGGGTATCGACTTTTTGTTCGAGGGAAGCATTCAATTCTTGTAGTGCGGCTTCTGCGGCTTTGCGCTCGGCAATTTCTCGGCGCAACTCACGGGTTCGCGACTCGACCCTAAGCTCTAATTCGTCGCGCGCTTCTTTCAATTTTTGCTCGGCATGTTCTCGCTGGCGAATATGATGCTCGGTGATTTTCATAAATTCGTTGCCGGCGTTGGCAAGCGTTCCCAGCTCATCTTCGGCATGGCCCTTGTCAACCTTTAACCGCAAACGTCCGGGATTATCGGGGTCTATTTGGCTAAAAGATTCGGCGAGTCTGGTCAGCGGTTGGGTCAATGATACATAGAAAACAGCGAGATACAGAAACACGAGAAGGAGCGGTAAAATAACCCCGGCAGCCAGCAAAAATGATGACCGGTTGTAAAATGCTGCAAGTGCCGCGTCCATGTCGATATCGACGATTAACTTGCCTGGTTGTAAGCCGGATTCTTTGGATTGCATCAACAGAATGGAAAACTCATGCACATTCACATTGAACGCACGAGACACCCATTGCGTCGGACTTGCCCGCCGGGGCCGCACCGTTTTAGCCAGCGTTTCTGAAGAATCATCATTGATTTGGGCTTTAATGATGAACGCGTACTCCATCAGCCCCTGAACGACTTCACCGGCGAGTTGTTCGTCAAGCAGGTGAACGGCCCGTTGAGCTGTTGGCCTACTGACCTTTAGAATGCGCTCGACTTTTTCGCCAACTTCGACCAATTCTCTGGAAAAGTCGAAATAAACCTGAAGGGTGCTTATTCCGACCCCTAAAACGAAAGCGATGGTCACGCCGATCCTCGCCAACTTAAACGACAGGCGTTTATGAAATCCGGCCTTCGGGGAAGGCGATTTCACAACACCTTCTCCGGACGTTCCAGGCGTCTCGTTGGTGGCCAAGGGTTCGGCATGGTGAGTTTCCAAATTGACACGTCACCTTAAAGCTCGGAACAATTCCAGCCAACCGTTAATATAGCAAGGTGCGCCGTCAATAGAAACTTGTGGGATCGCCTGCTGGGTTAGACCCAGCGGAATACGCAATACCCGAATGTGATAGACAATATCAGCCCCCCCCACAGCGGCACGCCAAAAAACCCAAGCCAGCCAAGGTGAATGAAGGCGCTGCCCAAAAGGGTAATAAATAATCGGTCTCCACGCGTCGTATCAAGCGTAAGAATTCCCCGGCGCGGCGCGCCGCCAGGACGCCGCCACTCCAAATATCCCATACTGCCGATCGCGCAGCCAATGAAGATGAAAAAAGCGGCCGTCGGCCACGTCCATGCCATCCATGACAATCCCATCTCGATCTTCTCCGTTAGACACGCCCAAGGGCAAAACCCTTGGCGATGTGGTTACGAACAAAATAAATGACGAATGCGCCCGGAATGATGGTCAATGTTCCGGCGGCGGCAAGTAACCCGAGCTCGTAACCGGAGGTGCTTGCCGTACGGGTCATAATCGCAGCAATCGGCTTTGCTGCCACTGAGGTCAGGGTCTTCGCTAACAGCAATTCAACCCACGAAAACATGAAACAGAAAAATGCGGCGACGCCAATGCCCGCAGCGACGGTCGGAATAAAGATGCGAACAAAAAATCGAGGGAATGAGTAACCATCAACATAGGCAGTCTCGTCCAATTCCTTGGGGATCCCGGACATAAAGCCTTCCAAAATCCACACCGCCAAGGGAATGTTAAACAAACAATGCGCAAGGGCGACGGCCAACGGTGTATCAAACAGATTAACCGCCGAATAAAGCTGAAGAAACGGCAACGCAAACACTGCGGGCGGGGCCATACGGTTGGTCAGCAACCAAAAGAAAAGATGTTTATCACCGATAAAGCGGAAGCGTGAAAAGGCGTAGGCCGCTGGCAGGGCAACACTGACGGAAATCAGCGTATTGATGCCGACATACGCCATTGAATTAAAGTATCCGGTGTACCATGACGGGTCGGTGAAGATCGTGATGTAGTTATCAAAGGTAAATTCATGTGGGTACAAAGAAAAACTGCCGAGAATTTCATTGGTCGTTTTGAACGACATATTGATCAACCAATAGATCGGTAACATTAAGGCGAGGATGTAAATGATCGGGACAATCGACGTTTTCTTCATCACCGCGCCTCATCTTTCATCATCAGGGTGTAAAACACCCAACTCAACAACAACACAATAAAGAAGTAGATCAACGACATCGCCGCCGCCGGTCCCAGGTCAAATTGGCCAAGCGCCATTTTCATCAAATCAATGGACATGAAGGTGGTTGAATTGCCGGGGCCTCCCCCCGTTAAGACAAAGGGTTCGGTGTAAATCATAAAACTGTCCATGAACCGGAGCAGGATGGCGATGGTCAGAACCCGCTTTAACTTGGGCAGCTGAATATAGCGAAATACCGCCCATGGCTTGGCGCCGTCTATTTTTGCCGCCTGATAATAGGCGTCTGGAATTGACCGTAACCCGGCATAAGCCAGCAAAACGACCAAAGAGGTCCAGTGCCAGACATCCATCAAAATTGTCGTGAACCATGCGGCGAACGGTTGGCGTGTGAAATTATAGTCGATCCCAAGTGCGTTGATCGAATGACCGAGCAAACCAATGTCGGGCAGCGCGAAGATGTTCCACATGGCACCAACGACATTCCACGGAATAAGAAGCGGCATAGCCATAAACACCAGACAGACCGATACCCATACCCCTTCTTTGGGCATGGTCAGGGCAATCGCCACGCCCAGAGGGACCTCAATAGCCAAAATGATCGCGGTGAACCTCAACTGACGCAAAAGGGCCGCATGGAAACGATCCGAATTCAATATTTGTTCGAACCATCTAACCCCCTCAAAGAAGAATATATTATTGCCAAAGGTTTCCTGCACCGAATAATTGACCACGGTCATCAGCGGAATCACGGCATTAAAAGCAACCAGAATAATCACCGGAAGAATGAAAAACCACGCTTTTTGATTTACAGTTTTATTGTCCATATGACCCTCAAGAAATCATCCAGTCGTTGGCATAAACTTGCGTATGGTCGGGATCGAACGTCAGGAACGCCCGTTCGGAAGGCACCGGCCCGCCATCAGCAACCAGCAGCTTGATGACATCAGATTTATGACGCGTTTCAACAATGGTGAACCGACCAGCATCACTAACCTTTTCAATATTGACGGGAATTCCGTTGTCGGCGAAACGGATGAACTCTGGGCGAATGCCGATTTCCAGACGGGACGATGCGTCCTTAGCCGTCACATTATTGCTTATTCTAATCGGAATACCGTCATAAACTGGTTGACCACGGTCAAGCTTGCAAGCCAGTAGATTCATCCCGGGCGAGCCGATGAAATGGCCGACAAACGTATGACGCGGGCGCTCGAACAGCTCGACCGGCGTGCCGACCTGAACAATTTCACCTTCTTGCATAACGACAACTTGGTCAGCGAAGGTCAGGGCTTCGGTTTGGTCGTGGGTAACATAAATCATGGTCGTACCAATCCGCTGATGCAATTCCTTTAGCTTCGAGCGCAGCACCCATTTCAAATGCGGATCAATTACCGTCAGGGGTTCGTCAAACATGATGACGTTGACGTCCGAGCGGACCAATCCACGGCCCAGTGATATCTTCTGTTTACCGTCAGCCGTCAATCCTGACGCCCGTGTCATCAGCGTATCCGTGAGGTCAAGCATGTCGGCGATTTGCCGCACTTTACTGTCAACCTCGCTCTCACCAACGCCTCTGTTACGCAGTGGAAATGCCAGATTTTCGTAAACCGTCATGGTGTCATAAACGACCGGAAACTGAAAAACTTGCGCAATATTGCGGCGGTCAGCGGGGGTCGTGGAAACCTCTTCGTCACCGAACCAAATTTCGCCTTCAGTTGGCGTCAATAACCCAGAAATAATATTCAGCAAAGTCGTCTTTCCGCAACCGGACGGACCGAGCAGAGCGTAAGCCCCGCCATCTGACCACTCTAGGCTCATCGTCTTAAGCGCCCAATCCACATCAGAAACCGGATTAGGTAAATAACTATGGCGTAAATTTTTAAGGCTAATTTTCGACATCTCAGCCCCCCTTATGCCGCCAACAATTGATCGTGCTCGCCAAAATACATACATCGGCTTGTATCAAGGTGGAATGCCATCGTCTTGCCAATCTCGATGGCGTGAATACCGGGCGACTGCGCCACCCAGGGCCGACCGTTCAGGTCAAAATGAACGACGCTTTCCGATCCACTAAGCTCAGCGATCTTGACTTGGCCTTCAAGGACGACGCTGCCCGTGGAGGTCGGTTCCAAGGTGACAAAATGCGGTCGTACGGCCATGTAGTAATGACCGTCAGCAAGCCCGGTGCTGGCGGCTGACCAACCGACCCCATCGCTCATTACAAACTGGCCATCGGTCAACTTAACCATCGCCGAGTTGATCGGCGGATCGGAAAAGACCTGGGCCGTTAGCAGATCGAACGGACGGCGATAAATTTCCGCCGTTTTACCGAACTGGGTAATTCGGCCTTCATGCATGGTCGCGCTGTAGCCTCCCAATAACAGGGCTTCCGTCGGTTCCGTGGTCGCGTAAACCACCGTACAACCACGATCACTAAACAATTTTGGCAACTCATCGCGTAATTCTTCACGCAGTTTGTAGTCAAGGTTTGCCAGCGGTTCGTCAAGCAGGACGAGACCGGAATCTTTGACCAAGGCACGTGCCAAGGCGGTACGCTGCTGCTGCCCGCCCGATAGTTCAGATGGGTTTCGTCCGAGCATCGGTGTTAGTTTCAACATTTCGGCGACGCGCCCGACACGTTCATCCAGATCACGGCGCGAGAAGCCCGCGACCCGCAGCGGAGAAGCGATGTTATCAAACACCGAAAAATGGGGATAATTGATGAATTGCTGGTGGACAAAGGACACGTTGCGCTTCTGTACCGGAACACCAGTAACATTCAACCCATTGAACCAAACCTCGCCCGATGTTGGCGCACTCAACCCAGCCATAAGCTGCATCAAGGTTGTTTTCCCCGCAAGCGTTGTGCCCAATAGAATGTTAAATTGATTGGCAACCAACTCGACACTGGCATCAAAGATATGGGTATCTGCTCCAACCTTTTTGACGACGTTTTTCAGTGATAAAGCCATTTTAGGAAGCCTCTCATTCAGCCGCAGCGGCCTACTCGATGACTGTGCCTCCGATCTGGAGACACGTTTTCGAACAATGGTATAACAACACAAATAACAAAGTGAATAAAGTCGGCGACAACAAGAATCCCGGGAGGCACTCACGCCTCCCGGGAAGCCTTTAGACCAATTCAGGCGCTGGGCTTAGCCCTTTTTCCACCGTTTGACGAGTTCGTCATAGTTGATAGTTTCACCTTTTGGTTTTTCGTTTACCAACTTGGCCTTTGGTGATCCCGGTTTATTGAGCCACACCGAAGGATCGGACTTCTTGTTTAGGCGCGGGCCACAGCCGCCATAGGTGTTGGCTTTTTCATCGGCAACTTGCATGCGCGACATGACAAGATCCATTTCCGATGCGAGCCTGTCCATGGCCTGTTGCGGTGTGAACGCACCTGAGTTGACATCACCGATCTGCTGCCACCAAATCTGTGCCAATTTGGGATAATCAGGGACGTTAACGCCGGTTGGCGACCACAGAACGCGGTCAGGTGAGCGGTAGAACTCAACCAATCCACCCAAATTGGGCGCGCGATCCGTAAACGATTGATGGTTTATCGTGGAATCGCGGATGAAGGTCAGGCCAACTTGGCTTTTCTTGACATCGACAGTCTTGGAAACAACAAACTGGGCATACAGCCACGCCGCTTTACGGCGTTTCACCGGAGTCGATTTCATCAAAGTCCATGAACCGGCATCCTGATAACCAAGCTTTTGACCAGTTTTCCAGTAGGGACCGTGCGGCGACGGTGCCATCCGCCAAAGCGGCTTGCCTGCGCTATCAACCGTGTTGTTGCCTTCGCTTTTCGGAGCCACCATGGACGCCGTGAAGGCCGTATACCAGAAGATTTGCTGGGCGACATTACCTTGGGACAAGGCTGGTAACGACTGATAAAAGTCGTAACTGGCGGCACCTGGAGGCGCATATTTGCGCAGCCATTCGTCCCATTTGCGGATAGCATAGACAGCGGCTGGGCTATTGGCCGCACCACCACGTGACACCGAAGCGCCAACCGGGTTGCACGAGCCTTTTTCCATGCGAATTCCCCACTCATCGACAGGCACCCCATTGGGCTCGCCTTTGGAGCCTTCGCCAGCCATAGAAAGCCACGCATCAGTCATGCGCCACCCTAAATCGGGTGCGCGTTTGCCATAATCCATATGGCCGTAGATTCTTTTGCCATCGATTTCTTTGACATATATCGAAAAGAACTCGGCAATGTCTTCATAAGCGGACCAGTTCACGGGAACACCCAGTTCGTAGCCGTAGCGCGCTTTGAATTTCTTTTGCAGGTCGGGGCGATCAAACCAGTCCTTGCGGAACCAATACAGGTTAGCAAACTGTTGATCAGGCAACTGATACAACTTGCCATCGGGTCCGGTGGTAAATGAACGACCGATAAAATCATTGATATCGAGCATCGGGTTGGTCACATCTTTACCGTCGCCGGCCATCCAATCGGTCAGGTTGACCGCCAATTGCAGACGCGAATGGGTACCAATCAAATCGGAATCGTTGATGTAGGCGTCGTACAAATTGCGATTGGTCTGCATCTGTGTCTGAACTGCCTGAACAACTTCGCCTTCACCAAGAATCTGATGATTAACTTTGATGCCGGTGATTTCTTCAAATGCTTTGGTCAGGGTTTTTGATTCATAAGTATGTGTCGGAATACTTTCCGAAAGCACATTGATTTCCATACCTTTGAAGGGTTGCGCGGCTTTAATAAACCATTCCATTTCTTTCATTTGATCGCTTTTCGAAAGCGATGAGGGTTGGAATTCGTTGTCCACCCATTTTTTAGCCTCGTCCATGCCTGCATAACTTACAGTTGTTGCCGACATTAGCGCCGCCCCGGTCAGGGCCGCCAACAGTTTCGTTTTCATAGCTGGTTTCCTCCCATTCAACAAAACGACACAAACTATCAGGTGAATAAAAACGAAAGTCAAATGAAAACCCTGAACTCTGGTGTTTGGAATTCATACAGGATATGAATTACCCATGATAATCCACAACAAGGCACCTGACGGGACGTTGATGACGCCCAGACAATCCGACATTGTTGATCTGGCTCACGATTTAGGGCGGGTAAATGTTGAAGATCTGGCGCAGCATTTTTCCGTCACGCCACAGACGATCCGCAAGGACCTCAACGAATTGTGTGAGTCTGGTGTCCTGCAACGGGTTCATGGCGGCGCAACGTTATCGACCCGCGTCTCGAATGTCGGATACGGGTCCCGGCGGACGACAGCGGCTGGGGAAAAACGGCGCATTGGATTAAAGGCATCATCCCTGATTCCTAATAATTGCTCGCTGTTTATCAACATTGGGACGACCACCGAACAAGTTGCCATATCACTGATAAATAAGAAAAATATTCTTGCCATCACCAATAACATCAATGTCGTCAATATCCTTCTCGGTAGTCCTGGTGTCGAGGTGATTGTTGCCAGCGGCGTTGTTCGTCACACCGACGGTGGCGTTATAGGTGAGTCAGCCAGCGATTTCATTCGTCAATTCATGGTCGACTTCGCCATCATCGGTGTCTCGGGAATCGGCCAGGATGGGTCGCTTCTCGACTTTGACTACCGTGAAGTCAAAATCGCCCAAGCAATCATCGAAAATTCCCGGCACACAATTTTGGTTGCAGACTCGATGAAATTTGAACGTACAGCACCGGTCAGGATGGGGCATATTTCGCAAATCGATACATTCGTCACTGACCGGCCGCTCCCACCAGCCTTGGCACGCATATGCAAAGACAACGACGTTAGCGTCACGCTGACAGATTGATTCTGCAAATCTTGTTTTCGTGTTTTTTCATTGTAGGTTCGATTTTCTTCATTTAAATTTCCACATCCCGCAGGCTTACACCAAGAATGGAGCGACCGAAGGTGGACAACGCCCTATACGACATCGCAATTATCGGTGGCGGCATCAACGGATGTGGCATCGCTCGTGACGCCGTGGGCCGAGGCCTGTCCGTTGCCTTATTTGAAAAAAACGACCTCGCCAGTGGCACGTCATCGGCATCAACTAAACTGATCCACGGCGGTCTTCGTTATCTCGAACATTATGAATTCAAGCTGGTTCGAGAATCTTTAAAGGAGCGGGAAGTCCTGCTGTCCATGGCGCCGCATATCAGTTGGCCGCTGCGTTTTGTTCTGCCTCATCTGCAAGGGTTGCGTCCGGCGTGGTTGATTCGCATTGGCCTGTTCCTTTATGACCATCTCGGTGGACGCAAACTTCTTCCTGGGTCGCGGGCCGTCGATTTGACCCTCGATCCGGCAGGGACCCCACTGAAACGGCATATTGAAAAGGGATTTGAATATTCCGACTGCTGGGTCAATGACGCCAGACTGGTTGTCCTAAACGCGATGGCCGCCGCCGAAAACGGAGCGAAAGTTCAAGTCCGTACTGAAGTTTTGTCAGCGACGCGGAAGTCCGATCACTGGGACATCACAACCAAAAATTTGATGACGGGAACAGTTTCAACACTAAGAGCAAGGGCCTTGATCAACGCCGGGGGGCCATGGGTCGCCACCATTTTAAACCAACTGGTGGGATCAAGGTGCACATCGCAAATCCGGTTGGTCAAAGGCAGCCATATTGTCGTCCGCAGACAGTTTGACCATGACCGCGCCTATATTTTTCAAAATGCCGACAAGCGCATTATTTTTGCCATCCCATACGAGCAGGATTTCACCCTAATCGGGACCACAGACGTGGATTACCTGGGGGACCCAGCCGACGTTGCCGCCACGGACGAAGAGGTATCCTACCTGTGTAATGCTGCCAACGAATATTTTGTCAACACCATCAGCCCGCATGATGTTGTCTGGACCTACTCAGGGGTGCGCCCACTTTATGACAGCGGCGAACAATCGGCGCAAAAGGCGACCCGAGACTATGTTCTGGAGCTGGGTGGGGCTGACAACCAGCCGCCCTTACTTAATATTTTTGGCGGCAAAATTACCACCTATCGCCGCCTTGCCGAAGACGCCCTTGAAAAAATCGGTACCCGTATCTCCATACCCGGTGGCCGTTGGACGGCAGGAACGACCTTGCCGGGTGGAGATTTCCCGGTTTCGCACTTTGGACAACTGGTAAAAGACCTGTGCCGGAAACACCCGGAAATCGATCCGGATCTGATGCTCAGATTGACGCGCGGGTACGGAACCTTAACCACAGAGGTTCTTAAAGCCGGCCTCGGGAAACACTTCGGTGCCGATCTTTACCAATGCGAGGTGGACTATCTGATCCGTCATGAATGGGCGAGAAGCGCAGAAGATATCCTTTGGCGACGAACCAAACTTGGCCTCAGATTATCAACTGTACAAACAACGAAGCTGGCAAAATGGATGGACGAAAACATTGCCGCTATGATTGAATGATGTTGGCATCAAAATTGGTGGCACAGCGTAGGTAGAGGGTAATCGGAATGGGATCTTATATACTGGCGATTGATCAGGGTACAACGTCATCGCGCGCTATTCTTTTTGATCAAACCGCCGCCGTCGTCACCCTCGACCAGCAGGAGTTTCAGCAACACTTCCCCGATTCCGGTTGGGTCGAGCACGACCCGGAAGACATATGGAATACGACGGTCGAGACCTGTAAGGGGGCGATGGCAAAAGCCAGGATCGAGGCGAAGGAGGTTGCCGCAATTGGCATTACCAATCAACGCGAGACGACGCTGGTCTGGAACAGGGAAACCGGCAAAGCAATTCACCGTGCCATTGTCTGGCAGGACCGGCGAACGGCCGACATCTGCCGAAACCTCAGAGATGGCGGCCATGAGGCCAGCGTAACGGCCCAAACGGGGCTACGGCTTGATCCGTACTTCTCTGGCACTAAAGTTGCCTGGATTCTCGATCATGTGGACGGTGCCCGGCAAGCGGCGGAACAGGGCAAGTTGGCTTTTGGCACAGTTGATAGTTTTCTGCTGTGGCGGTTGACCGGGGGAAAGACCCACGCAACTGATGCGACCAACGCCAGCCGCACCCTATTGTATGACATTCACCAAGGCTGTTGGAGTGATACGCTTCTTGACCTGCTTCGCGTGCCCCGTTCCCTTCTGCCCGAGGTTAAAGACAGTGCGGCGGACTTTGGCGAAACCACGGCGGACCTGTTTGGTGCATCCATTAAAATTGCCGGGGTCGCTGGTGACCAACAAGCGGCAACCGTCGGCCAGACCTGTTTCAAACCCGGGATGATGAAGTCAACCTACGGAACGGGATGTTTTGCCTTGCTGAACACCGGCGAACAGGCCGTTCAGTCGTCAAACCGCTTATTAACAACCATTGCCTATCAATTAGACGGCAAACCCACCTACGCGCTGGAAGGGTCGATTTTTGTTGCCGGTGCTGCGGTGCAATGGTTACGCGACGGATTGGGAATAATTGAAAAGGCGGCTGATTCTGGCATGCTCGCCGATCAGGCCGACGCTAATCAACAAGTGTATCTTGTTCCAGCATTTGTTGGCCTTGGTGCGCCCTATTGGGATGCCGAGTGTCGGGGCACTATGTTTGGCCTGACCCGCGCCACAGGACCGAATGAAATCGCCCGCGCAACACTTGAAAGCGTATGCTATCAGACCCGCGATCTGCTGGAGGCCATGCAGAAGGACTGGGCGACAACCGGCAAGACCGTGCTTCGTGTTGATGGCGGCATGGTCAGTTCCGATTGGACCATGCAGTGCCTGGCTGACATCCTTGATGCACCGGTTGACCGACCTCAAGTTTTGGAAACGACAGCGTTGGGGGCGGCCTATTTGGCGGGGCTACAAACCGGGGTTTACCCGGACATCGATACGTTAGCCAACGGCTGGGCTCTGGAAAAACGCTTCAGCCCACACATGCCCGAAAGCCAGAGAGCGATAAAATACGACGGTTGGAAAGATGCCATCAGACGGACTCTCAGCTAAATTTTCAGGCTGAAACCAGTGGACGCCCGTCATAAGGTCATGTTATTAGCCCGACCCGCCTTAAGCCTTCTTCATTTTTGAGGGAGAAATCGGCACCTGAAAATTCCGCTGCGTCTGCGGTACAAAGCCAGGCGACGGCCCGGGCTGGCCAATCTGGCGATATATGTACCGTCGGATCCAATTGACTAACCGGGTTAATGCCCGAACGTTTAATCGCCACCTGCATGTCAGTGGCCACCGTTCCTGGGCTGAGGCCGATAACCCGCACCCCCTTATCGCCGTATTCCTTGTCAGCGCATTGCGTCAACGACAATACGGCCGCTTTGGTCGAACAATAATGACTCCACCCCTCCAATGGACTTGTCGCCGCGCCCGAGCTGATGTTGACAATAACACCGGCCCCCTCCCCTGCGCTTCCATAATCGGTAATGCGGCGCGTAACCCGTGATAAACACCTTTATAGTTTATATCGACGATGTTGTCCCATAGGTCAGGGTCAGAGTCTGCCAATCGGGCAATCGGCTCGATCACACCGGCGTTGTTGACGAGGATATCAAACCGGCCAAAGGCGGTTTGGCACAAGGTGACGGCGGCGTCGACATCGCGATAACAGCTAACATCACAAGCGATGGCTTGGGCGTTCCCTCCTCCTTCGCAAATGTCGGCGGCCAATACTTCAAGATCGTCAACGCTACGCGCAGCGAGGATCACTGAAACACCCTGCTTGGCAAGCTCTCGCGCCGTTGCAGCACCGATTCCACGGCTTGCCCCGGTGATCAACGCGGTCTTTCCCTCAAGTTCTTTCATTTCTCTCTCCTCCATTGGCAATCATGACTATAAGGCAAGCGATATTGTCATTAAACAGATTACTTTACATCAACATCATGCATATAATACATGAATGGATAGTGACACTCTTAAAACATTCATTACCGTCGCCCGTCAGGGAAGTTTCGCTGCCGCTGCGCAAATCATCGAAATTGATCCGTCGCAAGTGTCACGGGTGATCGCTGGACTGGAAAAGGAACTTGGGGTTCGCCTGTTCCAACGAACCACACGACATATGGCCCTGACAGAAGCGGGCGCGCTTTATTTAAGTCGGGTTGACTCAATCGTCGATGAACTCGCCGACGCGAGGGACCAAGCGTTAGCCGTTAACGCCGCCCCACGAGGTCACCTTAGACTGACCGCCTCTGTCGCCTTTGGCCAAGTTTGCCTCGTCCCCTTACTTGCGGAGTTTCGAACCACGTTCCCCGACATTGTTCTGGAATTGTTGCTGACCGATGACAATCTGGACCTAATCGCCAACCGGATCGATCTCGCCATACGGCTGGCACCGTGCATCAACAAGGACCTGATCTGCGCCAAATTGTTTGATACCCGCTACCGGGTATGCGCCAGCCCAGGTTATCAATCACTCGCATCGCCAATCCGCACGCCCTTGGACATCGCCCAACATGAGTCTGTACGTTTTACCTTGCCGGATTTCCGCACACGTTGGCTTTTCCGCGATCAGGCGAGCACGATCATTGAAGTACCGGTAAAAGGCGGCATCGTATTATCAAACGCACTGGCCATACGCGAATGCATGCTCGACGGGTTGGGTCCGGCACTGCTCGCCAATTGGCTGGTTGACGACGACATCAGGGCAGGAAGATGCCTTGATCTTTTTCCGGACCATGAGGTAACTGCAACCTCTTTCGATACGGCAGCCTGGTTAATCTACCCCAGCCGCCGGTTTCTGCCGAACAAGGTCCGTGTGGTCATCGACTTTTTCCGCCGACATCTCACACCAAAATGGTCTTAGAGGTCCTGAAGGAAAAATGGTGGGCACGACTGGGATTGAACCAGTGACCCCTCGCGTGTGAAGCGAGTGCTCTCCCGCTGAGCTACGCGCCCATATGACCCTCAGGAGGCGTCATATAATGACGCGCCAGCATAACTGTCAAGTCAACGTATCGAGTCCAGAAATCAACTGATCAAAATGGTCAATCATCAGGTCAGCGTGCAAATCCTCTACGCGGCCATGGCAATAGCCAAACGTCACGGCGACCGATTTGACGCCAGCATTTTTTGCCACCGCGATATCGTTGGCACCATCCCCCACCATTACGGCCTCGTCTGCGGTCACACCCAGATCATCCAACACCAATTGAAGGTGGCGCGGGTCCGGCTTGCGCACCCCACTTAAGGAATCACCCCCAGCAACCGCATCAAACAGACCGTCAATTTCAAACTCTCTAAGAATTTCGCGCGTCGCCTGAACGGGTTTGTTCGTGCACAACCCAATGAGAGCATCAGAATCGATAAGCCTCTTTATGGCAGACAACGCGCCCGGGAACAATTTGGTGTGTAGCGTCGCATTGATCTCATAATCGCGTCCAAAGACGGCCACCCTGTCGGCCAAGTCGTCGGCATCAGGAACACCGCCCGTCGCCCGATACCCGCGTTCGACCAATTTCGGGACACCATCACCGATCATGCCAATAACTTCGTCAAGTGATAACGTGCGTCTCCCCTCGTTGAGCAACAATCGGTTGAGGGCGAACTTGAGGTCGGGGGCGCTGTCGATCAGCGTGCCATCTAAATCAAAGACAACGGCTTTGGGAAGGGGCATTTTTGGCAACTTTCTTGCAAGAATCAGAAACAATCTTTGACTTGGCTGACCCTGAAGCCTATGGCAATTTTGATACTGCTCAGGAGCGTTTTCTTTCAGAATACTATTTAATCATTCGAGGCCCAATGACCAAGACCCAATCGACGACGTCGGTCTGCGCAATCGTTCTTGCTGCCGGACTGGGCACGCGGATGAAATCAAAAAAACAAAAAGTCCTGCACGAGATTGCCGGACGGCCAATGGTTTGTCATGTCTTAGCGGCCCTGGAAGAGGCCGGGGTTATGCGCAGTGTTGTTGTTGTCTCAGAAGGGTCAAAAGACGTCAAAGATGCGGTCGCGCCGCGGCCGGTTGCCGTTCAGGCGCGACAACTTGGCACCGGGGACGCTGTTAAATCAGCCCTTCCCTTGCTTGAGCAAACCGAGCAGGAGGTCCTGGTTCTATTCGGGGCAGATCCGCTGATCAGCAGCCAAACCATTTCAACAATAATTGCCCGCCGCCAAGCTAAGGATAATCCCGCCGTCGTTGTCCTCGGATTTCGCCCGAACGAGTTCGAGAACTATGGACGTTTGATTGCCGCCGCAGACGGGCATCTTGACGCCATCGTCGAGGCCAAAGACGCAACGCCCGAGCAAGCGCGAATTGATCTTTGCAATTCCGGTATCATGGCAATCGATGGCAAACGGCTACCCGATCTGCTCAGCCGGTTACGCAATGATAACGCCAAACAGGAATTTTACCTGACCGACATTGTTCGTCTAGCCCGTCAAGACGGTGCGATTTGTGCCTGGGTCGAGGGGGATGAGACAGAGTTGCTGGGTGTCGATACCCGCGCTGATCTGGCTGAGGCCGAACGGTTGATCCAAATTCGCCTTCGCAAAAAGGCCTTGGCGGGAGGGGCAACTTTAATCGATCCAAAGAGCACTTTTTTCAGCGCGGATACGATTATCGGTCAAGACGTGGTAATTGGCCCGAATGTTTTTTTCGGTCCTGGCGTGAACGTCGCTGACAACGTCGTCATCAACGCGTTTTGTCATATTGAAGGGACCGATCTGTGTGAAGGTGCGACGGTCGGTCCCTATGCCCGATTGCGTCCCGGCGCAAAAATTGAACGCGGGGCTAAAGTCGGTAATTTTGTCGAGATCAAAAACGCCGTCCTCGGTACCGGTGCCAAGGTCAACCATCTGTCCTACGTCGGTGATGCGATGGTCGGTGCCAACGCCAATATCGGGGCTGGTACAATTACCTGCAACTACGATGGGTTTTTGAAATCGCGTACTGAGATTGGCGAAGGCGCGTTTATCGGTTCAAATACGGCTCTGGTCGCACCGGTGAAGATTGGTGATGGGGCCATCATTGGCGCAGGAAGTACGATTTCCAAGGACGTCATGGGCGACGACCTTGCCGTGACACGCGCACCGCAAAAATCGGTCTCAGGATGGGCTAAGCGCTTCCGCAGTGAGCGACAGGCAAAAAAGAACGCCCTAAAAAAATAACGGAGACACGGCATATGTGCGGCATTATCGGCATTATCGGCAAAGATGACGTCACCGGCTTATTGGTAGATGGCTTAAGACGTCTTGAATATCGCGGCTACGACTCGGCCGGAATTGCAACGGTTGTCGATGGTCATATCGAACGACGCCGGGCGGAAGGCAAGATTGATAATCTGCAAACAACCCTTACGGCGTGGCCCTTACTGGGGAAAACCGGCATCGGCCATACCCGTTGGGCAACCCACGGTGTCCCCAACGAAGAAAATGCCCATCCCCACGCCAGCCGAGATGTCGCCATCGTTCATAACGGCATCATCGAAAATTTTCAGGCATTGCGCGAGCAAGTGCTGTCGGCGGGCTGTAATCTGGCCTCCGACACAGACACGGAAATCATCGCCCATCTCATTCAGTTAAATCTGGACGCGGGCCACAGCCCAAAGGACGCCTCAGGCGCGGTGTTTGCCTCATTACGCGGCGCATTCTCACTGGGCATTGTTTTTTCAACCGACCAAAACCTAATGGTCGCCGCACGTCAAGGCAGTCCGCTCGCGATTGGCGTTGGCGACGGCGAAATGTATTTGGGCTCTGATGCTATTGCCCTTGCGCCGTTGACCAAAAAAATCATCTATCTGGAAGATGGCGACTGGGCGGTTATGACCGCCGATGGGGTGGAAATATTTGACGCGGGCAATACAGCTGTATCACGCCCCGTTCATCTCAGCGAACTTTCAGGGGCCGGGATAGGGAAAGGCGGTTACCGCCATTTCATGTTGAAGGAAATCTACGAGCAGCCCCAGGTCATTGGCGACACGCTGCATGCTTTTATAAACCCGGTTGAGCGCACCTTGACGCTGCCCGATGTCGGCTTTGACATGACGTCGGTTAACAAACTGACATTGGTTGCCTGTGGCACAGCCTATTATGCCTGCATGGTCGCCAAATACTGGTTTGAACAGATTGCCCGTATTCCAGTGGAAATTGATATCGCCTCTGAGTTTCGCTACCGCGAAGCGCCGATGAGCGTGGGCGGAGCCGCCATATTTGTATCGCAATCAGGTGAAACCATCGATACGCTGGCGGCATTACGCTATGCGCGATCACAAGGTCAGCATATTCTGTCAATCGTTAACATGCCGGAAAGCGCTATCGCCCGAGAATCAGATGCCGTTTTACAGACCCTTGCGGGACCAGAAATTGGCGTTGCCTCAACCAAGGCCTTCACCACACAACTAACCGTACTGGCCTGCCTTTGTGTGGCGGTGGCATATGCCCGCGGAGCAATTGACGATCATGAACGGGGGAGACTGATCGGCGCATTGACCGAAGTACCCGCCCGCGCGGCAGAAATTCTTAACCACGATGAACGGCTCAAGGAAATCGCCCAAAAGGTTTCTGAAGCTCGTGACGCCCTTTATCTCGGTAGGGGCTCCAACTATCCGCTTGCCCTCGAAGGGGCGTTAAAGCTCAAAGAGATTTCCTACATCCACGCCGAAGGGTACGCGGCAGGGGAAATGAAGCATGGGCCTATCGCCTTGATCGACGAAGACATGCCGGTCATCGTCATCGCCCCCAGTGATACGTTGCTTGATAAAACCGTGTCGACGGTAGAGCAAGTCATGGCCCGCGGCGGACGGCTGATTTTCCTGTCTGATCGGGAAGGTGCTGCGCGCATCACTGACCCCCACGCTGAAATCGTTACGCTGCCAAAAGTAGATCCCTTCGTCTCGCCCATTTTATATGCTATTCCGGTTCAGTTGCTGGCTTATCATGTTGCTGTTCTGAAAGGTACCGACGTCGATCAGCCAAGAAATCTAGCAAAGAGTGTGACGGTGGAGTAATTTGGTAAGTGGGAAAGAGTTTAACCCTACCATCTTGTTAGAGACTGGCCCTTGTTCCATTAGAACACTTCCGGCGATTTTTGGATCACCGAAAGTGTTCTAACTAGTGGATATCCCCGCAAACCCACGTTCGCGAATGAACCTATTCGCTCCGGTTTTGCTCTAGTGACCTGATTCAGAGATTCACGACATTACGTAGATTTTCGGTTTTCAAGCAAAACCTTTTGACCGCATCAAGAATTTCGTC
>Ga0316204_10005402_pt1 | contig 21098 bp, 23 predicted proteins | sample 6monrhotite_MG_2_FD_205661 | JGI IMG/M metagenome (GOLD analysis project Ga0316204, IMG submission 205661) | Microbial mat bacterial communities from mineral coupon in-situ incubated in ocean water Damariscotta River, Maine, United States -... | ecosystem: Environmental > Aquatic > Marine >... | reverse complement strand
AGTCACCAGAGGTTGCCACTGCATTATCGCCAATACTGATAATTTCTTGAACTGAACGTTGTTCTGCTTCAGGTTTCTCAATGGCAATTATCCATGGAGTACTAGACGCTTTTATACCTGACACCCGCATTTCGCCGCCAATTTCCACTAGGAAGTTGCTGATTTTATGGGTCTGTAAAAGTTCTGCAAGCTGGTCAACAGCGTAACCTTTAGCAATGGTTGATAAATCGACATTAAGGGTGGGCTGGGTTTTACTGGCCCAAGACGGTCCAATGGTTAGTTTGTCTAATCCGATTTGTTGCCGAGTGATTTTGATAAGAGAATCTGTGGGAATTTTTTCTGGACGGCTTTGTGGACCAAACCCCCAAAGGTTGATCAAGGGGCCAATAGTGACATCTAGTAAGCCTCTACTCATTTCACCTAGTCGTTTTGCTTCAGTCATCACTTCAAGGGTCTGAGGGGATAGTGGGAAAGGTTCAGTACTGCGCCATTGATTAAAACGACTTAGCTCTGAGTCTTGAATGTAGGTTGACATCAATTGGTTAATATCAATCAATAATTGGTCTATTTGTTGTTTCAATTGTCGTTCGTTTATGTCTTTAACAGCCACAAATTTCACGTTGTAGGTAGTGCCCATAGTAGGGCCTGATAGATGTGTTTCTTGTATTTCAGGCGGCGAGCAAGCGACTAAGATTGTGGAAAAAACTACAATAAAAAGTCTGAAGTTTAAAATTGTCTGCATAGGATATTTTGTGCCTATAAGAAAAGGGGCATAAAGCCCCTTTTGAATGTGTTTTTAACTGAGCGTTATAAAGTTAACCGCCGAAGTCATCCAACATGATATTTTCGTCTTCAACACCTAATTCTTTAAGCATGTTGATCACGGCTGCATTCATCATAGGCGGGCCACACATGTAGAATTCACAATCTTCAGGTGCTGGATGATCTTTAAGATAGTTTTCAAGCAACACATTGTGGATAAATCCCGTATCGCCTTTCCAGTTATCTTCAGGTTGCGGATCAGATAAGGCAACATGCCACTTAAAGTTGTCGTTTTCTTTTTGTAACATGTCAAAATCTTCCACATAGAACATTTCACGTAAAGATCGAGCTCCATACCAGAAAGTAATTGGCCGTTTTGAATTTAATCTACGCAGTTGGTCAAATATGTGGGAACGCATCGGCGCCATACCTGCACCACCACCAACAAAGACCATTTCAGCATCAGTGTCTTTCGCGAAGAACTCACCAAATGGACCTGAAATCGTGGCTTTATCACCTTCTTTCAAACTCCAGATGTAAGATGACATTTTACCTGCAGGTAAAGACAAGTTATTAGGTGGCGGCGAAGCAACTCGCACGTTCAACATAATAATGCCTTCTTCTTCGGGGTAATTAGCCATTGAATAGGCGCGGATAGTCTCGTCGTCTACTTTAGATTCAATGTTGAAGAAACCAAAACGTTCCCAATCACCGCGATATTCTTCAGGAATATCGAAGTCTTTGTATTTAACATGATGAGGTGGCGCTTCAATTTGAATATAACCGCCGGCACGGAAAGGCACACTTTCACCATTGGGTATTCGTAACACAAGCTCTTTGATAAAGGTGGCTTTGTTGTCGTTTGAAATAACTTCACAATCCCACTTTTTAATACCAAAAACTTCTTCTTCTAGCTCAATGTCCATATCCTGTTTGATAGACACCTGACAGGATAAACGGCAACCATGTTTAGCTTCTTTTTTGCTGATATGGTCTAGCTCAGTAGGCAAAATCTCTCCGCCTCCGGCTTTAATATCAACGCGGCATTGACCACAAGAGCCACCTCCACCACAAGCAGAAGAAACAAAGATACCGGCGTTAGCCAAGGCACTCAAAAGTTTATCACCGGGTTGAGCTGTGATTGACTCTTCTTTACCACCATTAATTGTAATGGTGATTTCGCCTTCTGGCACTAATTTAGATTTTGCAAACATGATAATAAACACTAACGCTAGAACAATAGCGATAAACATGCCTACACCAAGATAAACTTCATTAAAATTCATATATATTCCTCAGAAGGTCGCTTATAGCGAAACGCCAGTAAATGATTGGAAACCAAGTGCCATCAATCCAGCGATCATAAATACCGAACCTAAGCCTCGCATACCTTCTGGCATATCCGCGTATTTCAGCTTTTCGCGCACGGCGGCAAGTAGGGTGATGGCAATCGCCCAACCTAAACCACTTCCTATGCCGTAAACGATGCTTTCAGTAAAGTTATATTCACGTTGAACCGCGAATGCCACACCACCAAAAATCGCACAGTTAACTGTGATAAGCGGCAAGAATATCCCTAGAGCGTTGTATAACGCAGGGAAAAACTTATCCAAACTCATTTCCAATATTTGTACCAATGCAGCTATGACGCCTATAAAAGTCAAAAAGCTTAGAAAGCTTAAATCTGCTTCTGGGAAGCCAGCCCAGCCCAAAGCACCAGGAGCCAAAATATTTACAAATATAACTTGGTTAACCGGAACCGAAATCCCTAACACCACTATAACGGCTACACCTAATCCCATCGCTGTTTTAACTTTTTTAGATACCGCCAAAAAAGTACACATACCGAGGAATAAAGACAAAGCCATGTTTTCAATAAAAACAGATTTAACAAAAATACTGATGTAATGTTCCATGAATTACTCCTTCGGCTCGACTTGTGCTGGACGGATTGTACGAATTGCCCAGATGAGGCCACCAATCAAAAAGAATGAACTGAAAGGTAAAATCAATAAACCGTTACCTTGATACCAGCCGCCATTTTGAATCAAAGGTAAGATTTCAAAACCTAATAGGGTCCCAAAACCAAGTAACTCTTTGACTGTACCAATGATGATTAATACCAACGAGTAACCTAAGCCGTTACCAATACCATCGAGGAATGACATAAGAGGCGGACTCTTCATGGCATAGGCTTCTGCCCGTCCCATGACAATACAATTGGTAATAATCAAGCCAACAAACACCGAAAGCTGTTTGGATATCTCGTAAGAGTAAGCTTTGAGTATTTGGTCGACCACTATTACCAAAGAGGCAATAATCGTCATTTGAATAATAATCCGCACACTTGAAGGTATTTGTTTGCGGATCAATGAGATAAACAAGTTAGAAAATGCCGTTACTGTGGTCAGTGCTAAAGACATAACCAAGGCCGTTTCTAATTTGGTGGTGATTGCCAGTGCCGAGCAAACGCCCAGAACCTGCAACGCGATTGGGTTATTGTCCAGAATGGGTCCGAGCAATACCTTTTTCATTTCTTTAATTTCAGCCATTGTGCGAACCCCTTACGATTTCCAAGTCTGATTTTTAAGATATGGCCCGTAGCCATTCTTGCCGACCCAATAAGTCAATGTGTTTTGCACACCGTTACTGGTAAGGGTAGCGCCAGAAAGCGCATCAACTGCATATTGATTGTTTGCGTTATCGCCTTTCTTAACTTGAATAGCGACCTCACCATTATCAAACAGCTTTTTGCCGTCCCACTTTGCTTTCCAGCTTGGATTCTGCACTTCACCGCCTAATCCTGGAGTTTCTTTATGTTGGTAATACACCAATTCACGTACTGTATTACCATCAGCATCTAAAGCTAACAGTCCAAACATCATGTCCCACAATCCACTGCCATGTACTGGCAACACTAGGCGAGTCACGTCACCCGCATCATTTTTAACAATATACACACTGGCGATACTGGCGCGTTGATGAAATCCTACTTTACTGCCCGTTACTTTAACCGTGTATTCTGGGTCTTTAGCCGCTTTATACATATCGTAACCTTCAGGTACTTCAACGTACTGACCGGTTTCAAGGTTGATAAAGCGTTCTTCAATATACTTATCAAATGTGCCAGCAATATCACCAGCAGCCAATTCAGCTAGTCCTGCAGCTTCTACAATATTAGATTGTTTGTCTATTGCTGCATTGGTTTGCTGTAACGAGCGCAGGCCAACAGCGGCACTTGATACAATAATTGAACAAACCAAACATACGGCAACAACAACACCAACAGTTCTACCTAGAGTTTCTTTTTTAGCCGACACGTGCCACCCTCCGTTTTATATTGCTTTGAGCAACGAAGTAATCAAACAAAGGTGCCCACAAGTTAGCGAATAAAATAGCCAACATCATACCTTCTGGGAAAGCGGGGTTAATGACGCGGATCATCACGCACATAGCGCCAATTAATATCCCGTAAGCCCACTTGCCTTGGTTTGTAAATGATGCGGAAACTGGATCTGTGGCCATAAAGAACATGCCAAAAGCAAACCCCCCGGTTACCACATGCCAATACCAAGGCATAGCAAACATGGCATTGGTATCACTGCCCACTAAATTCAATAAGGTACTAAATGCAGCACCACCCAACAGTACACCTAAGACAATTCGCCATGAGGCAATTCGCATGTAAATGATAAACAAGCCACCCAGCATAATAGCCAAAGTCGACACTTCGCCTACTGAGCCTTGCAGGTTACCAAAGAAGGCATCCCACCAATCAGCATTAACACTCCAATCCTTCACGCTACCTGAAGCCGCTTGGCTTAACCAAGTTGCACCTGAAAAACCATCCGCGGCGGTCCAAATTGAATCACCTGAGATTTGCACTGGATAAGCGAAGTACAGAAACGCTCGTCCAGATAACGCTGGGTTGAGGAAGTTACGCCCAGTGCCACCAAATATCTCTTTGGCTATGACAATACCGAATGTGATACCTAAAGCTGCTTGCCATAAAGGAATTGTAGCTGGCAGGGTAAGTGCGAATAAAACTGAAGTAACAAAGAAACCTTCGTTAATTTCATGTTTACGTACCGAAGCAAACAATACTTCCCAAAAACCACCTACAATAAACACAGTTGCGTAAATAGGTACAAAGAAACAAGCGCCGTACAACATCATGCCTAGCCAGGTGCTATCTGCATTCAACTGACCGCCCAACATTTCAAATAAACCCGCCTGCCAGAATGACGTTGCAGTATCTGCCCAGCTAGCGCCTTCTAAAATGGCAAAGTGCGCCTGATGACCAATGTTATACATGCCATAAAACATGGCTGGGAATGTCGCCATCCACACCATGATCATGATACGTTTTAAATCAATACTGTCTTTGACATGGGTAGTTGATTTAGTGACCGTGCCCGGTGTATAGAAAATGGTCGCTGCCGCTTCATATAGGGCATACCATTTTTCGTATTTTCCACCTGCTTCAAAATCAGGTTCGATTTTATCTAAAAATGCTCTTAAGCCCATGATTAACCCTCTTTCTCAATCTGCTCTAAACAATCTCGCAGAATCGGCCCATAGTTATATTTGCCAGGGCAAACATAAGTACATAACGCCAAATCTTCTTCGTCCAGCTCCAAGCAACCCAAACTTTGTGCCCCATCAGTATCGCCAGAGATCATATCTCTTAGCAATAAGGTAGGTAGAATGTCTAACGGCATAATACGTTCATAGTTACCGATAGGTACCATAGAACGATCAGAACCGTTAGTGGTGGTAGTCATACCAAATAGTTTTTTAGGACTCAAATGCCCAAGATAAGCACGAGTCACTGAATGTTGGTTAACGCCAGGCTTTATCCAACCAAATAATTCTTTTTCACGACCTTCGCGCAAAATAGACACTTGGTTATGGAATCGACCTAAATAACCGTGCACGCCATGAGCATGATTACCTTGTAATACTGAGCCAGATAACATGCGCATATCGCCTGCGTTGGCTTCATTAGCGGTTAGCTCAGTCACATCGGCGCCCAGCAAGGTGCGCAGTAAACGCGGATTCTTCGCTTCAGGGCCACCTAAAGAGACGACTTTGCGATTATCAAATTCACCTGTTGTGAATAAACTACCAATGGCTAAAACGTCTTGGTAACCCACATGCCAAACTTTTTTGTTTTGGCCTACCGCATCTAAGTGATGAATGTGGGTGCCAACTAGTCCTGCCGGGTGAACACCAGAAAACTCATTCACCTCAACGGAGGCATTACCAGTAGCAATCTCAGCGCCAGGCGCTTTGTTAACAAACACTTTGCCATCTGTTAAGTGACTAATAACCTGCAACCCATTAACAAAATCTTCACTACGTTCAGCAATGATTATCTGCGGATCGCCAGCCAGAGGATTGGTGTCCATGACACTCACAAAAATCGAATGAGGTTTTGAGTTAAGTGCTGGGGACTTACTATAAGGACGGGTTCTAAAGGCAGTCCACATACCAGAATTGACTAAGTTTTCTTGTACTTTAGGCGCATCCAAAGATGCCAGTTCGGTACTGCTATACTTAGCAAACACTTCACTGCCATCACCCTCAAGTTGAATAACAACGGATTGCAAAACACGTTTTGCACCACGGTTGATTTCAACAACATTACCGGCAGCGGGGGCTGTGAATTTGACGCCAGGATTCTTTTTATCTTCAAAAAGAATCTGACCCTTCTTCACTTTGTCTCCTTCTTGGACATGCATGGTAGGACGCATGCCAATATATTCCTCACCCAAAATAGCGACTCTAGTAACAGAGTTTCCATCTTGAATGGTTTGTTGTGGCGCTCCCTGAATAGGAAGATCTAACCCTTTCGTGATTTTTATCATACGCAATAGCACTACTCTAAATTAATACACAGCACCATTAGGCTCTTTCAGTATAGACGTCCATATACGGTATCTCAGTAAACAAAAACCTAATGGTGGTGAGTATCGTCAATCAATGACTAATTAATAAAGCTACAAGCAACATTTGCAGCTAGGCAGAAGTGTCTAAACTTCCTTAAAAACTTTTACCCTTGGCAAAACTTATACAACATTCTATAAGAGACCTAAGCTCAGCCTCGGAATTTTAGCATTAACCAGTGTATTTCTTCCACGCAAATTGTTGTTTAAACACATTTATTTTGGGGTTTTTACGCATTTTGAACTGATTTGGCTCTTTCAAAGGTAGACTAATTTACAGAAATAAAAAACCGCCAGAGTTGGCGGTTTAAAATTTAACATTTTATTTACCAATCGATCAAAGTTTCAACGTCGGCTTCGTAGTCTACACCGGTTAAATCAAAACCAAATAATCTCAAAAACTCATGGTGGTATCCTGCATAGTCACTTAATTCATGAAAATTCTCTTGGGTGACTTGATCCCATAAGGCTTTGATCTTCGCCTGAGTTGCATCATTGGTTTCTTTATTATTCATATATAAACGCCCAAGTTCATCCGTTTCTGGTTGAACTTGGGTTAATTTATCAGCAAATAAATCATATATTTGCTCGATACAACCTTGGTGTGTGCCTTCTTCTTTCATCACTTTATAGATCAGTGAAATATACAAAGGCATCACCGGAATAGCTGAACTCGCTTGGGTTACTAAGGCTTTTAAAGACGAAACATAAGCCTGAACATTTTTACTTGCTTTGGTTTTCACAATGGCAGCCGCCGCACGATCTAAATCTTCTTTTGCTTTACCAATAGTTGCTTGCCCATAAATTGGCCAAGTTAATTCTTTACCAACATAGGTATAAGCGGTGGTTTTGCAGTTGTCCGCCAATAAATCTGCTTCATCCAAAACCTGTAACCACAACTCCCAGTCTTCACCACCCATCACTTTGATGGTTTGTTGAATTTCATCTTCGTTGGCGGGCTCTAGCTCAATCTCATGAATAAGGTTTTTGTCGGTATCGTAGGTTTTAGTTTTATAAGCCTGGCCCACAGGTTTTAAGGTCGACTTATACACTTCTCCTGTTTCAGGATCGGTTCTTCTTGGTGACGCAAGGCTATAGATGACCAAGTCCACTTTACCCATATCGGCTTTCAACGTATCGATAACTTGCTGTTTTAGCTCTTTTGAAAAAGCATCACCGTTTAAGGTTTTTGCATACAGTCCCGCTGCCGCTGCTTTAGCATGAAATCCAGCAGTGTTGTACCAACCAGCGGTACCTGTTTTACGTTCTGTAGGTGGTTTTTCAAAACACACCCCTAAGGTATTAGCGCCACCTGCGAATGCTGCGGTGATCCTAGAAGCCAGCCCATAACCGGTAGAACTGCCAATCACTAATACGTTTTTAGGCGCATTATTAAGGGGTCCCTGAGCTTTAACATAATCAATTTGTTGTTGAACACTAGCCGCGCACCCAACTGGATGAGCATTAGTACAGATAAAGCCACGAATTTTCGGCTTAACAATCATAGTTACGTCCTATTTATAAATTTCAGCGCATTGTAATGCTACTCAAGGCATAAACACATCTGAACAGCTAATAAAGTTACAGTGGGTTATTTTTATTTTCCAATTAATGGCCGTCACCAGCACGGTTTTTGTAATACTCAAACTCTGATATTTGGTGGTATTTCATGACCTTAGTTTGAAAATCAGTATAGGACTTATACACTTTTTTGAACATAGGGTCGGCGTCAGACTGTTCTTGCATTACCGTAACCGAGGCATTTTTTAACGCTAACATCACATCAGCAGGCAGAGGGCGCATATCAACACCATGAGTTTCGATTAAAGCCTGCATGGATGCATTGTTTGCTGCAGTATACTCATCCCACATATCTTGATTGACTGCACGAGTCGCCACCTCAATGATAGCTTGTAAGTCATCTGGCAATGCTTCGAATGCTTGTTTGTTGACCATGAACTCTAAGGTTGCGCTTGGTTCATGCCAACCAGAGTAATAATAATATTTGGCAGCTTTATATAAACCAAAAGCGAGATCGTTATAAGGCCCAACCCACTCGGTGGCGTCAATCGCGCCAGACTGCAGTGAAGTAAATAGCTCCCCGCCTGTCAGAGCGACTGGAATGCCTCCTAGCTTTTTAAGCACTTCGCCACCTAATCCAGGGATCCGCATCTTTAGGCCTTTGAGGTCGTCGACATTATTTATTTCCTTTTTAAACCAACCCGCCATTTGTACCCCAGAATTACCTCCAGCAAAGGGGATCAAATTAAATGGCTGGTATACTTCACGCCATAGTTCCAAGCCTCCACCATAATGTAACCATGCATTCATTTCGGTAGCGTTCATGCCAAAAGGGATAGCGGTGAAAATCTGCGATGCGGGTGCTTTTCCTTTCCAATAATAAGAACCAGAGTGTCCCATTTCAGCCGCCCCGCTAGAAACCGTATCAAACACTTCAAAACCCGGCACCATTTGACCAGCACCAAATACCTTTATTTTAAGTCGGCCGTTAGACATGCGTTCAACATACTTGGCAAAGGTTTCTGGTCCTTTACCTAAACCTGGAAAGTTTTTTGGCCAAGATGTCACCAGTTTCCATTCATAGGTCTGCTGTTCGAATTGGGCCGATGGAATATTAGAAGATTGCCCTCCACAGGATAATAGCAACATGCCAAACGTAGTCAAAACAAACAACTGAAGCAATTTCATAGATAGACTCTCTAAAGTAAAGAAGGTAACCAAGTTACCAGATTTGGCCAAATTGCCAAACAAGCTAACAGGATTAATTGAATGGCAATAAAGGGAGTTACCCCTCGGTAAATGTCCGATGTCTTCACTTCTGGCGGCGCCACACCTCGCAAATAAAACAAGGCAAATCCAAAGGGAGGGGTTAAAAATGAGGTCTGTAAGTTAACCGCTATCATGATCCCAAGCCAAATGGGGTCAACTCCCATTGCCAATAATACTGGGGCAACTAAAGGCACCACCACAAAGGTAATTTCGATAAAGTCCAAAATAAAACCAAGTAAAAATATTACTACCATCACCAATAACACCGCAGCAAATACACCACCGGGTAAGCTGGCAAATAATTCTTCTATTAGTTCTTCACCACCAAAACCACGAAACACCAATGAAAAAATAGACGCGCCAATCAGAATTAAAAACACCATAGACGTGACTTTGGTGGTCGACATCATTACGTCTTTCAATTTCTGTAGATTAAGTTGTTTATTGAGCAGAGCCAGCACCAATGCACCTGCCGCACCTACACCAGCCGCTTCAGTTGGTGTAGCAAATCCTGCCAAAATTGAACCAAGCACCATAAAAATCAGCAAAAGTGGCGGAAACAGTGCCCTAAACAGCCCACCAAAAGATATCGGGGCTTGGTCACTTGGTTCGAAAGATGGGGCTATCTGTCTACTGGCAAATACTAAAACGTATATCAGATACATGCCTACTAGCATAAAGCCCGGAACTAAGGCACCTACAAATAAATCACCTACTGAAACAGACTGTGGTGAAAATATGCCCATGTTCAGTTGTGCTTGCTGAAACGCACTAGACAACACATCACCTAATAGCACCAATGCAATTGATGGCGGAATGATTTGCCCCAAGGTGCCAGTGGCGCATATTGCGCCGCAAGCAAAAGACGGTGAATAACCTTTCTTAAGCATAGTTGGCAGAGAAAGTAAGCCCATTGTCACCACCGTGGCGCCCACTATGCCGGTACTGGCGGCTAACAACATGCCCACTAACACCACAGAAACAGCCAACCCTGATTTTAATCTACCTAGTACTTGCTCCATGGCGAGAAGCAAATCCTCAGCGACCCGGGATTTTTCTAACATCACACCCATAAAGACAAATAGCGGTACGGCAATCAGCGTTTGGTTAGACACAATGCCAAACAATCGACTGGGAACCGCTTGCAAATAAGAGCTGTCGAAAACACCAAAAGCAGCACCTACAGCAGCAAAAATGAGGGCAGTACCAGCCAGTGAATAGGCAACGGGATAGCCTAATAACAGAACTAAACAAACGGCTAAAAACATCAATAGCGAGATATATTCCATTACTTACTCACAACTCTTGACGATTTTTTATTTAACGACAATTGCATAACATTGCGTATTACCTCAGCTATTCCTTGCAACAGCATAGTGAACGAAAATAACAAAATTAAACTTTTTAATAGAAAGACCGCTGGGATCCCCCCAGCTTCTTGAGAAGCCTCCATAACCCGCCAAGCTCGCATGACGTATTCGAAACTAACCAGAAAGATAAAAATGTTCACTGGCATGAGTAGCAGCAGGCTACCAAAAACATCTACTTTGGCTTGTCTCTTTGGGCTGAAGCGGCGATAAAAAATATCGACTCTTACATGTTCGTTGACACGTAAAGTGTGAGCAGCACCTAATAAAAAAACCATGCTGTGAAGGTACATCACCGACTCTTGCATGGCTATCCAGCCTAGATTAAAACCATATCTGAGCACCACAACTAGAAATGTAAGCAAAACCATAAAAAGTGTAAACCAACTCACCAATTGACATAATCTATGATGAAATGAATCGATTTTTTTCTGCCAGAAGACAGCCTTGAGCCAAAAAGTAGTTTGCTTTAACAGCATGGTTTTTTCTTATTGTTGTGAGTCAAAAATGTAAAGCCAATGCCAACAAGGCTTAGCCTGATATTGGAGTCGTTTTTTAACAAAAATCAGCCACAAATGGAAGGATTGTAGCGCAGAGACACCATAACATCAGTTGCTCTGTGCAGTCAGTTAAACAAGATGCTCAAACTGGTTGCTTAGAACCACCTAAACAATTGGGTGATTTTGGAAATTCGCCAAACAACGTTTGCCATTCTTCTTGAGTGTAAGTATGCAAAGCTAAGGCGTGGATGTCATTAGCCAACTCCTCTTTTAATACCGCATTAACAGCTCTTTGGCGTTTTATCAGGCGTTCACCACTGAAAGCAGGAGTAACAATGACTACTTTAAAATGGCTCTCTGACCCAGCGGGAACATTATGCATAGAACTTTCATTGATGACTTCAAGATGTTGTGGATTGAAGTGACTGAGTAATTTTTTTTCAATGCTATTTTGAATCTTCATTTATTCTCCAAGGTCAAATTACCTTTTATTTTTATAGCAGCGATTATAGCTTTAAAAAGGCAGTGCAACATTTTTTGCTTTGACTAAATCTATGACTCTGATCATAACTCATTGATGGCTGGTGATATGTTTTTTGTTGGGTATATGTATCTGAAAGTGAGATTGATTCTTGCTGCTAGCACTTTTTTGGTTTTTGCTATGCTGTGTTGCCAATATTTTTGAGTGTCGCCACTCATAACCAATAGACTGCCATTGCCCAGAGGAAGTCTCACCTTATCTTTAGTCTCCTTATGATAAAAATCCAAATTACGCACCGCACCAAAGCTTAACGAGGCAATCACAGGTTGCTGACCGAGTTCAGGTTCATTATCTGCATGACGGCCCATGCCATCTTGGCCGTGGCGATATAAATTTGCCAGCACGGAATTAAAACGGCTGTTACTGGCGTGTTATCATATTGTGATTCAAACAATGAATGCTGCATAACTCTTCAAATTCGGATAATAATGAATACTAGTTTAACGCTCTTAGACAGAAATTTGCAGTTAGTTAGATTTCCGCAAAATTTACAACATCCCAGTTGGCAAGCTTGGGATGCTGCAGACGAATACCTAATTGAATATGTCGAACAAAATATTCAAGATTTTCAGAATCAATCGCTGAGTATTTATAATGATGATTTTGGTGCCTTAGCTTGTTGGTTTGCGGACGCAAAGCCACTATGGATAAGCGATTCTCATGTCTCTAAGCAATCCTGTTTGGTTAATTTGCAGCAAAATGATATCCCAATTGAGTCAGTGACATTTTATGATTCAGTCACCCCAGTAGATTCACCCGTAGAACTAGTATTACTCAAAATTCCCAAAACCACGGCTTTACTTGAGCAGCAATTGATTGACTTACAAACAAGGGTTTCAACTGCAACTACAGTGATTGCGGCAGGCAAAGCCAACCTGATACAAAAATCGACACTGGCCTTGTTCGAAAAATATTTAGGAACCACCACCACCTCATTAGCCAAGAAAAAAGCACGTTTGGTTTTTTGTCAGCCTACAGGCACTCAATCCCATTCCAGTCCTTATCCAACCGTTTGGTTTACCGATAAACCTCGGTTTGAAATCAGTAATTTGGCTAACGTATTTGCCCGTCAGCAACTGGATATCGGTGCCAGGTTTTTGCTCGAACATTTGTCCAAGCTCCCCAATATGGATAACAAAATAGTCATAGATTTGGGGTGTGGTAATGGCGTGCTGGGCTTGCATATCCTCAATCAAAATAAACAGGCTAAAGTGGTATTTGTAGATGAGTCATATATGGCGGTTGCCTCTGCCAAACAAAATGTCTTCGTCAACTTGCCTGAAAAAGAGCTTCAATCTGAGTTTATAGTGAACAACTGTCTGGACGACTTCGTTAATAAAGCTAAATTTTCAGAAGTAGACATAGTGTTATGTAATCCGCCTTTTCATCAACAAAACACCATTACTGATCATATAGCTTGGCAAATGTTTAAAGATGCTAAGTCGTTGCTTAAAAATGGCGGACAGTTGATTGTGGTGGGTAATCGCCACTTGGACTACCCAAATAAATTAAAAAGACTGTTTGCTAATGCTATAACGGTTGCAACTAACCAAAAATTTAGTATTTTGTCTGCTAGTAAAGGTCTTTAGGAATATCACTATGGTAAAAACACTTTTTGTTGCCTATCTTGTTATCGCGTCAACTTTGGCCTTTGCAAAAGCCAAAGATGATGGTTCACACATTCAGCCCGATAATTATTACCCTAGAGTGAAAATGGTCACTAGCATGGGCGATATCATAGTTGAGTTAGACCGCTCCAGAGCACCCATTACGGTTAATAATTTCTTACGCTATGTGGATAAGCGCAGTTACGAAGACACCATTTTCCACCGCATCGTGCCTGAATTTGTGGTGCAGGGTGGCGGCTATGATACCAATTTTGTAGAAAAACCGTCATTTGGGAAAATTTTTAACGAGTCTGGCAATGGCTTAAAAAATCAGATGTACAACATCACTATGGCAAGGCAAGACGACCCACACTCGGCCACTCGCCAGTTTTTCTTCAATATGAGTAATAACGACAGTTTAGACCCCGGCAGGAATTGGGGGTACACAGCCTTTGGTTCAGTTGTCGAAGGTTATGAAGTCTTGGATAAAATGGCTGAGGTTAAAACAGATTTTGACCCCAAATATGGCTGGTCAGATGTACCGGTTGAACAAGTGATTTTATTAAAAGTGATTGTATTGCCACCTGTTTAATCCGAGTTCGGGTTAATCTAAAGATTTAATTTGGATATTTCTAAATTGAATCGGGTGGGTTTCTGCTTGCAGCGAAATTTGTCCTTTGATGATTTTTAGAGGATTACCTTCATCCAGTCATTAAAGGCGTTAAGAGATTACTTAGGTCTGGGGAATTTTACTCTGACTGCTAAGCTCAAATAGCCGTATTTCATCGAGGCTATCCTTTAACCGTATCAATCCCTTTTCATTAAACCCCAATTTTTTCAGTAAATTAATGGATTTAGGATTATCTATTGACGTTATGCCTAGAACTTTTTGAATGACCTTTCGCTGATAAGTGTCTGCTAAAACTAATTTGCAAGCATCTAAAGCTAATCCTTTCTCGCGATATTGCGGTAAAAATGCAAATCCAAGGTCTGGATGGGGTAGTTCTTCTCGTTTTAATAGACCGCATAAACCTATAGGTACTTTTAACGAGACAGATTCAACGAGTAATAAGCCAAACCCATATTGTTGATACATGGTTTGTGGTCCCTGTAGTATATAAGTAATGGCATCCTGCTCATTTTTTACACCACGATCGCCTATGTATTTTAAAAAATCGGGGTCGTTCAACAGTTCAACAATAAATTTCGTATCCTTTATTGTTAGCTTCCTTAGTTTTAATTTTTTAGATGTAAGGGTTTTCATAGACTGGTTTCTTTTCGATATTTCAAAACTTGCAGTGATCCTAAGAGTTGATCAATTTGTTGTTGCTGCTGTTGGTTGACCTGCGCCGCCCTAATGTAACGAGAATTGCTGCGGTCGTTTATCCAGTCATGCTCCCAAAAGTGGGTGTTTTGGATAAATTCTATTGCAAAATTGTCGATCCCCATATCAAAACACCCCACAAGGCAGGTGTCTAAATAGGTTTGATAGATGGGATAGTGGATGTTGGCAGGTTTTTTATGCAGGTTGGCACATATCCATATTTTGTGGTTATCTGGGTTAGCGCGAATTTTGTTTAGCTCAGCTTGTACCAAAGGAGACTCTTGAGCGGTCTCTATATTGGAAGAGTCAACCTCAATAAATTGATAGTCTTGTTCGCGGTTGCGTAGCTCAGATGATATTTGTTCTATTGGTAACAACACTCCATTCAATTGGGCAGTTGCATCATGACTCACGCCCAAACACGTTTGTAAGTCTTCTAAACCTCTTGCTAGCCATTCTCGCCGCCATCCATGGGCAACAATGGGCAAATTCGGGCAGAATATATTTGAATAACGTGAACGGCTATCATGGCTAAGTAAACTGCCATACCCCACTAGGTAGTGTTTTTGTCTAACTGACATACAACTGCACAATGACTAAAACAATTAAAATTATATAGGGGTAAGCAACAGTAGGTTTTAGTGATTGTTTGATATATTCGCAAACCAAATCTATGGCGCTGGGCCTAGATTGGCTCCATGTAAGGTTAAATTGCATGGCAACTTGGGATCTTTGATCTTGAGTCGAATTTGAGTTGTCATAAATAGCTTGTTCGACGACTTCAAGGCGTTGCCCGATCCTGTTTTGAAAGGTTTTCCAAATTCCGTCTTGAAGCCACAAAATAGCAAGGATCAATAATGACCATATACCTGCATGTAAAGCAAAAACCAGAATACAGCAGACTAAAATACTAAAAAGTTTGATGCATAAAGAACACTTTTCATAGCTGTCAAATTGGGTTTGTAGGGTTACCCATTCACTTTGTAGTATGGGCAGTTGTGCATTAGGCATAGGTTATTTATTGTCCTTTAATTATATAAACAAGTTATACAGTGTGTTGCTAAAGCATGTCCAATCTATGCCCGACTATTTTCAAAAGCGATAACTTGCTCAATCGAAGAGCAGCTTAATGCAAGCATAACAAGCCTATCAATACCCAACGCCACACCTGCACAGTCTGGCAGACCAAAGTTTAGTGCGGCTATAAAATTTTCATCAATGGGCATGGTGTCTAATCCATTACTGGTACGTTTAGCGTTATCTTCTTCAAAGCGCCTAAGCTGCTCCGCTCCATCGGTCAGTTCATGAAAACCATTGGCTAATTCTATGCCATGAAAATACAACTCAAAGCGTTCGGCAACTAATGGATTAGTGGGGCTTATTTTTGCCAAAGCAGCTTGGCTGGCTGGAAAGTCCATCACAAAACAAGGGAGGTTTTGGCCGATATTTGGTTCTACATGTTGGCTAAATAACAGCATTAGCAAGGTATCTTTGTTGTTTTCAGTGTCTGCAAGATTTCCATAACCATATTGTTTGGCCAAGGCTTTGATATCGGTTAGCGTCGCTGTTAACGGGTCGCAGCCCAGATGTTGTTTGAATATATCTTGGTAGGTTACCCGTTTTGCGGTTTCACAGCCCAACACTGTCTGCATTAGTTCGTCAATTTCGCTCATTAACTGCAGATGATCAAAGCCCGGTCTGTACCACTCGAGCATGGTGAATTCAGGATTATGAAAACGCCCAGTTTCTTCGTTTCTAAAGGATTTACAAATTTGATAAATCGCACCACTACCCGCACTTAAAAGCCTTTTCATGGCAAATTCAGGAGAGGTTTGTAAATATAAAGTGCATGCCTGAGGCGCAAAGGGGTGAATAAATTGAGTCGAAAAGGAATGTAAATGTTCATCTGTGACTGTGGCAGGACTTAAAGCGGGGGTGTCTACTTCAAACACGTCACGTACTGCAAAAAACTGCCTGATCTTTTGCATAATTAAGGCGCGTTGTTTTAATACTTCGATTGAAGCACTGGGCCTCCAGTTTTCTGTTCGCATTGTTACCCCATTTACAAACAATAAAAAAGCCCACTAACGTGGGCTTTCTGAATTTTAAAGTTTAACTATTTTTGTGCTCTAGACACATATTCACCACTACGAGTATCGACTTTGACCACTTCACCAGTTTGCACAAATAAAGGCACTCTTATAACGGCACCTGAAGATAAAGTGGCAGGTTTGCCACCAGTACCTGCAGTATCGCCTTTAAGGCCAGGATCAGTTTCAGTGATTTCTAGTTCCACAAAATTAGCAGGTTGCACTACTATAGGCGCACCGTTCCAAAGTGTAATAGTGCAAGTATCATTTTCTACTAACCATTTAACGTTTTCACCTACGGCTTTTTCATCTGCGGCGATTTGTTCGAATGTTTCGTTGTTCATAAAATGCCAGAACTCGCCATCTGCGTATAAATAGGCTAGTTCAGTATCTATTACATCGGCCCCTTCTACCGAATCACCTGATTTGAAGGTTTTTTCTATTACTTTTCCTGAAATAAGTTTACGAATTTTAACGCGGCTAAAGGCTTGACCCTTTCCCGGTTTAACAAATTCATTTTCAAGAATGTTGCAAGGTTCGCCGTCGAGCATTATCTTTAGGCCCGATTTAAACTCATTTGTGCTGAAATTTGCCATGTGTCCCCGTAATATAACTATGCTGAGTCTGTAATTGTCGCAAATAATACCTAAAAAACTGTTGGCTGTAGAGAACAACTGGCAAAAAGAACTGGCAATGTGCTTTTCTGACCCTGTTTCGCTGCTTAAATATTTGGAATTGCCCTTAGAACACTTCGTTAATGATATTAAAGCACGGCAACTTTTCCCGATGCGCGTGCCACGCCCCTTTGCCGCCAAAATGAAAAAAGGCGATCCCCTTGACCCTTTGTTTATGCAAGTGTTCACTAGCCGCGAAGAATTCCATACAACCCAAGGGTTTTCAACCGATCCCCTAAAAGAGCAAGACAATAAGCAGTCTGGGATCCTGCATAAGTATCAAAATCGTCTGTTGCTGCTGGTAAGGGGCGGCTGCGCGGTAAATTGCCGTTATTGTTTTAGAAGGCATTTTCCTTACAGTGATAACCATTTAAACAAACACCAGTGGCAACAAGCCTTAGATTATATTGCCGTCAATCCACAACTCGACGAAGTCATTTATTCTGGTGGCGATCCGCTGATGGCTAAAGATGATTTTTTAGCATGGTTAACCACCCAGATTGAGGCAATTCCGCATATCAAACGATTGCGCATTCACACGCGTTTGCCAGTGGTTATCCCTTCCAGAATAACCACTGAGTTAATTGCATGGTTCACTCAATCCCGCTTAAAACCTGTAATGGTATTGCACGTCAATCATGCCAATGAAATCGATAATGCGCTGGCGGTGTCAATGCAAAAATTAAGACAGGCTGGAGTGACATTGCTCAATCAGGCGGTGTTGCTCAAAGGAATTAACGATACTGCAGAGCAACAAATCGCCTTAAACGAAGGTTTGTTCGAGATAGGCGTGATGCCTTACTATTTGCATGTGTTAGATAAGGTACAAGGGGCTGAACATTTTGACTTGGCTGACAGCAAAGCAATAGAACTGATGCGGGAATTGATAAAGCGTCAGCCGGGTTATCTGGTACCTAAACTTGTTAGAGAAATAGGCGGCCAGCCCGGCAAAACGCCACTTGATTTAAAGCTTCATCCCTAAACCAAGATTCCGCAGTTAAACCACTCTTTCTACGAGTTCAACTGCGGATTCTAGGTTTAAGCAAAAGTGTCGATATTTGACCCAATTGCTGAGTTAGCAGACGAAGTTTTAGGTGCTGCAGCTGCCTCAAGTAGTTCTAATGTCGCTTGACCCTCTATTTTTTGCTGAGATTTAGCAAGTTGTAGAGACTTTATTTCAAGCGTCGAACTAACCGACGAGGAACTCGCTCCTGAAATATCCATACAGTGCTCCTTATTACTTGTAGCAGAGTACAAAAACGGGCAAAATCGCCCGCATCAAATCTATATCGACAACCTTAAGTAAAACTTTAGTTATGCAATCAATTATTCAATCTCTCAGCGAAAACGTTCAAGTTATTTATCGAAAAGCTATCGATGCCGATCAAGTCATCAGCCGCTTACAACATGATGGAAAAGGAAAATTTAGTGCGATTTTTGCCAAAGACGCAGGTTTTACTACTAGTAGTCGATTATTCAAACCCTATGTGGAAGAACTAGCGAATGACGTGCTGGCCTTAGAACAAAAAGACCAAGTAGCGGTAAAAGAACAATTACCTCGTATGGTAAAAAAAATAGAATTGATACTAAAAACCTTAAATCAATTTCAAAAAACTGCCCGCTAGGTTTAACGTGCCTGATGTATGGGTAATTTAGCAATTTTTTGAGTGATACTTTGTAGCATTTCAAGGTACTCAGGACTGTCAACTTCAGTAAATATTCGGTTAAATTCATTTTTACTTAAGCCTTCAGGTAAGCCCAAAATGCTAGGAAAAAAAAGACCTTCATCTGTTTCTCCGGCTAGAATAGTCTGAACTGAGACGGCGCTGGAAGAGTGGGTTGCAGCAATAGCAAATTCTACTCCAGAAATATCTGCTGCTAAGTCCACAAAGCTGTAGCCACTCCCATCGTCACTTCTATCCATTAACTCTTTAAATTCGCCAATCGCTATACTCAGACCTTGTTCCGATAATATCTTGATGGCGGCAGAAAAAATAAAATGTTGGTTAAGGTCTGCTCGAGATCCCAAGGTTGGCTTAGCATTGGGCAATGCCACTTTGCCTCTTTTGGGCTGCACGTCACCCACTAAATTAGCAAATCTATGATGCCCCGCATATATTGCCAGTGCCATGATGGCAGCTTCGTTTTCTTTAGGAGCAGTCTCATAACTAGAGCGGTTTTTCGCCCAGCTAAACACGGGTCCAATATATTTAGCCAAGGACTGTGGTGATAAACTTTTACCCACATCTAATAAAGACAGTTGATTCAAATAATACGCTGTTCTGAGGCGCATTTCCTCATCACTGTTGCCACCTACACCTTGCTTAACATTATTCAGTTCTCTGAGAAATTGAGCCAAAGGCAAGACAGACAATTGTATCTGACGTTCAAACATAGAGACAGACTCTACTTGTTGCACAAATTGACTGGCGATATTGCTGTTGGTGTACCAATTAGCTAAGTAAACAAGGGTGCCTAAAGCGAAATTACCAGGTACTTTAACAGACCCAAGTTTCACATGACTGACTTTAATGCCAGGGCCAGGTAACACTAAAATATCAATATTCAGATATTCACCAATAGGATTTTTAGGTAATTGGTAGCTAGCCAAAATACTGGTTGAATTTGGGGTGATATGCACTTGACCATTAATTTGGCCATGGGCGCGCTGCGCAAACCCAACTAAACTGTTTAACTGATCTTGGCTAATAGTAATATTCTGTCTGTGAGTTCTATTTTTGACACTATCACTGAGTTGCTTCATTAGTTTTTTAACTAATTCTGCTTGGTTGACTTGTTCAGCGCTATGGGTGACCACAGTGGGGTATGACTCGATTGCGGTAATAAAAAGCCCCAAAACAGCAATGGCTACCAGCAGCAATAAAAAACTCATATATTTAAATAGCTTAGCCAAGATTGGTTCCCTTTAAGCTTGGTAATTGGTATGTAGTGACAAAAGGTAAACGACTAAACAATCGCCATATTTCCTTTTGATTCAAGCCATTCTTTGCGATCTGGAGCGCGTTTTTTGGCTAGCAACATATCCATCATTTCCAACATTTGATCTGCATCGTCTACCATGAGCTGCACTAACCTACGAGTATTGGGATCCATGGTGGTTTCGCGTAATTGCAAAGGGTTCATTTCACCCAAGCCTTTGAAACGCTGTACGTTGACTTTTCCGCGTTTTTTCTCGGCCACTATGCGGTCTAAAATGCCTTCTTTTTCACCTTCGTCTAAGGCGTAATATACGTCTTTGCCTATATCAATTCTAAACAGCGGAGGCATAGCGACATACACATGGCCGGTATTAACTAAGGTTCTAAAGTGTTTAACAAATAGCGCGCACAATAAGGTGGCGATATGCAGACCATCTGAGTCAGCGTCGGCCAATATGCAGATTTTGTCATAACGCAGTCCACTTAAATCTTCTGAGTCTGGGTCGATGCCCAAGGCCACTGAAATATCGTGAATTTCTTGTGAGGCTAATACCTG